>Ga0209382_10011378_pt1 | contig 11047 bp, 13 predicted proteins | sample SoiMetdeltSBSDD5_FD_187599 | JGI IMG/M metagenome (GOLD analysis project Ga0209382, IMG submission 187599) | Bulk soil microbial communities from a Populus tree surrounding site in Tennessee, USA - Soil MetaG P. deltoides SBSDD5 (SPAdes) (version 2) | ecosystem: Environmental > Terrestrial >...
GGTGTGGACTTGGCTGTTCAAGAAGGGTCGTCAAGATATTCCTAGCCTGGCTAGCCAGGCTATACGCTGTGCGACGTGACACTCGACGCTGACGACCTCGACGACCTGGCGCCGGACGACCCACGGCCGCCGTCATTGCAGATCGCGAACGTGCTTCGCGCCGCAATCCTCACCCGGCGCATCGCGCCCGGCGAACGGCTGCCGTCGCAGAACGACCTCACCGAGCGGTACGGCGTCGCCCGGGAGACGGTCAAGGCCGCGCTGCGCGTCCTGCGTGACGAGCGCCTGGTCGTCACCCGGCAGGGCAGCGGCGCGTTCGTCCGCTCGCAGACGGAGCGCCCGGTGGGGCTGCGTCCGCACATCGAGGCGGCGTTCGAGCGCACCCACGTCTCGGTGGACTTCGCTGGGTTCTCCGGCGAAACCCTGCACGGCGCGCTCAGCGAGCCGCTTGACAAGATCCGTGCCGGGCGGCTCACCCCGGAGTCCATCGCGATCCGCATCCTGCTTCCCGACCTGAGCCAGCCGGCCGCGGTACCGTCGCGCACCGACACCGCCGAGGACGACCGGGCCGTCCGGGAACGCGCCGAGCGGATCTCCCGCCGGCACACCGAGGCCATCGTCGAATCGGTGCAGGAGCTGGCCGAACTCGGCCTGGTCCGGTCCGCCAGCGCCGGCGTACGCCGGCACGGCACCGCCGCCCTGTTCAAGATTTACATCCTGAACAACGAGGACGCGTTCTTCGGCTTCTACCCGGTCGTCAAGCACACCGTCACCATCGCCAAGAACCCGGTACCCATCTACGACGTCCTCGGCAAGGACGTACCGCTGTTCCACTTCGCCACCAGCGACGAGGACGACATGGCCAACCAGTACGTCCAACAGGCGCGCGCCTGGTTCGACAGCGTGTGGACCACCATCGCCCGCGAGTACCAGCCGTGACCGGCACCGGCCGGCACCTCGTCGACCTGCTTAGCCGGAAGAACGTTCTGCTCACCGACTTCGACGGCCCGATCTGCGCCATGTTCGCCGGCTACCCCGCGCATGCCATCACCGCCGAACTCCGCGACCTCGTCACGGCCAACGGCTGCGGGATCCCGGCCGCCGAGCCCGACGTCGGTCCAATCGACTTCCTGCGCCTGGTCGCCGACGCCTGCCCCCCACACATCGTCCGGCTCGCCGCGGATGCGCTGCGCGACGCCGAACTCCGCGCAGCGGCCTCAGCGATCCCCACCGCTGGCTTTGAGGATGTCCTTGCGGCGGCCCATGCGACCCGGCACCGCGTAGCGATCGTCAGCAACAACTCCACCGCGAGCATCGTGAGCTACCTCGACAGGCACGACCTGACACGACACGTCGACTACCTCAGCGCCCGGTACGACGGCATGGATCCCCACCACCTCAAGCCCGACGACCACAGCGTCCGGCGCGCGTTGGACGGCCTCAGCGCGCCGGCTGGGACCGCGATTCTCCTCGGCGACGACCCGGCCGACATCCAAGCCGGGCGAACCGCCGGCGTCGCCACCATCGGCTACGCCAACAAGCCCAGCAAACGCGAACGCCTGGTCGCCGTCGGACCGGACACCGTCATCGAGACCTTGATCGAGCTTGCCGACGCGCTCCGCGCAACACCGCTGGCACCATGACCGACACCTGGCCCGCCGCGCCCGGCGCGGTGATGGCCGGCGTCCAACGACGCTGGCCCGACCGCGCCCAGCCCTGGGCGGCTGCGGTGGTCGACGAGCTGCGAACGTTGTGCGCGAAGTACGACGCGACCCCACGAACCGTCATGCCCGCGCGGTTCAGCCTCGTCGTGCCCGCCGACACCCCACATGGGCCGATCGTGCTTCGCTCCAGCCCCGACCCAGACGGGCCGCGACAAGCCCAGGTCGCCGCAACGCTCGCCAGCATCGGAGTATCGCCCACACTCCACGAAGCCACGACAAACGCCACCGGGACGTGGATGATCCTCGACGAAATCCGACCCGGCACACCGCTCGGCGACATGAACCCTGCCGAAATCTCCCTCGAGGCTCTCGCCGCGCCGCTGGCCGCCATCGGCCGTAGCCCCGGACTCGCCGCCGGGCTGCCGCACATCTCCGACTGGCTTCGACACCGCCTCGAAGACGATCACCTCACCGAGGTTGCGCCACGAGCCGGGCCAGCGCCGCCGGAACAGCGGCGCGACGCGCTCCGCGTGCTTAACGAACTTACTGTCGACGCCAGATCGTCGCTGTGCCACGGTGACACATCACCCTGGAACTTCCTCGCCGACAGAACCGCGGGATGGATGCTCATAGACCCACGTGGCGTCGCGAGTGAAGTCGAGTACGACCTGGCAATACTCGCGATGAAGATCGCGACAGGTAGCGCCCGACAGGCAGCCCTAACGCTCCTAGCGCGGATCTGTGGCGCGAATTCAAGCCGGATACGCGCCTGGACCGTAGTAGCCGACGCGGCTCGCGCGTGAACGTACGTCCGACTCATCAGCCGTAACTTCGATCGGTGCGAGTATTCCCTGTAGCGAGTTCAAGGCAGCCCGCCGGCGACGCGACGGCACAAGCGGCAGCGTGGTCGGTATGGCAGTCTGTACTCCATGTCGGGTAGCACGCAGCAGACGGACAGCGCTTTTGATGATGAGGCGTGGAAGGACAAAGCCGCTCTGGCAGGCGAACTTTGCCCCGCGCGGCAGACTTAATTCAAAGACTACTCTACGAGGCGAGTATCCGACCACATTCTGTAACATCCCGAGTGAAAAGTCGCGAGAGCGCAATCAGAAAGATTGAAAGCAAGAACGCGGGCTACTCACTTGCTAATATGACTGATATTCTTGGAGTTCGTATCACTACGTACTTCCAAGATGAAGTCGACACGATAGCGTCACTAATTGAAGATCAGTTCGAAATAGATCGAGAAAATTCCGCTGATAGGCGCATCCTACTCGATCCTGATAGGTTCGGCTACCTTTCACTCCACTATATTGTGCAACTGAAGGAACCTCGACGTTCTTTACTAGAGTATCAAAGGTTCCAGCAAACCAAGTTTGAAATTCAAATCCGATCGATCTTGCAACACGCATGGGCCGAAATTGAGCACGACCTCGGTTACAAAACCAAGAACGCCGTACCCACTGACATACAGCGTCGTTTCTCGCGTTTGGCGGGCTTGCTCGAACTTGCCGACACAGAATTTGTGCGTATACGAGAGGATCTAAGTAAACATCAACAAAATGTTCGCAAGGCAGTCCTGGGTAGTGATCTCGATGTTCCTATCGACCGTGACTCCATCATCGCATACATCGAGAGTTCACCACTGGTCCAAAGACTTGACCGCTCTATAGCCGATAGTTTCGAACTCAGTTTACGGAAGACCTCTCTAGGTGGGGCTTCAGTGCTCGCCTCCGACATGCAAGTAATCGGCATAAAGACAATACACGAGCTTGATCGAAAACTTGCCATCGATGGAGACAAGGTAGTGTCGTTCCTACAGCAAGTTCTGACCAAAAAGTCTAAGGTAAGCAAAGAACTTAGCCGGGGCGCCGCAGTACGGTGGCTCGGCCCATTTGAGGCGGCCAGTCTCGAAGAAGATCAAGCAAAAGCAATTTTGGAAATAATTAAATTTCCACTTGCCTTCGACATTATCAAATCTGCTCGACGTAAAATCAAATAAGTGACCAGCGCTGCGACCGAGGTCGCGGGATCGCCCCAGACAGGAAGTCAGCAATCTCCAAATGGTGTCCGGCTTGACGCCGTCGGCTGCCTACATGGTCCGGTCACCATTGAGCGCCAGCGGGGAGCGCCCTTCAAAGCTGTGGAGAGAGGCGGCTCCGACTCCTGTATGACCAAGCTGCCTACCGAGGGGGACCCGGCCCACCAGTGCTGTTGGCGCTGTGGCTATGGCCGTGCACAGTTCGTTCAGGCGCTGTCTAGAAGAGCATCTGCTCTTCGCTTCCGTCATCAGATTCAGCTTCGAGGACTGATTCATCGTCCGTTGTCTCAACACGCTGACTAAGCTCGTCTGGTGAGATCAATCCTTCCAGCCGTCCGCTGTAGAGCCAGTGTAGATTCCCTTCGCGGCGCAGATCACCGGTGACCCGTACGAGTAGATCTTCATCGTGCGCTCTAACCGCCTGGTGGTAGTCCTCCGGCGAAGTGAGATGGGCACGTACCTTCCTCGGTCCTTGACCGGTTGTTTCAATACCGACGACCCCGGGCATCCCCAACTCCTTCTTTGTCAAGAGGTGAACACGGCCAACCACCACGGCACGACGCGACGGCTCAGCTTCGAGAAGTCGGACGCCGGCCGTGTGTAGGACGGACGAGTCGGTCGGACCAAACACGAACATACGACGTTGGAGCTGACCGGGATCGCGATCGATTATATCTGGCTCTAAAACGATTTCAGCACCGTCCGACTCGCTGGTGATTCCGCTAAGAGCATTCACTAGCTCAAAAGAAATTCCACGTTCAATACCTGCCTCGAAGCCGGAAAAGGAACTAGTCGAGCGCTGATGATCCACTGCTTCAACAGTCGCGTCAATTGCATTGATGATAGCCTGGGTTATTTGTCTTGTAGTCGCTGCATCTATACCGACAATTCCAAGCGTGTCCGCTTTGGTGCTATATAGCGATACCGTCTGGTGGGTCGGCACAAATGCTGTTACCGCATAACTGCCGGGCTCGGTCTGGCCCATAAACGTCGTATCTATAAATCGACGAGCGAACTGACCAAGACGGCTAATGTAGTACGGAGCAGGGTCGACGAAGGCTTTAGCTCCAGCAATTAGTACTCCTCTCACTTGTTGGATGAGCCCCTGTCCAAGCTGCCATCGTATGAGCCCGGCGGGTGCCTCCGTCTCCTTACAAACCCTAAATTCGTCCAGCCCCCTAGGATCGACGGTTGAAGTGACGAGACGTTGCCATACATCTCGATACGCTGGGACGGCGAGCTGCGCGAGCGCGGCACCCATAAGTTCCTCGAACTCAGGTGCCGTCCGATCAGTTGGTACAATCAATGACTGTTCACGTTCCGACACATCACCCGGCGGTAGGAGCCGGTTATATACGGCTCGGCGGCCGCCAACCAGCTTCCAGCCTAAGGTTTCGAGAAGAACAGTTAATCGTAACGGGTCGACTTGATTTGGAGGCGGCGTGCTAACGTGAAGATGTGTCATGCAAATCGCCTCCTCGGTCGAGCGTATCAAGGATCCATGTTAACGCATTCGCGTCGAATACGTTGGATGTTGGCACGCGAACTGTCGGGGTCCTGATGTGGTCTCCGACAGTCAAGCCTTCTAGATACGCCCAATAACAACAGTACAAGAGCTCCAAGCGATCATGACTGCCATTCGTCCAACGAGCTTGTGCTGGGTGAGTGGCCATAACGATCAGTATGGCCTTAATGCCCGATCTTATGGTCGCGAGCCGATCGAAGTACTGACGTTTTCTAAATCTATAGCCAAAGTCCGGCTTGCTTGGATCGGGCCGTTCCGTGGTGGTGCATTTTAGTTGCGTAAAGACGCTGATCTCTTCGCCGACGGGCCGAGGCCGGACAAGCATTGTATCGAAGCCAAATCGGTCTTTAGAGAATTTTTGGAAGAGACAGCCAGCCGTAGCCGCTACGCTTGCAACGTAGCCTTCCTGTAGCTGCTCCATGCAGTCAGTAACCGTTGCAGGATCAACAGGCGTGAAAGTGTGTGGTGGTGGTGGTGGACTCGCCGCTGTCTTTTCCACGGTTCCTCCGCCATAACTGAGGGTTGAACCTCAGCGTATAGCAACTGGATCAGCACGCCTAGTCACCGACCGTTAACAAGTTCGTGGAGATCCGATCTCTATGAGACATGGGCGGTATGCCGACTTGGCCTATTTGAGAAGTCTGTCCTCAGAGGATATCGGGTTGACAGCTCAGAAGTTTTGGTGCAGGCAACGAAGCTTGGTCCAACCACGCATCCCCTCGTGGAGGACCGGGAGGATCGACCAAGCGAGTCACCGCCGCGCTTATGCTGGACCGACGGAACTGGCCGTGCCCGTTGCCTGCCCGTTCGTGCGGGGCGACGACGGACAACCGCGGCCACCCATGGCACCTACGCCACGGCCACGGCCAGGGCCGCAGGCAGGCCAAGGAACTGGCCTCGACTCTCGATCGACAATTTCCTAAACCGCGTAACAACCAGCGTCCTCGCCGGACGGGCAGGCTCCGGGATGGCGAATCCACGCACTGGGGTCGTGCCAAACGCCACCCCGCGGGCCACCGCCGAATCGGCCTGTGGGAGAGATCCAGGCATCACATGCGGGCCACCATCTGGAGGGCCGACGTATCATGTTCATCCATGTGCATGGAGAACGGTAACGGGCTCGGTCGCGGGTGACGATTCTCCTGTCGCTGGCGTACGCGAGCTACGCCATTCAGGTCAGCGACCGCTTGCTCACGGTTGAGAAGGGGGACGGCCGGTTCGAGCCTTGGGACCCGGTCGCCAACAAAGCGGTCGTCCTGCTCGGGCGGGACGGGCTGGTGAATATGGCGTACACGGGTCCGGCCCACGTTGGCAGCGTTACGACTGACGAGTGGCTCGCGAGGGTGCTCTCCGGCGAGGACCCCAGCCCGGACCAAAGCAAGTACGCATTCGCGCACGTATTCGGGCGGCCGGCGCGGTTCCTCGCCGCGCACCTGACTGATGTCGTGACCCGCCTGAACGAAGCAGTCGCGTCTAGAAGCGTCACCCACCGGCTCGCTGTCGACTTCGTCGGGCTCCGCTGGCAGAACCGGGGCAGGCGGGCGTGGCCGGTCGTCGGCAAGATCGCATGGAGTCTGGGTAACGGCGGCTACCGCTGGAGCATGTGCAAGCGTCGCTGGGGCTGGGAGTCGGGCCGGGCATTCCTATCCGGAGCCTCAGGTCGCTCGGAGAGGCAGGCGCGGACCTTGCTCCGTGGCCGCCTTGCGTGTGTGGATCTCCGCGACAGGGACCAGGCGATCGCTGCGATGATCGACGTCCTCCGGTCGCTACCACCGCACGACCCGACCGTGGGGAAGGACTGCATGGTCACCACGATCCAGCGCTCCTCGCCACACGCATCCATCCGATATGAGCCGTACGACGTACGCCAGATCTCGGTGGTCTTCGGTGGCCAGACCGTCGCGCTCGAAGCCGCGTTCACGCCGTGGATCGTCACGCCTGAGACGATCGTCGCCCCATCCGAGATCGTCGGTCACGGCTTCACCTTCTCGTCCGGTGGGCTCGACTTCAGGGTGGAGGATCCGAGCCCGGGTACAGACATCACGATCATGCGGGGTCTGAAGACGCGGCAGTGGCGACGGTAGCTACCGTCTCTAGAGATGCTGTCCGCCTGATGCAAACCCCCAAATATCCGGCGAGGATGGCAGCCGGCCTACCAGCCGCGTATGGCATCGGTCGAACCCTCGATAGCCTATTGGCCCGGCGGCCTGTCCTGCCGGCGTATCGCTGCCACGCGGGCGCCGTTGCGGTGGCCAGAGGGGGCAACCGATCCAGCTCGTTGCTTCCCTGGCCGCTCACCATCCGTCGCACGTCTCCGAGCGTGACAGGCGACATCAAGGTCATGCCGACTAGGCCACGTGGCTCGACGTCGGGGACGACGGGCTAGCCGCGACCATCGCTAACGTACGCGCTAACGGGATTCCGCGAGCCGCTCGCTAGGGGCGTCCACCAACCGGGACGCACGAGACTACGGCGCCCGACCCGAGCAGCACACATGCGCCAGAGCGAGACCGGTGGGATAACGCTTGACCACCTCATAACCCAGCGAGACCACTCCCGTGCCGCCTGGTCGTCCGGACAGATCGCCTAAGTGGATCGACCACTTCCAAACTGGCGGCGACATTCTTGAGCATGCGCGCGAGGCGCGGTCACGTTAGCTGCATCCGCTCGGCCCATCGGACGGCTTCGGGCGCGGTGGCGGCAGGACGAGTATGTTCAGCCCGGTCCCCACGGATGATCACGGCCTGGAACTGTTCCCGGTGCCGGGTGGCGGCAGGCATCGGGATGACGGTCACTCGTGCGGTGCTGTCCGGTGGCGCATACACGGCGGTCCGGCCGGACAGGAACCAGTGGGCGCGACCGTCGATCGCGGTGGCCAGCTCGTCTTCCGGTATCCCAGACATGATCACCTCTCGGATCAGCTGCCCGCCGAGCCCGCCAGACACGATTTGCGGCGGCCCGACAGCCCTGGCGCAGCCGACGTGTCGCTGCCACGCGGGCATTTGTCGCGGGTGGCCCGCAGCTCGTGTCGACAGAGGTCCCACGATGGCTTCTATCCGGATTGCTGGTGACGGGTAAGGGTGATGGGCCGCCAGCCGTCGCCGCCGTCGGTGGCCTGCAGGTGTTGGACCCAGTCCAGGGCGTCCGGTTCGCGGGCGAACCGCCATGACTGGGTGGGCCGTCGCTGTCGCCGGCCTGGGCCTCGACCCGCCAGGGCCGGTCGCTGTTTTCTGGCTCGCGGTAGAGCCGCACGCGCCGCTGCGCGATGCGCCCCCAGCGGCCGTTCCACCACAGCCGGACCGCGTCCCCCACCCCACCCACGATACGAACACCCGTTCGAGTGATCAAGCAACAGACCTGCTCTGACCTGCGCATATACGGTAATCAACGGAGCCGGTGAACAGGTGTATCGACAACCCGTGGTTAGCGAGCGCCTGCAGATGATCATCTCTATGCTCAGGTCACCACGTCACGAGACCGGGAGTCCACGGTGAAGTTCCAGATCAAGAAGACCTCCAACGGCCAGTACCGGTTCAACCTCGTCGCCTCCAACGGACAGGTCCTCGCGACCAGCGAGACCTACACCCGCAAACAGTCCGCCAAAGACACCATCGAGTCCATCCGCAAGAGCGCCGCCGCCGCCACGGTGGAGGACCTGGCGGACTGACCGCCCAGCAAACCCACCATCGACACGCCTCCCGCATCGGGCGTGGACTACCGCGTATCGCTCTTCGGCAGCATCATCGATATGTGCCACTAGTTGCCGATGGCCTTGGAGGGTTGGTAGACGCAACCCTGCCCGATCTTGGACTCGGCGTGCAGTGGCGAACAATCTACCGGGTGCGGCCACGGGTTCCCTTGAGGTGTCGAGCGTGCGGCGGCTTGATGCATGCCAAGATCTCCCCGCGCGGTTTGCGGTTCTTCGCTCACGACGCAGCCAACCGCGAGTGCTCGCTCACCGGAGAAACTATCGAGCACCGGCTGCTCAAGTCTGCCCTTGCCGCTGCGGTCCGCGTGGCCGGTTGGCATGCCGCGTTGGAGGTAACCGCACCGGATCGCAGCTGGCGGGCAGACGTGCTGGCGACATCCCCGGACGGATCTCGCACGGTGGCGTGGGAGGCGCAGCTGGCCTCCCAGCACGAGGAGGACACGCTGTCGCGGACCGCCCGCTACAACGGCGTCGGCATTGAGGTCGTCTGGGTCTTCGACCAGCCAGCCCAGCACAACGTTCCAATGATCGAGGTGAAGATCGGGGAGACGGGCATCACCGTCGCAGGGCCAATCGTCCGGCTAGAGCGCAGCCGCTGTGAAGCCGACCGAAGATGCAGGCGTTACCGCGATCTTCCCCACCCGCCGCCGTGCCCCGGACACGGACACTGGGTGCCGGCGGAACTTACCCTCGAACGGTTCGTCAGCCTGGTCTGCCAGGACGCAATCCGCCGCATGGCCATCCCGGCACCCAGCCCGCCGGGGCCGGGCGAGGCCGAGCCAGATCAGAGAGCCGCGTGGACCAGCCCGGTCTATGTCCGCCGCGCCCAGGCGATTCATCAGGGCGAGCAGACCACCGACGCCGCGGTGGCCAACGAGCGCGCTGAACGTTGGCGGCAGCAGGTACAGGAGCAGCGCCGCCGCCAACACGAGGCGGAACGACACGAGGCCAACCGGATGGCGCTACAAGAGCGCCAGCACCGGCTAACCCCGTTCGCCGTCCAAGAGATCGCCTCTCGGACAGGACACGTGCCATGGACGTTGCCTGACGACTTCGAGCACGCGATGGGCGTATCAGTCATGGTGAACGGCCAGCCAGCAGCCGTGATATGCCCGATCGCGTCACGAATCACCTCTGAGATCGCAGACCGGCTCGTCAACGCAGTTGTGTACGTGGCGTCCGAACGCGAGCGCAGCTCGATCGCCCGCAAATGCCTTCCCGGTCAGCGAATCACCATCCTTTCAGCGGACCTGCCACACAAACAACTAACCCAGCCGGAACTGACCCACGGAACACCTGACGACCCTTGGAAGACCGGTCGCAAAGCCTTGTAATGCATCGAGTGGCACGCGGACATCAAGCGGCAGGACAGAACCTTGTCTGGTCAGGTTGCCGAATTGGCCTCTTCAAGGATCAAGGCGCCGCGCTCCGCGCGGCGCAACCGTGGCGCGCACCGGGCCTACGCGGGTCGTGCAAGCACGCCCCGGCCGGCCTCCGCTATCGCTGCAGCCAGCCGGGCGAGCCCGCAGGCCTACGGTGGCGCCCGCACCTTGCGCGGAGCTGGCCAGTGCTCGCGGCACTGAGGCGGTCAGGACCAGGTATGGGCGGCAGCGCCGTACTGGCGTCCAAGTCGACAGCGTGCCCGGACTCGCCGGCCTCCGCCTCGACGGCTACTGGCCGGCGGCCGGGCACGCACACATGAGGCGCCGCCGCCGTCTCGACTCACCGCCGAGACTCGCTCGTGCGTCTACGAGCCTTACGAGGCGCGGTGGGCATTGCCCTTCCCGCTGCTCATCGTCCTGACTGTACGGCCGATCCTGTCAAGGCTCGTTCGTACGGTAGGCGCTCCAGGCCTTGACAGGACCGGCCGTACCGAGGATCTGGCACCGGCGAGGGCAATGCCCAGACTCTGATGTCGCCTGCCACGATCATGGGTTCTGGCGACGATCTTGTGGAGCCGGGGGGTCGATGGAAGTCATGCGTTGAGCAGGATTCTCTTGCGTAGCAAGGAGAAGCTCGCTCGGCCGTACATCTGCCGTTTGATGGTCTTGAGTTTGTTGACGGCGCCTTCGCAGGTGCCGGAGTTGTGGGGCAGGGTCAGCCCGTTG
>Ga0209382_10011379_pt1 | contig 11045 bp, 8 predicted proteins | sample SoiMetdeltSBSDD5_FD_187599 | JGI IMG/M metagenome (GOLD analysis project Ga0209382, IMG submission 187599) | Bulk soil microbial communities from a Populus tree surrounding site in Tennessee, USA - Soil MetaG P. deltoides SBSDD5 (SPAdes) (version 2) | ecosystem: Environmental > Terrestrial >...
CACGTCGCCGAGATGCCGCTCGAGATAGCGGCGGATGTCCAGGCTCGGGTCCTCCATCGGTGCGTAGAACCCACCGCGAAATCCCCGCGACTGCATGCCGAGCTGCACGCCCTCGCACACGGTCCAGTCCTGGCGGTTTACGAGGTCCCAGAAGTCGACCACATCACGTGGATCGAAGTCGGGCTTGCCGGTCTCCGATACATGAAACAGCAGATCGCAGGCGATACGGGTGTGATCCGGCGCCATCGGCCAGAGCACGAAAGCGGCCACGTGCTCGGCCGCGACGCTCAGCAGCAGATTCGGATAGGCGACCTCGCCCTTGTGATGCGTCTTCTCGGTGTCCGAGAGCCCCGGAAACGGAGCGCGCGTGGAAGTGCCACTCATCGTAAACGTCCAGGCCCCGGGCCGATGCGGTATGCCGTCGTCCCATTCGAGACCCGCGCCCCCGCGCTCGCGGAAGGCCGGCACGAGCGCGCAGAGTTCCGGGTGCACGGGTCCGCAGTGATAGCACTCGTTGTAGTTCTCCATGATGATCTTCCAGTTCGCCTTCACGTCGTAGACGATCTGCGCACCGCGGCGCAGATCGGCGAGCGGATAGCGAACCAGCCGGCGCACCGGGCCGTCTAGCTGTTCGCCGAGCGGCGTCGCCGGTATCTCGGCGAGATTGACGAACACGAATCCGCCCCAGGTGTCGAGCAGCACCGGGACGAGTGAGAACTGCTCCTTCGGACAGGCGGCATCGAAGCGCACGTATGGCGCCGCGCGCAGGCTGCCGTCGAGGTTGTAGGTCCAGGCGTGATACGGGCACACGACGCCCGCGGCTGCGCGGCCGGAGTTCGCGGCCCCGGGCAGGGCGGGATCGGGCAGCGCGGGAGTGCGCAGCAGGCGGCTGCCGCGATGCCGGCAGACGTTGTAGAAGCCGCGCAGGGCATCGTCGCGACCGCGGAGCACGACGACGCTTTCGCCGGCTACCGACACGTGCAGGCAGTCGCCGGGCGACGGCACCTGGTCAGCGCGTCCCACGCAGAACCATTGCCCGTGAAAGAGCCGCTGCGTCTCGATGCGGAACACTTCTGGGCTCAAGTAGAAGTGCGCTGCCAGCGCCGGTTTCATTTCCTGCGCGGACACAGCGGCGTCTTCGGCGTTCATGCGGGCCTCGATCGCTAGATGGCGGGACCGGGACGGATCGGCGATCCGTCGAAGAACCGGCTGAGCCTGAATGCGGACACCTCGTCCGCGCGAGCCGCCCCCGTCACCAGGTCGGCGATCAGTTTACCGGCACCCGGCCCGATGCCGAATCCGTGACCGCTGAAGCCGGTGGCGACGTGGAAACCCTCGAGCCCCTCGACCCGCGAGATGATGGGCAGCACGTCAGGCGAGGTCTCGATCATGCCACCCCAGGCCTCGACGAACGGCGCCGACGCGATTGCGGGGAACCAGCGCTGCAGGGCTGCACGAACCTGCTCGAGAACCCGCGGTTCCGGCGACGGATCGAGCACGCGCTCGCGCTCGAACGGCGAGGGCACGTCCAGCCGCCATCGCGCCGGCGTGGCGAGCGCCCGGAAGAACTCTCGGCCGATTGCGAGACGGGTCGAGCCATGGCCCTGCCGCAGGGCGGGCAGGAACTTGCCGGCGAAGCGGAGGGTTGCCGGCGTGATCGAGTGCAGGAACGATCCGCCGTGGGCGACCGTATACCCGCCGTCAGCCCGCCGCCGGATCGCGACCCGCGGCGACCAGGCCTCGCCCGCCAGGACCTGGTCGGTTGGCGCCGTGCGGGCGACCGAACCGAGCACGGTGAGCTGCGGCACGGTGATGTCGAGCGAGCCGCAGAAGAGTCGCGTCCATGCGCCGCCCGCGCATACGACGGCACGCGTGGCCATGACGCCGTGCTCGGTGACGGCCGCGACGACGCGGCCGGCGGAGCGCTCGATGCCGCGCACGGCGCAGGACGTGAAGATGCGCGCACCGGCGAGCGCCGCACCGCGCGCAATGGCGGCGCTGGCCCGATGGGGTTCCGCGCGTCCGTCGCTCGCGGTGTACATGGCGCCCGCCCATTTGACGCCGTCTGGACGCAGCACTTCGTCAAGCGCCGGCGTGCTCAGCATGCGGGTGTCGAGCCCATGCGCCCGTGCGACCGGCAGCCATTCCGCAAGCTCCTCGAGCTCGGTGGGAGTCTCCGCGAGGTACAGCGAGCCACCCTGTCGGAAGCCGAGGTCCTCGCCCAGCTCCGCCGACAATCCCTTCCAGACGCCCAGGCTTCGGATCATGAGCGGCAGCTCGACGGGAGAGCGGCCCTGCTGGCGCACCCAGCCCCAGTTGCGCCCCGACTGCTCGCCGGCGATGTGACCCTTCTCGAAGAGGGCGACCGATACGCCCTTGCGTGCGAGAAAATAGGCGGTCGAGACACCAACGATGCCGCCGCCGACGATAACCACGTCGGCCGACGACGGCATCGGATTTGTCGCGGCGCTCCAGGTCCATTGGTCGCCGGAGAGTCGGTGGACCTGTTGCTCGCCTGTCATGGGGTTCATCGGCGGACACCGCCGTTGGACCGCAGCCTACTATGCCGGGCCGCGCGGCGCGACTGACCCTCATCCGTACGGCTTAATTGCCGCCGAAAGGTGCGAACACCAGATCGAACTCGGGGGTCACGATGACGTCCTGGCCGTCGTTGCCACCGGCGAACAACGCGCGCACCGTGCGGTACTTGTACGGAGCATCCGCCCAACACCGGTGAGCCATGCGATGACATCTGCCCCACCCACCCTGCTTCTGTCGCGCAGCGTTATCGCCGGCTTGGCGACGACGCAGGACTACCTGGCGTCGATGCACGACGCGTTTACCGGCCTGGCGAATCAGAGTTACCAGTTGCCCGACGCGGCTTATGTGCCGGCGAAGGGCGGAGGGTTTCATGTGAAGAGCGCGTCACGGCCGGGCGCGGGCGCGATGGCGGTGATCAAGGTCAACGGCAATTTTCCCGGCAATGGCGTTGCCTGGGGCCTGCCCACGATCCAGGGTTTCATCGCCGTCCTCGATGCCGAGCGGGGGTGCGTTCTGGCGCTCATGGATTCCGCCGAAATCACGGCACGACGGACGGCGGCCACATCGGCCCTGGCCGCCCGACACCTCGCACGAAGCGGGTCGCGCAGTCTCGGGATGATTGGATGCGGCCTGCAGGCCCTGTATCACCTGGACGCGCTGCTCGACGTGGCGACGATCGGCCTGGTCCGATACTGCGATCCGCGTGACGACGCGGCCGAGGCATTCGGCCGCCGGGTGACGGCGCTTGGTCTCGAGGGTAAACGGGCGGCAAGCGCCGGTGCCGCGGCGCGCGGCGCGGATATCGTCGTCACCGTGACCACGTCGACACACCCGGTGCTCGCACTTGCCGATGTCGACCAAGGGACGTTCGTTGCCGGCGTCGGTGCCGACAGCCCCACCAAGCACGAGCTCGCGCCCGGTCTGCTGCGGGAAAGCCGTGTGGTCGTCGATGCGCGCGGTCAGGCGGTCGCGGGCGGCGACCTCGGTCAGGCTATCCGCCTCGGCGTGATGACCGAGGCGGATGTGTACGCGGAGCTCGCAGATATCGTCACCGGCCGCGTCGCCGGCCGATCGCGCGACGACGAACGGTGGGTATTCGACTCGGTCGGACTTGCGGTACAGGACCACGCGGCCGCCCGGATGATCCTGGAGCGCGCGAGCGCGCGTGACGATCTTACCTCGATTCGGCTCGACGACAGCATCGGCCCGGCATGAAAGAAAAGGGGCGCCCGGAGGCGCCCCTTTGCCCCTGACGTCCCTGTCAGAATCGGTAGGTGGCCTTGCCGTAGGCGAAGCGGCCGCGCGGGCTGTGCACGTTCTGAACGTAGCCGTAGACGTCCACGTCGCCGTCGCCGATCGCGAAAGGCACCTCCTCGTCGAGCGCGTTCTCGACACCGAGCGAGAGGGTGAGGCCTTCGAAGCCCGTCCAACTCGCCTGCAGATTGAGCGTCACGAAGGCCTCGACGTCGCGCGTGTCCACCGTGTCGAAGTCCAACGTGCCGTCCAGGTCTGCATCCGGCGCGTCCTGGAATTCCCCTGTGTAGTTCACTGCGGCATAGAAGTCCCAGCTCTCCAGCGCATAGTCGCCGGTGAGTACGAACCTGTCCTCGGGGTACTCGTATTCGCCGGTCAGGTCGCGGGTCACGAACCCGGTCGCGTCCGAGTTGAGCTCCACGCGCTCGAACTCGAGCAGATGCGAGTACTCGAGGCCCAGAGTCAGCGTGCCCGCGCCCAGATCGGATGCAAAGTTCGCCCCCAGATCGAGGCCACTCACGGACTGCTCGCCGATGTTTATGAACCCTGAGTTGAGCTCCAGCAGCGGCCCGAGTGTGTTGTTCCCGACCGGGTTGCCTCGGATGCAAACGGTGCTGTTCTGGTTGTTGCATTCGAGGTCATAGATGAAGCCGAAGGGCACTTCGTCGATTTTGTCCTCCTGCTTGATGTCCCAGTAGTCGAGTGACACGCGCCACATGCTGCTCGGCTGCCAGGCCGCGCCGACGTTGAAGGTCTCCGAATCCTCGGCGTCCAGGTTCGGGTTACCAGAGAACACGATCTGGTAGTCCAGTGGCACACAGGCGCTCGAGTTCGGGTCGATATTCTGGTCGATGCAGGCGAACGTGTCCCTGAAGAACTGAGATTCCTCCGATGGGCCCAGGCCGATCTGCGCGAGCGAGGGCGCGCGGAACCCGGTGCCCCACGAAGCACGGAACGCCAGCGAGTCGATGGGCGACCAGCGCAGCGCGACCTTCGGGTTCGTCGTGTCGCCGAAGTCGCTGTAGTCGTCGTAGCGCCCGGCGAGGGACAGCTCCAGGCTCTCGAGAAGCGGTACCAAGAACTCGACATACGCCGACCACAGGTCGCGCGACGCCGACGCCGACACCGCTTCGGTGCCGAAGATCAGCCCGCGCTGGAACTGGTCGTCAGGTATGTCACTGATCGACTCATCACGGTACTCGAGACCCGCCGCCATCTGCACGGTGCCCGCCGGCATGTCGAAGAGGGAGCCGTCGATGCTGGCGTCGTAGGAGGTCAGGTCGGATTCGCCGCGGCGAACGAGGCTGGTGGTGATGTTCTCGATCACCGACTGCGGGTTGGCCGTCGTGTTAAACGGGTTGTAGTTGAAGAGATCGATCTGTTGCTGCAGGAAATCGACCCGCACCCAGCCGTCCGACCGGCCACCGCTCTGCTCAGTCTCACTGCGTGCGCGCTGGGCAGACACCTCCCAGTTCCACTCGTTGATCTCGCCACGCAGCCCGAGTACGCCGCGCAGGTTGTCCGTCGAGATGTGCCACTTGCGCGCACCGGCGTCCACCGTCCGGTAACGGCCGACGTCGATGTCGATTGCCTCCGGGAACGGATTACCCGGATGGGTGATCGGCACGGTGAGTTCCGCCCCTTCGTCGAGCGGCGTGGGCGCGCCCTGGGCCAGCGAGTTGTTGTGCTGAACTCCGATCTCCGTGAAGACCTCGAGACCATTGCCGAATCCCTGATGGGCCATCAGCATCAATCCGGTGCGCTCCGCCTCAGGGGTGATGAGGTTAAACGGCCCGTAGTCAAACACGCACACCGCGCCGGCGGTGCGATCCGGTGGGCACGACGGATCGATGACCGCTTTCGAGTCTACGAGGTTTCCTTCGTCGTCTGGTTCGAGCACTCCATCGCTGATGATGAAAAACCCCGGGTAGCCGCGCGAGGACCGCAGGTCAAAGCCACCTTCGGCTGAGTGGTTGGCGGTACCCAGCGAGACGCCCTTGGAGTTCTCGCGCTCCGAGTTGCTCAGCGTGCTGTTCTTGAAGTAGTCGGCGATGATTGTGACGTTCGAGTCCTCGCCGCTCATGCCCCAGATCGCGGATACGGTCGTCTCGTCGTATCCCGACTCGGTCGTCCAGCCGCCGCCGGCCGACACTTCGAAACCTTCGAAGTCGTCGCGCATGATGATGTTGACGACACCCGCAACCGCATCCGAGCCGTATACCGCGGACGCACCGTCCTTGAGCACCTCGATCCGCTCGATGGCCGCCACCGGAATCGAGTTGATGTCGACGAAGTTAGTGGTGATGCTCTCGGCGAAGGCGCTGATCGCAACCCTGCGTCCGTTGACGAGCACGAGCGTTGCATCAGCGCCGAGGCCGCGCAGGCTGATCGACGCGGCGCCATTGGCCGTCGAGTCCTGGTTGTTGCCACGGGTGGAGAAGGTGCCGTTCCCCGTAAACGGCTGCTTCTCCATCAGCTGCTGCAGGTTGGTGTAGCCGGACTTGCTCAGGTCGTCACGATTGAAGGATGCGATCGGCGAGGGGCTCTCGAAGTCCGAGCTGCGGCCGATCCGCGAACCCGTGACGTAGATCTCCTCTACCGGCTTTGCGCCCGCCTCTTGCGCGAAAACCGGGGCGGCGGACAGAGTCGCAGAGACCCCGATGGCCGTTCCAAGAGCGAACCGAATTGCACTCGCCAACTGTGGCTTTTTAACACTCATCGTGTTGATCCCCTATGTGATTTTGCGCCAGATCGTAGGTCTAGACTGGACCGCCGCATCGGGCTCGACGAAGGCTTGTCGTCGAGTCGGGTGATCAATATGGTGTACCTTGCGGAGATTGCTGTCAAAACGAGCTGCTATCGGCTCGTCGCGAAAGCCCATCGCGCCGACGCAATCGAGGAGCTCAGGATCGCCCGATCAGCCCCCGCGCCTCTTCCGCCAGATGTTGTACACACGCATCAATATGTTCTGCGTGCGTGCGGAAGGAGAGCACGCAGATCCTGCCAAGAAACCGGCCCCCAGCTTCGCATCCCGTCAGCATCACGCGGCCGCGCTGAGTGACTCGCTCGAGCAGCTCGCGCGTGGCGGTGTTCTGTTCCGCGACCGTCGAGCCCGGCCAGGCGAGGTGGAACGCAAGGAGCGAAAGCTGCGGTTGCGCCGCGATGACCATGTGCGGCATCGCCGCGATGCGCTCGGACGCGACGAGCGCCAGTGCACGCTTCTCCGCGATGACGGCGCGATAACGCGCCGCGCCGTAGAGCTTGAGCGATAGCCATACGCGCAACCCGGGAAAGCCCCGCGACAGATCCGGACCGAACTGATGCGGATCGTAGAGATCTGCGTCTTCCTGGTTGGCGGGCATATAGCTCGCGGTCACCGAATACGCGGCCTTGAGCACCTCGCCATCGGCCACCAGCAGCGCGCCCGTGCCATAGGGCAGAAACAGGCCCTTGTGCGGGTCGAGCGTGAGCGAATCGGCCTGCGGGAGCCCTGCGAGCAGGGGCCGCAGCTCCGGGCACATGTGAAAGAACGCGCCGTACGCGCCATCAAGGTGGTGCCATAGATCGCGTGCCTTGCACACGGCGGCTATGTCGCACAACGGATCGACGGCGCCGGTATTGGTCGTCCCGGCCGAGGAGACGACCAGGAACGGAATGAGCCCCGCGGCCTTGTCGCGCCGGATCGCGTCCTCGAGCGCATCGATCCGCATGCGGAATGCCTCGTCGACCGGAATGCTGCGAACACGATCCGGCATCACGCCGGCGACGCGCGCCGATTTCGCGACCGAGTGATGTACCTGGTCCGAGGCGTACATGACCCCGGACCGGATATCCGGCCCGAGCCGACGTTCGCGCGCGCACACGATCGCTGCCAGGTTCGCCGTCGATCCGCCAGTGGTGAAGACGCCGCGCGTCGACGCCGGGAACTGCATCCAGTCGCGCAACCAGTCGAGCGCATTCGACTCGAGCTGGACGAGCGCAGGGGCGGCCCGCCACACGCCCGTGTAACGGTTGACGCCGTTCGAGATCAGGTCGGCAAGCGCGGCCGGAAATATCCCGCCGCTCGGAATGAACGCGAGATAGCCGGGGCTCGCGGTGTTGTAGCTGCGCGGGATCCACTCGTCGAAGAGCGCCTCGAGCAGCGGATCGAGCGTCGTTCCCTGCTCCGGCGCAGGCTCGCGAAGGGCGCGACAGAGCTCGGCGGCATCCACGTCACCACGGATGGGCTGCTCCCCGATGGTCGCGAGATGCGCGATGACGCGGCGCAATACCGCATCCCCCATCGCATGCATCTGCGCGGGTGAAAACTCCAGATCGGTTTGATCTCGGCGGGACTCCACCGGGTAAATAATACCCACTCGCGGCTGCGGACCCTATGCCACGGATCGACGTGCATTTTTCGTCGGCGCGAGTGAAACTCGACGGCAGGATCGCAGGGAAGCCGTCGGGAATGTCCGCCGAAGCCCTTACTGTAGCCGCGCGACCGATTGCAAGGCCGCGCACAGCCGGTGCCGTCGCGCCGCGCGTGCTGCTGCTCACATCCAAGCTGGGCGCGGGGCATTCCCGCGCCGCCGAGGCCGTCGAGCTCGCGATCCTTGCCCGCGCACCTGCGGCGCAGGTTCGCACGCTCGATCTGTGGTCGTTGATGCACGCAAACGTGGCCGATACGGTCCGCCAGACCTATTTGCGGCTGGTGCAGGAACACCCGGATCTCTACGAGCGTATCTACCAGCTCGATGAGCGCACGTGGCGGCGCATTTTCGACGGCGACGAGGCACCACCGCCGCAGCTGACCGAAGGGTTGAAACGGATCACAGCGATATTCGCCGACGGTGCCGGACTCGTGCCGCACGTGGGCCGCCCGTACGCGCTCGACTGCGCCTTGCTGCCGCTTCTCTGTTCCGCCATCCCCGGCGGTGCGCGAACCCTGCCGTGGAACGACGCTCGTGTGCGCCTGCCACTGCTGAAATGGATCTGGGCGAGACTGGCGCGCCGGCTGGAGCGGCGAGTGCGCGTATTCCGTCCCGACGTCGTGATCGGCACGCAGATGATCCCAGCGGCGCTGCTTTCGACCGTCAAAGCGCGCCGCCGTCTCGCGGTGCCCAGCATCGGCGTGCCGACCGACTTCGGCGTGCACGATTTCTGGCTGCAACCCGGAACGGACGCGTACTGCGTCGCGCACGCGGCGATCCCCGGCGTGCCACGGTCATCGGCTGCACAGGTCCTGACCACGGGGGTACCGCTAATGCCCGGCTTCGTGCAGCCGCCGACGCCGAGCGAGGCAAGGCTCGCGCTCGGACTCGATCCGGTGCGTCCGATCGTGCTCGTGCTGGGCGGCGGCCTCGGACTCGGTGTCGCTGCGGTTGCCGAGCAGTTGCTGCCCAAGCGACCCGACGCGGACCTCGTGCTGGTCACCGGTCACAATCGACCGGCGCATATCGCGCTCGGATCCCGCGCAGCGGAGCACGCAGGGCGCCTGCACGTGTTCGGCTGGACCGCGAGGATGGAGTACTTCATTCGCGCCGCCGATATCGTTGTCGGCAAGCCCGGCGGGCTGACCGTCGCGGAGGTCCTCGCCTGCGGGCGGCCGCTGCTCGCCGCCCGGTCGCTCGGCGGTCAGGAAGGATTCAACGCCCGCTTTCTGGAGCAGCACGATGTCGGTCGACTCGTGCCCGAGGAAGAGCTGCCGGCCTGCGTCGATGCGTGGCTTGGGAGCGGCGTGCGCCTCGAGCGGCTGAAGCAGTGCGCGTGGGCCGTCGGCATCCGCGACGGTGCAGCGAAGGTGGCCGAGGTCGCCCTCGACTACGCCCACGCATTCGAGGTGGACACCGCGAACCGCGAGCCCGCATGATGACCTGGCTGCGCAGGATTGCGCGGAACTGTCTCGCGCGCGTCGACTTGGCGTACCGCCGTCGGCATCGCCTGCGACCGATCGGACCGATGCTGTACGTGGCGCGCGCCCGCTATCCGGGGCCCGCGATGACGTTCGCCGACGGCACGCGGCTCGCGCCCGGCGACGCGTATGGCGCGCTGCACTTCGACAATTCCTGCATTGCGGCGCTGGGCGAGGGCACCCGGATCCGCACAGGCGTGCGGTTCGCACGGCTGCTGCGTGAGTCGCTGCGGCACCTCGCCGATGCGACCCGGGACGACCCGACGCTCCGGGACGTGCCGGTCTTTCACGGCGTGACCTGGATCCGCGAGCACGGGGAACGGGTGGGGTTCGTGTCCGAGCCGTTCCCCACCGGGCCGCGGCGCCGGCTGCTGGGCGCGCATTTCCGCATGTTGCGATGGGTATTTGCGCCTTCATTGCGCACGTCCGTCAGCGGCGCGCCCGAACCGCGGCTGTTCTGGCTCACCCGTTCCGATCTTCTCGAGAACTTCGGCAGGGGCCAGCGATGAGGAACGGCTCGGAGCCGATTTCCCGCGCGCCGATTGTCCGCGGATCTGGCGATGGGGCCGTTTATCTTACGTTCGACGACGGGCCTGATCCCGAATGGACGGTGCGCGTTCTCGATGTCCTCGCGGCGGCGCAGGCGCACGCGACCTTCTTCGTCGTCGGGCGTGCGGCGCGCGCGGCGCCTGAGCTCGTGCGGCGCATTGCGGCCGAGGGACATGGTGTCGGCAACCACAGCTACAGCCATCGGCATCCCTGGACGATTCGCGAGACCGAGGCGCGCGATGAAGTGCGTGGCGGGGCGGCGGCGATAGCCGACGCGCTCGGGCGTGCTCCGCGGTGGTTCCGGCCGCCGCATGGCCGCATGCGTCGCTGCATGCTCGACGAGGCGGAACGGAGCGGCCAGCGCACGGTGCTATGGAGCCTGAGCGCGATCGATTGGGGCCCCCTCGGCCATGCTGCCGGGATCGCTGCACGCGTGCGCGGCGTCGGCCCGGGTGACATCGTCCTCATGCACGACGGTCGGAACCGCCGCAATCGTCCCGACGAGCTGCTGCAGGTGCTGCCGCGGCTGCTTGCAGAGCTGAACGAACGACGCCTGAGCTCGACCGCGCTGGCCGCCTGAGGCCAGGGCCGGCGTTCGGCCCGCCCATTTCACTGGTGCCTCGACCGTCCCGCGTTCGACAGCGGCCCTGCTCGCGTCATCAACCTGTGCACGGCCATCGGTCGGCCCGGAAGCGCGCCGAAGCGTTCTGCCGGCGCGACGATTTCCTGCGCCTCCAACTGCGTCTCACGCACGTATCAGGTGTCGATGGCGAAGCGGATGGAGGCGGGCGTGGGAATGGCCTCTCAC
>Ga0209382_10011380_pt1 | contig 11045 bp, 7 predicted proteins | sample SoiMetdeltSBSDD5_FD_187599 | JGI IMG/M metagenome (GOLD analysis project Ga0209382, IMG submission 187599) | Bulk soil microbial communities from a Populus tree surrounding site in Tennessee, USA - Soil MetaG P. deltoides SBSDD5 (SPAdes) (version 2) | ecosystem: Environmental > Terrestrial >...
TTCCCATCGCACGCGCCGTGATCACCTCGGGCACCGTGGACATTCCGATGGCGTCCAGGCCGAATCGCTCGAACATGCGCACTTCGGCCGGAGTCTCGTAGGAAGGCCCGAGCGCCCAGCCATACACGCCCTCGACGAGAACAACACCCACTCGCTTCCCTGCCCGGTGCAACGCGGCTCGCAGTTCCGCGTCGTACGGTTCCGACATGTCTGGAAATCGCAGGTCCCCGAGCTCCACCGGACCGAATAGCGGGTTTCGGCCGGCCATGTTCACGTGATCGGCGATGACCATGAGATCGCCCGGTCGGAACGTCCTTCGAATGCCTCCCGCCGCGTTGGACACGAACAGCACGTCGGCGCCTAACGCGCCCAGGACCCGCGCGGGAAAGCCCGCCAGCATCGCGTCGTGCCCCTCGTACATGTGGAACCGTCCTGCGAGCGCCACGACGGGCCGCCCGGCCAACGTGCCGGCGACCAGCACGCCAGGATGCCCGAGCACCGTGGGTACCGGGAAACCGGGAATGTCTGCATACCCGACGCGCCTGACGTTCTCGAACCGGTCCGTGAGACCGGCAAGCCCCGATCCGAGGATGAGACCGACGATGGGCTGCTCTATACCGATCCGATCCCGGATCTTATCAGCCGCTTTGTCGGCGGCCTGTTTTCCGTACGCAACACCAGAGGCACTCATGTGACCGTTCCGCGCAACCCGGCGATCTCCGCTCGGGCGTTGGCCACGAATGTGGCGCGCTCGGACGGCGACACGAAGGCACTCTCGAAGCCGTTCAACGCGATCGTGCACAGCTCATCGAACGAGAAATCCAGATGCTCGGCCGCGTGAACGTACTCGTCGGTCAGCGTGGTGCCACTCATGAGGCGATTGTCGGTGTTCAACACGACGTTCGCCCCGGAATCGAAGTAGCGCCGAAGCGGGTGCGTTTCGTACGAAGCCGCCGCGCGCGTCTGCACGTTGCTCGTCAGGCAGATCTCCAGCGTTATGCGACGATCGGTCACGTACTCGGTGAGCGCGGGGTCTTCGATCAATCGAGTCGCGTGGCCAAGTCGGTGTGCCTTGCATGCGTAGACGGCCTCGCGCACTGAGTCTGCTCCAGCCCCTTCCCCTGCGTGGCACGTGCAGGCGAGCCCATGCTCCTGCGCGTAGGCAAACGCGCCCGCGTGGCCGGCCGCCGGATGACCGCGCTCTCCGCCGGCGAGGTCGAAGCCGACTACGCCGCGATCCTTGTAGGCCACTGCCAGACGAGCGAGCTCCATTGAGATTCCCGGCGGGAGATTCCGTAGCGCGCAGATGATCAACCGGCCCTCGACACCGTGGTCGCGGCGGGCTCGCTCGAGCCCACGGAGTGGGGCCTCCACCGTCTCGCCAAGCTCGAGGTCGTGGCGCGTGTTTAGGACTGGGCAGTAGCGCGTCTCGATATAGCGCACGCCTTCCGCCGCGGCGTCCTCGGCGAGCTCGTACGCCACCCGCTCGAGCGCCTCGGCCGTCTGCATGACTGCCAGCGTGATGTCGAACCGCGTCAGGTAGTCCTCGAGATTGCGAGCGTCGCGCACGATCATGAACTCGCGCAGCGCATCGACATCGTCGGCGGGCATTGGAACCTGATGTTCCCGGCCCAGCTCGAGCAGCGTTGACGGCCGGACCGAGCCATCCAGATGACAGTGCAGTTCGGCTTTCGGAAGACGGCGCAGCAGCGCGCGGTCGGGGAATGGCGGCATCGAACGCTCTAGTCGTTAGGCTCGTCGCCTTCGCTGCGGCGCCGCACCGGCACTACCCGGAAGATTGCGCCGCCATGGGCCTTGGTGTCGGGCGACGTCTGCAGGCCGCGACTGTCGGCAATCATGCGCTCGCCCACTGCGACCTCGTCGGCAGCCGCCGCATTCCACGCTCGCACGGCGTCGAGGGCCGTCGCGCCGTCCGGAACGTCGAGGCCAATGGAATTCACGTACACACGCATTCGAGGAATGATGTTCAGGGGAGCGCCGCGGTGAGCCGAGCCTCGAATGGCACGCGCAGCGGCTGGCGTTGCGCCCGCACGTAGTCCACGAGCGCGTCGATGTCGGGAATACCAAGTGGCTCGGTCTTGATCGCCTCGGCGGCGAGCCCGAGCCCGTCGCCGCCGCCCGCCAGGAAGTTGCTGAGCACGAGCGTGTAGGTCGCGTCATCGCGGAGCGGCCGCCCGTCGTCAGCCATTGTGACGGTGGAGATTCGCGAGCCGGGCGGCTTTGCGGGGAGGTAGACGATGTTCACGCCGCTCACATGGGCGTTGATCGCATCGCGACCGACGACCCGCTCGAGGTACGCGCGGAGGTCTTTGCCGCGGACGGTGAGCCGATAGAGCGTGTTGCCGAACGGCTGAACCTCGAAGAGACTCCCATAAGTTGCCTGGCCCGCCTGGAGGTCCGCACGAATTCCGCCGTTGTTCATCACGGCGACGTCGGCCTTCCCTGCCTTCCGCTGCGCGTCGGCGATGAGATTCCCGAGCGCGTACTGGCGACCGGACCGTCGGAGCGGCTCGGCGATCTGGGCAACCGGGCGACTCATTTCCGCTGCCACCGCGGCAACGACTCGTTTGACTTCTGCGTCGACGGCTTGCTCCGGTGCGACGGAGTCCGGAAGCACATCCCTCACGGCGATGCTCGCCTCGCCGCCGCCTAACGGGATATCGATGACGCCGACAGCGCGTCCGTGAGAGCGCGCCTGCACGATCGGGATCCCGTTCACCCGTGTGTTGACGAGCGAGTGCGTGTGGCCGCTGACGATCGCGTCGACGCGCTCCGTGATCCCGCGCGCAAGCTCGACGATCTCTCCGGTGCAACCGGGCGCTTCGGGCGGTCGGTCACAGAACGCACCGGCGTGGGCCACGACGATCACCGCGTCTGCACCGCGCGCTCTCAACGACCGAGCGTGCGCATTGACCACGGGTACCGGATCGACGAACCGGAGGTCAGACACGTTCACGGCCATCGTCGTGCGCGGCGTCTCGACCGTCGACACCCCGATGACTCCCACTTTGAGCGACCCGACCTGCAACAGCGTGTCGTCCGGAATCCAGTCGACGTCGCGGCCGTCGGCGAACTGCACGTTGGCGCCGAGCACCGGGTAGCGGGCCTGGCGCATGCGCGCGCGCAGTGAGTCCCGCCCCCAATCCCACTCGTGATTGCCGAGCGCGGCGGCGGAGTACCCGAGTGTGTTGTAGAGGTCGACCACAGTCGAGCCGTACGTGCGGTTGGACGGTGCGGTACCCTGGAACATGTCGCCGCCGTCGAGCAGGACGCTCGAGCACTCGGTTCGCCCGGCACACTCGGCGCGCGCGCGGGCGATGACCGTCGCCAGGTAGGCAGCGCCGCCACGCCTAACGCCGGCGCTATCCGGGCGTGGCTCGAAGGAGCCGTGAAAATCGTTCGTGGCGATGATGCGAAGGCTCCGACCCGAGGGCACCGGGAGCGGCGTCGGGTTCGGTCGACGGACCGCTGCAGCGCCAACGCCCGCCGCACCGCGAACCGGCCCACCGGCGCGCTCCGTAGGGCTCGAGTGCATGGCGACATACGCCGGGCCGACGGCCGCGGACGGCTCGAGGCGCCAGTTTCGCGTGACGTATGCTTCGGGCGTCAATGTGCCGCGACGGGCAACCTCGTCGACGAGCAGCTCCCGGATTTCCTGCTGGCGATCGTACACGACCGGCGCGCCGCGGATCATCGCGTATCCACCCCCACCAGCCTGGCGGTAGTTGTTCACGGCCAGCGTGAATGTGTCAGCGTCCGTAACCGGCTTGCCCTTCACGGCGAGTGACGTTAGGCGCGACCCGACCGGGCGTGAGACGTCGATGATGTAGTCAGCGCCGGCTACGATATCGTAGTTGTAGCCCGGGACACTCTCGTTGGTGAGCGGAATCGTGCGTCCCGTGTCCCCCGCGAACGTGCGGAAGTATCGCGCGCTGAACTCGAGGTACTCGCGAAGCTGGCGACCCGTAATCCGGATGGCGCGCAGCGTATTGTCGTACGGGTAGAGCCGAGCCAGCTCGGCCTCGGTGATTGGCCCGGCGTCGAGCGAGGCGTCGAGAGAAAACGCCGACGTCAATGCGAGGTCGGCATTCGCCGCGCGCCGCTCCACCTCGAGAATGAAATCGATGAGTGGTGTGTCCTGCACGCGAGCGGAATCCGCACGCCACGCGACGGGCGTCGATCCGACCACGCGATTGACATAGGCCACCGTTGCGTCGTGCGCGCGCTTGACCGCCGCCACGACCACGGGCTGCTCGGCGTGACCCGCCGATTGAATCGTGGTTCCGCGAGTCTGTGACACGTGCCAGCTGCCGCCGCTTCGTTCGAGGACGAGATGCGCGACGCCAACGCTGGTCGCCCAGTTCTTCGGCTGCAGGAGGCGCGTCCGGCCGATGACGGTATCCGGGAGCTCTTGATGCGTGTGGCCGAAAACGACGAGGTCGATGTCGGGGACCTCGAGCGCGACCCGCGCCGCGACGTTCTCGCTCGCTGCGCCGCTCGTGAGGGTGTCGTAGCCAGACCCGCCCGACAAGCCTGAATGCAGCGTGACGACGACGACGTCGACTCCCTTCGCCCGCACCTCGGCAACCGCGCTTCGAATCTCGGGGACGATGTTGCGGAGAACGACTCGCCCACGGAGGTTGTCGCGCTCCCACACCATCGCGCCCGGAGTCGTGGCGCCGACGATCCCCACACGGACGTCGCCGCGGCGAACGATCACGTACGCCGGATACGCCCGGGGGCCGCTGGCCAGGTACGCGTTCGCGGCAAGGACCGGGAAGGACGCCTCCTTGATGGCGCGACCGAGCGTCGCGAGCCCATAGCCGAAATCGTGGTTACCCACGACCGCCGCATCGTACCGCATCGAATTCATCGCGGCGACGACCGGGCTGGGCCGCGTGGTATCGCGGCGAGCAGCGACCAGCGTGAGCGGATTGCCTTGAATCATGTCACCGGCATCGACCAGCACCACGCGACCAGGGTTTGCACCTCGGACCGAATCGATGATGGTCGCGACGCGAGAAAGACCGCGGGTCGTGTCGGGCGCGCCAGCATAGTAATTCCAGCCGGTCAGGCGCCCGTGGACGTCCGTCGTCGCCGCGACGACGAGATCGAACGACTCCACGTGCGCACTCGGCGCGGGATTCGCCGGAGGCTTCGCCGCGCATGCCGATGCGCTGGCCACGAAAACCGTGAGCGCGAGTCGGGCGACGTCGACCGACTGCAAGACCCTGGGAAGCGACATTGGTGAAACGTACTGCACGCACTTACGCGGTAGAATCCGCTTCATTCACGCGATTGACGAACCCGTGCACCTGGGCAAGCTTGAGTCGATGCCCACCCACGCGTCGCTGTCGGACCCGGATCCTCGCGCCGCCGCCGGCGAAGCGCCGATACACAACCGTGACGCGTCGGACGCTTCTCTTTACGACCTCACCGCGCGAACGTCCGTCGCGAACGACGTGGATGAGTCGGACAGCACGTCGTTCCCGAAACCGCTGATAATCGGAATTGCCGGCGGATCGGGCTCGGGAAAATCGACCGTCGCGCGCAAGGTCGCCGAGGCGATCGCGCACTCGTCGGTTGCTTTCCTCGACATGGATGCCTACTACCGCAATTTCGCGCACCTCCCCCTGGAGGAGCGGAAACGCGTGAACTGGGACCATCCGGAAGCGTTCGACACCGAGCTGCTTGTGTCGCAGGTGCGGGAGCTGTGCGCGGGGAGATCGGTGGACAAGCCGGTGTACGACTTCGTCTCGCACACTCGCAGCGACCGCACGCAGCGGGTGGATCCTGCCGACGTGTTGGTGCTCGACGGGATCCTGCTGTTCGTCGATGAGGAGCTGCGAGCGCTCTGTGATGTCAAAGTCTTCGTCGACGCGGACGCGGACATTCGACTCATTCGACGGCTCAAGCGGGACGTGATGAAACGTGGGCGAATGCTGGAGGAAGTGATCGCACAGTATCTTGAAACCGTTCACCCGATGCATCTGCAGTTCGTCGAGCCAAGCAAGCGGTATGCGGACGTCATCGTGCCTCGCGGAGGGCACAACACAATCGCCATCGAGATGATCGTCGCGAAAATTCAGCATCGCCTGAGAGGACGACCGGCGTGACCCACGCACTCGCCACGGGCGAACGGCTCCTCGTCGTGGACGACGAGCCCGACATCGCCGCACTCGTGACGTTTCACCTCATCAAAGCCGGGTACCGCGTCTCGACCGCATCCAACGGACCCGATGCCATCGCACAGACGCGTCAGGAGCATCCGGCCCTCGTCGTCCTGGACCTCATGCTGCCTGGCATGTCGGGGTACGAGGTGCTCGAGCAGCTTCGGGCGGATGAGGCGACGCGGGATGTCGCGGTGCTCATGCTCACCGCTCGCAAGGAAGAGCAGGACCGGATCCGCGGGCTCTCGCTCGGCGCGGATGACTACCTCACGAAGCCATTCAGCCCCCAGGAGCTGGTGCTTCGCGTCGGCGCCATTCTTCGCCGCGTCGCGCAAGCTCCACAGCCATCGGCGGACGTGCTACGTGTCGGTCCGCTGCAGATCGATCGTGGCGCGCACCGCGTTGCGGTCGACGGCCAGGACATCGAGCTTACTCCCACGGAGTACCGCCTGCTCGTCACGCTCGCCGAGCGGCGCGGTAGGGTCCAGGCGCGCGGCCATCTGCTCGAGACCGTATGGGAAGCGGCACCCGATATCCAGACCCGCACGGTCGACATGCACGTGCAGCGACTCCGAACGAAGCTCGGAGTTGCCGGCGATCTGATCGAAACGGTCCGCGGATTCGGTTATCGTTTGCGGGCGGCGGGGCAGTCGCGCAGCGCGTGAGCACGCGGCCCCGGGTGTGTGATTGGCTCCCGGCCCAACCAACGTGAAGCTCACCCAGCGGCTCCTCATCGGCTCGCTGCTGATCGTCGCCCTCCTCGTCGCGCTCGTCTTTGCGATTCTCGACGGACGCCTGCAGTCGCGGTTCTACGAGGACAGCTCCGCCGAGGTGCTGCGCGAGGCGCGGCTGGTTGCGGCCCAATGGCGTCCGGGACTCGACGTGGACTCGCTGGCGAATGCCGCGGGTGCGGCGCTCGGGAATCGCGTGACCCTGATCGACTCGACGGGCACGGTGGTGGGCGACTCGGAGTTCGACCCGCCTGCGCTCGGTGCGCTGGAGAACCACCTAACGCGACCGGAGATCCAGGCGGCGCTCCGGACAGGATTCGGGCAGTCCCGCCGGGTGAGCGCATCGGCGGGCGACGAGGAGCTCTACGCGGCCGTGCGCGCGGGCACCGGCTTTGCGCGCGTATCCGTGAGCGCGGTATCGATCCAGAGCGTGTTCGCGCGCGCGCGGGCCGATGTCCTGCTCGCGTCCGCGCTCGCGCTTGCGCTCGCGTTCGTGCTCGTGTGGGCGTTCTCGCGCACGGTGGCACGCCCCGTGGTGGAGCTGCGCGACGTTGCGCGCGGCCTCGCCGCGGGCGACCTGAATCGCCGTCCGTCTCTGACGGCGCCCGGTGAGGTCGGAGACCTGGCGAGCGCGATTCACCGCCTCGCGGAACAGTTGACCAGCCGCATCGAGGCGCTCGAGGCCGAGGAGGTGCGCCTCGGCGCGCTCACCGAATCGCTCAACGAAGGTGTGATCGCGATCGACAGACGCCAGCAGGTGACGCAGGTCAACCAGCGCGCTCGCGATCTGCTCGGCCTCAAGGATTCTGTCCCGTTCCCGGTGTCGAATCTTCCGAGAGAGCGCAGTCTCCGCGAGTCGATGGGGGCCGCGCTGTCCGGACAGGCCGTCGATGCCCACGAGGTACAGATCGGCGGCCGTGAGCTCGCCCTCACCGCCCGTCCCCTCCCGGCCGGTGGCGCAGTCGTGGCGCTGTTCGACCTCACGCCGGTTCGCCGGCTCGAGACGGTCCGCCGCGACTTCGTGGCGAACGCGTCGCACGAGCTGCGCACGCCGCTCACGGTCATCGGCGGTTTCACCGAGACGCTGCTCGACGACTCGCTGCCTAACGATCAGCGCGAGCAGTTCGCGCGGACGGTGCTCGCCAACACGCAGCGGATGCAGCGAATCGTCGACGACCTGCTGGATCTGTCGCGCATCGAATCGGGCGGGTGGAAGCCGAATCCATCACGCGTCGACGTCCGCGCGCTCGCCTCGGAGGCACTCGCGGCCGCGCAGGAGCGTCGGCCGGAAAAGCCGGTGACGCTCGACCTCGACATCGGGCCTGACGCAGCGTCCGTCTGGGCGGATCCAACCGCGCTACGCCAGGTGCTCACGAACCTCGTCGACAACGCCGTGCGGCACACGAACGACGGATCCGTGACCGTGTTCTCCAAGCGAGTTCCCGGCGGCGTCGCGATCGGCGTGAGCGACACCGGCATTGGGATTCCTGCGGAGCATCTGCCGCGAATCTTCGAGCGATTCTATCGCGTGGACGCCGGACGGTCGCGGTCGGAGGGTGGAACTGGACTCGGACTCGCAATCGTCAAGCACCTCGTGGAGGGCCATGGTGGACGAGTCCGCGCCGAGAGCACGGTCGGGCGCGGGACGAGGATTTGGGCAGAGATGCCGGATCCGCCGCCTGTTACGACGGTGTGACCGACCGGGCGGGGTGGCGTGACGGCGGGCAAGGATCTTCCCCGCGACCACTCCCGGAGCCCAGGTGATTCTACAGTCACAACTCACAATGGAAGCGCACGCGTGCGCCGCAACGGCGTACGTCAGCGGGCCGCTCAGCGCGAGCCTCGCTGCGTGCGCGATCATCGCGTGTCGCACTCTCCCGCCTCAAGTGCGGCACGTTCGCGTGGACCTTCGCGGCGTGACGGTCTGCAACATCGACGCGCTCGTGATGCTCGAAGTCCTGCTGCTCGAGTGGAGCAGCGAACGACAGGGCGTGACCCGGATCGCGTATCCGCGCATCCCGGCCCGTGACGCGTTCGTTGCAAATCCGTGGACCATCCGAGACGCGCCTGACGCAGCGTTACAACCTGACCGTGATGAACGAGTGGTCCTGACACGACCTTTCACCACATCATGATGAACATGCAACGTACGTCGTTGTTCTCCGGGCTCGCGGTGCGGGCTCGTTTCGTTAGGGCCCTGCTCGTCGCCGCATCCACCACGTCCGCCGCGTCGGCTGCGGCTACCACGGCGTCGCGGGGGCAGCAACCAACCAACAACGCACCCGCGGGCCCAGTCGGCCGTATCGTGGGCCGCATCATCGATGCGTCCAACGGCCAGGGGCTGTCCGACGTCGGCGTGCAGATCGTCGGCACGACGTTAGGCACGATGTCGGCCGTCGAGGGCCGCTACGCCGTGCCGAACATCCCGGCCGGTACCGTGACGATCCAGGTGCGACGCATCGGCTACGCGCCGAAGACGGTGACCGGCATCCTGCTCAGTGCCGGGCAGACGCTCGAGCAGAACATCACGATGCAGCCCGCAACCGTGCAGCTGGAGGCCATGCAGACGACCGCGGCGGCGGAGCGCGGCACCGTGAACGAGGCGCTGGATCAGCAACGAACCGCCACGGGAATCGTAAGCTCGGTCACCTCCGAACAGATCAGCCGAAGCCCCGACAGCGACGCCGCGCAGGCCGTGCAGCGCGTGAGCGGCGTGACGGTTCAGGATGGAAAATACGTGGCGGTCCGTGGACTCGGTGAGCGATACACGACAGCCTCGCTCAACGGCGCCCGCATTCCCAGTCCGGAGCCGGAGAAGCGCATCGTCCCGCTCGACCTCTTCCCGTCGGATCTGCTGCAGACGATCACGACATCGAAGACGTTCACACCGGACCAACCCGGAGATTTCAGCGGCGCACAGGTCGACATCAAGACCCGCGAGTTCCCGGCGAAACGACAGATCACGTACACGTTCAAGACAGGGTACAACTCCGGTACTACCGGGTCGAACGTTCTCGCGGCGCCGCGCGCTGGCGGCGAGCGGTTCGCCCTGGTCAACAACAAGCGCAACCTGCCGTGGTTGCTGGCGTCGGTCGGCAACTTCCAGCAGGTCAATCTGAACCAGGGCGACAAGAATCTTCTCATCAACACGTTCCGCAACTCGTGGTCGCCGGTTGAGGAGCGCGCCCAGCCTAACGTTTCAACGGCTATCTCCATCGGCGGTAACGACCAGGTCTTCGGGCACCGGATTGGATACGTCGGATCGGGCACGTACTCGCTGGTCCAGGACCAGAAGACCCATCAGGTCCGCGCGCTCGCGGACCGCGGGAACACGCCGGGATCGACGCGTGAGCTGGACCGGTTCGAAGGAACGACTGGAAGCTCGTCAGTCCTGTGGGGTGGATTACTGAATCTAAGTACGCTCCTCGGCGCGAACACGCGCCTCATGCTCAACAACACGTACAACCGCACGTCCGACAACGACGCCCGGTCCGAGACCGGGTCGATCGAGAGCGACGGGATCCGGGCGCAGATCGATCGGCTTCAGTACGTCGAACGAAGCGTGCGGTCGAATCAGTTGGCCGCGGAGCACCAGCTCGGCACGCGAGACAGAATCGACTGGTCAGCCACATCGTCGGCGGTGACGCGCGACGAGCCAGATCGCTCCGAGTTTGTTTCGGTGCTGGATCCCGCCGCGCCCGGCGAGAAGTTGTGGCTGAACACCGGCAACCAGGGCGCGGTCCGGACCTTCTCGAACCTCGACGAGTCGAGCGCCGAAGGACGAATCAACTACCAGCACACGTTCGCGTGGCGAGGTCGAGAGCATTCCGTGAAGGCGGGAGGCCTTTATCGATCCACGGATCGCGATGCGGACTCGCGTGCCTTCAGTGTCAGTGGTGTCGGGCTCGGTGAGGCCGTCCGTGCGCTGGCGCCGGAGCAGCTGTTCGACGGGCGATTCACACAGGGCTCGATGAGCGTGTTCGACCTCGCGCCGCTCGGACAGGGTGGGTCGTACAGCGCGGAGGATCGGCTCAGCGCCGGATTCGCCATGACGGAGATCGGTCTCACCGACCGCTTCCGGCTGATCGCTGGCGCGCGCTTCGAGCACGATAAGCTGCTCGTC
>Ga0209382_10011382_pt1 | contig 11044 bp, 6 predicted proteins | sample SoiMetdeltSBSDD5_FD_187599 | JGI IMG/M metagenome (GOLD analysis project Ga0209382, IMG submission 187599) | Bulk soil microbial communities from a Populus tree surrounding site in Tennessee, USA - Soil MetaG P. deltoides SBSDD5 (SPAdes) (version 2) | ecosystem: Environmental > Terrestrial >...
TCGGTTCGAATGCCAAGTGTTGGGGCAGAGTCTTGCATGGGGCGGGCGACAATCTGCGCTTCCGATGCCCCGGTCAAGCGCGCTCTGTCGCGATAATGCGGAGCAGGCATGCGCCTGAACCACCCTACCGCGCGCGTGGTCGCCGCAGCACGATTGTCGCCGCCGTCAACTTGAGCGCAATGCAGAGCGCCAGAGCAGCGGTGTAGCCGCCGGTAGCATCGCGCACGACGCCGAGCAGGCCTGGCCCGAACGCATAGGTGAACTGGCCGATCCCGGTCGACAGCCCGATCAGCATGCCGAATGCACCGACGTCGAACTCGCGCTGCACGATGAGGGCCGGGAAGGTGATGACGTTGCCGACCGAGAAGCCGTAGACGGCGCACGCCGTCAGCAGCATCGCGGCATCCGTCGTCTGGGTCATCACGAACAGCGCCGCGGCTTGGCTTGCAAGCGACAGGGCGCTGGCGAGGCGCTGATCGAGCCAGTTGGCCATGGTGCCGAGCACAAGGCGGCCGACGATCGCCATGGCCGTGGTGATGGCGACCGCCATGCCGGCCGGATAGCGGCCGATCGCCGGCTCCAAGAATGCGATCTGGTGCACCAGGAAGCCCGCCTGCGCCGTGATGGCGAGCGCGAAGGGCGCCGACACGCTCCAGAAGTGCCAGTTCCTCAGCGCCGCAGCCCTGGTCCACGCGACAGGCGCAACGTGCGGTGCAGCGGCGGTATCTCCATCCGCCAGACGCGGCAGCGGCGCGCCCAGAGTTGTGAGGGCCAGCGGCACGGCCAGCGCCAGAATGACGACGGCTCCCGACAGCATGGCGGTCGCAAAGCCGGCCGCACCGGCGAGGAAGACGAGCGCCGGCACGATCACCATGCCGCCGAAGCTCGCCCCGTTCAGCGCCAGCGAGATGGCAAGCCCGCGCCGCTCCCGAAACCACAGGCCCAGAATGACATTGATGGCGCCGAGACTCATGGCCGCCCAGGCAAAGGCCATGGCGAGATAAGCCGCAAACAGCTGCCAGGGCTGCGCCACGAACGGCAGCGCCGCCGCCGAGCCGGCGAGCGAGACGGCGCCGAGGAGCACGCAACGGCCGACCCCGAAGCGGCGCATCGCATCGTCGATGAACACCACCAGCAGAGCGCTGAAGAGATAGTATGCCGTCGTCGCACCGCCAATCAGGGCCGCCGGCCAACCGTGCAGCCGCTGCAACTCGGCCAGATAGAAGCCATGCCCATAAAACCCGAAACCCCACACCAGCATGGCCATGACGAAGCAGGCCGCCACCACCCGCCAGCCGTGGTAGCGGGGCGAGGATTCGTCGGGCGTGGGTGCACCTGGCATCAGCCTAGGTAGCACACCCTCGCCCCACGTTTGCCGGCCGGTCTTCTGTCACCAGCATGCCGCGCCGGTCTCGAGCCGAGGCTCTTGCCTTCTCGAGAGTGAAGCCGGCGCAGGATATGCCGTTGCTGGCCGCCCGGTTGTCCGGCGCTATTGCGGGTACTGGGGTCTTCCCCCCTGCCAGCCGATCGGATAGCGCGCGCACGCACTTGTCAGCGCATCCGTAATGCCTACGGGGTAACAGGTCGGAAGGGCATAGATCCCGTAAGGGTCGACGAAATACCACCTGTTGTTGGTCGGATCGCGCCGCGCCCAGAAGATATGCAGGTGCGTATTCGGTGTACCAGGTCCCATTTTCCCGCCGGGCCCCGTGTTGCCCGCCCAGGCCAGAGGGGCTCCCCTGGCGACGGTCTTTCCGAGCAGGCTCATATCGATCCTTTCCGATTCTTTCCCCCAGTGCTCGGCGGTAGGATTGCGGGTCGCGACGTTTTGCGTGCACTTTGTTGCAGTGAGGTGCTCCGTGTATTTCGCCAGGTTGTTTCCAGACAAGGTCGGGATCGTCTTGGACCAGGCGGCGTCACAGTCGTTGGCCGGCCCGTTTCGCAGATGCATATAGATCGTCCGGTAGGCATCCTGCACCCCTCCCACATCGTGGCTCACGATCATCGTGTTGCCCGACCAATGTGTTGGGCTGTCCCAGCCGATAAAAATGACGCGTCCGGGCGCCGACGCGCGAACCCTGAAGGTCTTCTGATCGTCTCTCATGTAGTCGCCGGCATGATGCCAAGTGCCGTTGCCGTAGCGCCAGATGCCCACGCGCTTGACCGCCGTCTCCGAAAACGGCAGCGTGAGGAACGGTTGCGAAACCTGGAGCGCGGAGAGGCGAACCTATCTGCTGGTCCCCTCGGTGTCGACGGGCCAACTGTACACGACCGTTGCGCTTGGAGCCGGACTTCCGCAGGTCCCCGGCAGCCCCGGGCAATGCGTTGCGGTCATGGTAATTCGGTAATTGTACGACTCGCTCTGGGGGGTGCTCGGGTCATCAGGCATCACAACTTGATTGGCGCAGGCGCTGCTGCAGCCGGGATAGGTGGTCAGTCGGACCAAGCGGAGATTCTGCTTGCCGAGCTCGTTCCATTTTGAGGTGAAATTCTCCCAATCGACGCCGGCCCAGAGGAAGTGGGCATCGTTGCCGGCGCGCCAGACACCCGCAAACTTGCGCTGTCCGCCATCGACGTACGTCTCGAAGTCCACGAGCCGCAAATTCTGCTGGCTCAGCTCCTCCCACTTCGCCTTGAAGGTGGCCCAATCGCTGCCGGCCCAAAGGAAGTGGGCATCGTTGCCGGCGCGCCAGACACCCGCAAACTTGCGCTGCCCGCCATCGACGTACGTCTCGAAGTCGACGAGCCGCAAATTCTGCTGGCCCAGCTCTTCCCACTTCGCCTTGAAGGTGGCCCAATCGCTGTCAGCCCAAAGGAAGTGAGCATCGCTCCCGGCGCGCCAGACACCCGCATACTTGCGCTGTCCTCCATCCACGTACGTCTTGAAGCGAACGAGGCGCAGGTTCTGCTGGCCCAGCTCTTCCCACTTTGCCCTGAAGCTGGCCCAATCGACGCCGGCCAAAAGGAAGTGCGCATCGTTCCCGGCACGCCATACGCCGGAATATTTGCGCTGCCCGCCGCTGAGGTATGTCTCGAAGTCCACGAGCCGCAGGTTCTGCTGGGCCAGCTCCTCCCATTTCGCCTTGAAGCCTGCCCAATCGGCGCCGGCCCAGAGGAAGTGGTTGTCGCTCCCAGCGGCCCAGACGCCCGCATAGGCCTCCTGTGCGCGGGCCTCAGTTATCCAGAGGGGGCCGAGCGCGGCGCTCATGATCGGTATCACCAGTTGGACCACCCGGCGCCACCCCAGCACGATCGGGCCTATCGCGTAGAGCTTCCGGCACGAGGCCAGAGCCGCGAACCATGCACTGAACGCTGAGCTGATCGTCTTCATAAAATTTTCTCCGCAATGGCGTGCTGAGGAACTGTGTGCTGATGGCAGTGGCTATGGCTACAGGTGTCTTGGCCTCGAGTCCCGATTGCGTGATGGCGCGCGGACGATTTTTCAGCTATAATCTTCCGACATCCGAATTTTTGGCCGAAGAATTTTCCGATTACCCGACGATAAGCCCGCCCGGAGCGGCCGAAATGGACGAGATTGTCCATAGGGTTATGCGGTTCGACCGTTTCGCGCTCGATCTCACGCGCGGATGCCTCCGGTCGGGCGATCAGGATGTCCCGCTGCGGCCCAAGGCTTTCGAGGTTCTGCACCATCTGGTGGCGAACGCCGGACGCCTGGTGCCGAAGGAGGAGCTCTTCCAAGCCGTATGGCCCGAAGTTGTCGTCACCGACGACTCCCTGGTGCAGTGCATTCGGGAGCTGCGCCAGAAGCTGGGCGACGATGAGCACCGGCTGATCAAGACGATGTCGCGCCGCGGCTATCTGCTGGACGCCACGGTCGCAGGCACAAGGGCAGACGCGCCCCTCGGGCCTGTCCAAGTGCAGACCCGGCCTGTCCAGCCGGTTGGGGACCACCTTGGATCAAGGCTGCCACAAGGGAGCATTGCGGAACTTCTCGCCCTGGGCCGGCTGGTGCGCGGAAAAGGGTGGCGAACCTTTGCTGCCGCGGTCCTCCTGCTCGGTTGTGCCGGCGCGGTGGGCATCTATCTGCTCGCCCCGTCCGCGACGCGTAGCGACAGGGCGGGGAAGCTGAAGGTGGCCCTGGCGGTCGCGTTCTCGCCGCGTCCCGTGTTCAAAGACTGCGACGTCTGCCCCGAGATGGTGGAGCTGCCGGCCGGCGAGTTCATGATGGGCTCGCCTGAAGAGGAATACGGCCACGAGCGGGTGGAGGGCCCTCAGCGGCGCGTGGTCATCGCCAAGAGTTTTGCGCTCGGGAGGCTCGAGGTCACGGTCGCGCAATTCGATGCCTTCGTTGCTGGCACCGGGCTCAGGGTGGAGAACACCTGCCACAGGCTGGCCCCCAACATCGCACGAGGCTGGGAGCCGATGGAGGCGTCGTATCGCCAGCCTGGCTTCGACGTTACGGGGTCGCATCCGGCCGTTTGCGTGAGCTGGCACGATGCACAAGCGTATACGGCTTGGATCGCACGCCGCACCGGCAAGCCCTATCGCCTGCCGTCGGAGGCGGAATGGGAATATGCGGCGCGCGCGGGGACGACGTCCGCCTACAGCTTCGGCAGCGACGAGGAGCAACTCTGCAACTATGCGCGATTTGCCGATTTGGGCTCGCCTTTTCAGTGGCGGGACGCGTGCCGCAGCGAGATTGCCGCCCCCGGGCCTATCCAGGTGGGAAGGCTCAAGCCCAATGCGTGGGGTCTTTTCGATATGCACGGTAACGCCTGGGAATGGGTGGCGGATTGCTGGACACCGGATGTTCGCAAGATGCCTACCGACGGAACGGCCTTCACACGCCGCGGAAGCTGCGAGATTGGCGTGCTGCGTGGTGGCGGCTGGGCGGCCGAATCCCGGAAGCTGAGGTCCGCGCAACGGATATCCGCGCCCTCGGCGGCGCGCCGCTACCACGTGGGCTTTCGGGTGGCGCTGTCGCTCGGCCGCTGAAGGGCAGCCCGCGCGCCGTCCAGGGCTTGCGCGCCAAGGCAGCACATGCGTTCCTTCGAGGAGCAAGGCCGTGCGTCGCGCTGCCATGCTCGGCCCAAGGCACCCCTGCTCGAGAGCAACGAGTGGCCGGCGGCGGCCCACGGGAGCCCAAATGGATACCGACGTCCTCGTCGTCGGGGCCGGCCCGACCGGGCTGATGCTCGCCAACCAGCTGGTGCGGCGCGGCGTGCGCGTGGCTGTCGTCGACCGCCATGCCGGGCCGTCGCTCAAGACGCGGGCGCTCGGCGTGCAGGCGCGCACCCTGGAGATCTACGCTCAGCTCGACATCGTCGAGCGCGCGCTCGAACTCGGCAAGATCGGCACCGGCGCAAACCTGTGGGCGCAGGGTCGCAAGATGGCGCGCGTGCCGTTGGGCGAAGCCGGGCGCGGCGCCACGCCCTATCCGTTCATCCTGATCCTCGGCCAGGACGACAACGAGCGCATCATGGGCGACAAGCTGCGCGACCTCGGCGTCTCCGTGCAATGGAGCACGGAGCTGGTAGGCCTGCAGCAGCATGCCGACAAGGTGACGGCGACGCTCAGGGGACCCGACGGCACGAGCCGCACCATCCAGGCCGCCTGGGTCGGCGGCTGCGACGGTGCGCACAGCTCGGTGCGCGAGCTGAACGGCATCGCCTTCCCCGGCGCGCCCTACGAGCACGTGTTCTACGTCGCCGACACTGAGGTGACCGGGAGCATGGTCCCGGACGAGGTCAACGTCTACCTCTGGCGCGCGGGCTTCCACCTGCTGTTCCCCATGCGCGGCAACGACCACTGGCGGATCGTCGGCATTCTGCCGCCGACCTTGCGCGCCGATCGCGACGTCGGGATCGACCACGTGATCCCCTCCTTGCGCCGCGAGGCGGGAGCCGGCCTCGACATCAAGGCCTGCACCTGGTTCTCTACCTACCGCATCCATCACCGTTGCGCCGCCCGCTTCCGCGATCGGCGCTGCTTCCTGCTCGGCGATGCCGCCCACATCCACAGCCCCGTCGGCGCGCAAGGCATGAACACCGGCTTGCAGGACGCCTACAACCTCGCCTGGAAGCTGGCCCTCGTCGTTAGGAATCGCGCCCAGGTGGCACTCCTCGACTCCTACGAGGACGAGCGCATGCCCGTTGCCCGGCGGCTCCTCAACACGACCGACCGCGCCTTCCGGCTGGTGGTGTCCGACAGCTGGCTCGCCGGCCTGTTGCGCACCCAGGTCCTCGCCCGCATTGCCGCATTCGCCATGCGGCGCGAGGCGATCCAGAGGTTTGCGTTCCGCACCGTCTCCCAGATCGGCATCCACTACCGCGCGAGCGCCTTGGCGCAATCGCAGCCGGATGTGCCCGACAGCGCGCCGCGCGCCGGCGATCGCTTCCCCTGGCTGCGGCTCAAGCTCAACGCGAACGGCCCCGTCGAGGACCTGTTCCAGAAGCTCGACGATACGCACTTCAACCTGATCGCGATCGGCCAGCCCACGCACGGCGCCCTTGGCCTCGGCGACCTCTGCCCCATCCACACCATCCCCCCCGACCCCACCAACGACGCCGAGCTGGCCCGTGCCCAGATCCCCAACCCCTCCTTCTACCTGCTCCGCCCCGACGGCCATGTCGGCCTGTGTGGAGTCCGCTTGGATGCGGCGGCAGTCGAACGCTACGTCGCAAACCGCTTGCACCTGCGAAACGAAACTCATCTATTCGGCTGGGCACGTGAGTTGGGCTGATGGACCAAAGGCAAGCGATGCGCGGATTCCCCTCCCCATCGTGCCGAAGGCGCGTCTTCGACACGACGTGGGGAGGGGTTAGGGTGGGGGGAATCCCCACCTTCGATGTTCTGCGATCCCCCCACCCTGTCCCTCCCCCACAAGGGGGGAGGGGACGCTGCGGCACGCTCCTTTTCGTCATCGAGGGTCGGCGCAGCCGGTGATCGGCTGATCCCGTCGCGCATATGTTGCGACCTCTGACGGGTTGAGCAATGGCGTCGTGCGCGGCCCCTCCCCCTGTGTCGAAGGCAGCGCCTTCGACACGAACGAGGGGGGAGGGCGATGCGTCCGCGATTTGGATCGGCCATCGCCGACTTGCTCCCACGAACGCAACGGCCGATCCAAGTCGCTGGACGCATCGGGTGGGGGTGGCCGGCGGCGTACGCGACAGCGCCGGCAATACTGACCGCACAGGGAGGGGACCGTCGCCCGCCCTACTTGTCGAGCCACACGTGCTCGAACCGCCAATTATTGTAGATCGAGTTCTCGTGCTGGACGTGGCCCTTGAAATGCGGATGCCAGCAGGTTGCCTGCTTGCCGTGGAAGATGATCGGCCGTGCCACATCCTCGACGAGTATGCGCTCGATGTTCCAGACGATCGCCTTGCGCTTCCCCAGATCGGGCTCCTGCGACTGCTGATCCAACAGCTTGTCGACCTCGGGGTTGCAGTATTGCGAGAAGTTCGCATCCGACTTGCAGGCAAAGCCCATCTTCAGGACGCCGTCCGGATCGTCGATGCCGGCGCCGGCGAGATTGAGCGCGACCGAATAGTCCTTCTTGAACAGGCGATTGTACCAGACCGAGCTTTCGACGACGTCGAGCTCGGCGTCGAAATGAATCTTATTGAGCTGGTCGACGAGGATCACCGCCGGATCACGGAACGTGTTGAAGTCGCGGGTCGCGACCTTGACCTTGAGCTTGCTGTTGGCCCCGTAGCCCAGCTTCTCCATGATCTTGCGCGCCTCCTCGCGCTGGGTGGCAGGGTCGCCGTAGCTCGGCAGCTTCTTCAGCTCCTCGATCGGCATGCCCCAGTTGCCCTCGGGCGGCGCCATCATGTTGACGGCGAGGTTGGCCTGGCCGAGGCTCAAGATGTCGATGAACGCTTGGCGATCGAGGCTCAGCATCATCGCGCGCCGCAAGTCGGGACTGTCGAACGGCGGCTTTTCCCGGTTGACCAGCATGTGCGTCGTCACGTTGGTGGGCAGCAATGCGCATGTCGCGTTCGGCGCATTCTTCTTCACATCGTTGAGCAGCGGCGCCGTTACGTCCGCCGTCTGCGTCAGGTCGAACTCGCCGGCAGCGAAGGCCAGAAGCCGCGTCGATCGGCTGGGCACGATGCGCCACTCGATCGCATCGAGGTAGGGCTGGCCCTTTTTCCAGTAATCGGGGTTCTTCACCAGCCGGATCGACTCGTTGCTCCTGAACTCGACGAACTTGAAGGGTCCGGTGCCCACCGGTTTGACCCGCATGTCGCGCCCCGGAACGTGGCAGGGGTAGATGGCCGTGTAGCCCGAGGCGAGCATGGCGAGCAACGACGGCTGCGGCTGCGCCAGGTCGAATGTCACCTCGTAGTCGCCGTTGAGCGTGACCTCTCTCAGGTGCTCGTACCAGATGCCGCGCGGATTGCGCCTGAGGTAGTCGGGCTCCCTCCCGTTGAGCCTGTGAAACGTGCACTGCACGTCCCTGCCCGTGAACGGCTTGCCGTCGTGCCACGTGACGTCGGAGCGCAGCTTGAAGGTGAGCTTGGTGCGCGTCGCGTCCCAGTCCCAGCTCGTCGCCAGCTCCGGGATGATCGTGTCGAAGCTGTTGCGCGGCTTTATAGGGTCGAAGCGCACGAGGTTGTTGTAGACCGCCATGAACGGCATGACGACGGCGATCGTGGTGTCCTCGTGCGGCGACGCGCTCGGCGGATTGGTGCTGTTATAGACGCGCAGCGTCCCCCCGTGCTTCTGGGCCGCCGCGCCTGGCGGCTCGACGAGCGCGAAGGCGGTGATCGCGATCCAGCCGGTCAGCATTTTGCACGCGCGTGAGCCCATCGCTGCCTCCCGTTGCTATTTATCGTTGCGGACTTCGCTGCTACCAAGCCTCCGTCCGAGGCTGCCTACCTCGATGGCGTTCGCTGCGCCCAATCCTAGACAGGACGAATCCTCCTCACAACGGTCCTGGCGGACCTAACCGAGCCACTCGGAGAGGAGGCCGCCACAACACCTTCTGAATAGTTACATCCCAAATTCACCGTCAGCGCAGCCAACCCAGCCTTCAGCCTTGTGCCAACGAACTCCTTCTCAATTGCAAATTGCTGCGCTAAGGAGGCGGGGGTATCGGCAGAAAAGTGCACTCTTGATGAGCTGTCACCGCGGTCGCCACTGGCGACAACGCTGGGTTAGTTTCATCTACGCCATTGCGGTTGCCTTGGCTTGCACCGGCGTCTCAACAGCTCGGGAATTGAGGTCTTCCGCCATGATGCACCCCACGCATCACTGGGAGGTTTTGGAGCCGAGTGCAGCAGGTTGGTCCGCGGATTTGCTCGACAAGGCGCGGGCCTATGCGGCGGCTAGCGGTTCCAACGCCGTCATGATCGTCCATCATGGACGCGTGATCGCCGAGTGGGGTGACACAAGCCATAGGACGGATGTCGCGTCGGTACGCAAAAGCCTGCTCAGTGCGTTGTTCGGGATCGCCATCGAAGAGGGAAAGGTCAAGCTCTCAGATACGCTCGCCACCCTGGGGATCAATGACAAGGAGCCCAGCCTAACGTCCAGCGAATTGAAGGCCACGCTTGCCGATCTGCTCACGTCACGCTCGGGGATCTACCACCCCATCGACCTGGAGCCTGCGGCGGTGGCGGCGCAGCGTCCGCCACGCGGCAGCCACGCGCCGGGTCAGTTCTGGTTCTACAACAACTGGGACTTCAACGTCGCCGGCTCGATCTACGAGAAGATTGCCGCCTCGGACATCTTCGGCGCATTCAAGCAACGCATCGCTGACCGTATTGGCATGCAGGATTTCAGCTTGGAAGCCTGCTACTACGGCGAGAGCAAAGTCTCCATGCATCGGCACTACGGCTTTCGCCTGAGCGCGCGCGATCTTGCGCGCTTCGGACTGCTCTATCTTCGTGATGGGCGCTGGAACGGCCAACAAGTCGTGCCTGCCAGTTGGGTACACGATAGCGTCAAGCCCTTGGCAAGAACCCATAACGTGTTTTTTCCGGGTCACGGATATGGCTACATGTGGTGGTCCGACTTTGGCAGCGTTTGGGCGCCGACAGTGACTTTGCCTCAGGGAACCTTCTTTGCCCTGGGCTTCGGGTCGCAGTTTCTCTTCGTCATTCCGGCTCACGACCTCGTCGTCGTGCATACAGTCGACATGGAGCGTGAGAAATGGCCGTGGGTGAGCGACGCCCAGATCGGACGTCTCATGTGGCTGATCCTGTCGGCAGCCGGGGTTGGCAATATCGGTCCTGATACGTCGGCCGCCGCGGCAGACCTTCTACCCGGTGAGGTCGTGAAAGCTTCTCTGTCGGGCAAGACGCTGCGCTACGCCGATGGGGCCCCGGATGGACCATACTTCATGCGTCTCAACTCCGATGGCACGGCGTCGCTGCAAAAAGGTCCCGCGCGCAAGCAAGCTTACTCGGGCAAGTGGTGGGTCGACGGTGCCAAGCTCTGCCGCGGCTGGGACCAATTTCACCCACGGTTTGATTGCTGGCCAGTGGCGAGAAGCGGCTCCACTGTTAGTCTATATGGTGACCACGATACCATGTTCCTGCAGGGGTCCGTTGAGAGCGAATGATCTTGCAGCTGAACCCCTCCACCGGGTCACGGGCACGCCTACTCGTGGGTCCGCCCGCGCCTCCGTTGCGCTCCCGACTCCGGATGAAGCGAAGTGGGTTCAAGCGAGGCTGCCGGAGTGAGCCAGGCGATCGACGCAGATGCTCGGACTACAAAGAGACGCAAGCCCGCTCACCGTCGCAACCTCGCCCTTGGCGAAGGTGACGCACAGCGATTGGCGCCGCCAATTGCTTGCCCACCGAGGCAAGCGCCTCCATGCGCGGTCTGTGACCTGTGGATAGCACGCCCCGCCGTCTTGCAACCCCGCCTCCCCTGAGCAGTCTCCCACTAGGCCGCGCCTACGACTCGGGGCGCACCCGCGTGCGGGAGCGCATGCCGGCGGCCGGGCCAGATGGGGGGCACCACGTGGGCAAGAACATCCTGATCTTCTCCGACGGCACCGGCCAGGCCGGGGGCTACATGCCCGACGAGACGCGCACCAACGTCTACAAGCTCTTCCGTGCCGCTCGCG
>Ga0209382_10011383_pt1 | contig 11043 bp, 7 predicted proteins | sample SoiMetdeltSBSDD5_FD_187599 | JGI IMG/M metagenome (GOLD analysis project Ga0209382, IMG submission 187599) | Bulk soil microbial communities from a Populus tree surrounding site in Tennessee, USA - Soil MetaG P. deltoides SBSDD5 (SPAdes) (version 2) | ecosystem: Environmental > Terrestrial >...
GATTCTCTGCCTGGCCGCCAGCTCGTTCGCGCAGGCGCCGGACCCGCCGCGGCCGCCGACCGTCGTCTCCCCGGAGGTCGCCGCCGATCGGCGCATCACGTTCCGGATCCATGCGCCCAACGCGACAGCGGTCCGGCTTGCCGCGGGCGACATCCCGGGCGTGACGCAGGAGGCAGGGCAGCTGAAAAAGGCCGAAAACGGCGTCTGGGAGCTCACGCTCGGGCCGATCGATCCCGGCGCTTACCGCTACAGCTTCAACGTCGACGGCGTCTCGACCATCGATCCGCGCAATCCCAACACCAGCGAATCGAACAACAACGTGTGGAGTCTCGTGCACGTCCCGGGGTCCGAATTCATGGACACGCGGAACGTACCGCACGGCGCGGTCTCGACCGTCACCTACCATTCGACCGCGCTCGGCATCGTGCGCCGCCTGCACGTCTACACGCCGCCGGGATACGAAACCAGCCAGCAGAAATACCCGGTGTTCTACCTGCTGCACGGCGCCGGCGACAGCGACCACGCGTGGACGTCGGTCGGCCGCGCCAACTTCATCCTCGACAACCTGATCGCAGCCAACAAGGCGAAGCCGATGGTGGTGGTGATGCCGGCGGGACACACGCGACGTACCGTCGCCGGCGTGGGCGGCCGCACCGGCACCGAAGAGTTCGTGAAGGACTTTCTGACCGACGTGGTGCCGCTCGTCGAAAAGCGCTACCGCGTGCTCACCGATCGCGCGAACACTGCGATCGCCGGCTTGTCGATGGGGGGCAACCATACGCTCCACATCGGCATCCCGCGGCTGGAGAAGTTCGGGTACATCGGTGTCTACAGCTCAGGGCTGCTCGGGGCGTTCCCCGACCTGAACACCGGCCGCGGCGGAGCGCCCGCCGCGCCGGCGGGACCGCCGCCGCCACCGCCGCTCCTCGCCGCGCAATGGGAAGCGGCGCAGGCGAGCAAGCTGGACGATCCGGCGTTGAAGAAGGGACTCAAGCTGCTCTACTTCAACACCGGCCAGGCGGATCGACTGATGCCGACGACAGCCGCCACCGTGGAGCTCTTCAAGAAGCACGGGTTCACGCCCGTGTTCAAGGAGAGCTCCGGCGGGCACACCTGGATCAACTGGCGGCTGTACCTGCTGGAGTTCGCGCCGCAGCTGTTCCGCTAGCGCTAATTGACGTTCAGCGTCCCCTTCATCCCCGCTTGAAAATGCCCGGGGAAGGTGCAGACGAACGGGTATTTGCCCGCTGCGGCCGGCACCTTGAACGTGACGTCGACCGTCTCGCCGGCGCCGGCAAGCGCTGTCTTCGCGATCACCGCGTCCTTCATTTCGTTGGGGATGAAGTCGGTCTCGCGCGACTGCGCGCCGGCGGTGATGAATTTCACCTGGCTCGTGGCGAGCTTCAACAGCACCCAGTTGTGCGCCATCGCGATTTTCGGCATCGTCCCCTTGGCGATCAGCCGGATGCGAAGCTGCTCTCCGCGCTTGGCGGCGATTTCCGTCTTGTCGTACTTCATCTGATCCGTGCCGACGATCTCGATCGTGCGCACGCCCCCCTTGGCCGGCTGCTCCTTCGCAGCGGGCGCCTTCGCGGCGGGCGGCGCCGGCGTCTGGGCAGCGGTCGGAGCGAAGAGCAGCGGGGTGGACGCAATCGCCAGTACTACGAGCCCGTGGAGTTTCATCTTTTTCATGCCTCCCTCGGACACCCGGTTGCCGGGGCCGGTGTTTATATGATGACCGGACGAGCTATGACGGCGGCGCCAGCGTCTCGGGAATCGTCCGGGCCGACCGCGCGATGATCCAATATTCGACGCTCACGCGCGATGCCGCCGGAATCCATCTGAACGTTGGCGTGTCGAACAGCTGTCCTCTTTCAATCATCTCACGACGCGATTCGGGAAAGGGGGAAACGCCGAACTCCATCCCGCGGGTCAGCGTTGCGCCATTCCAGGGGGCGCTGGTCCGGCTGAGGTTCTCCTCCCAGATACCCATCCACGGAAAGTCGGCGCGGCGCCACACGTAGCCGAACGCGAGCTCAGCCTCGGGAGAGAACGCGAGAAAGAACGCGTGCTCCCGGCGCGGATCCATGAGGTGAGCCGTATAGGCGCTCGAGGCGGGCAGGTTCGTGAAAATGCGAAGGTCCGCTTGACCGCCGGAGATGCGCGGCGCCTTCGGCCAGCTGAACTCGGCGCCGGGGCGCAGATAGTCGGCGGAGCCGAAGGTCTGCTCTTTCACCAGCGACCGGGTGGCGGACGCGCGGAACTCGGTCCCCCCCTTCTTCAGGAACGGCGGCCCCAGGGTGACGTGCTGGGTCCATGCGGTCGCGTGGTCGATGCCGCCGAGGTTCTGCACGCTCTCGCGGACGCGCACGGCGCGCTCGCGCAGCGTAATCCGCCGCTCGACGCGCAGGTTGGCGAGCGGCAGCTGCGCATCCATGACGATCTCGGCGCCGGTCGCCTTGACCTTGTAGCGGACCTTCGAGGCCTCGCCGTGCACCGGAAGGCCGGCGGCCGCCTCCTCGGCTGATGGCCCGCCGAAGATGTCGAGACACAGGTTGTGCCCCATGATGCCGGCGAGCAGCGGCGCATCGACGCCGCCGCCGTACCGATCGTCGCCCGCGCGATCGTAGGCGGAGTGTTCGATCGACGGCCACGGCGGCGTCCAGAGCGGGTTGACGCCGGCCTGCTTGTCGAACACTTCCGCGATGTGCCCACCCTCGCAGAGCACGGTGACGCGCAGGTGCCGGTTCTCGATCGTCGCGGCGCGGCGGCCGCGATAGCGCTGCGTTGGCGGCATCGCGCGGGTATTATGCACAGTTGCGCCTGGACGTCGATCCCGCCGCGCTGCTGTTTTGCTGCGCAGAACGGCGCCTCGAAACCGGAATGCTCTTGATGTAGAGAAGCCGGGGGATGTATCGTCCGCAATTCGAAACAGGAGGGTGTGGATTGGTCAACCGTTCGCAGGTGCAGCAGGCGGTCGAGGCCGGCGGCGGACTGCTCCGCCTCGATCCGGCCTGGGTCCCCCGGTCGTTCATGATCCCCGGACGCCGGCTGAAGCTGCACCCCGATGATCTCTATGCACTTGGCGGACATCGCGGTGGCATCAACGAGCGCTGGTTCTCCTCGGCGACCAACGCCGACAACGGCCCGGGGACGCCCGCGGACGAAGGCCTCAGCTACGTGCGGCTGCTGGACGGCAAACGGTTCCTGTTGAAGGAAGCGGTCGACCAGGCGGGCGATCTGCTGCTCGGCGCCGACGTCATGCAGCGCGAAAAGGGCTGGAACCTGCTCTGCAAGTTCTTCGACAACTGGGGCCCCATCCCTCACCACATGCACCAGAGCGACGCGCAGGCGAAGCTCGTCGGCCGCCGCGGAAAGCCGGAGGCGTACTACTTCCCGCCGCAGTACAACGAGACGTTCAACGCGTTTCCCTACACGTTCATGGGGCTCGAGCCGGGCACGACGAAGGCGGACGTGAGGCGCGCGCTCGAAAACTGGAACCGCGGCGACAACGGCATCCTTTATTTGTCGCGCGCATTCAAGCTCGAGCCGGGCAGCGGCTGGCAGATCGATCCGTGCATCCTTCACGCACCCGGATCGCTCGTCACCTACGAGCCGCAGGTCAACAGCGACGTCTTCGCCATGTTCCAGTCGGAAGTCGACGGGCGCATCGTCCCGTGGGAGCTGCTGACGAAGGACGTTCCGCCCGAGCGGCACAAGGATCTCGACTATCTCGTCGAGCTGCTCGACTGGGAGGCGAACGTCAACCCGACGTTCGCCGCGGACAACCGCGTCTTCCCGATCGGAGTCGGACAGGGGTCAGACCCCGCCGCGGAGGGATACCGCGAACTCTGGGTGTGCTACGGGACCGGCTGGTACTCCGCCAAAGAACTGACGGTCTTCCCGAAGCGGACGGTGACGATCAAGGACGCCGCCGCCTACGGCATCATCCTGACCCAGGGCTACGGCAAGTTCGGCGGGCTCGCCGTGTCGACACCGTCGATGATCCGCTTCGGCCAGTCCACGGAAGACGAGCTGTTCGTCACGGCGGGCGCGGCGAAGAACGGCGTGCGGATCGAGAACCTGAGCGAAACCGATCCGCTGGTCATCCTGAAGCATTTCGGCCCCGGAAATCCGGATGCCGAGCCGTTGAAGAAAAAACGAGGGCGTACGTAGCGCGCGGCTTCAGCGCGCGTCAAGGAAGCGTAAATGCACAAGTACCCAGCACTGCACAACGCGATGTGGCCCGGGCTCGTGGGCAAAGGGGGCCCGGGGGCGGAGCCGCCGATCGACCTCGATACGATGCTGAACATGACGGCGGCGGCCCAGGTCGACGGCGCCAAGTTCGACGGCGTCGATCTGTTCCTGTTCGATCCTCACGTCAGCATCGATTCGTCGGACGACGATCTCAAGCGGCTGGCGGACAAGATTCGAGCGAAGAACCTCGTGGTTGGATCGCTCGTGGCGCCGGTCTGGGGACCGACCGGCGGCGGCTCGGCGATGGGCACCGACGAGGAGCGGAAGGCCTTCGTCACCCAGGTGCGCAAGGCCTGCGAGATCGGCAAGAAGCTGCGCGACCTCGGCATCCGCAAGTACGGTGTGATCCGGATCGATTCCTCGGCGAGCCCGGCGGACTGGAACAAGGATCCCGCCGGCAACACGAAGAAGATCGCCGACACGTTCCGCGCCGCGGCGGACGTGGCCGAACAGTACGGCGAGCGGCTCGCGGCGGAAGGTGAGATCTGCTGGGGCGGCATGCACAGCGTGAAGCGCAACGTCGAGCTGCTGGAAATGGTCAACCGTCCGAAGACGGTCGGCTTCCAGGCGGACATGGCGCATACGCTGCTGTTCACCATGGGCTACAACGCGCCGGACGACCGCATCCTGCCCGAGAACTTCGACTGGTCCGACCAGCGCACGCTCGACGAGGGGCTGAAGACGATGACGCGCGCGCTCCGCCCGTGGACCATCGACTTCCACGTCGCCCAGAACGACGCCACCGTGAAGGGATCCGGCTCGCACGACAAGACCGGCCGCCACTGCCAGCCGTACGATCCCAACGGCAAGCTCGACATCGTCCGCCACGCCGGCCTGTGGCTGCGCGACGACAACGGACAGGTGACGCGTAAGTTCCAGCACATCTGCTGGGACGGCTGCATGTTCCCCAACGCGGTGATGACGCAGCAGAAGACCTGGAACGACATCCTCGGGGTCATGGTGTCGGTGAGAAACGCACACGGCTGGGACTGAAAAGAAAGTCGCGTTATGAAACAGCTGAACATCGGCCTGGTCGGCTACGGCTTCATGGGGCGGACGCACTCCAATGCGTTCCTGCAGGCGCCGCGCTTCTTCAAGCTTCCGTACAAGCCCGTGCTGAAGGCGGTCGCCGCGCGCAACCAGGATCGCGTCAAGGCGTTCGCGGACAACTGGGGCTACGAGTCGTTCGAGACCGACTGGCGCGCGCTCGTCGATCGCAAGGACATCGACGTCATCGACATCGCCAGCCCGAACGACACCCACCTCGAGATCGCCGTCGCCGCGGCGAAGGCCGGCAAGATGGTGATGTGCGAAAAGCCGCTCGGCCGGACCGCGGCGGAAGCAGAAAAGATGGTGGCCGCGGTCGAGTCGGCGAAGGTGCCGAACACGGTTTGGTACAACTACCGCCGCGTCCCGGCGGTGGTCTTGATCAAGAACCTGCTCGAGCAGGGAAAGTTCGGCCGCATCTTCCATTACCGCGCGAACTTCCTGCAGGACTGGACGATCTCGCAGGAGCTGCCGCAGGGGGGCGAGGGCCTCTGGCGGCTCGACGTGGCAGTCGCAGGGAGCGGCGTGACCGGCGATCTCCTGGCGCACAACATCGACACCGCGTTGTGGTTGAACGGGCCGATCTCGGAAGTCGTGGCGATGACCGAGACGTTCATCAAGGAGCGCAAGCACAACCTCACCGGCAAGGTTGAGCCCGTGGGCATCGACGATGCGAGCGCGGTGCTGTGCCGCTTCGAGAACGGGTCGCTGGCGATATTCGAGGCGACGAGGTACGCGCGCGGCCACAAGGCGCTCTACACCCTCGAGATCAACGGCGAGCACGCCTCCGCGTTCTGGGATCTGCACGATCTCCACCGGCTCGAGTTCTTCGATCACAAAGACGAGGGGCGGGTGCGGGGGTGGCGCAGCGTGCACGTCACCGACGGCGATCATCCTTATATGAAGCACTGGTGGGTGCCGGGCCTGCAGATCGGCTACGAGCACACGTTCATCCACCAGTTTGCGGAGTTCGTGCAGGCGGCGGCGGAAGGCAAGAGCCTGTCGCCGACGTTCCGCGAAGGGCTGGCGACGGACTACGTCACCGACGCCATCCTGAAATCGGCGAAGACGCGGCAATGGGAGAAGGTCGGAGCGACGGTCAATGCCTGAAACTTGTAGTTGGTGAATTGGCGGGTTGGTGAATTGGTGAATTGGTGAATTGGTAATCGTCAGGAGTGCTTATGTTCACACCCGGCAGGCACGCAGCCGTCATCGTCATCTCATTGCTGACCCTGGCTTCAGTCGCGGCGCAGCAGCCGCCCGCCCAGGGACAGCAGCCCCCCCAGGGCCGCGGCGAAGGGCGCGGCGAGGGACGGGGCCAGGGACGCGGCGGCGGGATGCGCGGCGCCGAGCCGCTCAACCTCGAGGATCGCACCGGCTTCGAGTCCATCTTCGACGGCACGATGAAGAACTGGGACGGGGATCAGCGCTACTGGAAAGCCGAGGGCAATGCGCTCGTCGGCGAGACGAACGAGGCCAACAAGCTCGCCGAGAACACGTTCGTCATCTGGCGCGGCGGCGAGCCGGCGGACTTCGAGCTGAAGCTGGAGTTCCGCATGAACTCCACCAACAGCGGCATCCAGTTCCGCAGCACGCACGTCCCGGTGGGCGGCGAGGGACGCGGCGCCGTGGCCGGCAAGTGGGTGCTAAAGGGCTACCAGGCCGACATCGACTACGACAATCGGTTCACGGGGATGATCTACGAGGAGCGCGGCCGCGGCTTCCTGATGCAGCGCGGCCAGGCCGTGAACATCGCCGCCGACGGCAGCAAGCGCGTCGTCGGCAACCTCGAGCGCAACGCCGACGAGCTGAAAGCGCTCATCAAGCCCGGCGACTGGAACCACGTACATCTCATCGCCCGCGGCACGACCATCATCAACTCGATCAACGGTCACATCACCGCGATCGTCACCGACGACGATGCCAAGGGACGGGCGCTCAAGGGGCTGCTGGGATTCCAGATCCACGTCGGCCCGCCGATGAAGATCGAGTTCAGGAACATCCTCCTGAAGAAATTGGTGAATTAGTGAATTGGTGAGTTGGTGAATTGGGTGGTTTGGTGCACCAATTCACCAATTCCACCAATTCACCAATTCCACCAATTCACCAATTCGCCAATTACTTCCTGTCCGGCTTCGGGTCGAGCCGCTCCTTCAGTTCTTCCGGCGTCACGCTGACCGTGACGCCAGTGGCGGGCACGTCGACCTTCGCGATCCACAGCAGCGCGTTCAGCACCACCTTCCGGAAGTTCTCGTCGCCGAAGTTGACGTGGAAGTGGCCGCCGGTGAACCCGACGCCGCGGCCGCCGCCGGGGCGCTCGTAGGCCCACATCACGGCGTGCGGCTGGCCGGCCTTTGAACGCACGTCCGGGTTGCCGCTGTGCGGCCCGTCGGGCCGCGTCAGCGTGTCGGGACCCGGCACCGCGGAGAGGATGGGCGTGACCCCCTCACGCCCCTCGACGAAGCGCATGTTGTAGTACCACTCGTCCCGGACCTTGAACGGCTTCACGCCGCGCGCGATCGGGTGCGGCGGCAGCGCGGTGAAATCGGCGTCCCAGTGCGGGTTCACCGAGTAGTGGGTCTCGAAGTAGCCGCCGATCCAGCCGAGCATCTCCTTGCGGCCGATCTCCGCGCCCGGCTCGACGCAATAGTGAAAGAACATCAACCCGGCGCCGCGGTCGGCCGCTTTCTGCAGCGACTGCGCCCGATCGTCCTGAAATGCAAAATGGCGGTTTCCGCCGGTGCAAAACATGAAGATCGCGTCGGCGGCATCGATGAGCGCGGGATCGGCCGGCCAGCCATCGAACGTGGCGGTGGCCTGGACGCCGGGGACGCCGTTGAGCCACTTCTGCAGCAGGTGCGCGCCGGCGTTGTGCTCGTGCTGCAGCGGGCCGTGGCTCGGCTTGTCGGCGATCAGGAGAATGCGTGTCGGCTTGGATGACGGCGTCTGCGCGGGCGCGACGGTGGCGGCAGCAGCGACGACGAGAAGTGCGAGGGGGAGTTTTTTGGCGTTCACGGCGAAGAGTTCACCACAGAGTCAACCGAGTTGACAGAGGTAATTGAGACCTCCGTTATCTCCGTGCCTCCGTGGTGAATCTCCTCCGTTCCCTCCGATGAGTCCTCTCCGTTACCTCAGAAATCCAACCTCACCATCAGCTGCAGCACGCGCGGCGGGCGGACCGAGGTCACGGCGCCGAAGCCGTTGGTCCGGACCAGCCGCCCCTGCTCGTCGTACGGCAGATTGACGGGCGTCGGATCGGTCAGGCTGCGGAACTGGATGTTGCTCGCCACGTTGACGAACTGCGTGTGGTTGAGCGCGTTGAACGCGTCGAGCCGGAACCGCACCGCGCGGCGCGGGCCCCAGAGCGGGAACGACTTCTGGAGCGACAGATCGAGGTTGTTGAGCGGTGCGCGATTGAGGTAATTGCGCCCCGATTCGAGCCCCTGGCTGCCCACCACCGGTGGAGCGAAGACGTCCGTCCGGATCTGCTGGTACGGATCGTTGCTGAAGCCCTCGCCCGGGCTGTTCACGATCACCACGCGAGCCCCCTCGGTGAAGGAGCCGGTGACGTTCTGGTTGCCGACGCCGGAGACGCTCCAGCCGATTCCGTACGGCTGGCCGCTCTCCCACCGGTAGCCGCCCGAGAGCTGCCAGTCGTTGACGACCGCGCCGAGGATGCGCCCGGCCGAGGCGCGCCGCGGCAGCTCGTAGACCCAGTTCACGTTGAAGATGTGGCGCCGGTCGAAGTTGGCCGGCCCGTAGTTCGCCTGCTTGTCGAACGCGTCGATGCGCGAGAAGTCGCCGTTCCCCGACTGCGTATCGAGCGCCTTGCTCCACGTGTAATTGACGTTGACGAACAGGCCGTCCGAGAAGCGCCGGTCCACCTGCGTCTGCAGCGCGTGATAGTTGGCGTTGGCGTCGAACAGCCGGTAGTTGATGTTGCCGTAGCCGCGGTAGGGGCGCAGGAAGTCCGCCGGCAGCGATCGTCCGCCGGCCGTCGACGTCGCGGGGAGCGTCAGATCCTGGTTCTGCGGGGCGAACGCCGCCCCGTAGGGCACGGCGTTGACGTTGACGCGGCGCGGCAGGTGGTTCTGGATCGAGCCGACGTAGGCGAGGTCGAAGATCATCCGCCACGGCAGCTTCTTCTGCACGCCCATGTTGAAGTTGTAGGTGGTCGGCACCTCGCCGGGGTAGTTCATCGCGTTCAGGTTGAACGGCGCGAGCAGCGCATTCGACGGATCGACGTCCTGGAGCCGGCCCCAGGTGATCCGCGGCGTGATGCTGTTCGGCGGGTTCACGATCTGATCGAACGCGATGTTCCCCTCGTAGCGGTCGTAGAAGACGCCGCCGCCGGCGCGCAGGATCATGTCCTGCCGGCCGGTGATGTCGTAGGTCAGCCCGATGCGCGGCGCGTAGTGGATGCCGCGATCCTGGATCAGGTACTTCCCGACCGCGGGATCCTGACCGGTGCGCAGCCCGTTGGCGATGTCGCCGCTGTTGGGCACGAGCCGGCCGATGAAGGCCGCGTTGAGCGTCTGCCCGGTAACCGGATCGACCGCGACGCGCGTGCCCGCCGCGTTCAGCCCCGGCTGATACAGACGGACCGCGCTGTTCTGCTGGAACAGTCCGGGGACGAAGTTCGACGTCAGGTACGCCTGGTCGTACTGCGGCTGCACCCAGTAGAAGCGGATGCCGTAATCGAGCGTCAGCCGGTCGCTCGCCTTCCAGTTGTCCTGCACGAACCACTCGACGTTCCAGTAGCGGTACTCGCCGACCGGCCAGATGTTCGCCTGCTCGTAGAAATCGAACACGCCGGTCGCGGCGTTGGCGAACGAGAAGCCGGTGTCGAACGGGTTGCTGGTGTTGTCGTTGAACTGGATCTGCCCGTTGTTGGGGCCGAACCCGCTCTGGTCCTTGTGGCTCTTCTGCATGTAGAAGCCGGCCTTGGTGCTGTGGCGGCCCCACACCTTGGTCAGGTTGGCGTTGAGATCGTAGTTCTGATTGAAGTTGTAGAACGGCGCGTTGTTGGCGCCGAAGCGCGGGTTGGTGCCCGAGCGGCCGCCGAAGACGAACGCCGGCGGGTAGTCGTCCTGCACGCCGCCAGGAAACAGCAGCGGCAGGTTCGACAGGCCGAGGCCCGATCGATTCCACTTGCCGTCGGCGTCGTGGATGAAGATGTCGTTCCGCACCGTGCCGCCGGTGATCTCGAGGAACAGCGTCGGCGACAGCACGCCCGTGGCGCTGAACGCATAGCTGTAGACCGGCCGGATGTCGGACACCGTCGTCAACGGCAGATCGGAGCCGAGGACGAACGACCCGTAGGGACCAAGTCCCTCGCCGGCGTTGTTGGTGTTGCCGAAGTAGCGGCCGTAGACGCGCCACGCGTTGGTCGCCTGCCAGTCGATCCGGACGACGTCTTCCCGCCGATCGCGCTGCTGCGCTACCTGCGACGAGAAGTTGTAGCCGGCGCCGGAGTCGTTCGGCATCGGATAGATGCCGAGGATGGCGAGCCCGGGCCCGTAGAGACGGCTTTGCGGAATGCGTCCGAGCACGCCGCCGTCGGCGAAGCACGCGCGCTGATCGGTCGCGTTGCACTGCCAGGTGGGATTGGCCTGCGCCAACTGATAGTCGCGGATGAACGGCCACGGCCGGCCGGTGTTGTCGACGCTCGCGGAAAAGTCGCCGCGGCGCTCGAGCTCGGTCGGCACCCGGACCCGGCGCGGATCGGCCGGCGGCTGG
>Ga0209382_10011386_pt1 | contig 11042 bp, 8 predicted proteins | sample SoiMetdeltSBSDD5_FD_187599 | JGI IMG/M metagenome (GOLD analysis project Ga0209382, IMG submission 187599) | Bulk soil microbial communities from a Populus tree surrounding site in Tennessee, USA - Soil MetaG P. deltoides SBSDD5 (SPAdes) (version 2) | ecosystem: Environmental > Terrestrial >...
GTACATTGCAAGTCGAAGATCGTCGACGGGTATTTGTTTTTTATACATGGCTCGACCTCATCCGCCCATTATAGTGGCGCGCTTCATTCGCCCTCTGATCGTGCTTGCATCGCGCCGCCAAAAAAGAGTCACGCATGTCCGGCATAGAATCGCCCACATAAGTCACACATCCTGAATCCGACGAACGTCAGATGAGCATCACTCTGGAGCAGATACACGCGGCGGCGAAAGTTATCGAAGGACATGTGCTCGCGACGCCGTGTCTGCATTCGCGCACCGTGTCCGAGCTCGTGCACGCAGAGCTCTGGCTCAAATTCGAAAATCTTCAGTTCACTGCTTCGTTCAAGGAGCGGGGCGCGCTCGTCAAGCTTGCTTCGCTGGCGGAAGACGAGCGTCGCACAGGCGTGATTGCCGCCTCAGCGGGCAATCACGCTCAAGGCGTCGCGTATCACGCGCGGCGGCTGGGCATTCCGTGCGTCATCGTGATGCCGCGCTATACACCGTCCATAAAGGTCGAGCGAACGCGCGCTTTCGGAGCGGAAGTCCTGCTCGCCGGAGATGGCTTCGACGACGCGAATACACACGCGATGGAGCTTGCGCCAAGTCTCGGTTTGACGTTTGTGCACGCCTATGACGACGAGCATGTGGTCGCAGGACAGGGCACGATCGCGCTCGAAATGCTAGCGGATGTACCGGACCTGCAGGTTCTCGTTGTGCCGGTCGGGGGCGGCGGCCTCATTACGGGAATGGCGACAGCGGCGAAAGGACTGAAGCCCGACATCGAGATAATCGGCGTGCAGAGCGTGCGTTTCCCGGGCGCCTACTCTGCGCTGAAGGGAAGGGCCCCGGCTTTTGGAACAACGTCGATCGCCGATGGCATCGCCGTTCGCGAACCGGGAAAGATCATGCTCGATGCCGCACCGAAGCTCATAGACGACATCGTGCTAGTGGAGGAAGCGGACATCGAGCAGGCGATCGTGATGCTGCTCGAGATCGAGAAAACGGTCGTCGAAGGCGCCGCCGCGGCGGGGGTCGCAGCGCTCCTGGGCGATCAAGGACGCTTCGCAGGCAGGAAAGTCGGCGTAGTGCTGACGGGCGGTAACATTGAGCCCTTGACGCTTGCCTCGATCATGGAGCGCGGACTGGCACGCTCTGGCCGTCTTGCCCGACTCACTGTCGAGCTTCGCGATTTACCGGGTTCGCTCGCGCAAGTAACGGCGCGGCTAGCGACGCTTGGCGCAAACATCGAGGAAGTGCACCATCAACGTACCTTCACCGAGCTTCCGCTCCAGACCGCCGAGGTGGAGTTCGTGCTGCAGACGCGAAACCACGAGCACGTGCGAGAGATCATCGAAGGGCTGCGCCTAGGCGGCTTCAATCCCCGCCTGCATCACGGCCTTCAGGAAAAACTTAGCAGAGCACTTAGCGGCTAGCGGCGGTACCAACTCCAGCGGCGCCTGCAGTACCGGCACTGACAGTTCCAGAGTTGGCGTGTGCACCGCTTCTGCCGCTGACGGAGCGATTGTGGGCGCCGCCTGCTGAGCCGCTCCCTGAAGTGCTTCCTGTCGCGGCGCTATTCGTCGTTCCGGAAGCGGCCGCGGTACCGCGTCTCATGGCCGGTGTCGCGTCCGGCAAAACGCAAGTCACATTACGGTTGGAGCAGAAGTCCGGCATCGTGGTGCGTTCGCTCGAGGCATCCGCCGCACCGGAGACCGTCGGCGTAAAGGCACAAAAAGCTGTCACCAACGCAAAGAGAAAACGCGAGGCTCGGTTCGATCCCATGATGAATCCTATGGGGTTTAGCCCAGTTCTCGAGCATTGCAAGCCACGGGCCTTGGGCGCAATCCCAAGGTCAAGACCTGGTTTTAACGCGGATCAATGAACCCGTGGTCCGGCGCGATTCAGGCATTACGGCCGGTCGCGTTTTTCGGCCGAAATTTGTGACTTGGGAAATAAGGTACAATCGACGGCTTCCCCGGCAGAGCAAGCTCAGCGCTTGCTTTGCCGTTGCTTTTTGACAGAAGCAAAAAAGTTGCAGTGCAGCGTACAAGGATCCGTATGAATCAGACCGCTACCGCGGCCCACCTTGCCCGGAATACCGAGACTCCCGCCTACGTGACGAACGAAAAGCTCAAGGCGTGGGTTTCGGAGGTCGCACAACTTACCAAGCCGGCGCGTATCCACTGGTGCGACGGCTCCCAGGAAGAGTATGACCGCTTGTGCCAGGAGATGGTCGACTCGGGCATGCTCATCCGACTGAACGAAACCAAGCGGCCCGGGTGCTTCCTCGCGCGTTCGGACCCGGACGACGTGGCGCGAATGGAAGAGCGTACGTTCGTATGCAGCCAGAACAAGGAAGACGCGGGCCCGAACAACAACTGGGTCGATCCTTCCGAGATGAAGGGGACACTCACGAAGCTTTTCGACGGCTGCATGCGTGGGCGCACGATGTATGTGATCCCCTACAGCATGGGCCCGCTCGGGTCACACATCGCACATATCGGCGTGGAACTCACCGACTCGCCGTACGTCGTCGTGAGCATGCGCATCATGACGCGCATTGGCCGTGCTGTTTTGGACGTGCTGGGGCCGAACGGCTACTTCGTGCCGTGTCTGCATTCCGTGGGTGCACCGCTTTCGCCAGGCCAAAAAGACGAGCGCTGGCCGAGCAACAAGCAGCACAAGTACATCGTGCACTTCCCCGAGGACAAGTCGATCTGGTCGTACGGGAGCGGCTACGGCGGCAACGCCCTTCTCGGGAAGAAATGTTTTGCATTGCGTATCGCCTCGATCATGGCGCGCGAGCAAGGCTGGCTCGCCGAGCACATGCTGATTCTCGGCATAGAGCCGCCTGGCGGGAAGAAGCACTACATCGCGGCGGCGTTTCCGAGCGCGTGCGGCAAGACGAATCTGGCAATGCTGATCCCGCCCAAGGCGCTGAAGGGCTGGAAGGTCACGACGATCGGCGAGGACATTGCGTGGATCAAACCGGGTAAAGACGGGCGCCTCTACGCGATCAATCCGGAAGCAGGTGCTTTTGGCGTCGCCCCCGGCACGTCCGAAGAGACAAACCCCAACTGTCTGGCAGCACTGCGCGAGAACACGATCTTCACCAACGTCGCGATGACTCCGGATGGGGACGTGTGGTGGGAAGGCCTCACCAAAGAGCCGCCGAAAGAGCTCTTCGATTGGCAGGGCAACCCATGGACGCCGCAAAGCGGCAAGCCCGCCGCACACCCGAACGCACGCTTTACCGTGGCGTCGGAACAGCTGCCTTCACTCGACCCCGATTGGGACAATCCGGCAGGCGTACCGATCAGCGCGTTCCTCTTCGGCGGACGACGCACGACCACTGTTCCGCTCGTCGCCGAGGCCTCCGACTGGACACACGGCGTATACATGGCTGCCACGATGGCTTCGGAGACGACCGCCGCAATCGTAGGCAAGGTCGGGGTCGTGCGCCGCGACCCGTTCGCGATGCTGCCGTTCTGCGGCTATCACTTCGGCGACTACTTCCGGCATTGGCTCGAGATTGGTCGCGCGCTCGCGCAACCCCCCCGGATCTTCAGCGTGAACTGGTTCAGGCGCGACGAGAACGGCAAATTCATGTGGCCCGGCTATGGCGAGAACATGCGTGTGCTGAAATGGATCGTCGAGCGCTGCCAGGGTACGGCGGGCGCGAAGGACACGCCCATCGGACAGATACCGCGTTACGAAGACCTGTATTGGGACGGCCTCAATGTGACTCGCGAGACGTATGAGAAGCTCACCGCCGTCGAGCCTGCCGCGTGGCGCGAGGAAGTGAAGGACCACGCGAAGCTCTTCGACCAGCTGAAGAGCCGCCTCCCCGGCGAGCTCGCCGCCAAGCGGACCGAGCTCGAGCACGCTGTCAGCTGATCACGCCTCTCTACTCAAAAGGGGCACCTGCGGTGCCCTTTTTTTTCGCGCGTCAGCTTCTGCCCGAGAACTCCCGCGAGGGAATCGCGACATTACGCCGGCAGATCCGGCCCGGGCTCCACATAGCGGCCGCGGCAGAAAAGCAGTGGGACGCACTCGCGCCATGCATATCGCAGCACGTGGCCGATGAAAATCACGTGGTCTCCGCTGTAATAGCGCGTCTCGTTCCGGCATTCGAGATGCGCCGCCGTGCTCTCGAGCAGCGGAGCACCGCCGAAACCCGGCTTGTAGGGCACGGCTTCGAATTTGTTTGCGATGGACTGCGAGAAACGGCGCGCAACGCCAATCTGATCCGCTGCGAGAATGTTCACTGCAAAGTACGGCGCCTGCAGGAAGTTCGACAGGTTCGGAGACCTGAGCGACAGGCTCCACAATATAAGCGGCGGCGACAGCGAAACCGAGCAGAACGAGTTACACGTAAGTCCGATGGGCGAGCCGTCCGTGCCCACGATGGTTACGACCGTTACGCCGGTTGGAAACGCGCCCAGCGCGGTTCGCAAATCGCGCGGGTCGAACGGTTCAGCCGGGTCGCAAAGCGCGTCTGCCATCTCACAGCGTGGGAATGTCAGGCGCGATGCCAAGCATGAACTTGCCCGCGCTCGATGCAGCGACGTCCCAGGCCAGCGCGTAGTGGCTTTGCGCAGCGTGAATGTCGCGAAAGGCCCGCTGCATCGCGTTCGCCTCGTACAGGAACTCGCCGCCGCCCGCCTCGAATAGAAGATCGACCGCACGCGTGCACAAGCGCGCTGCGTAAGCACCATCGCGGCGCAGGCGGATTTTTTCGTTGGTCGAGAGCACGCGGGAGGCATCAGCGGCGTCCATCGCGCGTTTACAGTTGTCGAGAAGCAGGAGCTCAGCCGCCGACGCGGCTGCTGCAGCTTCGCCGAGGCGCGCCTGCGTGGTCGCGTGATCCGCGAGAAGTGTCGTGGAATACGAGGTTATGCGGTGCTGCGTCTCTTCCGTGAACTGCTCGACCGCACCTTGCGCGATGCCGAGCGCCGTCGCGGCGACTACATAAGGGAACATGTCGAAGACCGGCAGGCGGTACAAGGGTCCCGTGTTGATGGCAGCGCCGGGCGCCGCGCACCCTTTCATGAGATCGACGCCGAGCGCCCGGTGATCGGGTACGAAAGCGTCATCCACCACTACGTCCTGGCTGCCCGTGCCACGCAGGCCCGCCGCGCGCCACGTGTCGATGATGTGGTAATCGGCTGCCGGGAGAATGAACACCCTGTAATCGGGAAGCTCGCCATCGGCCGAAGCGATGCCGCCAAGCATGGTCCATTTGCAGGCATCGATGCCGCTCGAGAACTTCCAGCGCCCGCTAAGCCGGTAGCCACCGGAGGTCCTCGTCGCATGCCCGGGAGGAAACATCAGCGCCGAACCGACGAGCGTCGCAGGGTCCTCGCCCCAGATCTCGTCCTGCGCTTCGCGCGGCCACAGAGCAAGCATGAAATGATGGTTCGCGAGATTTGCCGTGACCCAGGCGGTAGAGGCACAGCCATGGGCGAGCATTGCGGTGACTGAAACGATTGCTTGATAGGGAAGCTCCGCCCCGCCGACGCGCTTTGGCTGGAGTATGCGGAAGAGCCCGCTCGCATGCAGATCGTCAATCGTCTCCTGCGGTATCACGCGAAGGGCCTCCGTTGCCTGCGCGCGTGCCGCCAGCACCGGCACGAGATTCCGCGCACGCTCGAGCTTGTCGTCGATACCGCCAGCGGCTTGTAGAGCCACGCCGTCCTCCTCTGGCCGAAAGATATGCCATCAAGGAGGCCATGGCAATGCGTTAACATAAAAGCGCCGACGCGATAACGCGCGAAGCGCGTCATCGCAAAAAGGATTCATCGCGGCAGAGCCGCGTTCTTATAATTAACTTTGTGGAGGAGGGGTGATGCCCAAGATGACCGGAGCGCGGCTGTTCGCCGAAACGATGCGGGGCTACGACGTCTCGCATATCTTCTTTGTGCCGGCGTTCATGCTGAAAGCCTTCGCGGAAATGGAGGACATGCCCATTGCGCGCGTGATGGTACACGGCGAGAAAGCCGCCGCGTACATGGCGGACGGATATGCGCGCGCGAGTGGCAAGCCCGGAATATGCATGGCGCAGATGATCGGCGCTTCGAACCTTGCTGCAGGTCTGCGCGATGCGCATATGGCGGGCGCGCCGGTCATCGCGATCACGGGTGGCCCGACTCCCCAGTCGCGATATCGCCATGCATATCAGGAAGTCGATGACGTGACGCAATTCGATCCCGTCACGAAGTTCAACGCGCAAATCGATAGTGTCGCGCGTATGCCCGATCTGCTGCGCCAGGCTTTTCGCGTGGCGACCTCCGGCGCGCCCGGGCCGGTTCATCTGCGTGTACAGAGTCATCTCGGACAACTGACCGAGCAAGACGCCGAGCTCGACCTCATCTTCGAAAAAGCATTCCTTCGTGCGCCAGCTTTCAGGCCGGAACCGGAAATGCCGCGCGTGCGTGATGCGCTGGCAACCATCGGGACCGCTCAACGTCCGGTGATCGTCGCCGGAGGCGGTGTCATCACATCCGGCGCGCACGCGGAGCTCGTAGAGCTTGCCGAGCGCCTCGGCATTCCCGTGGCAACCTCGCTCAACGCCAAAGCGGCCATCGTCGACTCGCACCCGCTCGCCGTCGGCGTGCCCGGCGCGTATTCGCGAGACTGTGCCAATCGCGTACTGGCGGAAGCGGATCTCGTTTTTTTCATTGGAAGTCATACGGGCGGCCAGGTGACCAACAACTGGATGTTTCCCGCGCCCGGGACGAAGGTCATTCAGCTCGACGTCGATCCCGACGAGCTCGGCCGAAACTATCCGAACGTGGTCTCGATCCTGGGTGATGCAAAGACGAGTCTGCGCCGGATGATCGAAGCGGCTCCCGCCCGGCCAGCTGAAGCGCATTCCGGATGGGTGAAACGGGTGCAGGGCATCGTGGCGGAATGGCGTGGCGAGAACGCGCCGATGCGCAACTCGGACGCCGTGCCCATCCGTCCCGAGCGCGTCTGCAAGGAGATTTCCAACGTGCTGCCGGCAAACGGCGTGGTGGTGTCGGACACGGGGCATGCGGGTATCTGGACCGCCCGCTTCATCGAGCTGAACTCCACAGACCAGCGCTATTACCGGACAGCGGGATCGCTGGGGTGGGGCCTTCCCGGCGCACTGGGTGTGAAATGCGCGCTGCCAGATCGGCCGGTAGTCTGCTTTACCGGCGATGGCGGGCTTTACTATCACATCGCAGAGCTCGAAACGGCGGCGCGACATCACATCAACGCGGTCATCGTCGTCAACAACAACAGCGCGCTCAACCAGGAGATCAGGCTCAACGACACGGCCTACGGCGGAAAACAGCGGGGCCGCGCCGAGGAGATGTGGCGCTTTCCCGAGGTGAACTTCGCGAAAGTCGCCGAGGATTTCGGTTGCGCCGGCATTCGTGTCGAGCATCCGGGCGAGCTGGCCGACGCATTGAAACGCGCAATTTCGATGCAGCGGCCGGTCGTGGTGGATGTCGTCACGGACCTGTATGCCATTGCTCCGCACCCGTGGACGTCGACGGGCCGCGACTTCCATTCGTACCAGAAGACGGGCGCTTGAGAAGGCGCGAGCCATGCAACTCCAACCCTCCGTTCTCATCGCAGCGCTGCTCGTGGCAGGCGCTTCGCAATCCGCCGACGCTGCGGTGGCTTCCGCCAACCGGCCAGCCGCGAGCGCACCGCAGAGTTATCCAGCAAGACCGATACGCTTCATCGTCGGTCCCGGACCTGACGTGCTCGCCCGACTCGTTGGACAGAAGGTCACCGAAAGCTGGGGCCAGCAGGTCGTTGTGGACCAGCGCCCCGGCGCCGGCGGCATCATCGCGGCCGACACCGTCTCGAAATCGCAACCTGACGGCTACACGCTTCTGCTGACGACCGGCGCGTATACCATCAACGCGACCCTCTATCCGAAGCTTCCGTACAACCTGCAGCGTGACCTTGCGCCGGTCGTGCTGCTTGCGACGATTCCCTTCGTCGTCATCGTCACACCGACGGTCGCGGCGAAATCGATGCAGGAGCTCGTGCAGCTTGCACGTGCCAGACCAGGACAGCTCAACTGCGCACACTCCGGACCTGGAACGACGGCGCATCTCGGCTGCGAGATGCTCAAGAGCAGCGCTCGCATCGACATCGTGCCTGTCTCGTACAAAGGGACCATACCGGCGATCGTCGACGTGATCAGCGGGCAGTCTCAATTCATGTTTGCAGTGATGCAGGGGGGGCTGCCGCACGTCCAGGCCGGGAAAGTGCGTGCGGTTGCAATCACCGGCGTGCGCCGCTCACCCGCGATTCCGGATGTGCCCACGATAAGCGAAGCCGGCTTCGGTGGCGCTGATTTCATTTCCTGGAACGGCGTGCATGTTCGCGCGGGGACGCCCGCGACAATCGTCGAAAAACTGAATGGTGAGCTCAACCGGGTGCTGAAACTTTCAGATATTCAGGAAAAGATGGTCGCGCTGGGCTTGGATTCAGCCGGGGGCACCACCGCGCAGTTCGCATCTTTCGTGGGTGACGACATCGCACGCTGGGCGAAAGTGATCAAAGACGCAAATGTTCGCGTCGAATAGGGCGGGGAAACCAGGCTCGGGCTGTATGCACCGGATCGTACGCCGGGCTTGAAGGAGACACCATGCTACTAGCAGGCGGTTACGAGATCGCGCGAGCTGCGGATATCCCCTGGGAAGACCGTATGAACGTGGATGGCTGGCCCAGCCGCGCGGGCATGTACTGCAACGACGTCGACAACAATCTCTGCATGCGTCTGATCGATTATCCCGTAGGCTCCACGGAGCCGCGCCACGTGCATGGAGGGACCCACGCGACGACGGTCCTCAGAGGCAGAACGGTCGTGGACGGTCTCACGCTCGGGCCGTTGGATGTGATTCTCGGGCCGAGCAACGAGCCGCACGGACCGCTGCATTACCCCGAGGGATGCCAGCTTTTCAGCGCCTTCACCGGGAGCTACTTCCATAGCGAAGTCGAGCAGCTTTCTCCCGAAAAGCATTACAGGCTCATCCAATCCGCGCAGATACCGTGGGAGGATGGCGCGCCCGGGTTCCAGACGAAGACGCTGGTCAATTCTGACTTCGCGAGCCTGCGGCTACAGGCATTGCGCGCCGGGACCGACGCAGTGCTCGAAAAGCCGGCGATGCTGGCGGGCCTCGTCGTCGAAGGCGAAGCGCTGATCGAGGACGAGCGCCTCGGCGCATGGGACTTCTTCTACGTGCCAATCGGACTGGTCCACTCAGGGATCCGGTTTCCGCGCGGGGCGACACTGCTGACCGTGACACTTCTCTGAACGGCCGATGACCTCGTATCGCACGGCATACAACATCTCCGATCTTCGCGAGATCGCGCGCAGGCGGCTGCCGCGCGGCGTCTTCGAGTTCGTCGATCGCGGCACCGAGGACGAAGTCTCGCTCCGTCACAACGTTGCGGCGTTGAAGGCAATCAGGCTCCGACCGCGCACGCTCGTCGACGTATCGAACCGCACACAGGAAATCGAGCTTCTGGGGAAACGTCAGCGAATGCCGATCGCTATCGCACCGACCGGCTCGGCGGGACTCACCTGGTACGAAGGTGAAATTGCGCTCGCGCGCGCGGCTGCAGCGGCTGGCATTCCATTCACGCTCGCGACCGGCTCGATGACAGCGATGGAGAAAGTGGCGGACGAGGCTGGCGGCACGCTGTGGTTCCAGCTGTACATGTGGCCCGACCGCACCCTTTCGCACAAGCTCGTCGATCGCGCACGCGCTGCCAGCTTCGAGGGACTCGTCGTGACGGTGGACAGCCCCGTGCCGCCAAGCCGCGAATACAACCTTCACAACGGATTCACGCTGCCGTTCTCAATCACGCGGCGAAACGCAGCCGACATGCTTTCACACCCGAGATGGCTGCTCAGCGTGCTCGCACGCTATCTCCTTACGACTGGCATGCCGCGCTATCAGAACTACCCGACGGAGATGAAACAGAAGATCACGGCGCTGCCCATGGGGCGCTCCATGGCGCTCAACGACACGCTGACGTGGGACGATTTGCGCGAGCTGCGGCGGCGCTGGCCGCACAAGCTGCTCGCGAAAGGCGTGCTTACGGCGGAAGACGCGAAGCTCGCCGCAGACTGCGGCGCGGATGCGGTCATCGTGTCGAACCACGGCGGACGCGTGGTAGATGGCACACGCGCACCCATAGAAATCCTGCCGGAAATAGTCGAGGCAGTGGGCAACCGCACGGAAGTGATCGTCGACAGCGGATTTCGGCGAGGCACCGACATCGTCAAGGCGCTGGCCCTGGGCGCTCGGGCAGTGCTGATTGGCCGGCCCACACTTTACGGCACCGCGGCAGGGGGCGAGGCTGGCGCTGCGCGGGCAATCGCGCTCTTGCGGGACGAGATCGATCGCTCGATGGCGCTTCTCGGCTGTCGCCATCTGGCAGCGCTCAGCCGCGACCACTTGATTCACACGGAATACGCAAGGGAATAAACGAACATGAGCGAAGGCATCAAACCGATACGCCGCGTCGTAACAGCCAACGACGAGAAGGGCCGCTCGCGTGTGCTCTACGACAGCCCGGCGCCGCGCGTGAAGGCGAGCGCATTCAAGAAGGGCACCGGGATGACGGACATATGGATGTACGAGTCGTCCCCGGCGCCGCTCGACGGTGACCGCGACGACGGCAACCTGCCGTTTCACTTCGAGCCGCCGGAAAACGGCGGCAGGCTGCGGATCGTGCAGTCGGATTCACGCCCCGCTGTTTACGATCCAGCGCGGGACGAATTCATCACGCCCGAACATCCTCCGCGCAAGACCGAAGGTGGAACGTGGGAGCGTGGCCGTCAGAATCTCTACACCACGCGCATACACAAATCCGAAACGCTCGATTACGGCATTCTGCTGACAGGCGAGCGCATCCTTGTGACCGACGCCGGCGAGCATCTGCTCAAGCCTGGCGACGTTTGCATCCAGATCGGAAGCTGGCATGCCTGGTCCGAAACGTCGGCCGGGAGCCAGATGGCGTTTGTCATGATGGCGGGGCGCTTC
>Ga0209382_10011389_pt1 | contig 11040 bp, 3 predicted proteins | sample SoiMetdeltSBSDD5_FD_187599 | JGI IMG/M metagenome (GOLD analysis project Ga0209382, IMG submission 187599) | Bulk soil microbial communities from a Populus tree surrounding site in Tennessee, USA - Soil MetaG P. deltoides SBSDD5 (SPAdes) (version 2) | ecosystem: Environmental > Terrestrial >...
CAAAAGAATGTGAAAACGAGACTGGAACATTGAGGCCCGACGTTGGGTTCGTGCCTCCGATCGACGGAAACGCATTGTTGGCGACGTTCGTCTGCGACCGAAGCTGAAAGCCGACGCTCAACGCACTGCCGCGACCACCTCGGCCGCCTCCACGTGCACCTCCGGCACCTCGATTACCCTGTCCACGCTGTCCTCGTTCGCCTCGGGCCCCGAACGAGTGATTGATTCGGAAGTTGAGATCGTCGCTGTCGTTCTTATTCGTTGTCACGTAGTGGAGGTTCTGAACATTTCCTGACGAATCGGGCAGTGGTATGTATCCGAGTAGGCCTTGAGCTGCGGTGTCGATCATTGATGATGGAATGACATTGTTCGCGAAAGGCAGACGCGTGAACGGATTCAAGATTTGCACGCCGCTTTGCGAGAAATCACCGGCGCGTTCGGCGAGAGTCGGTACGGTTGAGATCGCGTCGAAAGGATTGCGAACTCGCGAACCGCTGTACGACAGCGTGAAAAAGTCGCGTTGAGAACCGTTGTAGATTTTCGGAATGATTAACGGTCCGCCAATCGTGCCATTGAACCGGTTTTGAACGTATTCGGGTTTCGATTGCGCGACGCCATTGAGGGCGTACGGCGCGGCATCGAAAGCGGAATCGCCAAGCGTGTAACCGAAGTTGATATTTGGCCGGTTGAGATTGCCCCTCCCGCGTTGCCCCGCAAGAATGAATCCGCCACGGCCTCCGCGACCGCCAGGGCCTCCCGGTCCGCCTGGACCGCCCGGTCCACGGCCGCCGAAGCCAGGACCGCTTGGACCACCGCGAGCGCCGCGTTCGCCGCCGAAGCCTCCGGGGCCGCCGCGCTGTCCATCGAAGCCGCCACCAGGACCGCCCGGCCCACCCGGGCCGAATCCACCGGGATCTCCCAGACCCATTTGCATCAGACGCTCCGGATCGAACATGCCGCCGAATGCCGGACTGGCAGTGTTTCCTGCGATAGCAACCGATTCTGTCGGCGCATCGTTGGACATCCCGGGAAGCGCAAGTTCGGGCGGGACGACGGTTGCTGCTGGATTTGTCGCGGCCAGAGGATCCTCCGGCGCCGCCTGCGCCTCAGCGGGCACCGCAGCACCGCCGCGCTGGCCTCGCTGCGCAACCTGAGCGCGCTGGGTTCTCGAGAGCAGCGAGAGTTCGAAGTTTGCGACGACAGGTTTCGATGTGTCCGTGACGTCCAAATCGCGAGCGTCGCTGGAAAAAGCGGTCATATCAACTGTCACGTGGTATTTGCCGGCCGTTTTCAGCCTCAGCGAATACGTGCCATTGATATCTGTAACTATGCTGGCTGTCTCCGACCCGGTCGTGAGCGCCGCCGTTACCGTCGCGCCCGGCAGTGGCGTCCGATTGGACGTCACGGTTCCCTGGAGCTGAAGACTGGCCGTCATGGGGACCTGCGCTACTGCGGTAACGGCGACAACCAAAAGCAGGAATAGAATGACTGTCCGCGGTTGGTGATTATGCCTCACCAAATACCTCCAGAAGAGTGCAGCTTATTAAGAACAACCGATATAGAGTACGGCAACCACAAGACGGCCGGTTACAGGATAGGGGTCAGACCAAACGTTAAGAATTGTTAAAGCAGGTTGTGAGTTTTGAGTTATGAGTTGTGAGTTTTACCAAGAGTCTCGCCAACGATTCGTCGGCGAGATGGTTCTAAGTTGCTGACGCCGCTCGTCGAGACGAACCAAAACTCATTACTCATAACTCAGAACTCATAACCATTTATTGGTAACCAAAACGAGCGACAGCAGTATTGTTCGTATTCACTTACGGGGGGTGTGGTGTGGAAACTTTCATCAGCGATATCAAGCACGGCTGCCGGTTATTGTTGCGGAATCCCGGATTTACCGCGGTCGTAATCCTCGCGCTTGCGCTGGGCATCGGCGCCAATACTGCAGTTTTCAGCGTGATGAACGCTGTGTTGTTCAAACCGCTGCCGTACAACAATCCCGACCACATCGTATCCATTGCAGGACGTTTTACGGGCATTGGCATCCCCGACGATCGTAATGCCATCTCTGCCCCCGAGTTAGCTGACCTAAACCGATTTTCGACGGTATTCAGTCATATCGCCGCTCTGCAGGGGGCGAGCTACAACATCAAAGTCAGCGATACTCCTGAGCGGATTTCGGGTGCTCTGGTGTCCGCGAACTTTTTCAGAATGCTTGGAGTTGACGCCCAGATTGGCCGGACGTTCACCGATGAAGAAGGTCAGCCCGGCCGGGAATCGGTCATCCTGATCAGCCATGGGTTATGGCAGCGCCGATTTGCTTCGGATCGTGGTGTGATCGGAAGGACGATCGATGTGAGCGGGCGTACAGGAATCATCGTTGGAGTCATGCCGCAGGGCTTCCAATTCCCGACACTCGCGGAGATGTGGACACCTCTCGCATTCACGGACGCACAGATGAGTCCGAACGCGCGCGGGAACCACGGGTTGCAAGTATTTGCGCGAATCAAACCCGAAATCACCTTCGCACAGGCGCTGACGGACATGGAGCGGACTAGTCAGCAAATCATCGAGGGGTCCCCTCAATACCCTTATACGAAGTTCAACTTTGCCGTTCTCATCCGGCCCCTTATCGAAGATTACGTGGGCGACGTCCGGCCGGCACTGATGCTGCTGATGGGAGCTGTCGGACTTGTGCTGCTGATCGCGTGCTGCAATGTTGCCAATCTGCTGCTGGTCCGCGCGTCGGCTCGTGATCGGGAAATCGGAGTACGCGCCGCCCTCGGCGCCAGCCGCAGCCGCTTGATCCGGCAACTTCTAACCGAAAGCGTTTTGCTGTCGGTCGTCGGCGCCATCTTCGGCGCCGCGCTCGCTCGTTTCGGGGTTTCCACGATTGCGTCTATGGGCGGTACGGCATTCCCTCGTCTGGCGCAGGCATCAGTGGATTTCTCAACCCTGCTGTTCACTGTCGGCATCGCGATTCTAACTGGTCTGTTCTTTGGAGTCGTTCCCGCGTTTCAGGTGTCACAGGCCACAACGCATGAGTCGCTCAAGGAAGGTGGCCGTTCCGGCTCGACGGGTAGCGGTCACCAACGGCTGCGAAAACTGCTTGTCGTCGGAGAAGTGGCCTTGTCGCTGGCGCTGCTCTCCGGTGCAGGTCTGCTGATCAAAAGCTTCATGCGCCTCCAGGAAGTGGATCCGGGTTTTAGTTCGAACGGCATTCTCACGCTACGCGTGGCTTTGCCCGGCGCGCGATATACGCAACCCGACCAGATCCGCGCCTTCTTCCGCGATCTGATCGACCGCGTTGCAAAGGTTCCTGGCGTCCAGTCGGTTGGCGCGACAAATGGGCTGCCGTTAAGCGGCAACGGCGGATCCGGCACGGTTACACCCGACAGTACCGCGGGTCCCGCGGACGTGCTGTATCCGGAAGCCGACCAGCGCATTGTGACCCCTGGTTTTATGGAAACTCTCGGCACAAAGCTCCTCCGCGGCCGGTATTTCGATGATCACGACACGGCCGAAAGTGCGCCTGTCGCAATCATCGATGAAACCATGGCCAGCACGTACTGGCCAAACGCGGATCCGATTGGCGGACGGATCAAGCTTGGATCGCGGCAATCCACACAGCCGTGGATGACGATCGTCGGAGTTGTGCGACACGTACGGTTTGGATCGCTCGAACGGCCATCGCGCGTTCAGGTGTACTGGCCGCTAGCGCAAAGACCGACGACTGGATTGAGCCTTGCCATCAAAACCAGCATGGATCCCACCGCAGTCGCAAGTGCGGTTCAGAAAGCGACGATGTCGATTGATCCGGAACAGCCGATCTACGCGGTCCGTCCGATGGATGAACTTCTAGCCGATTCCATGCTTCGGCGCCGGCTCGTCATGATCCTGTTGGCCGTGTTCGCAGGCGTCGCTTTGACCCTGGCCGCCCTTGGTATTTACGGTGTTATCTCCTATTGGGTTTCCCAACGCTCCCATGAAATCGGCATCCGGCTGGCGCTCGGCGCAACCCGAAGCCGCGTCTTGAATATGGTGATCGGCGAAAGTCTGGGTGTGGTGATCGCGGGCGTGGTGCTTGGCCTGGCCGGATCCCTCGCGCTGACAAGACTCATCGCAACCATGTTGTTCGACGTCAATGCCTCCGACCCAACCACGTTCGTGATTGTCTGCGGGTCGTTGCTCGGAGTCGGGCTAATCGCCAGCCTGATTCCCGCGCTCCGTGCCACATGGGTCGACCCGGTCCACACGCTTCGTAACGAGTAGTTCGGGATCGGGGGAAATGATCAATGTTCAACGTTCAATTGTCATTTGTCATTTAAGCTGCGCGCTCCGCGCGGGCATTTGTTTTATAAAAAAATGAACCGCGCGAAGCGCGCACCTTAAATGACAAATGACAATTGAACGTTGAACATTGATCATTTCCCCCGCTTTTTATACAGTGAAGCGCGCCTTCACCCCCACGCTAGAGCAGTGTTCGCTTTCTAGGGGCCTGAGGTTTTTGCATCACGTAAAAGTCTCGGCAAAAGCTCACAGCTCATTTACGCCGTTTTTCCGGCTTAAGGAATGAGGAGGTTTCGATGCGGATTTTGTTCAGATTTTCACTCCTGATGGCGTTACTCCTTTGTGTTTCCGTTTCCGGGCTCATGGCTCAGCTGACCGTCGGCAGCATCAATGGCCGCGCTTCCGACAAATCAGACGCCGTTGTACCCGGAGTCACCGTGACGCTCAAAAGTCCTGCCATTCAGGGTGAACAGACAGCAATAACGGACGAAGCGGGAAACTACAGATTCATCCAGCTTCCACCGGGTACGTACAACCTGAAATTTGAATTGCCGGGATTCACAACTTTTATTCGAGAGGAAGTCATTGTTTCGGTCGGAAAGACGACGACGATCAATGCATCACTGGATGTGGCAACGGCGTCGGAGACGGTTACCGTTACTGGTGAGTCTCCGGTTGTCGATGTCACGAACGTTACTCTGGGCGTGAACTTCGATCAGACCGTGCTGAAAAGCGTCCTTGGGCCCCGCGATCAATGGGCCGTGCTCGCAACGACGCCAGGTATCCGCATGACGGGCGTTGATGTCGGCGGATCGCACATGGGCCAATCGACCGGTTATCAGGCGTACGGAATGTCCGGCCAGAGCTGGCAGACCGTCGACGGCGTCATGGTCACATGTTTCTATAACGACTTCGGTGCGGTTGCAGAAGTTCAGATCTCCGCTGCAGGCAACTCCGCGGAAATGCCGACGCCTGGAAACAATCTGACGCAGGTTTTGAAAACGGGCGGCAACGAACTACACGGCGAGGTTTATCTCGATTATGAGAACCACGCAATGCAGTCCGATAATCTGACCGAGGAACTGAAAGATAAAGGCATCACCGTCGGCGACGCGTTCGACAAGTATCACGACTACAACCTGAACGCCGGCGGCCCCTTCAAGAAAGACAAGCTGTGGTGGTTCGCTTCGTACCGTAACAACTATTCGGGCATCCGCACCCAGGTGCAGCAAAACGACGGTACGATCGGCGGAATTTACTACCTGTACATTGAGAACATGATTCTCAAGATGAACTACCAGGCCAATCCTCACAACTCGTTTGTGATGACGCTGCAGTTCAACAACAAGCACCAGCCTGTCCGCGACTCGCAGGGTACGGACGCATACAAGTACAACATGGCGTCGACGTATACGCAGGATGGGCCATTCTGGATTGCGCGCGGCACATGGACTCACGTCATCAACAATCAGGCAACATTCGATGCGTCCATCAACAATTATGGCTATCACATCGTCACGCACGCGAATGTTGATCAGAGCCGACGAATCGACAGAACTTCGGGTTTCGTCCGCGGCGGTTATCCGACGCATACGTTATTCCTCAGAGCGATGTGGGAAGCCCAGGCAAATCTCAGCTACTTCGTTCCGACATTCTTAGGCAGCAACCACGCCTTCAAGTTTGGTTATGGCTGGCGAGATCACGGCAATCGCCAGCTGGCGCAGGGCGCCGTCGGCGATCCGGGAACGCCGGGTCACGTGACGCTGTACTACACGAACAATTTCCAGACTCCGGACAGTTTCACAACCGACGATGCTCCATACACGAGGCGCCCTTCGGTTCGACAGAGCTGGTTCTTCGCTCAGGACAAAGTCCAGATTGGACGGAGAGCGACTCTGAACCTCGGCATGCGGTTCGACCGGCAGACGAACTACTATCCCGAAGGTGGTAACCCGGGAACCGGGCCGTTTGCAGTGAAGAACGAGTTTCCGCGTACGAACGTCATTACGTTCAACGACCTCGTTCCACGCGTCGGTTTCGTTTATGACGTATTCGGCAATACCAAGACGGCATTTAAGCTCAATTACGGACGTTTCGCCGAAAATCCGCAGTACGACATCGCGTCATCGACGATTCCGGGATTGGGCGTCACGAAGACATATACGTGGGATGGAACGTTTCCCATCACTCCGGCCTACGTCGCCCAGATTACCGCTCAAGGCAAGCTACAGAGTCAGACCGGCCAGGTGAATCCTGTGGCGGTTGATTCAAAAATGAAAGATCCATACACGGATGAGTATCTCGTGGGCATCGACCACGAATTGCTTCCCAACTTCGGAGTACATGTGGGATTCGTCCGAAAGATCCAGCACAATGCCACCGGTACGATCAACCGCGCAATTCCAACATCGGCTTTCGCTCCCGTCGATGCGATAGATCCAGGACCAGACGGTGTTCTCAACTCGCCTGACGACAAGCAGATTACTGTTTTCGAACGCCTGATCCCTTCGGCGACGGACAATTTCCTGTCCACTTTTCAGCAAGGTTCCAACTACAGTTCGTTCGAATTCAGTGCAACGAAACGCATGTCAAATCGCTGGCAGATGATCACGGGATTCGATTGGACGAAGCGTAACCTGGCACAGTCCATCACTTATGATCCCAACACGCTGGTTTATGGAGGCCGGACGCATACGTCGTTGTGGACGTACAAAATGCTTGGAAGTTACGACTTCCCAAGGGAAATCAAGGTGTCGGGAAATTTGCAGCTTCAAAAAGGCGATCCGTACAACAGACAGATCAACGTCACGGCGGCAAATCTCGTCGGCCGTACGAGGGCTCTAAATCAGGGAACGATCGCAAATCTGCAGGTCGAGCCGTCAGGAACCTACTTCCTGCCGATGCTTCCACTGCAGAATCTGCGAGTTGAAAAGACGTTCCAGATTCACGAAAACCATCGGATCAACGGCGCTATCGACATCTTCAACGTGATCAATGCTAATACCGTCCTCGGCGTGGATTCGTTGAGCACAACGACAACGGATCGTAACGGCAAAACCGTACCCCGGTTCGGCCGTGCAACTTCGATCCTGCAGCCCCGCATTTTCAGGGTAGGAATGCGCTACACGTTCTAAAAACAACCGCAGAGGCGCAGAGAATCTGAATCATTGTTTCTCTGCGTCTCTGCGGTTGTTTTTTAGTTTCCCAACAATTGGAACAGAACGTCAGCGACCTTCGGATCGTACATACCCTTTTCCACACCGCGACGGATCTCTTCCAAGGCCGACTGGCGCTCCCAGGCATCGCGATAGGCGCGTTTCGAGGTAAGGGCGTCGTACGCGTCGGCCACCGCGACAATTCTCGCCCCGAGCGGAATGTCGTCGCCCGCAAGACCGTGAGGATAACCGCGGCCATTGAAGTACTCGTGGCTGTGCTGGACGATCTCGAGCATCGCAGAATTCTCATATCCCATCTTGCGAAGTCTCTTCGCGCCTTCGACCGGGTGGTCGCGTACTGTCTCAAACTCAGACGCCGTCAGACTTCCATGCCGGTTCAGCAGATGGTGCGGGATAACGTCTTTTCCTATGTCAGCGACGAAAGCTGCGTTTACAAGATCCGACTTCTCCCGATCGGACAAATCAAATTGCGTCGCCAGGGCAAACGCAACCACGGCGACGGCGCGACCGTGGCCAATGCATGCATCGAGAGCTTCGGTCGGCAGAATGATGTCCTCGGGAATCTGAATCAGGTCTACCGCCCTTCGGAAGCTCTGGTTAAAAGTGACCGGGATTTTGTCTCTATTTTCCAGCGGATCCTTCAATCCAAGGATTTCGAATGCTTCGATCCTCCTGCGCTTGCCTCTCACGCTGATCGTTTCGGTCTCGCGCAATTTCAATCCGGCTTCGGCATAAGCAAGCTTGAACTTCGTGCTGGCGCTGTCGCCTTGCAACGCCATTTCGAAGTTGTGCAGCGCCATTCCGTATTCTTTCAGCTGCAGGTAGGTGCTGCCGATTTCGTAATAGATTTCCGGATTCCTGTGGTCTTCAGTCAACTGAGCATGCAGCGCTTCAAGCCGTCGTTCTTTCTCGGGATCTTCTTCCACTGTCGGGATATCGCGCTTTTTCTGCGCCAGCAGGTAGTGGCTGACACCTTCGTAGGTTTCGCGATCCACCAGGACTTTGCCGGGAACACAGGCCTTTTCCAGCCGTGCTGCCAGATTCACTATGTCGCCGATCGCCGTATACGTCTGGCGTTTCGAACCAATGAGGCCCGTTAATGTCGTGCCTGAAGCAATTCCGATCCGCATCAACCAGGGATGGTTTTTCCGCTGCGCCTTCTCTTGCATCTTCCAGCCGGCCAGGGTGGCCAGCAGCCGGTAGGTTTCAAATTCCGATGGCGCCCCGAACTCGGCCATGATGCCGTCACCCATATACTTGTCGATGTGACCGTGATAAGCCAGCAGGATGGGTTCCATGTCGCCGAGGTACCTGTTGAGGTCGCTGATGACTACTTCGGGTGGGTGCTGTTCGGAGTAGGCGGTAAATCCAGACAGATCCGAGAAGAACACACTCAGGTTACGCTTTTCGTTTCGAAGACGGCCTTCGATGATCATATTGACCACGGACGAGTCCATGGTCGAATAGAGTGTTTCCTCGACCTTTTCTTTCAGCGCCTCGGTCGCTTTCTTCGACTGTTCGAGCTCCTCCGTCCGCTCTCGCACCTTTTGCTCGAGATTGTCGTTGTACTCGTGAAGGAACGCGTTCAGCTTCTCGAGTTCTACTTCGCGCGCCATCAAGGTCTCGTTCAGTTGCCGCCCGGCTTCAATTTGAGATGTAAGTTTTTCCTGGAGCGATCCAACCACGGTACCAGCCAGAATCAGGAATCCGGCCCATGCGGCGATGTGTAAATAGACGTCCATGTCCGTTCCAGCCGCCCGGAACGACTCCGGCGACTGAATCACGTAAATGAGAACGTAGAGGATGCTGAGGACTGCTCCTAGAACAGCCTTCCTCTTGCCCAGGTAATAGCCGCCCAGGATGATTGGCAGGAAATACAGGTTCAGGAAGGCAAGCTTCTGCGGTACCAGATTGTTGATCAGCAGGGTGGCCGTCAGCATCAGCAGGATAAATGTCTGCTCAAAGTGACTGACCAGGTATGCCCTTAAACGGACCATGCCCGGTCCTTTATGGCCGGCCACCGACGAAGCAAGCTCTGCCCTACCTTGCACTTGCCTTGGTGCTGCGGTCCTGATGGCTACAGGCTCCGGCGCCTCCTGGAGTGCCGTGCCATAGCCGTGCTTCGGTTCGGTATGTTTTGTGCTCATGTCTGCCGACTACCTGAAGACAACACTTCAACAGTTAAATCGACAAATGAAGGCTGGTAGTTTAGGAAAAGATGAGGCTTAGGTTATGAGTTTTGAGTTATGAGTTTTGAGTTCAGTTCAGCGTACTCCAAACTCATAACTCATAACTCACAACTCAAAACCCTTACTCATTACTTCAACAGCATCCGAATGGTTCCATCGCGCTTATTGATCAAGAAGATCTGGCCATCCGGACCAAGCGCAAAACGCAAATCGGCACGCGATGCCGGGGTCTTGCCTTGAGCCGTGTTCTTGTCCTTGATCACTTGAAGAAAGGTTTTGCGCGCACCGTTGTCGTCAAGCAGAACGCGGCGGATTGGATCCTGGCCGCCGTTAGGCAGATTGTCTGCGTTTACGTAGAAGATTTCGCCGCTAGGGTTGTCACCAAACACAAGCAGATTGGTTAACTGAGGGATTGCGTTCTGGCGGTACACCATGCCGCCAATCGCCGCCGAGTTCGACTGTAGCAGCGGATCGAGTTGCCCGTATTCGACGATCGGATAGGTGACCTTTGGATCTTTCCGAGACTCCGATGCATCGACTCCGCTGGGCCGGCCGGAAACAAATTTAAAACTGCCTTCCCAGACGTTCCAACCCAGGTTCGCACCCGCGGTGACCAAACTGATCTTCTCGATCGTGTCCTGGCCGATATCGGAAATAAACATATTTCGATTTTTCGAATCCCAGAAGATCCGCTGAGGATTTCGCAGTCCGTACGCAAAGATCTCGCCGAGCGTGTTTGGATCGTTGTCGTTAACGAACGGATTGGACGCAGGGATGCCGTATTTCTTGTTGGCACTGTTCGTACCTAACGGATCGACGCGCAGAATCTTGCCGAAGGCTGAGTTGAGGTTCTGCGACATATTCATGGGATCGCCGCCACTGCCGCCGTCCGCAAAACCCACGTACAGAAGACCGAAGTCGGGATCGCGAGGAGTGGCGAGCGGATTGAAGGTCAGGTGACCGCCGTTGTGATTTGCGTAGGGCTGTTCGAAACGAATCAACTCTCGTGGCTGGCCGCCATCGTAGGTAGCCGCTGAAGGATTCTTGGCCGTCCATTCGAGCAACACGGTGTCGTGCGTGTGATTACCGCCGGCGGGCTTGAAGTCTGCGGGCTGAGCGGTGTTGGCGGTATCGACAACGGTGTAAAACTTACCGAAGCCCCGAGCGCCGGACTGATTGAATTGCGGATGAAATGCGAAGCTCTGGACGCCGCGTTCCGAGCCCTGGGACTGAACATTCACTTCCCATTGCTGCGCGCCGATGTCGAGGTATGGCGTGACCGTCTTGCCGTCGTAACTGATGCTGTAGATCGGCCCAGTCATCACGCTGAGGAACAAACGGCGTGTCGCCGGTTCGGTCAGCATCGTCATCATGCGAGGCGCTTG
>Ga0209382_10011390_pt1 | contig 11039 bp, 7 predicted proteins | sample SoiMetdeltSBSDD5_FD_187599 | JGI IMG/M metagenome (GOLD analysis project Ga0209382, IMG submission 187599) | Bulk soil microbial communities from a Populus tree surrounding site in Tennessee, USA - Soil MetaG P. deltoides SBSDD5 (SPAdes) (version 2) | ecosystem: Environmental > Terrestrial >...
CACCATGTCCTGACGGTTGCTGGAAACTTTTGGCCCCGCCGGCTCGATACCGAACGCTATCCGGTCGAATCGAAGCTCTTCGAGACCGAGCCAGGCGTGCAGGTGCTGGTGCAGTCGCAGCGCCCACCGGGAAAGCCTCACGGCGACATTGTTCTAGTGCATGGACTCGAAGGGTCCGGCGAATCAGGCTACATGCGCAGCCTTTCGCAGGCCGGCCTCGAAGCCGGTTTCGCCATGCATCGGTTCCATATGCGAACCTGCGGCGGCACGGCGCACCTGTGTCCCACGCTCTATCACGCCGGACTCACCAGTGACCTGCTGGCATTTCTCAAGTCTTTCGACCAACCCGCCTACCTGGTCGGATTCTCTTTGGGCGGCAACGTGACGCTGAAGCTCAGTGGTGAGCTTGGCGAGGACGCCGGCCGGTTTATTGCCGGGACCTGCGCCGTGTCCGTGCCGATCGATCTGGCCGCCGGCGTTAAAAGACTACACCGCCTCGACAACCTGTATTACGAGCGCCGGTTTCTACGCCGCATGTGCGGCCGTTTGATCGCCACGGGGCGGTACAGGAAATCCGATTTCCGCGGGATTCGCTCCATATTCGAAATCGACGACAAGATCACCGCTCCGTCGTTCGGATTTCAGGGCGCCGCGCACTACTACGCCACGCAATCGTCGAATCAATTTCTCCACCGCATCCGCGTTCCGACTCTCGTCGTGCAAGCGCAAGACGACACTTTTGTACCATTCGAGATTTTCCGGATTCCGGTCTTTGATTCGAATCGCCACGTGACGCTTCTCGCGCCGGAGCGAGGCGGACATCTCGGCTTTATCTCTCGGGACAAGCCGCGGTTTTGGGTCGACGAGCAGGTTATGGGGTGGATGGAAAAACAAGTCAAAAGTCAAAAGTCAAAAGGCAAAAGTCAAAAGTGTGTCAACGCAGAGATCTCGCTCCCGCCGCATTTTTGACTTTTGCCTTTTGACTTGCTTTTCCCTTTACTCAGCCAGCAAAAATCCGGGGAAAGCGGGTGGACTCTTCTGAAAGTAAATCCGATACCGCCGCACAAACGCCGGGGGAGGGCTCTGCGTCCGGTCGTCGATGAGCTTCGGAAGGATACCGTTGGCGAAGAACATGTCATACGACTTGCCTTCCTTGGTCGTAACCAGTCCCCGCGGCTCACACGCGAAGAAGTCTTTCACGCGTGAATAGGTTCGAGTGGACAGGTTAATACGATTCGCCGCCCCTGACGACTCCATCCGCGAGCTGAAGTTAACAGTCTCGCCCCAGATGTCGAAGGCGAACTTCTTGATTCCCACGACGCCCGCAATCACAGGTCCCGTATGGATGCCGATGCGCACTTTCCAGGGAGCGTCCGCTGACGACATCTCCTCGATCGCCCGCACCATCTCGAACGCAGCCATCACCGCGTCCACCGGGTGCGACGGATTTCGTTCGGGAAGTCCGCCCACAAGCATGTAGCTGTCGCCGATCGTCTTGAGTTTCTCCAGCCCGTATTTGCCGCAGATCCGATCGAACGCCGTGAAATAGGAGTGCAACAGGTTCACCAGGTCTTCGGCCGCCAGGCTCTCGGTCGCGCGGGTAAAACCGACAAAATCCGAGAATAGAATCGTGACGTCTTCGAAGTAGCGCGGCTCCACTTCGCCTCGCGCCCGCAGCTCGTCGGCGATCTGGGCCGGCAGGATATTCCGCAGCAGCGATTCGGATTCGCGGCGCTGTGTTTCCGCCTCTTCGATGGCGCGCTCGAGCTCCGCTGTTTTCCGCTTCTGCTCGTCCCGCAGTCGTTTTTTCTCCAGGGAGGCGCCGATGCGCGCGCGCAGCAGCACCGGATCGAAGGGCTTGCTCAAAAAGTCTTCCGCGCCCATCTCGATGCAGCGAACCACGCTCTTGATCTCATCGAGAGCGGAGATCATGATCACCGGAATATCGCACAGCGCCGGATCGGCCTTCATAGCGCTCAAAACCTGAAAGCCGTCGACTTCCGGCATCATGATGTCGAGCAGCACCAGGTCAAAGCTCTCCGCCCGCACCATCTCCAGAGCCTGGCGCCCGTTCTCGGCCGATGAGACACGGTAGCCTTCCCGCTCGCAGCGCTTGCCAAGCACGTCCCGATTGGCTTCAATGTCGTCGACGACCAGTAAATAGGATTGCCCAGCGGCCTTGAGCTTGTCGGTAGTCCGCGTGATTGCCGGCTTGATGTCGAGCGGAATGGGAACTACGACGATCTGCGACTCAGGCTCTTTCTCGACGATCGCCGGCGGGGCTTCGACGTGCGGCGTGCCCGGGACAAGGAGGTCGGCGGCCATGGTCAGCAGACGCTCTGCCGCAGCCCGGATCTTCGCCGTGTCTCCGGAATGCAGGCTCTTTTCGACATGCGCGACTTTTGCGATAATCTGATTCACCGGACTAACCAGCGCGTCGCACATCGCGCGGACCTCCAGTTCGCTTACCTCGTTGGTCGCCGGACACATGGCTCCGTTGATCACCGCCAATGCCATCCTGCCGTCGTCGAGGATCTGCTGCAGATCGGGAATGAATTGCTCCTGCCCCTGATCGGCCGCGTCCTCCATCAACATCTCGCCGTAACCGAGAATGTGGTTGATCGGCGTGCGCAGGTTATGCCGCGCTTCCGACAACCCCTCGCCGGCCAATATCAATGTTGCAGGTTTCTCGGCGGCCCCGCCCATGCTATCCTCGCGCCGGGCGGGCTCCGGAGAGCATCGCCTCGATCTTTTCGAGCAGCCGCGGGAGCTCGATCGGTTTAGTGTCGTAGTCGTCGCAGCCGGCCTCCATGGCCTTCTCCCGATCGCTGGCCATGGCATGCGCCGTCAGCGCGATGATGGGGATCGTGGACGTTTCCGGAGCCGCTTTCAACCTGCGTGTAGCTTCCCAGCCGTCGAGCACCGGCAGACTCATGTCCATGAGGATTAAATCGGGCGCCTGGGCATGCGCCATCTCCACGCCCTGTCCACCGTCGATGGCGATCGCCACGTCATAGCCCTTGCGCTGCAGGCGGCGCGAAAGCATGTCTCGATTCATCTCGTTGTCTTCAACCAACAATATCTTGGGCATTGCCGAAATCACCTATCCCGCCGGCGCCAGATTCGGCGCCTGTTTCCGCAGCTTGTTCGCGACCAGCCGTCCCGTTTCGCGCAATAGCTCCTCAGAACTATACGATCCTTTCTGAAGAACCATCTCAACGTGCACGTTTAACCAGGTCCGCTCTTCCGGAGTAAGATCTTTCGAGGTTACAACGACCACCGGAATCTCCCGCCATTCCGGTTTCATTCGCAGTTCTTCCACGAATTGAAACCCATCCATCTCCGGCATCATTAAATCCAGAAGAATCAGAGCCGGCGGTCGCGTCCTCAACATTTCCAACGCTGCTCGTCCGTTGGCCGCCAATTGGACGCACCAGCCGTCGCTTTCCAGTTGGCGGCGCAGGATTTCCCGCGTATCCGCCTCGTCGTCGACCACCAGCGCGCAGCGGACATGCACCTCCCCTGCGTATTTCTTCAGTAATACTGTCAACCGGTCGCGATCGATGGGCTTGGTAAGGTACTCGGCGGCGCCGAGCGAATAGCCCATGTTCTGGTTATCGACGATCGTCAGCATTACGACTGGAATATCGGCAGTTTGTGGGTTCGCCTTAAGAGCGGACAGGACCGCCCAGCCATCCATACCGGGCATCATCACGTCGAGCGTAATTGCGTCCGGCCGCAAATGCGGAACCATGCGGAGACCCTCCTCTCCGCCTGAGGCGACCTCGACGCGGAAGCCTTCCTTGGCCAGCGAGCGGCGCAGCATGTCGTGAACCCGTGTGTCGTCGTCAATCACCAGAACGACGCTCGCTCCGGCCGGCGGCTCCGGATAACTGGACTCCCCGGATTCCTGCTCCGCCTCCGGCTCTGCTTTCCGGTCTACTACGACCGCCGGAAGGACGACCGTGAAGGCAGCGCCTCGCCCCAGTTCACTGTCCACGGTAATATCGCCGCCCATCATCCGGCAGAACTGACGGCTGATCACTAGGCCCAGCCCGGTGCCCCCGAAACGGCGCGTCATGGACGCGTCGGCCTGCGTGAACGCCGCGAACAGTTTCTCCATCTGCTCGGGCGTCATGCCGATGCCGGTATCGCTGACCCGGAATACCACTCGCTCCGAGTCACCAGATCCTTCGCGCTTCATCTGCAGCGTAATCTGACCGCGTTCAGTGAACTTGCAGGCGTTGCTGAGCAGATTGAACAGGCTCTGGCGCACCTTGGTGAGATCGGCGTGCATGGAGCCCATATCGTCCGGGCCCACGATTTGAAATTGATTGGAATTCTTGATCACCAGCGGGTGCACGATCGACGCCACGTCGTCCACCATCTTTTTCACGTTGAAGGTCTCCAGGTACAGATCCATCTTGCCGGCTTCGATCTTGGAGATGTCGAGTACCGCGTTGATCAGTTCGAGCAGATGCTTGCCCGCCCCGTGGATCTTGCCCAGGTCGGGGAGGAATGCGTCCTGGCCAAGGTCTTCGGCCTCCTCCTTCAGCATCTCCGAGTATCCGATGATGGCGTTGAGCGGTGTGCGCAGCTCGTGGCTCATATTCGCCAGGAACTGGCTCTTGGCCTGGTTTGCGGCGTCGGCGGCTTCCTTGTCGCGCTCCAGATCCATCGCTCGCTTGCGCTCGGTGATGTCGCGCGAGTTGACGATGATGCCTTTCACTGTCGGATCTTCCAGCAGGTTCGTCGTGATCGCTTCGAGGATTCGCCATTCGCCCGCCTTATGGAGAAAGCGAAACTCGATCGGCGTCGCCGCTTGGCCCTTCGGAGGAGCAGCGGCGAAAGCGGCGACAAACATCGCCATGTCCTGCGGATGAATGTATTCGAAAAACCGCCGTCCGACCAGCTCTTCCGGAGCGTAGCCCAGCGCGCGTTGAATGGACGGACTCTCGTAGAGGACCATGCCCGACTTGTCCAGAATCGTGATCACGTCCGAGGCATGCTCAATCAACGAGCGGAAGTGCTGCTCACTCTGCCGCAGCGCCTCTTCTGCTTCTTTCAGACGCTGCTGCCGGGCGTCGACCTCCCGCACCATGCGTTGGAATCCGCCCGCCAGCATCCCCAGCTCACCTGGATGGGCCGCCAGATCGTCGAGCTCGGCGGCGTCGTAATCATTTGCCTCCACGTCCGCCGCGGCTCGCGTGAGCCGTTTCAGCGGCGCTGCCAGGCGGCGCGCCAGCATATTCACCGTGAGGAGCATCAGCAGGAAGGCCAGCGCCCCAATCGCGGTGACGCGGATCGCGAGCAGCCTCACCGGTAACAGGATTACAGCTTCCGGAATATTAAGCGCGATTTTCCAGCCTGTCATCGGAGCGCTCGCCCAGTAGACGCGGCGACCGACCCCGAACATCTGCACACTCGCCAGACCTTCCGCCGCTGCAATGACACGCTTCCCGTCTTCTGGAACGATCGCCGGCTGGTTCGCTGTTCCTGCTGCCGTCGATTCGATCGGATGCGCGATGAGTTTCCCGCCCCGGGTTACCAGGAATCCGTATTCGCCGGCCTCGCGCTGCATTCCCGGTTGCGGCGCGGCCACCGAGCGCAGCCGGATTTCAGCCACGATCGTCCGCATTCGCTCCTCCGGAATATCGGCCCCGGCGACGCCGATTAGTCCGCCGCGCTCGTCGTAAACCGGCCTTGAGACGCTGACAAGATTGATATTCGATCGCCCTGTGTCAAAAAAAGGCTCGCTGATATACGGCTCACCCGTGCTCTTGGCCCCGTGATACCATTCGCGCTTGAGGTCGTGATAGTCGTAGTCGACTGGCGCCGCATTCGGCCAGCTCTGCCGGTCGACCCGAATCATCGCGTCCTTTTCCCGCCAGTCTTTGTCTTCGAAAGCGATATAGACGCTCTGCGCCTCTTCGAGCTGTGTCTGATTGAGCAGATTCGCCAGGTAGGCAACGAGCCCTGCTGTCGGCTCCGCGCTTGTCTTCCGCTCGGCGCGAACACTTTGCTGGTGGGTGGCGATACCGTTAGGCAGCTCGGCCATTCGCGAGACGAAATTGTCGAGTTCCTTGGCCAGGGAATGTACGCGGCGCGACGCCTCGTCATTGGTTTGGTCCTCGACCATGTGCCGGCTAGTGACGTAGCCCACCCAGACGGTGAGGATCAGCAGGGCGCAGGTCGCGGCGCCAATATAGACGTTGAGCTTCGCGGTAACTGTCCGAGGCGCTCGAATCCACATGATTTAGGAGTCGCTAACCTAACAAAAATAACACAATACGTTGTAGATCGGCGCAGCGCCCCAGAGCTTTAAAACGACTTAATTAAAGTCGCTAAATCTGAAACGGTAAATGAAAAGGAATATCGCAAGTCCGACGAACCATCCCACCACAGGCAAAAAGTAAAAGCCCAGACCCCCAAGGATCGCAGCGATAATCCAGAACGCGATTTGCGCCAAAATGGCGGTCGACTCTGTCCGCCAAAATGATCCCCACATACGTCTAGTGTAGCAGCAAAGCCTTCTTACCCGCCTCCAAGGTCCTGATAATCGTGTCGACGTCATACACGCAGCCGCCCCAGGTTCCGCCGCTGACGTCCTGAAGCGCCGCCCACAATCGCGAATCGTTCGGTAATAGGGGATCGGACGCCAGGTCCGGACGCGGCGGCCGAGCCGCCAGAATCCGAGCCCCCTCCTCAGCGCTAAATCGCTTGCCTTCGCTGCCCACCAGGTGGATCGATCCTTCCAAACCCTTGCAATCAATGGTGATTTCGATCAGGTCACCTTCCAGCAGCTTTCCGACCGGCCCCCCGGCGAGCGCTTCCGGCGAGACGTGGCCAATGCAGGCGCCCGTGGAGACGCCGCTGAATCGCGCGTCGGTAATCACCGCGATCTCTTTGCCGAACGTCAGGTGTTTCAGCGCCGATGTAATTTCGTAAATCTCCTCCATCCCCGATCCCATCGGACCGCGGCAGATCAGCACCAGGATGTCGCCCGGCTTGAGACCGTCGTCGCCAGTGCTCTTAACTGCATGCATAGCCGCGTGCTCGGACTGAAAGACACGAGCTGGGCCGACTTTCCGGTAGACGCCATCGGAGTCAATCACCTTTGGGTCGATGGCCGTGCTTTTGATCACCGATCCCTCCGGAGCCAGGTTGCCGATCGGGAACGTCACCGTAGACGTTAGCCCGCGTGAGCGCGCCGAGTCCGGATCCATGATCACGTAATCGGGATCCACTCCATCGCGCTCCTGAAGCCTGCGGCGAAGCTCGCGGCGTCGCTCCGACTGCTCCCACCAATCCAGCATTCGCCCCAGCGGCTCACCGCTGACCGTCAGAGCATCCAGCCGGAGCAGCCCCGCGCGTCGGAGGTGCAGCATCACTTCGGGAACCCCGCCAGCCTGAAATACCTGGACCGTTGGATGCGCGCGCGGTCCGTTCGGCAGCGCGTCGACCAGCCGCGGAACCTGCCGGTTGATCCGTTTCCAGTCGTGCACCGTGGGCCGGCGAAGTCCAGCCGCATGAGCGATCGCCGGTACGTGCAGGATCAGGTTCGTCGACCCTCCGAACGCTGCGTAAGTCACCATCGCATTATGGACGGACTCGTCGGTGAGGATGTCCTTCATCGCCAGACCGCTCGCTTCAAGCGCCAGTGTCGCGCGCGCCGACCGCCGCGCCATGTCGAGCCAGATCGGATGACCCGACGGCGCAAGCGCCGAATGTGTCAGCGACATGCCAAGCGCCTCGCCGACCACCTGCGATGTCGCCGCCGTGCCAAGAAACTGGCATCCACCCCCCGGCGTTGCGCAGGCGCGGCACAGCAGCTCGGCAGCCGCCTCGAGCGTGAGCTGGCCGTGCGCAAACCGCGCGCCCGACGACTGCACCCGCCCTGCGTCCTCTCCTTCCTCCGCCAGCAGCGACACTCCGCCTGGCACCAGCACGCAGGGCAGATCGCGCATGGTCGCGAGCGCCAGCATCATCGCCGGCAGCCCCTTATCGCAAGTCGCGACACCGATGACACCACGCCGCGTCGGCAGAGACCGGATCAGACGACGAAACACCGTCGCCGCGTCGTTGCGGTACGCCAGGCTGTCGAACATTCCCGGCGTCCCCTGCGTCCGCCCATCGCAAGGATCGGTGCAGTACGCCCCGAACGGCACCGCCCCTAGCGCGCTGAGTTCCTTGGCTGCCGCCTGCATCAGCAGCCCGACTTCCCAATGTCCCGTGTGATACCCCAGAGCGATCGGCGTTCCGTCCTCGGCGCGAATTCCGCCATGTGTACTGAGGATCAAAATGTCTCGACCGCCCAGCTTTTGCGGATTCCAGCCCATCCCGGCGTTCTGGCTCCAGCCAAACAGATCGCCCGACGGCCGATTAATCAGCATCTCGGCCGTAATCGGCAGTGACCCCTGCGGCCCCGCCGCCTTCGAGCGCACGTCGAACAGCGACACGTCCGCGGAATCCAGGATCGATTCAAGTGAAATAACCATATGTAAAGCGATGGTATCAGAGTGAGTACGGACGCCCGCCATGGACCGTCAGGCGCATGACGAACAAGCTAAAGCTTGTTCCACAGTGATGCCGGTTCCTTGATTTGACGTTGTTGAATAAGCTTTAGCTTGTTCTGGCAGGCTACCAGCCTGCCCGTTTAGCCGCTTCCCAGTCTTTTGCTTGTTCCATAATGGCGAATCAAGAAAGTTGGGTCGTGGGTCGTTCGACATAGCGAGCTAGCTTCTCCAGCGACGACCGCGTGCCAGCCTCGTTATCCTCGGGTTGGATGCCCGGCGGTAAGTGTTCAAACAAGATGGTCACTTCCGTCCCGTCGTCTCTATCCTCGAATGTGACCACCATTGTCATCTCTCCTGAGAAGGCCGGATCTACCGAGTCAAAAGATACAGCCTGGACGATTCTAGTTGGCGGTGTGAGCTCCACGAACCTTGCCGTAAAACGGTCTTCCCGCTGCGAGGTCTTGCCGCGATGCGCCTGCTCGGAAGCGGGATAGAACAGCGACATCCGATAACCTCCGCCAACTCGGGCGTCGAACTCATGTACTTTCCCAGTCATCTCTCCCGGCGAGAGCCAGACAGCCAAGGCTGCAGGAACGGTGAACGCCCGATAGAGAGCTTCTCGCGGAGCCTTGATGACTCTCGCGGTTCGCGTACTCGTAGATGAGTTGGCATCTATCATTAGTTAAGCGACCACCAACGCGCGGTCCCGATCGCTCATCCGCGCCAGCGCCCGATAAGCTTCAAAATAACGCTTAACCATCCGATCCGCGGAAAACCGCTCCCGCGCCGCCCGGCGGCAATCCTCCGCCTGCAACCCCCGCACAGCCTTAATCGCCTCCGCCATCTCCGCCCCGTCCCGCACCAGAAACCCGGTCCGCCCAGGCTCGACAATTTCAGCAAGCGCCCCCGACGGAAACGCGATCACCGGCGTGCCGCAAGCCAGCGCCTCCATCGCCACCAGCGAGCTCGTCTCGGCTACCAGGCTCGGTACCAGCAGACAACGCGCCTGGTTCAACAGCCGCCGCTTCCGCGCAAATCCGACCGGCCCCACGAATCGCCTCTTCCGGTTTAACCCTGGAGCAATCTCCTCGCGGAAATATTGCTGATGCGCGGCGTAAGGAAAAATCTCTCCAGCCAGAATCAGCTCTGATCTCGCCCTCCGGGCCGCTTCGACCGCCACGTGAAATCCCTTTTCCGGGCAGATGCGCCCAAGCGCCAGAGCAAAGTCCTGCCGTTCGATACGCGACGACGCGAACCGCCCAATTTCCACTCCATTGGAAATTGTTGGAAGCATCAATGGACTCGGCGGACAATTCTTCCGCTGCGACGACGATACGCAGTGCAGGTACGTCCGCGGCCGCGCCAGACGAAACACGGCAGGCGGATACCAGCTCGGCGGCAGGTGCAACGTCGCCATCACGTGGACCTCAGCGTTCGGCAGATAAGTGTGAAAGTCCAGACTATGCATATGGACTACGTCGATTAGCCGCTTCCGCAGCGCCTCATCGATCAGTCCGTGATGCGCTTCCTGGCCCCATCGGCGGGCCGCATCATCCAGCTCCCCTTTCCATTTCGGAGACGGAATGAGGGTACCAGTAACCTTCGATCCTTTCACCGCGATGACAAACGAGTTGTGACCGGCCCTGGTAAGCTCTCTGTCCAGCAGCGTCAAAATTTGCTCGGATCCTCCGACAGCATCGGGTCCAACCGGGGTAAACGGATAGGCAACGCTTAGTATATTGAGTGCCATGAACTGGCGAAGCTCCTGCTATACGCCTTGGAATGAATGGGATAACAACAGATAGGTACATGACCATGCGGCGGTGGACCGCCCGATACCCTCCTATTCTATCGCGAAGTCTAAGGTGTTAACCTTAGATCAGGACCGTGCCTGACCGAAAGATTTGGGACGTCGTCGTTGTCGGCGACTTGTTCATCGACGAGGTCTTAAGCGACTTCACCTCCCTCCCAAAACTTGGTGAGGAGTCGTTCGCCCGGAAGTTCCGGCGGGAGATCGGCGGTGGCGCCGCCAATACCGCGTGCGCCCTCGCCAAGCTCGGATGGCGGGTTGCCGCTCTCGGCGTCGTCGGCAAAGAGGACGGCGTCTGGGTTGTCCGGCGCTTCATGGACGCCGGGGTCAACACCACGTTCCTCGAGAATCATCCCGACGAGCCCACTGGACTCACGGTAAGTGTCTCCACGCGCGAAGATCGCGCCTTCTTCAGCTACTATGGCGCGAACGAGCGATTGTCCAGCCTGCTCAAGGAGCCGAACGCGCGCAAGCTCATGGCCAACGCGCGCCACGTCCATCTTGCCTGCGCGCCCGACCGGATCCTGCACGCCGGACTGCTCGAGTACCTCCGTAAACATCGCTGCCACGTTTCGCTCGACGTCGGTGGCCACGAAACCTGGCTCATGGACGCGCGAAATCTCGACACCGTGCGCCAGGCCAGCTTGTTCCTTCCGAATCTCCGCGAAGGAGAGCTGATGACCGGCGAATCGCATCCACATGAAATCTTGCGC
>Ga0209382_10011391_pt1 | contig 11038 bp, 12 predicted proteins | sample SoiMetdeltSBSDD5_FD_187599 | JGI IMG/M metagenome (GOLD analysis project Ga0209382, IMG submission 187599) | Bulk soil microbial communities from a Populus tree surrounding site in Tennessee, USA - Soil MetaG P. deltoides SBSDD5 (SPAdes) (version 2) | ecosystem: Environmental > Terrestrial >...
GCGGCTCGCTCGAGCAGGCAGACGGGACCGCGTGGATGGCGTTCTACTGCCAGAACATGCTCGAGATCGCGCTCATTCTCGCCGAGCATGACCCCAACGTGTATGAGGAGGCCGCTTATCGGTTCCTCGAACACTACGTCTGGATCGCCTATGCGATGGATCGCATCGGCCCGTGCAAAGACGAAATGTGGGACGAGGAGGACGGCTTCTATTACGACGTGCTGCGACTCCCCGACGGAAATGCCATCCGGCTCAAAGTGCGCTCGTTGGTGGGACTGCTGCCGTTGTGCGCGTCAACGGTGTTTGAAACTGGCTTGCTCAAGCGCTTCCCCAAGCTGCAGGAACTGGTCGCCATCTTCCGCAAACGCCATCCAGACGTGATTGCGCACATTGCGCCGTTCGGCGGCAAGTTCCGCGGCTACAAGGACCGTGTAATCTTGTCCACCCTGAACAAGGAAAAGCTTCTGCGCGTGCTCAAGTACATGCTCGACGAGAACGAGTTCTTCGGGCCGTACGGCATCCGATCGCTGTCGCGGTATCACCTCGACCATCCGTTCGTGTTTCATGCCGGTGGGCAGGAAAACCGCGTCCAGTATCTGCCGGCCGAATCAAATACCGGCATGTTCGGTGGCAATTCCAACTGGCGCGGCCCGGTCTGGATGCCGGTGAACTTCCTCCTCCTGCGTGCGCTGCTGAACCTGTATCAGTTCTACGGCAACGACCTCAAAGTGGAGTGCCCGACCGGATCGGGACGGGAGATGAACCTTTACGAGGTCGCGATGGAGCTGTCGGACAGACTCTGCAACATCTTCCTGCGCGACAAGGACGGCAAACGCGCCGTCTACGGTGGTACGCGCAAGTTCCAGGAGGATCCACACTGGAAGGACTACATCCTGTTCTACGAGTACTTCCACGGTGACAACGGCGCGGGTCTCGGCGCCAGTCATCAGACAGGCTGGACCGGGATGATTGCCCGTATCCTCGACATCAAGGGACGCATCGACGCCAAGCAGCTGCTCGAGGTGCCGAAAACAGAGCTGGCCAGCAAGATGGTGCGCCAGCAGGTCGCCGTCAAGTCGCGATGATCCGTAGGCAGTCCCAGACGATCCCGCGTGGCCCTGTCGGCCACGCGGGGCCACTTCTCATTCCCTTCGAAGCGTTCGCTCCAACGTCGCGCGATCCCATCCAGCCAAGCTTGCTGCCTGCTCGTAGGTGCTGTCGACGAACGCAGCGATGGCGGATTCAGGGGACTTCGCCGTGCGCACGGCCTGGTACGGAAGGATGAACTCCCCCAGCTCGTCATGATAGAACGCGCCGTCTGGGCGCACGGCGGCCGTCTTCAAACCCTGCGGCTCCGGTACCGCATACGCGTAGAACGCAGGCTCGAGCACGGGCCCGCTACCCGGCCAGAAGCCGTGGCTGATCACTTCATGTGAGTAGGCATCGCGCATGAACGCCGGACCTTCGCGCGGCGGTGCAAGCCTTCCCGAGAAACGGGTCACGGCCAGATCGAAAGCTCCCCAAAAGAAGTGAACTGGACTGGACTTCCCGACGAACTGGGATCGACACCCGGTGAAAACGTCGTGCACCTGCGAGAGGACACTCCACCAGCGCTCAACGGACTCCGCGTCATAGCTGTGATGCACCGTGTCGTCCTCGAACCGGATCTGGGACGGGATCTCCACGGGCATCGACCAGATCCGCACCGGTAAGCCGACGTCAGTGAGGGTGCTCATGACCTCGCGATAAAAGTCGGCCACTGAACGCGGCGCGAGCGGCAACACTCGCCGTACGCCATCCGACGTCTCGATCACGAGTTGATGATCGAGAAAGTCGAACGCGATGGTGAACCACCGGCGGTCGTCACTTCTCAGGCGGAGGGTGCTCAGGCCGCGCGGCGTGAGGTGGAACGCGATCCCCCAGCTGTGGTTCAACGAAGCGGCCCGGGCCAGCGCGACCTTGCCGACTACCTGCATCCACATGTGGAGCGTGGCATAGGTGTCATGCCACGCGGCGTACGGAAGCGGCGGCCAACGCATCGTGTCCATTTCAGTACTCCTGAAGCCGCACGACGATCATCACCCAGACGGGGAGTCTGAGCGATCGGTCATCGCACCCGGCGTACACCCGAACGTCTGCTTGAATGCCGAGATGTAGGCGCTCACGCTCGAGTATCCGCATTCGAGCGCGGCGTCTGTGACAGATGCACGCTCCACCAGCAGGCGCACCGACTCGCAGCTTTGCTTTCTGTCGCCAGAGCCCGAATCGCATGCCGGTCTCCGCGCGAAACACGCGCTCGAGCGTTCGTGCGCTCAAACCACACCGCCGGGCAAGTTCCGTCGCCGTCGCGGGATCCGCCGGACTCTTCAAGACACACTCGGCCACTTTCAGCGCGCGCGCATCGCCCGGCAGCGGAAGCAGGAGCGGCTCGATATCCGCCGCATCGAGTTCGTCTATCAATACGCTCATCACATGCGCGTCGCTCTCGACCCGTGAATCGAGCGCCGCCAGATCGGCCACGCGGAGAATCACCTCGCGCAGCAGCGGACTCACCGAAATGACACGGCACGTCTTCGACTGAAACGCCGGCGGCTGCGCGCTGACCGGGAAGTACAGCGAGCGCATCGCCACCTCGCCCCACATACGAATCGCATGCGGCGTGCCAGCGCGGATCAACACGGCACGTCCCGGAGGAATCATCCACGACGTGCGATCGCCGGTGACCGTCATCGCTCCGCTCGACGCAAACAGCAACTGATGCGACGCGTGCGTGTGTGGATGCAGGATGTATCCGCTGCTGTAGGTGGCGCTCAATGCACGGGCGACCAGGAAGGGCTCCTGCTCCGCCGTGAGCCGGCGGCGCCGTACAGCTGCGGGTTGACGGCCTGGCGACATCGATTGTCAATCTAGCGCAGACATGGGCAGCCGGGCCGTCGTAGAGTCGCCCCATGCCCAATAACGTCGATTTCTTCGCCATCAACGCCGACGATGTCCCGCGTGCCCGCACATTCTACGAGAGCGTCTTCGGTTGGAGCTTCGAGCCGTGGGGACCGCCTGGTTTCTACCTGATTGACACCGGCAAAGAGCCGGCCGGTGCGATCCGCGGCGCCCTGCAGGAACGCCGCGAGCTGGCGCCGGGACGGAAAATGATCGGATTCGAGTGCACGATCACCGTTCCGAACATCGACCAGGCGATCCGCGCCATCGATGCGAACGGCGGCCGTCTCGCGGCGCCGAAGTCGCACATTCCAACCGTGGGCACCGTCGCGTATTTCTTCGACACCGAGGGCAACGTCGCCGGGGTCATACAACGGGAACGGCGCGCGTGACCGGCAAGGTGGTGCAGGTCGCTGCCTCGCAGGGCGGCGTGCCGAAGACTGCGCTGCCCTCTGCCACCGTCACCGCGAGCGGCATCGACGGTGACGCGTGGCGCTATCCATTCCACGGGGGTCGACGCAGAGCGATTCTTCTGATCACACTCGAAGGGATTGACGAGCTCAACGCGAACGGCTTCGCGCTCTTCCCTGGTGCGCTGGGCGAGAACCTGACGACGCGCTGCATCGATCGCCACCGCATGCACCTTGGACAGCGGTTTCGCGCCGGGGACGCCGCAATTGAGCTCACGCAGATCCGCACACCCTGCGCGACGCTCGACGTGTACGGATCAGGTATCCAGACAGCGATCTATGACGAGCGAGTCATGGCCGGACATGGGGCCTCGCCGCGATGGGGCTGAGCGGGTTTTACGCGTCAGTACTGCAACCGGGCCTCATCCGTCCCGGCGACACGATTGTCCTCGACTGAAACGGCCAGTCGAGTCTCTACCACTGCCGAGCATCGTACGGGTTTTCCCCAGCTGATCCCTTTCCGCAGATACGCGAGACTACAACCGAGCTCTTCTGCCGGAAGTGGCTCGCTCGGGGGGTTCTCTCTTGGAGAAACACGTCACTCAACCAACGTCGGGACGGGTTCTCGATCCGAAGTCGACCACGGTCCTGGCCCGCGTTGCGCATGAGATGCGGCAGCCGCTGTCGGCGGTCAGCGCCGCGATTACGGTGATCAAAGATGACCGAGATCTCGGCCGACGAGAGCATGCGTTCCGCGTGCTCGAGCGGCAGTACGCGCGGCTGTCACGGCTCGTCGACGATCTCCTCGTCGTCGCGCGAACGGGACGCGACGTCACCGCGATCAACACCGACACCGTCGATCTGCATCGCGTACTCGCCGACCTTGTCGAGTCGCTACGCCCGTCAGTTCTGCTGAAGGCCCAGCAGCTCGATGTCCTGCTCTCGCCTGACCCGTGTTGGGTTGACGGCGATCCGGCCAGGCTCGAACAGATCTTCTCCAACATCCTCAACAATGCCATCACGTACACCGATGAGGGTGGTCGAATCTGGCTGACATCGCTCCCCACCGACTGCGGCGTGGTCGTCACCATCACCGACACTGGTCGCGGCATCGACCCGGATATGCTGTCGCACGTGTTCGAGATGTTCACAAGCGGACCGGACCAGTCGGCCTCGGGATTAGGGGTCGGGCTAGCGGTTGCGCGGCACCTCGTCAACCTGCACGACGGCTCGATCGACATCTCGAGCGACGGACACGAGCGCGGGACGGAAGTCGTCGTCAAACTGCCGTACGCCCGTCGGGTTTCGTCGTCGCCGTCGCGCGAGGACACACGCACCAGTCACAAACCGGCGGCGCAAGAACATGTCCGGCGGATCCTCGATCGCATCGAGGAGTCGTATTCGGAACCAATCACGCTGCGGTCGCTGGCGGCCGAGTTGCATCGTCAAAGCGCATATCTGGGAGGCATGTTCCGGCGCACGGTCGGCATGTCGGTGCATGACTGGTTGACGGCTGTCCGCCTGGACCGCGCGTCGGCGCTGATTCGCGAAGGCGTCAAAGTCGAAGCGGTGTCGCTGCTCGTCGGGTATCGCAGCAAGAAGAACTTCTATCGCCAGTTCAAGCGGCGTTTCGGTACGACGCCGTGCGGGTACCGCAACAGTCCGGCCGGCGCGTGAGCCGCTCGGCTCTTCTATAATGGCGGCGCATGAGCGTCGTCGCCCTCGTGCCGAAGCGGTGGTTCTCGTGGGATTACAGCGTGATGACTGGCGATCGGACGCTGGCCACACTCGATCTGTCCTGTTGGCGTGAGCGCGCCGACATCATGATCGGCGACGTCACGCATCGCGTGTTCAGGGAGCGCGCGATGGGCGGCGACTTCATCATCGAGGCCGGCGGCCGCGAGCTCGCGCGAGCCACCAAGCCCAGCGCCTTCCGGCACACCATGATCGTCCACTACCAGGGCAAGGACTACACCTTGCGCAAGCCTTCCGCATGGCGACGGTCGTTCGTGCTGATGGACGGCGAGCGCCAGATTGGCGCGATTACGCCGGAGAGCGCCTGGACCCGACGCGCAACAGCCGACCAATCACGGCGTTCGTCGTCTGGCTGGTGATCATCCTGTGGAAGCGCGACGCTGACGCCGCCTAGCTACGGCCCTTCGTGCGGGCGTGCTTGATGATCGCTTCCATGTGATCGAGGTATTGCCGCAGCGCGCGATGGCCGGACTCGGTCAGCGCGAACTCCGTCCTCGGTAGACGGCCTTCGAATCCTTTCGTGCAGGTCACGTAACCGGCGTCCTCGAGCTTGCGGGCGTGGACGCTCAGGTTGCCGTCTGTCAGATCGAGCAACTGCTTCAGCTCGGTGAACGTCAGCGTGCTGCTCGCCGCGAGCGCGCTGATGATCGCCAGACGCGTGCGATCGTGAATCAGACGATCGAGACTGACCGCACGTGTCGCGGCCGGCGCAGGGTGGTGCGATGCGCGCGCCGGAGGGGGGTCTTTGCGACGGAGAGCGCTGCGCCTAGCCGCCATGTTTCCTCGTGATGATGATGCCGAAGACGATCTGCAACCCGCCGAATCCGGCGCCGAGCCACAGATCCGGCCACTGCCCGACAGTCGCCACCGCGCCGACGCCGAGGGCCATGAACAGCGCCCCCACCCACGTGAGGACGGAGATACTCGCGGTGGCGCCGGCGAGAATGCCTGCGCCGTAGAGCAGCAACCAGGTCGGTGGCAGCAGTTCGATGCGGTCGGCGCGCACCAGCGCCAGCGTCAATGCCGCGCCGGCGACAATGGCCGGCAGAAAGCCTTGCATGAAGCGGCGTCCGGAGGCCGACCATAAAGCCACGTGATGGCGCTTGGCCTTGACGATTGTCGCGGCCAGACCGATCGGCGAGGCGACGACTGCGGCGACCAGCCAGGTGGCGAGCCACCGCTCTGGCGTCGCCGCCTGCGACGCCAGCACCGCCGTCAAGACGCCGATCGCTCCCATAACGATGCCGCCCTGGCCGGGTACGGCGGTGAATGACGCGCTCCGCACCATCGTCTCGCGAATGAACTCGATCGACTCCGCGGCGCGCTCGTGCATGGCGGTCCAGGGCATGGTTTCTGATTCTAGATCAAAGCGCTTTACCTAGCAAAGCCTCTGGCCGATCCTGATACTTGTGGTGCGAACGGACTGTCGCGGGTCGGTGCGAGTCGTTCTGACGCTTGTCGGTGCGAGTGCGCAACGAGGGCATGCCGCGTGGCGGACGCGTGCGAGCATGCCGGCACACCGCGGAGCTGGAAATTGGCGGAGCGATTCCTGCCGCGCGTCTTCCGTCCATGCGTTCTGGTTGTTGCGAGTCGTCCGTAGCGCTTTGAGCCAGGGGCGCATGTCGCTCGAGAGCGAATAGACGCGCGGCCGGCGTCAGAGCCTGAGCGGAGACAATATTCCCGGCGTGCGAGTCGCGACCGCGACGCGGTATGCCCCCGTTGTGCGTCGGTGCGAAATCGCCTTCGGCTTGTCGGTGCGAGGGCCTTTCTCAGGTCGGTGCGTTATCATCCGTACATGGCGCAGTGGCTCGTCAAAGAGGAACCCGAGCACTACAACTACGACCAACTCGAGAAGGACAAGAAGACCGTGTGGGCGGGTGTGCGCAACCCGCTGGCGCAGAAACACCTGCGCAGCATCAAGCGCGGCGATCGGATTTTCTACTACCACACCGGCAAGGAAAAAGCCGTGGTCGCTACGGCCACGGCGGCGAGCGACGCGTATCCGGATCCCAACGACAAGTCCGGAAAGCTCTCGGTCGTGGACATCGTCCCGGAGAAGAAGCTGGCCCGGCCGGTGACGCTGTCTGAGATCAAGGGCGACAACGCCTTCGCCTCGTTTCCACTCGTCCGGATGTCCAGACTGTCGGTGATGCCAGTGAGCGACACCGAGTGGGCACGGATCGAGAAACTCAGTCGCTCGGATCGTTCGTGACAGCGGGGTCGCTCGGATCGCGACTCGTTCTTCTCGTTCTCGTCATCAGCGCGGCGACCGCCGGCGCACAGGAGCCTCCGCCCTTGCCCGCCGGAGCTTCGGCGAAGGCGGGCGACATTCTCATCTCGCGCCAGCTCGCTGCCGAGCGCGGTCTGGTCGTCGGCAGCATCGTGCAATTGGCAGCGGATGCGGCTGGCACGGGCGCGCGGACGTTTCGGATCGCCGGCATCTACGAGCCGACGCCCGACCCGGCCCGGCTCGGCGCCGTGCCCCGCGAAGTGCGCCTGCACTTGCCTGATCTGCTGGACGTCACGCGACCGCCGGGCCAGCAGCCTGGCACCGAATACATCGCCAACATCAACATCGCGCTGGTCGATCGTGCAGATGCGACGGCCTTCTCGCGCGATGTGAACGCGCGCATGCCCGGCTTGATTGCGCGACCGTCCAGCGAGGCGGCCGGCGCGGCCGGCCCCTTCCGTGTGCTCGAGCGTTTTCACTTGGCTATCGCCGTGGTGACGATCGTCGCCGCGACCGTGTTTCTCCTCGCGCTCACCATCATGCTCGTGGACGAGCGACGCGAGACCGTCGGAATCCTCCGCCTGATTGGGCTGCCGGCGCGACGCGTCCTCGTTCAGGTGCTCATTGAGGGCGTGATCGTTGCCGGCGCCGGCGCCGCATTCGGGTTGGTGCTCGCGCTGCTCTCCGAGGGATTGATCAACGCCTTCTTCCAGTGGCGCTACGACACCGCACTCGTTTTCGTGCGCATCACCCGTGATGTGGCGTTCACCTCTGCGGCAATCGCGATTCCGCTCGGTGCCTCGGCAACGGTACTCGCCTCGTGGGCGCTGCTCCGCCGCAGCGGTTTGCGGCTCGCCAGACGATGAACGCGCTGGCGTTTGCGTGGCGGAGCCTGGTGCGGCAACCGGCGAGAGCGACGCTGGGTGTGCTCGGCGTGGCCGCCGTGGGCGCTCTGCTCTTCGACATGCTGCTGCTGTCGCAAGGACTGATCGTCTCGATGCGAGACCTGCTCGCGCGATCGGGGTGGGACATCCGCGTCAGCGCTGGAGACCTGCCTGGTCGCGGCGGTCGCGTCTCGGCGGCGACGAGCACCGCGGAGCGCATCGCGGCGCTGCCCTCGGTCAAAGCCGCACTCATGGTCAGGGTCGCGAACGCGCAGATCGAGCGCAGCGGTGGTGGTCCGCCAATTGGCGATGCTCCGTCAATTGGCGGTGGTCCGCCAATCGCTGCGGTGTTCGAAGGGATCGGCGGTCGATCGCGACACCGCGAGCCGATCGCGCCGCCCTGGACGGTCGTGCGCGGACGCGAGGCACGCGGCGATACCGAGGTGGTCATCGACTCGGCGATTGCCGCGGCGGCGAACCTGCAGGTGGGCGGCACGATTACGCTGCGCGCGTCGTGCGTCAGCGATCGCGAAGCGCTGCCGCCGGCCAGGCTCACGGTCGTCGGCATCGCCGAATTCCCGTTTGCGGGCACGAACGAGGATGCAATTGGAGGATCGCTGGATGCGCTCAAAGCTGCATGCGGCGGCAACGTCGGAGACGAGGCCGATCTGCTGCTGGTCACCTCCGTCGGCGAACCGGCCGAGACGGCCGCGGCCATTCGTGCCGAGATCCCCCACCTCAACGCGCTGACGAACGACCAGGTGGTCGGCCGCCTGCAGCAGACCGGCTTCACCTACTTCCGCCAGATCTCCGCGGTGCTCACCACGATCACAGTTTCGTTCGCGGTGCTGCTCATCGCCGTGCTGCTGACGGTCTCGGTCAACCAGCGGCTCGGCGAGATTGCGGCGCTGCGCGCGCTGGGCTTCTCGCGCTGGCGCGTCGTCACCGACGTGCTCTCGGAATCGGCGCTGATCGTCGGCTCGGGCGGAATACTGTCCCTGCCACTCGGGCTGCTGCTGGCCTCAGGCCTCGACCGCATCCTCAAAGAGATGCCGGGCATTCCCGCCGACCTTCACTTCTTCGTCTTCGAACGGGACGCGCTGTTCACCCACATCGGGCTGCTCGTGGCCACGGCCGTCATCGCGGCGTTGTATCCGATGCGCATTGTGTCAAGCCTTCCCATCGCGGCGACACTCCGCGATGAGGTGATCGGATGAACGCGCATGCCTGATGTGATCGTCGACGCTCAACACGTCGGCCGCGCGTTTGCGATGCCGGCCGGACCAGTGCACGCCGTCCGCGACGTCACCCTGCAGATCCGTGCCGGCGATCATGTCGCCGTCCGCGGCCCCTCGGGATGCGGTAAGTCTACGCTCCTGCACATGCTCGGCTGCGTCGATGCGCCATCGTCCGGGACACTGCTGTTCGACGGCCGCGATGTCGCGACGCTGTCCGACGCCAGGCGCAGCGCGTTGCGCTTGACGCGCATCGGCTTCATTTTCCAGCGCTTCTTCCTGCTGCCCATGCTCACCGCGGCCGAGAACGTGGAGCTGCCGCTCTCGGAGGCCGGTGCCTCGAAGCGCGATCGACAGCTCCGCACGAAAGAGCTGCTCGACTACGTTGGCCTCTCGGCCCGCGCCGACCATCGGCCATCGCAGCTCTCCGGGGGCGAGATGCAGCGCGTGGCAATTGCGCGGGCGCTCGCCAATCGACCGCAGCTCCTGCTCGCCGATGAGCCCACCGGCGAGCTCGACGAAGCCACCGGCGCGCAGATCGCGGCGTTGCTCGATCGCGTCAATGCCGACGGGACGGCGCTGGTCATCGTCACGCACGATCACACGCTCGCCGAGCGTGCCGCTCGAGTGCTGACGATGCGCGATGGATGCATCGAGCAGGAGACACGGCAATGATCGGCAGGCTGGCGCTGCGATCGTTGACGGCGCATCCGATTCGCAGTGCCGTACTCGCCGCTGGCTTCGGGATCGGCGTCGCGGTGATGGCCATTCTGCTCGGCGTCGCGGCGATTGTCCTGGAACAAGCGCAGGCACCGGCGCTCGCCGGCGGTGGCGACGTGCTCATTCGTCTCAGCCTGCCGGTGCCAGCACGTCTTGTCCTGTCGGGCACGCTGCAGTCCGATGCGCTCAAGCCGCGCATACGAGCCGTCGCCGTCTCGCACACGACCGACCTGTTTCTCCTGCACAACGGCACGACGACGCGTGTCGCGGCACAGGGGGGCATTCCAAGTCTCGAACGAGCGCTGAACGATCCCGAGACCTCGCCAATTTCCGCATGGCGAGACTCAGCGGACGATCGCGCCTGGATGGACGGGCCGCCCGATCTCGTCCTGCGGCAGCTCGATCGCTTTCATGGGATCCCCGAGGGCACGCCGTGGGGTAATTCGTGGGCCGAATGGCTGTACTTCAACGGACGGTCGAACGAGGCCAGCTTCTATCTGACCTTTCTCGTCGGGCCGCGAACCCCCAGCGGCACGCGGAGCGCAGGCGTGCGCCTGCAAATCGAACACGGTGGCCAGATGCAGTCGTTCACCGGCGGCGCTGAGCTGACCGATGCCGAGTTGAGCCGCGCACCCGATCTCACCATCGGCGGCAGCTCGGTCACGCTGGACGGCATGCGCTACCGGATCCACATCGACACCAAGGACGCCCGCGGCAGGACGGCTGTCGGGGATCTGAGTCTCATGGCCACGGCCGGGCGCCTCGTCCCTCCGATCGAGATCACTGGCGCCAAGGGCTGGCGTACGGGCTACGTCGTTCCGGTGATGTCGGGCACGCTCGACGGGGTCATCGAGATCGACGGCGCGC
>Ga0209382_10011392_pt1 | contig 11038 bp, 8 predicted proteins | sample SoiMetdeltSBSDD5_FD_187599 | JGI IMG/M metagenome (GOLD analysis project Ga0209382, IMG submission 187599) | Bulk soil microbial communities from a Populus tree surrounding site in Tennessee, USA - Soil MetaG P. deltoides SBSDD5 (SPAdes) (version 2) | ecosystem: Environmental > Terrestrial >...
AGTTCATCGCACCCTGGTTGCTGCCTCAACTGGCCTGGTTGGCTACCAACCCGCCGGACACGACCCGTCGACCGGATCCGCAATATACGAAGGTATCCGGCTGGTGACCACGTCTTCGGGCGAACTAGTCGTCGTGGCGATGGTCGGCGTCGTCGAACCAGTTCAGCGCCCGACGCCACACCTCAATTGCGGCGTGTGGGTTGAAGCGGGCACCGGTGTCGTTGAAGAAGGCGTGGTCGGCCTCGGCGAAGGTGAGGAGTTCGTACCTCAACCCGGCCGCATCGAGTGCCGCCTTGGCCGCGGGCTTGGTGGCGCCGACCCGCGTGTCGAGTCCGCCGTAGACCCCCAGGACCGCCGCGCGGGAGCCTTCGAAGGTGCCGCCCTCCGGGAACGGTCCGTAGAAGGGAGCGGCCGCGGCCAGGCGCGGTTCGTTGGAGGTGAGCAGGCGCCACACCATGGCGCCGCCGAAGCAGAATCCGATCGCGAACAGCTTCTTGCCGTGTACGCGACGCTTGATCTCGGTCAGGCTGGCTTTCATGTCGGCGACGTGACGTTCCGGGGGTATCTGCGCCAGCGCGGCCGCCACCTCGGCTTCGCCGGGGAACGACCCGGTGCCGCCCTCCTCGGAGAGCAGGTCCAGCGCCAGGGCGGAGTACCCGCTGGCGGCGAGCCGACCGGCGACCGTACGGATGTGCTCGTTCAGACCGCGGTTCTCATGGATGACGAGCACGCCGCCGCGCGGCTTCGTGGCGGCCGCCCACGCGGCCATCAGGGGTACTCGGGGTCCCGCGAACGTGATCGACTCACGGGCGACGGGTGCCCATACCGTCTCGGCCGGGGCGCCCCCGCCACCCCGACCGGCCAGATCAACCGGCGCGGCCGCGGCCGCTTCCCCGGTCGCGAACGTGGCCAGCAAGCCGGTCGCGGCCGCACCTGTCACGCCCAACAGGCCCAGGCGTCGCACGGCCTCCCTACGGCTGATGATGCCGTCGGCAAGATCCTCCGCAACCTCCTCGGCGAGGTACCGCTGCATTTCCGTCATGGTCCCTCCTATGACCTCCGAGATCGTGGCACCGGTGAAGACACCCGCTGCCGCAGTCAACGAAAGCATAGACAGGTTTCGACCTTTTAGTCCGGCGCGTTGCGCTGTGGTCGTAGGGTGCAATCCTGTGCGGACTGTGAGTGGAAGCCTGTACGGACTGGCCTACGGCGACGCGTTGGGCAAATCGACCGAGTTCATGTTGATGCCCGACATCATCGCCGCATATGGCCCGTCCGGGCCGGTGTCCCTGGAAGGCGATCCGGCCCTGGTCACCGACGACACGCAGATGGCCCTCGCGGTGGCCTGGGCTCTGTGCGAGGCGCCGTCTCTGACCCCGGCCGACGTCGGGCCTCGGTTGCGGGAGCGGTTCCTGGCGTGGGCCAACAGCCCTGACAACAATCGAGCCCCCGGCCGCACATGCATGAGAGCCTGCTCGCTGTTGGCCGACGGCCGCCGCTGGCAGGAGGCATCGGTGATGAGCTCCAAGGGGTGCGGGGCCAACATGCGGGTTACCCCGGTCGGGCTACTGCCCGGCATCGATGTCGATACTCTCGCCGGCCTGGCCCAGCTCCAGGCCGGGCTCACTCACGGCCATCCCACCGGCCTGGCCGCCGCCGAACTCACGGCGTACGCGGTGTGGGCGCTCCTGGACGGCGCGACCCTCGCCGAACTTCCGGCCGGACTCCGGGCGCGGGCGTACGACCAGCGCACCGTCTACCGCGGCGACTGGCTCGGCGACCTATGGAAATACTTCACGTACGACCCGTCGGCCGAGGAGTACATCGCCCGGGGCTGGGACGAGTGCGTGAGCGTGCTCGACCGGCTGGAGACGGCCCTCCTGCGCCCCGATCGAACCGCCGACCCGTGCCTCTACACCGGTGCCGGTTTCGTCGCCGAGGAGGCCCTGGCCACGGCCCTGCTGTGCGCCATCATGTTCGCCGACGAGCCGGTAGCCGGGCTCGGCCGAGCCGCCGCCACCTCCGGCGACTCCGACTCGATCGCCTGCCTCGCCGGCGCCTTCCTCGGCGCCGCCCACGGCGAATCCGCCTGGCCCGAAGAGTGGGCCACCCAAATCGAGTACGCCGATCAACTCCGTGCCCTCTCGCAGGCCCTCACTGGCTGATCGAATGGCCAGACGTCTTGGTACCGATCGGATCCGGTGGGGCCGGGCGGTGGTCGAGCAGCTGATCCTGCCCGAGATGGAGAGGCTACGGGCGGTTGCCGCCGACGAGTACTCCACAGTGATCCGACTATGGCTGGCAGATCGACATGTCCGTTCGGCGCGGTTCGATGTTGATCGCTTCGACTCGCTGCTGGCGTTGGCTGACGGGCGCCTACAGATATGCCTACAGGGCCAGAATCGTCGGATCGTATTCAACATCCTTCGGTCGTTCAGTCAGGCAGAACTGCAGATCATCGCAGGCGGCCCGGATCTGGACGGCCAGGCAATCGGGCAGATTCTCATCGAAGCGACCCGTGCCGTCGTCGAGTACGGCGAGTGGGAGACAGCCGACCGAGTAGAAGGCCAGCCGATCCGGCTTACCGACAATGAGCGGGTGGCATTGGCCGGCCCTACGCTCGAGACCGTAGCGCGGGTCATCGTATTGGCCGCTGTCCGGTTTCTGGCCCGGATCTCGTACCGATGGGCCGGCAAGGGTATGCGGTTGCGACTGGATCAGTCGGGAAGACCAGTAGTAGAGGATGGAACGTGGACCTGGGAAGCCGACCCTGAGCTTCGTGCGGCGATGGACGAGTATGACGCCCGACGCCAGGCCGCGTCGTTGGCCACGCCCACTGGCCTTCCGGTCCGGCGTAGCCAATTCGAGGAGGAGAGTGCGTTTCCGTGGTTCGCGGTGAGCCTCTGTTCGGCACCCGTGCGGGTAAGCTATCCGCAGTTGAAGCGCGAGCACACGACGTACGGCTACATGATCCGTCCGGTCGACATCGCCGAGCGGCTAGCTCATTTGACCGACTGGGATCGAGAGTTCACCGCCATTTTCGGAATGAGCGCGGTGGCACTGCGACGGGTCTGTCGGGCATTATCGAACGCCATATACAACAACATTGCGTTGAACCACGTGGAGTTCGCTGACCTCACCGACGGGATCTTTCCGTTGATCAGTGGCCTGACAGACGCGGGTCTGGCCCCGGAGTACCTGCATGAGGTGTTGGCCGAAGGCTGTCTGCGGGCGCCGAAACAGGTTTGGATCGAGACACTCACCGCACCCCGGTTCGAGGCCGACGAGCCACCCTCAGCCGACGAGGTCGATGCCTTCATCCGTGCGTTCACCAGCAACACCGGCGGACCCCAACGCGAACTGCAGCCTCGACTGTTCCACGAACTGGACAAGTACACACTGCTGCTCGACCTGATCCTCGCCACCGAGTTCATCGACCTGTGCTACCTCGCGGTCGTCCAAGGAAAGGACGGCCGCGGGAAGGCATTCGAGAGGTATGCCCGCCGGGTCATCGCAGATCGGCTCGACCTGGCGCCGCCGTACCCATTCACGCCCGGGCTCAAGCTAGGCAAACTCGGACGCGAGGACGACGAGATCGACTTCTGCTTCCGGTGGGGGAACGTCCTGGTGAATCTCGACATGAAGGCCAAGACCCGCAGCCTCGACATCCATCGTGGCGTACATCCCCGTGTTCGTAACAGGGTTTCCGACTTCGCGGACGCTCTGCTGACCCGGGTTGAGCCCCGTGGCCGCGTCCTCGCCGAGCTGCTTCGCGAGCGGGGCGAGCCGGTCGACGCCGTCGTGAGCCTGTTGTGTACGGCCGACGTCGAGTATGTCCCTCCGGATCCGCGGCTTCGCTACGCCGGCGTACCCCGGCTGCTTACCGCCGAGGAGATCGCGGACCTCGTCCTCGATCCCCACCGATGGCCCCGCGTGGTGGCGGCTGCTCGATCAATCTCCTAGTTCAATTCAGAGGGCGGAGGTGGCGAGGTGTCTGAGGCGGCCGGTGTCGAGGTCATTGATGTGGTGGTGATAGGTGCGGGGGTCGCTGGCTTGACGGTGGCGAGTCTGCTGCAGCGCAGCGGTGTGGGCTGTGTCGTGCTGGAACGGCACGATCGTTCCTATGTGGAGCAACGTCAGCGTGCGGGTGTGCTGGACTACCGGGCCGAGCAGGTCTATGTGCGCGGCGGTCTGGACGAACGGTTGCTGAATGGTGTCCCGCCGTCCGGTGCGATAGAGATTCGGATCGACGGTGTCGGGCGGTTGTTCGATGGCGCTGTGCACACTGGCGGCCGGTCGGGTCGGCTGTTGTCCCAGCAGTTGTTGGTGCAGCGGCTGATCGCGCTGTTCCTCGACGGGGGTGGCGACCTGAGGTTCGACGCTGCGGATGTGGCGCTGCACGGCGTGGATGGCGACCGGCCATGGGTCAGCTATCGAGATGCGGCCGGCGGCAACCACCGGCTCGACTGCCGCTATGTAGCTGGATGCGACGGCTTTCACGGGGTCAGTCGGGCCAGCCTGCCCGCTGACCTCGTTACCACCTACGAGGACGCGGAGAGCATCGGCTGGTTTACGGTGCTGACCGACTCGCCGCCGCCGAGGCACGCGCTGTTCGGGGTCAGCCGGCACGGGTTCGCCGCTCAGTTCGCCCGCGGCCGCACGGCCAGCCGGTTCTATTTGCAATGCGGCGTGGGTGACAGCCTGCAGCAATGGTCAGACGAGCGGGTATGGCAGCAACTGCGGCTGCGGCTCGGCGACGAACAGCTGCCAAGCGGGCCGATTGTCGACAAGTCGATCATTGATGCGCGCGGTATCGTGATCGACCCGATGGCCCACGGCAGGCTCTTCCTCGCCGGCGACGCGGCACACATCATCACGCCGATGGGCGGCAAAGGGATGAACTTGGCCATCGCCGACGCCGGGGTGTTGGCCGAGGCGCTGTACACCGCCATCCAGCACGGGGACGAAGAACTGCTGCGGTCGTACTCTGCGACCTGCCTGCCCCGGGTCTGGAGCGACCAGGAGTTCTCCCGCTGGATGAGCGAGATGATGTTCCACGCTGGCGACATCGATACGGCCGGACCGTTTCGGTGGCAGCTGGCCAGAGCCAGATTGGACCGGCTATTCACCTGCACCACCGCGGCCGCGGCATTCGCCGCGATGCTAGCCGGCACCTAGCCGTGGACGGCGACATCGCTGGCGGTGGCGTCGAGGCGGGCGGCGATACCTTCGGCGGCCAGCCGCACGGGTGGGGCCAGCTTGGTCGGTTCGACCCGGATGCTGTCGACGACGACCGCGACGGCGGCTACCGGCCGGCCATGGCGGTCCAGAACAGGGGCGGCCACCGAGCATGAACCGAGGGTCATTTCTTCGCGGGTGACGGCGTAGCCGCGGTGGACGGTCTGTTCCAGGTCGGTGAGGAGTCGGCCGGGTTCGACGATGGTGTAGCGGGTGGGCCGTGTCAGAGGCTGGGCGAGGTAGTCGCGCCGGAACTCCGGTGTCTCGTGGGCGAGCAGCGCTTTGCCGACGCCGGTGGCATGCAGGGGTAGCCGTGCCCCCACGCGCGAAATGATCGGTATCGACCGGTGGCCGGACAGCTTCTCGACGTACAAAGCGTCGTAGCCGTCGCGGACGGCGAGGTGGATGTTCTCCCGCGTGGCTTCGTAGAGGGTTTGTAGAAATGGAAGGGCGACTTCCCGTAGTCGGATGTGTAGCGGGCCGAGCAGACCCACCTCCCACAGCCGCAGCCCGACCTCGTAGTGGCCGTCGTCGCAGCGGCGCAGGCCGCGCCAGGTAACGAGTTCGTTAACCAGGCGGTGGGTGGTGGCCAGCGGCAGTCCGGCGCGGCGGGAGATCTCCGACAGCGACTGCCGGGAGTGGGCGATGTCGAAGGTGTCGAGTATCGCCAACACACGTGAGGTTACCGACTGGCCGGGCTGGCTGGTTCGTCCTGCCATGGTGCACTCCCCGCTGCGGTGCGGATGCACACCGCGGCTGACTGGAAGAGACTGCCACATCCTTCCATCCACTGGAAGCACTTGGTTGCGAAGGTCCCGGGTGGGGGCCACGGTGGTAGCTGTCTATGGAAGGACGGCAATGAGACCAAGAAGCGGTGTCTTCGCCGGACTGGTAGCGGCCGGCAGCGCGGCGATGGTCCTGTCGGCCGGTTCGAGCGTCGCCGCGGTGGGGACAGACCGGCCGGTTCGCTCGTGCGAGAGCCTCGCCGCGGTACAGCTGCCGCACACGACGATCGTGAGTGCTACGTCTGTGCCGGCTTCCGTGTCGGTGCCGGCCCACTGCGCGGTCCAGGCGGTGGTGAGCAATCCTCCGGCCGACGACCAGATCCGGATCGGCGTGTGGTTGCCGACGGAGAACTGGAACCGCAGGTTCCAGGGCCTCGGCGGTGGTGGCTTCTCCGGCGGCTCACCAACTGCCGTTCCGACCGCCGCACTACAGGCGGGATACGCCGCCGCGGCCACCGATGCCGGGCACACCGGGTTCAGCGGCAGCTTCGCGCTCAACCCGGACGGCACGCTGAACTGGCAGCTGATTGCCGACTTCGGCTATCTGAGCATCCATGAGATGACAGTGACCGCACAAGAGCTTGTCAGGCGTTTCTACGGCCGGCCGTTCCGCAGCTACTTCAACGGCTGTTCCACCGGCGGCCGACAGGGGCTGATGGAGGCACAACGCTATCCGAAGGACTACGACGGCATCGCCGCCGGCGCGCCGGCAATCAACTGGACGAAGTTCCACCCGGCCCAGTTCTGGGGGCAGCTGCAGATGCGGCTGGCGGGCAACGTCGTCGCTCCGTGCAAGCTCGCCGCGGTCACCCAGGCCGCCATCGCGGCCTGCGATCCACGCGACGGAGTCACCGACGGGATCGTGGGGGACTGGCCGGGCTGCCGGTTCGACGCCCGTACGCTGATCGGCACCGGGACGGCGTGCGGCGCCATCACGGCCGCGGACGCGGATCTCGTCAACATGATGTGGGCGGGGCCGCGCGGCGTCGACGGCGAGTTCCTCTGGTACGGCCTCGAGCGGGAAGCCAGCCTGCTGGCCCTGAACAACTCCGTGGGTGGCGTCGGGGTGCCCTTCTTCGTCGGGCTGGAGTGGTTCCGGTACTGGCTCCTGCAGGATCCGAGCTGGGACTGGCAGACCATGACGTACGAGCATTACCTGTTGCTGTTCCAGCAGTCGGTGCTGCAGTACCAGGCGGTGATCGCGACCGACGACCCGGATCTGTCCGGGTTCCGCGACGCCGGTGGCAAGGTGGTGTTCTGGCACGGCGCCGCGGATCCACTGATCTTCTTCCGCGGTTCGGTCGACTACTACGAACGGCTGGTAGCGGCGACGGGCGGCGCCAAGCAGACCGACAAGTTCGCCCGCTTCTTCGTCGCGCCAGGCGTCGGTCACTGCGGTGGCGGCCAGGGCGCCGCGCCGACCGACGCGCTGGATGCGGTAGTCCGGTGGGTCGAGCAGGGCAGGGCACCCGCTCATTTGTCGGGGCAGCGAACCGACTCCGCCGGCAACGTCGTGCTGACCCGCCCGGTCTGCCAGTACCCGCTGGTGGCCAGATACAAGGGGCACGGCGACACGATGGACGCGAAGAACTTCATCTGCGCCAACGGTTTCAATTAGCCACCGCGCGGTGGCTCCGGGCAAGCCGCACGCTCGTTTCCGGAGCCACCGCCGGCGGGAGGATGGCGTCGAGTGAAGTCAGCTGGAGCCGCGCAGGTACCAGTAATTGGTGATGTCGTTCGGGTAGACGTCCGGGCTGACTGATCCGCGGCCATGGAAGTGGTCGTCGATGTTGACGTAGCCGCCGGCCGCGCCCGGGCCCATGCTCGCCCATTTCTTGTCACTGGGCTGGGTGTCGATGGACGCCAAGGCCCAGGCGATGCGGACCCGGTGGGCATCGTCGAGCAGGTAGTCGGCGTAGATCCCGCCGTGGACGGCGCTGTGGTTGGCGACGGTGTCGTAGCTGTTGATCTGGTGCAGCCGCCGGAACGCCGGACCCCACCGCTCCCACCACGGGCTGTTTCCGGCGACGCCGTCGAGGACCAGGCAGGTGAACAGGCTCATCCAGTCCGCGTCGCCGTTGCCCCAGCGGGCGTCGGTGTTAGCCAGCTTGTTGTCGTTGTGGTTGCTGCAGTCGGTGAAGTAGAACCCGGTCGCTGAGCCGTGTCCCTGCCAGTAGGCGAGGTCGACGTCGTCGGTCCAGGTGGTGTCGGCGCCGCCGAGCGACGGGTCCTTGAAGTCGGTCTCCCAGGCCAGCGAGTCCAGCCAGCTGAACCGGACCGGTACGCCGTGGTCGTCGAACTCGTCGTTGAACGAGTCGAGGTTCTCGTCGGTGTGCGGCAGCCCCGAGCACTCCCCGGTACCTTCGCTGCCGACGTCGATGTCACCGCTGGCGATGGCGGCGGTCGTGGGGGCGGCGGTCAGCTGGGCCGGGTTGGAGTCTGGCCTCGGCTGGGTCGGCGGGCTCTGCTTGGGCGGCAGCACCGCGTCGAGGGCGGCGGGCACGTAGGTGATCTGTAGGGCGGCACCGTCGACGTTGGTACCCGAGCAGCGGAAGCTTGGCGTCAGCATCTGGAGCACGGTGGTCAGTGGCGGCGCCTCGTACACGTAGTCGGCCGTCACTTGCGCGCCCGGCGGGAGCCAGCGGGCACAGCGGCGGACCCCGGTGGCGCGGTCCGCGACCACGACCGTCCCGGCCGGGCTCAGGATGCGGGTGGCGTAGGCGAGCTGGGTGACCCTACCGTCGCCGACGTAGGTGACCCGGATCTTCGCGCCCGGCCCCTCGTACGGCAGGCCGGCGAGCGTGAACGAGTACCAGGTCGCGGTGTCCAATCGGGTCGAGCTGATCGGACTGCCCTTGGTGTCGACGGTCTCGAGCGTGGTGTGGTCGGACGTGGCGGTGGCGCCGCCGGGGTTCAGCTGCGTGGGACTGAGCCCCACGGCCTGCAGCTTGGTCTGTGTGCGACTGGTAGCCACCTCCGGCGCGAGCACCGTCAGCCGGGCCAGCGCGGGATAGTCCAGCCGGGTCAGCGTGGTCGGGCCGTCCTCGTCGGCCCGGCCGGCACCGCCGTCGATCGTCGGGATGTATTGAAACCGTGCCCTGTCGACGAAGCGGACCGTTCCGTCCGGCGACGGCTGGACGGTGCCCAACCCGAACGCCTGGCCCAGGGCACTGGCCTGCTGCGGGTCGAGGCCGGATCGCTGAACGGCGAACACGGGTAGTTGGGTGGTGGTGGTGGTGGCCGCGGCGCTCGGCGCGACGCTGCCGACCACAGCAGCGATGCCGGTCCCGGCGATCAGCGCTACGGGTCCAAGCCACCGGGATCTGACAGTTGAATACATGGAGGGCTCCTCGCGGTTCGACGGCACCGGACTCGGTGCTGTGCACACGTGTGAGGCCGGCGCCGTCCGGGGACCAACAGCTTCGCGATGTCACGTACGCGACAGGTGTCGCCGGCTGCGGGATAGGCTTCGCCTTCATGAGGATCGGCGTGATGATGCCCTTTGGCGGATCCGACGACGGGTTGCCGGGCTGGCCGCAGATGCGTGCTTTCGCGGCGCATGCCGAAGCGGTCGGGCTGGACTCTGTCTGGGTCTGCGACCACTTTCTATCTGGTTCCGGCGATGCGCCGGCCGCGGCGATTCACGAGGGTTGGACCATCCTGGCTGCGCTGGCGGCGTCGACGAGCCGGATGGAGCTTGGCCAACTGGTGATGTGCGTGTCGTTTCGCAGTCCACAGCTGTTGGCCAAGATGGCGGTCACGGCCGATCACGTCAGCGGCGGCCGGCTCGTTGTGGGGCTCGGCGCTGGTTGGTACGACCCGGAGTACGTGGCATACGGCTACCCGACCGACCACCGCGTCGGGCGGTTCGACGAGGCGCTGCAGGTAATCGGCCAGCTGCTTCGTGGTCAGCGTCTAACCTTTGCCGGCCGCTACCACCAGGTCCGCGACGCCGAGCTGTTGCCGCCGCCGGAGAGACCCATCCCGATCCTGGTCGCCGGCAACCGTCCACGGATGCTGCGACTGACGGCGCGCTACGCGGACGCCTGGAACACCGCCTGGTTCGGTCTCCCCGATGAGCGGCTGCGCCAGCGTCTGTCCAACATGGACGTTGCGCTGCGAGCGGAGGGACGCGACCCGGCCACGCTGCGCCGGACCGTCGGCATCGAGGTCGGCGATCCCGGTACCGACGATTGCCTGTTCACCGGCACTATCGACGAGCTGGCGCAGGCACTGGACGCCTACGAGGCACTCGGCATCGACGACCTGATCGTCAACCTCGTGCCCTGCACCGAGCCCTCGCTGGACCGGCTGGCGAGCGCCATCGCGATCCGCGGCCATCGGTAGGGGTACCGCCGCCACTGTCGAGGCGCTGCTAGATGAACCGCCAGAGGTGATCGTTGGTGCCGTTGTCATCCCACAGCACGATCTGGGCTCCCTGAGAAGTCGAGCCTCCGGAGACGCCGAGGACCCGGCCGCCGTTGCCGCATTGAATCCGGAAGTAGCCGTCGGCGCCGTACCGCAGCCGCCAACGGTGGTCGGCAGTGCCGTTGTCGGACCACTGGACCACCCGGGAACCGTTGGCGGTACCGGCGTTCTCCACCCCGAGTACCTTGCCGCTGTTCGAGTTGCGCAGCCTCAGGTAGCCGTTGGTGTCCACGATGGCGGTCCAGAGGTGGTCGGCGGTGCCGTTGTCGCCCCACTGGATGACCAGGCCACCGTCGGCCGTGGACATGTTCTGCACGCCGAGCACCAAGCCGCTGGCGAGGTTCTGGATGCGCCGAGCACCGTTGGGGATGAACCGCCAGCGGTTGTCGGGCGTACCGTTGTCCGGGTCCTGGACGGCTTGCGCTCCTTGGGCGGTGGAGCCGTTGAGAATGGCGAGCAGTTTGCCGGTGTGGACGTTGCGGAGCTTCTGGAAGCCGTCGCCCGTGTCGACGATCGTCCACCGGTGGTCGGCGGTACCGTTGTCGGCCCATTGCAGGGCGCGGGCATTGTCCGCAGTGGACATGTTC
>Ga0209382_10011393_pt1 | contig 11037 bp, 5 predicted proteins | sample SoiMetdeltSBSDD5_FD_187599 | JGI IMG/M metagenome (GOLD analysis project Ga0209382, IMG submission 187599) | Bulk soil microbial communities from a Populus tree surrounding site in Tennessee, USA - Soil MetaG P. deltoides SBSDD5 (SPAdes) (version 2) | ecosystem: Environmental > Terrestrial >...
GAGTTGCCCTGCTCCGGCTCCAGCTCGGGATTGCCGCCGAGAATCATGACGAAGTCGCTCGGCTCGCCGCCGCGCTGCGGATCGAAAGCCGTGCCGGGGAGCGTCAGGCGCGGGAAGAACAGCTGGAATGGAGTCGGCGCCTTGTACGCCTCGCCATAGCTCGCGCGGAGCAGCAGACTCTGCCAGGGTCGCCAGGTCAGACCGAATTGCGGCTCGGTGCTGGAATCGAAATCGTCGTAATCGTCGTACCGGACCGCGGCAGTCAGCTCCAGCGAGCTCACCCCGGAAATGCCCTGCGCAGGGCCGACCAACGGCACCGCGAGCTCCGCAAAGACAGACTTGCTGCGACGCTGGTCGCGCAGGTCGCCCGCGAGCGGCGACAGAAAGTCTACCTTCTCGTTGCGCACGTTCACGCCCAGCACCGCATTCATGGGGCCAGCTGGCAGGTCCCACAGCGGCGCCCGCACGACAGCTTCGGCCATCGATGCCCGTGAGTTGAGATCGTCGACCGTCGCCGTCGCATCGAGCAGTGCCGTCAGTGTCTGTGGATTGTTGTTGCCGGTGGTCGAGAACACGTTCAAGGCGACGCTGGGATCCGACGAATCCAGAGCCTGCTGGATCAAGGGCACGTTGAGGAACGAGTTCAACGTCGCGCCGTTCACCACGTCGGTCTCATCGCGGTCACCGAGCCAGTAGACCTCCCAACCGACGCGTCCCCACGCGCCGGAGGCGCCGACCACGAAGCGCGAGAAATCCGTGGTCGCGTCGTTGGTCCGCGGCCCGAGCTCTACGAACCGATAGTCCACCCCGACGGGCACGCCAAATGGATTGAACGGATTGTTCGCCGGGACCGTGAAGAACCCGAACTGGCCGAACGGCAACGGCTCCGGCGGGAACTCTACGAGCTGGCGGCGATGCGTGTAGAGGGCTTCGGCGAACACGCTCGTCTGCGGCGTGATCCGGTAGCGGCCGCTTGCGAATACACTCTTGCGCTCGGCGGCAGACTGCAGCGTCTGATACGGAGCCGTTTCGAAGAGGTTGAGCACGCCGTCTGTCGCAGCGAAATCTGCGGGCGTGAGGCCGACCCCATCAGTGCCGGCAGGGGCTCCCGCGAAGGAGTTCGCGAGGCCGGGCAGCGGACCGCCATCGAGCGAGTAGACATTCGCGGGGTACGAAAAGGTGGAGCGCAGGTCGTCGCCGCCGAAGCGGGTGAAGTCGCTCGTATGCGTCAGCTCCCGCTCGGATGCGTGCAACAGGTCGCGATCGTAGTAGTCGAGCACGAGCATGCCGGAAAGCTTGTCGCCGTTGCCGCCGATCGTGAACGAGGCCTGCCGCTCGTCGGCATCGCTCTCGCTGCTCGTGCCGTAGCGTACGCCGGCCCCCGCCCCATCGAAGTCCTGCTTCAGGATGATGTTGACGGCACCGCCGATTGCGTCGGCGCCGTAGATCGCCGATGCGCTATCCGTGAGCACCTCGATGCGCTCGACAGCCTCCAGCGGCACATTGCTCAGGTCGAAGATGTTGAATGACACCTGTGCTGCCGAGGCGCCTATGCGGCGCCCGTTCAGCAGGATCAACGTCGTACCCAGCGGCAGCCCCCGCAACTGCACCGTCGACGCCCCGAGGAAGCTTGCGTTGCCCGACTCGTCACGCGAATTTGCATTCTGCGTCACCGTATTCAGCACCTCGCGAACCGTTGCCGCTCCGGAGCGATCGATCTCCTGTCGCGTGATGACGTGCACGGGGGACGGACCGGCAGCCTCGATTCGCTTCAGGCGCGAGCCAGTCACGACGACCATCTCGAGCTCATCGCTCACGAGCCCCGGTGCATCGGGCCGGTCCGCACCGCCGGCAACTGCTGCGCCAGTCGCCTGCGCGAGCCGTTGCCGGTCCGGCGTGCCGCCCTCGTCATTGATTACTCCTGAGCGACTGTCGTCCCGAGGCGGCGTGGTCGACTCGTTACGCAAACGAAAGGATTTGCGGACGGCGATGGCGTCGCCGCTCGCGACGTAAACGAGGCCGGTGTTCCTGAGCAGCGCCCGCAGTGCCTGCTCGACGCTCTGTCGCGCTTGCAGCGCCGGGGCCGACAGACCGCGGACGGTGCTTTCCTCGAACAGAATCTGCACGCCTGCCTGGTGAGCGAGCTCCTTGAGCGAGCCTCCCAGCGACTGGGCCGGGATATCGAAGTTCGTCTGGCTGCTGAGGCGATCGCTGATTGCATCGGCGCCGTGGGCGGACATGCAAAGCAAGGTGAGCAGCACGCAAGCACGCCGAATCCTGATCATCGCGTCCCCCTGTGGCTATTATGGTGCGAACCCGGCAGGTGAAACGATCCAGGGGACTCAACCCGACATCGCAGCCAGCGTTGTCGGGTTCCGGACGTTCGTTCGTTATAGTCGGAGGACCAGGACGAATTCCGCATGGGCACGAAGTCGCAATCCGACGATGGCGATCAATGGCGCGAGGCGACCGGGGCACCCGGCCCCCGTATGCCGCTGACGCCTGCGGAGAGCGAGTTTGCCCGCGAGCTGTTCGAGCTGCATCGGCTCTCTCTCTACCGCTACCTCGTGGGACTGCTGCCGTCGAAGGACGACGCACGAGAAGTATTACAGGAGACCTACCTGCGACTTCTGCGGCAGCGGAGCTTCGATCACATTCGCGGCAACGCGCGCGCTTACCTGTTCCAGATCGCAACCAACCTCGCGCGCGATCTGTTTCGGCAGCGCACGCATCGTGCCGGCAGGGCCGGCGACGGCACGCTGCGAGATCCTGATACAACGGACTGGTCGGCCTGGCCCGACCTGGAGCTGACGGGCGAACAGCTCGCGGCAATCATTGTGGCGGCGCTGGAGCAACTTCCCGGCCCGATGCGAGAAGCCCTGCTGCTGTACAGGTTTCGCGACATGACTCATCACGAAATCGCCGCGTGCTTGCAGCTGAGCACACGCACCGTCGAGCGGTACATCAAGGACGGGCTCGCGCACATCGCGCGGCGCCTGAAGGAAGTGTCATGAGAATGGGACGCAAATTGACAGCCGAGCAGGACCGAGCCTGGGCTTTGCTCGCAGCGGTCGAGGATCATCCGCGCGTGCAGGAATGGCTGGCGAGCGCGCCCGCGCCGCGCGCACGATCGCACGTTCGCTGGGCAGCCGCCGCAGCGCTCGTCCTCATGATCGGAGCCGCCTTCGCGGTCGCATATCTGCAGCTCCGGCCGCCGCACTATGAGACGGCGGTCGGTGAGCAACGCGACGTATTGCTGCCGGACGGTTCGCGCATCACGCTGAATACCAATACCGCATTGACGGTTCGCTATACCAAATCGGTGCGGCGCATAGATCTCGAGCGCGGTGAGGCGATCTTCTCGGTCAAGCACGACGCGCAGCGTGCCTTCGACGTCGTCGCCGGCGAAACAGTGGCTCGGGCGCTCGGCACCGAATTCAACGTCGACCTGCGGAGCGACCGCACCAGCGTAAGCGTCATCGAAGGTGTCGTGCGCGTTTCCGCCGTCAGCAACCTCGAAACGGGTCAGCCGCCTGACATCGCTGCATTGACCAAGGGACGAACGGCGCAGATACGGCGCGGCGATTCGCACATCGTGGAAGCCAGTGCCGACCTGAATCGCATTCGCGCGTGGCGTGCTCGTCGGCTGGAGTTCAGCGATACACCTTTGCCCGATGCCCTCGCCGAGTTCAACCGCTATTCCACAGTCCACGTGGTAATCGGCACGCCCGAACTGCAGACCGTGCGAGTAACCGGGGTCTTCAGCATCGGTGACACTGAGGCGTTTCTGTTCTCGCTGCGCGAGGCCCTGGGCGCGCAAACGCTGGGCAGCTCGGAGGAGATCGTCCTGATGCGGGCGGCGAAACAGGAATGACGAGACGCTTGCCCCCGACCCCTATCGACATTTTGCAGCCGCGAGCGCAAGGGATGCGCTATTCCTTGTCCCAGTTCACGCACACGGACAGGTCGTTCGGTACCATTGTGCCACCCCCGCTACGGCCAATCTGCGTCCCGTGTCATCGCTGCTGTCGTCATTCGGTCGCTCGATTCGCCTCGCACCCGCCTGGATGCTGCTTGCGATCGGCATGGCGACGGCCCATGCAGCGGAGGAGCCGCATCCCGCAAGAGCGCTGATCGATCGGGCCTGGGCTGGCGCGCGCACTGATCCTGCCGCGAGCAGCCGCGATGCTTACGCGGCGCTCGAGATCCTGAGCCGCAGGCCCGACGTCGACCTGGAGATTCGCGGGCGCCTGCTCTTGTGCGACCACCTGTCGGAAAGAGACCAGAAGGCGGCCGAGCAGCAGGTGGCCCGAGCGCGGGAGTTGCTGGCGCAGGCGAAACGCCCGGGCCTGCAGGCCGGCGTGCTCACCTGCGAGGGCACCATTCGGGAGACGGCCGGCGACAACGCGACTGCGCGCGATCTGTACGAGCGCGCCGTACACGTCGCGACTGAGACGGCCGACAAGGAGATGCTGGCCGGCGCCCTGTTCTCCCGCGGCTACCTCATGGGTGTGCAAGGTCAATACGCGGCGGGCCTGAGCGATCTCAAGCGCGCGCAGGCGGTCTTCGAAGAAATCGATCTGCCCGACCACGCGCTGACCGCGCTCAATGCCATCGCCATCCTCTACAACCGGATGGGCGACTACGCGCAAGCCATCTACATCTATGAGCGCGCGCTGAAGGCTCAGCGCGATGCGGGCATGCGTCGCGAACAGGCGGTGACGCTGCACAATCTCGGACGAGCGCACGAAAACCTGCTCGAATGGGACGCTGCGGACAAGGCGTTTCAGGAGTCGCTCGCGATCAGCCGCGAGTTGAGCTATGCGCGGGGCGAGGCCTATGCGTTGCGTGGCCTGGGCGCGGTCGCCAATGCAAGAGGTGCCCCGCAGAGCGCACTGGTGACCCTGGAGCGCGCGAGCGTTCTGCAACGGCAAACTCCCGATGCCAGACTCCATGCGCAGATCCAGCTCGCCCGTGGCATCGCGCTGCATCAGCTGCGACGGCTGTCTGCAAGCGTGGACGCTCTCGAAGAGGCGCTCGCGGTTTTTCGTCAGGCCGACTCCCTCACCGAGCTTCGCGCTACCCATGGAGAGCTCGCAGCCGTGCTCGCGGACATGGGCAACTGGCGCGAAGCTTACGATCATCTCGCGAGCGCCAAAGAGACGGCCGAGAGACAGTTCCGCAACCAGATCGATCAGCGCTTCACGACACTCAAGGTCGAGTTCGATACGGCCAGCAAGGAAAAAGAGAACGCCTTGCTGATGCGCGAGAACGAGGCGAACCACAAGGCGCTGGCGCAAGAGCGGCGTGCGCGCAGCCTGCAGGCGACCGTGATCGTGCTGACCGTGGTGCTCGCCGCGCTGCTGGCGACATTCGCCATCCATCAGTGGCGATCCACGCGACGCATGCGCAACCTGGCTATGACGGATGACCTCACCGGTGTGCCGAACCGTCGCGCGCTGCTGAAGCGCCTCGCTCCGCTCGTCGAACCGCCGAACGGACGAATCCATGCACTGCTCATCATCGACATCGACCATTTCAAGAGCATCAACGACCAGTATGGCCATCCGGAGGGCGACGAGGCGTTGAAGCTCGTTGCTGCGTCTCTGCGCGCGGAGGTCCACGAGCCGGCCTTCATCGGCCGGTTGGGCGGCGAGGAGTTCGCGGTCGTCGTGCCGGATTCGGACCCGGAGGCAGGTCGACTGCTCGCGGAGCGATTCAGGGAAAGCGTGATGAAGATCGACACGCGGCGCTGGCTCGCCGACCGGCGCCTGACGGTGAGCATCGGCATGACAGTGTCGAAGCTGGCCAGCGACTCTCCAAGTCACATGCTGCAGCGTGCGGACGCTGCGCTCTACGAAGCCAAGCGTGCCGGCCGCAACTGCGTCAGGCAGCAATTGCCGGCACAGGAGCGCAGCGTGGCGAGCGAACCGGGCGTTGCAACTCAGTCCGAGCTCGGTTCGTACGGGTAAGAGTGATGCTCAGGTCACGGATCCGATCTTCGTCTGTGTTCCGGGACATGTGTCACCCCACTCGTGCCCGCTCGACGACCCGGTTGGCCTTGCCCTGGCTGCGCTCGATCTGACGCGGCTCGACCACGCGGACGCGGATATTGATCCCGAGAGCCTGTCGCAACGTGTCCAGCGCCCGCGCCTCGATCTGCGCCAGGCTCAACGGCAGCCGACCATAGGCGTCTTCCGACGGTTCGACCCAGACTTCGAGGCCTTCGATGTTACCGTTCTGGTCGCGATCGACAACGATGAGGTATTGGGGCGCGAGCGCGATATCCGTGAGCAAGGCGGCTTCGATCTGCGACGGAAAGACATTGACTCCGCGAACGATCAGCATGTCATCGGTTCGGCCGCCAACTCTGCTCATGCGCAGCAACGTTCGGCCGCAGGCACAGCTGCCGGTCAGCAGGCGCGCCCTGTCGCGAGTGCGGTAGCGGACCAGAGGCATGGCGTGTTTGGTGAGGGTCGTCAGGACCAGCTCGCCTTCGGCGCCGCCAGCAAGCACTTCCGCGGTGTCCGGATCGATGATCTCAGGAAGAAAGTGATCCTCGAAGATGTGCAGCCCGTCATGCGCGCCGCACTCCACCGACACGCCCGGGCCAATGATCTCGCTCAACCCATAGAGGTCGAAGGCCTCGAGACCGAACCAGGACTCGACCTGCGCGCGCAAGGCGTCGGTCCACGGCTCAGCGCCGAACAAGCCGACGCGCAGCTTCATGCGTGCGCGCACATCGATGCGCCGCTGGGCGGCCGTCTCCGCCAGGATTGCAGCGTAGGTCGGCGTGCAGCAAAGCACAGTGGCACCAAAGTCTTCCATCAGCATCAATTGCCGTTCGGTGAAGCCAACCGAGACCGGCACGGTCGTCGCACCGATCGTCTCTGCGCCCAGCCCGATGCCCAACCCGCCGGTAAAGAGCCCATACCCGGTGGCATTGTGCACGACGTCGTCGGCGGTGATGCCCATTGCCGTCATGCCCCGCGCCATGACTTCAGCCCAGATGCTCATGTCTGCGCGCGTATAGGCCACGACGGTCGGCTTGCCGGTCGTCCCGCTGGACGCGTGCACGCGGATCAGTTCGCGCTTCGCAACGGCGAGCATGCCGAACGGATACGAGTCGCGCAGGTCGGCCTTCGTCGTGAACGGCAGCAGCGCGAGATCGTCGAGCGACTTGATGTCACCCGGCTCGAGTCCTGTTCGCGCGAACGCGTTCCTGTAGAACGGCGATCCTTCGGCGAGCCGCACCAGCAATGCCCGCAGTCGCATGAGCTGCAGATCCTGCAGTTGATCGCGCGACATCGTCTCCGCTTCAGGATTCCAATACATCGGGCTCACTCCCGTGGTCGGTTCTTGCCCATCGTTTCGTGAGCGCGGACGAATTCGCGTGCGCAGACCGCGGCGCTGCCGCTGATCTCGCCGGCCAGCACGACGGCGCCGACGATCTCGGCCAGCCTGCGGACTTTGCCGGCGCCATAGCAGTCGATCATCGACAGCGTGGCGCGGAATGCCGGCAGGCCGGTGCCGCCACCGACGGTGCCGACGATCAGCGTCGGCAGTGTGACCGACACCTCGAGGCTGTCGGCACCGATGAATCGGCAGTCGACAATGGCATGCGAGCACTCCCCCAGATAGGCCATGTCCTGACCGAGCGCCTGGAACATCGCGGCCATCCCGTTGGCAGCATGGACGTTGAGCGAATTCGCGCCGTGCAGCGCCAGCACGTTCTTGGATTCGTTGATGAAGGTCGCCAGTCCCTCGAGCGTTGCCCGCGTGACCTTTGCGAGCGGCTCGCGCTCCAGGATCGCTCTCGCGATCACCCTCTTGCCCTTCTGGCGGCGGGCAACGTACTTCTTGTCCTCGGGGTGCGCGATGGCCGCAGCGGCGACCAGGCCGCTGCGCTCAGTGACATAGTCGCAAAGAGCGGCGGCAGCCTTGCTGCCCATGTTGCTGCCCATCGCGTCACCGGTGGCGACTCCGATCGATGCGACGACGGTGCAGCCGATGCAGTCGTAGGACAGCTCGACCCGCGAGATGTGCGCGCTGGTTCGCAGAACGAGCCGGCGCATTTCCTCCTCGTTCTGCCTGCACCACGCGATGAGCGCGGCCGAGTGCGCCAGTGAGCTCGTAGTGAACCGACAGGCTCGCAGGAACTCATCGCCGTACACCAGCGTCTCGCAACCTCCCGAGAGGTTCATCACCTTGGCACCGCGGCAGTACGACGCGACCAGCGTGCCTTCGAGCGTGGCCATCGGCACGATGAAGCGGCCGTTCGCGTTCGCTCCGGCGATGTCGATCGGCCCGCACAGTCCGAGCGGAATCGGCACGGCACCAATGAAGTTCTCGATCTTGTAGCGGACGTCCTCTTCGGTGAGCGACGTCTGGATGGCCGCATAGCGCTCCGGCGTATCCGCGAGCAACGCGTTCGTTATCGCGACGCGGCCGTCGAAGCTATCCCGAGGAATCGCCGACACCGGCATGAACATGGAGGAATCCGCCTGAACCACGGCCAGAGAGCCTGCGGTGATTGGAGCGGATCGGAATGGTGTAGTCTTGAGAGAACATTGAGAAAACTCTGAGAGAGCGTCCATGAACGGACCCGCAGGTTCCTCGCCCCCCTTGTCGCTCGATTGCATCAACGAGCGTGTTCATTGCGGTGACCAGGTGCTCAAGCTCACGCCCAAGGCGTTCGCGGTCCTGCGCCACCTGGCGCAGCGCGCTGGCCGGCTCGTTTCCAAAGAGGAGCTCTTGAGCGCCATCTGGCGCGACACGGTCGTCAGCGAAGGGGTGCTGTCGACGTGCGTACGGGAGATTCGTCGCGCGCTGCACGACGATCCGGCGATGCCTTCGTACATCGAGACGCTGCACCGGCGCGGCTATCGTTACGTCGGCGCCGCTCCCGACCTGACGGTCGCAGTGGATGGCTCGCCTGCGAATCGCGCGCCTCGCCTGCAGCTCGTCGGTCGCGACCAGGAGCTCACCGCTCTCGATCGAGCGCTGCGACAGGTTCAACGCGGGCAGCGGCGAGTGATGTTTCTCACGGGCGAAGCGGGAATCGGCAAAACGGCGCTGGTCGAGCATTTCGTTGCAGAGGTCACTCGTCATGGGCAGGCCCGGATAGCGCGCGGCCAGTGCGTGGAGCAGTACGGCGCATGTGAGGCCTACCTTCCGTGGCTGGACGCTCTGAGTCATCTGTCGAAGGATTATGGCCGGGCACGACTCGCGGCGACGCTGCGCCGTTACGCGCCCATGTGGCTTGCGCAACTGCCATGGCTGATCGGTGCCAACGAACGAAAACAGCTGCAGAGCGAGATCGCCGAGGCGACGCGCGAGCGAATGATGCGCGAGCTGGCGCAAGCCCTGGAGGCGCTGAGCACCGATCGTCCGGTGGTCGTCGTGCTGGAGGATCTGCACTGGAGCGATCCATCGAGCATCGCCCTGCTCGCATATCTCGCCGGACGGCGCACGTCGGCCGCGCTGCTGCTGCTCGGCACTTGCCGCTCGAATGAACTGCACGTCACCTCGCATCCGCTGCTGGCCGTCAAGCAGGAGCTGATTCTGCACGGCGTCGGTGAGGAGCTCGCGCTCGGTTTCCTGACTATGGAAGCTGTCGTCGAATACACGCGCTCGCGCCTGCCGGGAGCACCGGACGATCTCGCCGTACGACTCCATCAGCGCACCGATGGCAGTCCGCTGTTTCTGGTCAACGTCATCGACTACCTCGTGGCCGGCGGAGTGCTGGTGCACGACGGCGAGTGCTGGCATGTGCGACAGGACGCGCGAGCTCGCGAGAGCGATGTGCCCGAGAGTCTCAAGGGCATGATCGAACGGCAGCTCGATCATCTGTCGCCAGACGAACGTCGTGTGCTCGAGGCGGCCAGTGTTGCAGGCGCAGCCTACTGCGCGGAGGGCGTGGCTGCCGCGCTCGACGCATCGGTCGAGTCTGTCGAAGTGTTGCTGGGCTCGCTGGCGCGCCGCGGATCGTTCGTCCGCAGCACCGATACGGACGTATGGCCCGACGGCACACAGAGTGACGGCTACGAGTTCATCCACGTGCTCTATCAGAACGTGCTCTACGATCGGATGGGCACTGCGCGACGCAGCTGCATGCATCGCCGGATCGGCGAACGGCTGGAAGCCGCGTATGGCGACCGGGCAGAAGAGATCGCAGCGGTGCTAGCCGCGCAATTTCAACGTGGACGCGATGCACAGCGCGCGGTGAAATATCTGGCACAGGCTGGCGAAAGCGCCATCCGTCGCAGCGCGTATGTCGAGGCGATGTCCCTGCTCAATCAGGGCATCGATCTGATCGCCACGTTGCCCGAGGGAGAGGCGCGTGATGCTTCCGAGCTGCAGCTGCGCATACCGCTGGGCGTCTGCTACGTGAACACCCGCGGCTACGCAGCGTCGGAAGTGGGCACGACATTCGCGCGTGCCCACGCGTTGTGCCGACATGTCTCCGACACGGCCCGCCACTACCGCGTTCTGCGCGGCGTATGGAGCTTCGCACAGCTACGGGCGAACCTGCATGAGGCACGATCCGCTGCCGAAGAGCTGCTGCAGGTTGCAGAGCGTCAGTGCGATCCAGCCGGACTGGTCGAGGGACACCGGATCATGGCGACGTCATGGTTCCACTTGGGACATTTCGGGCGTGCGCACGATCACCTGCAGCGCGCACTTGCGCACTACGATGCAAAGCTCCACCCCTCGCACGCGTTTCTGTACGGCCAGGAGCCAGGTGTATCGTGCCTGGCATGGCAGGGATGGACGCAGTGGTATCTGGGCTATCCGGATCAAGCACTGATGAACGCCAGGCGCGCCGTCGCTCTGGCTCGGGAAATCGATCACCCGTTCAGTCTGTCCTACGCCCTGAACTTTGCCGCGAACGTCTGCCTGCGCAGAGGCGAGCCCGAAGCAGCGGAGGAATATGCTCGCCAGAGCGTGCATCTTGCGCGCGAGCACGGGCTCACCTTGATGCTCGCGATGGGCCAGGTCATGCATGGCTGGAGCAGAGCGTTCCACGGCCACGAC
>Ga0209382_10011395_pt1 | contig 11036 bp, 9 predicted proteins | sample SoiMetdeltSBSDD5_FD_187599 | JGI IMG/M metagenome (GOLD analysis project Ga0209382, IMG submission 187599) | Bulk soil microbial communities from a Populus tree surrounding site in Tennessee, USA - Soil MetaG P. deltoides SBSDD5 (SPAdes) (version 2) | ecosystem: Environmental > Terrestrial >...
GACTTCGTCGCACCTCCACGAGGCTGACCGGCGGCTCGCCGTCGGAGACCTCTGCATCGCGACTCCGGAGAGCCCTCGCCGAGGTGCAGGCCGACCGGCCTTCACTTCGCTCCCGCGTCCGGTGACGACGGGAGGGGGTTGGCCGGCAGCTCCAGCTCCCTGGAGAGCCAGAGAAAGCGCTCGGTGACGCCGTCGGTGGTGCCCATGCCGTGGTCGGTGGCGTAGAAACGCGCCAGCTTGGGCGCCTTCGCCGCGTCGATGAGGACCTGCGCCCGCGCCTTTTCGATGTAGGGGTCCTTCTCGGCGAACTGGAGCAGCACCGAAGCAGGTGGCAGGCGGCCGATCCACCTGGCCGGATCCAGAGGCTCCATCTTCTTCACGTATGCCGCCTTGTCCTTCGGCTTCTCCTTGCGGAGCAGGTACCACTCGTGGAACGTGACGGTGCCCGCCATCAGCACGTACGTCTTCGGCCGCGGGTCCACCGTGCCCATCAGGATCCCGTACATGGCCCCGAAGTCGTGGCCCACGAACGCCAGCCGCTTCGGATCCACCCCCGGCACCGCGAGCAGCGCGTCCATCGCCCGTCGCAGCTCCACCACCTGGTTCACCGAGGCGGCGTAGTCGTCCTCGTAGCGCTGCTTGATGAACCAGCCCGGCAACGACCACATGGCGTCCACCAGCAGGGAGACCACGCCGTACCGCGCCAGGCCCTTGGCTTCCTTGAGGAACTGGATCTTGCTGGTGGTCCGCGGGTCTCCCAGCCAGTGAACGTAGAGCACCGCCGGATGCGGCCCCGGGGCCTCCGGCTCCACCAGGTACGCGGTCACCCGCTCCTTCGGCGTGCGCCCGTTGAAGTACACCTCCTTCACCGTGACGTCCCCGCGCTCCTCCACGTGCTCTACCTGGAACTCCAGCGGCACGGAGCGGTCGTACTCGAACCAGGTCGGACGGATGGCGACCGGGGCGGGGTCCGCCGCCAGCACGGGCGCGGCGAGGATCAGGAGCAACCAGGACGAGGCGCGGGGCATGGCGGTCACGCCAGTCTACGAGAGTGTCAGGGAGCCGGCCTCACCTGCGGCGCGGCGGGCCTGGCCGCCTACCGCGACTAACCCGAATCCGCGCTCGAACTGGTCCGGAACGGTTCCGCATGCTGCCTCTTCGCCCGGAACGAGGCTGGACCCGGACGGGCAATCATGGACGAGTGCCTGCGGTGATGAAGAAGGTCACTGCGTAGAGAAACCGGCCGAGCGCGATCGCTTCGTCGATCTCGCGCTCCCAGATCTCCACCTCCCGCTCGGTGAATAGCCCCTCCTCCCGGCCGCTCCTTGCCCAGCTTCGCAGCCCCATCACGTTGTCGACGGCGGTGTGAGCTCGGACCACGAGGGTCCTGCCCTCCACCGACACGTCCACCAGGCCAGCCGCCGTGAATCGGCCGCCCATCTGGTGAGCGATCGTTCCGTGGCGCAGCAGGCGGTCCGCCCGGTACCCCAGGACGCGCCGGGCCAGCTCCTGCGACCCGGTGCTCACCACCTGGGTGTCGTAGTCGGGATCCACGACGACGATCCGCCCCCCGGACCGCGTGACCCGGATCAGCTCGGCGAGCGCCGCGCCCGGGTCCGCCAGGTGCTGGAAGACGCGATCGGCCCAGCACCCGTCGAAGCTCTGCGAAGGGAACGGCAGGTCCACCGCGTCGCCGACGTGCGCCTGCTCGATCCCGCGCCGCGCGGCCTCCTCGATCATCGCCCGCGACGCATCCACCACGACCACGTCCGCTCCCGACATCCCGGCGACGCGGCGCGCGTCGTCACCGGTTCCGCCGCCGACGTCCAGGTACCGCCCTCCGCGCCGCGGTGCCAGTAGCTCGGCCACCCGCGCCTTGTAGGCGGCGTAGAACGGCTCACCCTGCAATCGATCGAGGCAGTCGATGCTCCCTCGCGGGTCCGGCTGCGAGTCGACGGCGGTGAACTGGTGGGGAGGCATTCGAGGTCACTATGCCACTCCAGGCTTTTCCGGCGCCCCGAGCCGCTGGATGGTGCTCTCCTTCAGCGCGGCGCCGGCAGCTCGATCCGCGCGACTCCCGTCGGATGATGCGTGACGACGTACGCCGTCGCTCACACCCTGCGCCTACGGCAGATTGGCCGTGAGCTGGTAGGTACCGGCGCTGTTGAGGCCGTCGACCCACAGGTAATACGTCGCCGCCGTGAGGTTCAGGGACACGGCCGCCGCTCCACCGTCGGCGGCGCCGGCGGTGCACGCGAGCTCACTCCCGGAGCTGCAGGTGGAGCGATGGAGATACAGGACCGGGCGGTAGCCACCCGTGGTGGGCGTCACGGTCGCGGTGAAGGGGCGCGAGCGGTCCACGGTGAACGAGTACACGGCGTCCTTCGTGCCCAGTCCGCCACAGGAGCCGTAGCTGTGATTGAACATCGCTGACGTATCGCCGGTTGTGCTGGCGGTTCCGCCGTCCAGCCCACCCGAGAACACGAGGGGCAGCGGATCCGGGCACGCGTCGCCCTGCGGAGGCGGAGTCAGCGAGGCCGCGAGCGAGTAGCTCCCGGCGGTCCCGGCCGCGCCGTCGATCCAGATCACATGGCTGCCGGCGGGCACGCTGCCCAGCTCGTAGCGGACGGCCTGGCCCGGCCCGCCGGCGGTGACGCAGCCATAGGTCACCGACGCCGTGGTGCAGGTCGCGATGGGCCACGCGTACACCACCGGCTGGTAGCCGGCGCCGGGTGTCACGTCGACCTGGAGGTTGAGCGGCTGCGTGATGGTGAACCGGTACACGGCGTCCGGTTCCACCGAGCCACCGCACCCTCCCGCAGACGCGTCGTCGAACATCCCGGCGGTCGAGCCCGTGGCGAAGGCGGTGCCGCCGGCCGTGCCGTTCGAGAACGTGAGCGGAAACGCCAGCGCGCAGATGTCCCCGGCATCGGGCGGCTCGAGGGTGGCGTCGAGGACGTACTGACCCGTCGTCCCGGAGGTGCCGTCGACCCAGAGGTAGTGCGTGGCCGGCGGGAGGCTGCCCCGCTGCATCGAGGCGGTCCCGCCGGGCCCGGCCGAGTCACACGCCAGGTCGCTCCCGGTACAGGCGGATTTCAGGCTGATCACCGGCCGGTAGGTCCCGGTGACCGCGGTCAGGTTGGCGCGGAGGTTCAGCAGCCGCGAGGTGGTGAAGCTGTAGACGAGGTCACGAGTGCTGAAGCCGCCGCAGGAGGAGCTCGTGTTGTCGGTGGTGGCGGTGCCGGTGTTGCCGGTCGCGGTGGCGGTCCCGCCGTCACTGCCTCCGCTGAAGGTGAGCGGGATCGGGTCGCCGCAGTGGCGGCCCGTCGGCATCCCCGCATCGCTGCCGCCATCGCTCGTCCCCGCGTCGCTCCCGCCATCCGCCGAGCCCCCGTCCGGGGTCCCGCCGTCTCCAGCGCCTCCGTCGGCTTCCTCGCCTGAGTCAGGCTCGCCGGCGTCCGGATCTCCCGGCGGGGTACCGCACGCGGTCAACCACACCGCCAGACAGATGGCGCCCGTTCGCATCTCCACATCATCCGACCGCCCCGTGAACCCCAGCAAGCGCGGGGTCATTCTTTCGAGAGCGGTCAGCCCGCGGCGCGAGAGCAGCGGCCCCACCAACTCGTGCAGGGTGACCAGGGTGAGGATCAGCGCCTCCATCTCCCCGCCCGGCCCGGGGAAGGTGCGCGCCAGCAGCGAGGCCAGGCCCACGGTCACCCCGGCCTGGGAGATCAGCCCCATCCAGAGAAACCTCTTCAGCCGCGGGTCGAACGCCGGGGCGAAGGTGCGGGTGGCGCCGAAGATGGTGCCGCCGCGGCGGAGCGCGCGCGCAGCAGCACCGGGTCCGGCAAGCCCAGCTCGCGGAAGCGCAGGATGGCCTTCTCCGGCTCGTCCACCCGGTTGAGCAGCGCGATCACCAGGAACATCCGGCGTACGTTCGCTCAACCTCCGGCCGCCCCGAATGAAAAGGGCGGCGCTGGCGCCGAGGGGACTGACATAGTGTCCCTCCCACCATGAGCAGCTTCGACGTGGTCGACCCGATGAAGCTGGCGGGTCAGCTGATCGACGGGACGCTGGAGGAGTCCTCGACGGGCATGCAGCTCGCCTCCGCCAGCCTGTCCGCGCCGTTCAGCAGCTGGCTGCCGGGCGTGGCGTTCGGCGCCGGCGCCGGCGCCGCGGTGTCGATGTTCGCCTACGGCAGCGGCTCGGTGGACCCGGAAGGGGTGGTGGGCCGGCCGCCCGGGAAGGCGGGCGCCCTGGATCAGCTGGTGCTCCCGCCGCCGCTCGCGCCCGAGAAGCGGGTGTACCTGTCGTACCGGCTGGACGTGAACGCGTCTGCCAGCGCGGGCGGCGGGCTGGGCTTCCTCGGCGCCGCCGGGCAGGTGGAGCGGCGGGTGAGGCTCTCCGACTACCGCGCGCACCCGCCCACCCAGCTCGTCCGCGACGCGGTGCTGGCCGACCTCTTCCAGCTGCGCAGCATCCTGAAGACGGACGAGGTGAAGGCCATCCTCCCCGGCGACGCGCTGGCGCTCAGCACCACCGGGCGGATCGCGGCCACGCTGCAGCTCTCGTGGTCCGACCTCCTGCCCGGGGTGATCGGCCGGCTGGCCGCGCTCCTCCCCGGAGCCGAGCACCTCCTCGCCGTCGAGACCAGCCTCGGCGCCAGCCTCCACGCCGACGCCTCGCTGCAGGACGACCTGGTGCTCGTCATCTCGCGGCCGGAGGCGGGCCGCCTCCGCGTCAGCGTGCTCCGGGCGGAGACGTGCGCCGCCGGGGCGGGCGGCGCGCTGTCCGCCAGCGTGTCCTTCGACGCCTCCTCGCCGGTGGAGGCGGTCCTGGGCGCGCTGTGCGGGCGGCCGCTGGCGTGGATCGACGAGACCGTCGCCCGCGTGGTGCAGGGGGTCCCGCTGGATGACTACACGCGGGGAGCGCTGAAGTTCGTGCTGGACCGGATCGGGCTGGAGGGCGGCGAGGCGGACCCGGCCGGGCTGCTGGAGCGGTGGGGGACGATCAAGGAGATGCTCCGCGACCAGCTCAGGGAGCTGGTCACCGTGCGGATCGGCGCCGGGCTCACCTACGACTTCCAGCGCACCGAGCAGAAGCAGGCGCTCTTCCAGGCCATCTACCCGGACGCCGAGGCGCTGGCGCAGCACGGCGCCCTGCTCGGCGGCGACCTCGGCTCGCTGCTCCGCGCCCTGAGCGCCGCCGGCCGCGCGCCCGAGATCTACCTCCGGCAGCAGTCCATCGAGCGGCGCCACGCCTGGGGGTTCTCGCTGGGGCTGCTGGTGACCTCCGCGTCCTCCACCGACGAGGACCGGCTCCGGTTCGTCACCACCACCCGCGAGGACGGGCAGAAGCGCCTGGCCGCACTCGGCGCCCGCAGCTACCGGGGCGACCTGCTGGGCGCCACCGCGGAGTGGAACGCCGAGCTCCGCGCCGAGATGCCCGGCTTCTCCGCCGCGCCGAAGGCGGGCGACTTCCAGTACGGGCTGCACCTGCTCATCCGCCGGCAGGACGGCGGGCCGGGCGCCGGCGCGCTGGCGCAGCTGGTGGACGACGCGGTGGTCTGGGGCGCGGTCAGCGAGAACGACCGGACCAGCGTGCTGGAGCAGGTCACCGCCAAGGCCCGCGCCGGCGGGGAGGTGGACGCGCGGGTGGAGCTGACGCTCTCGGACCAGGCGCTGCGGGCGGTGCTGCCGGCGGCCATCGCCGCGGCCGCGGATCGGCCGCTCCTGGCGCGCGCCCTGGCGAGGGCGATGCCCTGGTACGGCTGGCGCGTGCGCCAGAACGCGGACGTGCGCGCCGCGGCCTACGCGCCGCTCTGGGAGGGGGTGCTCCGGGACGGGAGGTGGGCGCCGAAGGCGGCGGCCATCGCGGCGCAGGGCGCGTTGGCGCGCCACCCGCTGGCCTCGGACATCGCCGCCAGCGAGGGGCAGTGGCCGACGCCCGGGCTGTTGACCTTCGCCTCACTGGTGAACGCCTATCCCACCGCGGCGGCGACCTCGCTGCAGATGGTGGAGGGGCTGGCCGCGCTGGCGAGGACCATCGACTCGGTGATGCCGGCGGACGCGATCGACGCCGCCTTCCAGAAGCTCAAGGGCGGGTGGGGACAGTCGTTCCTGCTCAAGGCCTTCGGGGCGCTGGTGGTCGCGCTGGCGGCGCAGCGCGGCGCGACCAAGCTGGTGGACCGGACGTTCACGGTGAGCTTCCCGGACGCGGACGCGATGCTCGCGTTCACCACGTCCTCGAAGTGAGGCGACTCAGAATTCTGGCGGCGCGCGGCAGCCGCGCCGCGAACCTGGGCGTCTCGAGGCGCGCCGCGAGCGAGGACCGCTCGCGATGGCCGGGTTGGCAGCGTTCCTGCACAGCGCCGGCGCGGGCCGATGCTTGAGAGGTCTGGGATGCGGTCATTCGTCGCGCTGTGCGCGGCCGCGGCGCTGTGGAGCGCGGGTCGTGCGGAGGCCAGCCGGCCATTCTGTCTGGAGTGGGGCATGGGGGTGAACGACGGCGGATACGACGCCGGGCACACTCCGGACGCCATCCTGTCCGTGCCCGGCATCCCCGACGCCGTGGAGCCTCCGGCGGCCGAGGGCGAGGGGCTGCTGGTCGATACCCCGCCGGGCATGAGGCCGGTGTGCAAGAGGATGGGGTACCGGGACGAGGGCGGCTGCGCCGTGGCGGGTGGAGCCCCGGCAGGGCTCATCGCCCTGGCGGTGCTGGGCGCGGCGCTGCGGCGCGCGCGCCGGCGCACCGCGGGGATCTGCCGGTGAACGCCGCGCTCTCGCCAGCCCTCGCCACCACCGGTGGGATCGCTGGACGCGGGGCTCCGGAGCCACGGTACGCACCGACTCCCGCGAGCGCACTGGACGGCGTCATCCGCCGCGCCGACCAGGTTCGAGCGGCCGTGCTGCGCGCGGCGTGCGCCATTCCGGCCGTTCGCCCGTGGGCGCTGCGACTGGTCGACGTCCGGCGCCGGGCCCTGTGGCTGGGGCTGTGGTGCGTCGCGGTCTCCGCGCTCGTCGCGCTCCGCTTCCCGATGATCTCGCTCTGGCTGGGCGTGGCCCTCTTCGGCGTCCCGCACGTCGTCTCCGGCGTCCGGCACCTCGCCGTGCGCTGGCGCCTCTCCCCCGCCACCTGGTGCGCCGTCGGCGGCGCGGCGCTCGCCGGGGTGCTCCAGCTCGGCGGCGCCGGAGGCCTGTGGACGGGCGTCGCGTTCAGCGTCCTCTTCACCCTGGCGATGGCCTCGGAGGCGGTCCTTGGCCCCGGGGCCGGAATCGCCCGCCGGGCGACGCTGCTGGCGCTGGCCATCCTCTTCGGCGCCGCCTCCCTGCGCTGGCCGCTGCGCTCCACCATCGTCCTCTCCCACGCGCACGCGGTCAGCTCGATGATCTGCCTGGGCCTGCTCTCCCGCCGGCGCGCCTCCCTCGCGTGGATCCCCCTGGCGGTGGCGGGCGCGCTGATGGTGGCCGCGTTCGCCGGCGCCTTCGACGCCTGGCTGCCCGCGGCGCCCCTTCTCCCCGCGTCCTCGGCGGCCTCGCTGGAGCTGACGCGCCAGTTCGCCACCTTCCCGGGCGCCAGCCCCATCGTCCAGCAGCGCGCGCTCTTCGCCTACGCGTTCGGCCAGGCGCTGCACTATTCCATCTGGGTACGGCTGGTCCCGGACGTCGACCGCCCCGCCTCCGTCCCCCAGAGCTTCCGCGTGGCCTGGCGGCGACTCCGCGCGGACCTGGGCCGCTGGGCCGTCCCCCTCGCCGCGGCCTGCGCGCTGGCGCCCGCCGCCATCCTCCTGGGCGGGAGCTCCGGACGGGAGGCGTACTTCACGCTCGTCTACTTCCACGTCGGTCTCGAAGCCGCCGCGCTGGTCGGCCTCCTCCGGACCGCCTGACCCCCGTGCTCCAGCGCCATGCGCTTCACCGCCGCTTTCAACGTTGGCCACGTCATCACACTCCCCGATGATACGGAGGTGGTCCCTCCAGAGCTGAGCACTCCCAGCCGGCCGCTGAGGATGATGGACCATGGAACGCTCAACTCCCGCGGCACCCACCTGGTGACGGGGCCCAACCTGAACCTGCTCCGGATCGGCATGATGTTCTGATGCAACCCCACCGCGGCCTCAAGCTCCTCCTCCTCTGCAGCGCGTGCGGCACGGCCGCCTCCGCGCAGGAGCCGACCTTCCGGGCCGTCTGGCTCCAGCCGATCGCGTTCTTCACCGTCCTGGGGTCGGGGTTCGCCCTTCCCGTGGGGTTCAGCGCCGAGGTCCACCCGTACGTCGACTTCTCGGCGGAGCTCACGCCCTACTTTGGCGGGGGTGGGACCTGCAGCCTGGACCCGTGCCGCGAGAGCGTCTTCGGTCTCGCCGCCGCCGCCGGCCCGGAGCTCGGTGGGCGCATCTTCTCCACTCCGGTTGGAGACCTGGGGCTGTACGTCACCCCGAAGCTGCTGGTGGCGGTGGCGGACGAGGTCGGCCCCATCGGCCAGCCGGGGTCCGGGCTCTTCTTCGTGCCTGGCGTGTCGTCCGAGATCGGCGCCGGGATCGACCTGAGCCTGGAGCTGCGCGCCGTGAGCGCTCCGGCCCTGTACGTGTCGGTGGTCCTCGGGGCCCAGCTCACCGCGCTCTCCAACCACGGCTTCCGCCTCGACGGCACCTACAATGCGCCGTCCTGGCCCATGCTGATGACGTCCAGCCCGACGTTCGGCCCTCGCCAGCGGGGGCTCGGGAGCCGGGCGGCCATCAACCCGAACTTCATCCGCATCGGCCTCATGCTCTGAAGGCCCGGCGCCGGCCGGTCGATCGGGCTCAGGGCACCGCCACGGCCGCCGCGGTGATCCGCGGCCCCTCCAGCTTCCCGTCCGACGGCACCGCCTCGCAGCTCCACAGGTCGCGGCTGATCACCAGGCGGCCCGGCGCCTCGGGCGAGATGCTGGCGAAGCTCTGCGCCTTCCCGTCCTTGAACCAGAAGTACCGGTACTCCACCTTGTCCCCGTCCGGGTCCACCGCCGGCTCCACCACGCTGCACGTCAGCGACTGCCCGGACACGGGCGGCGAGGGCGTCACCGCCAGCCGCCCGCCGTTGGGCGCCATGTTGCCGATGGTCCGCTGCGCGCTGGCCGCCGGTGAATCTCCCTGCCCGTCCGACGCCGTCACCGTGCACGCCCAGGTCTCCCCCCGCGACGTCAGCCTGGCCGGCACCAGCGCCGGATTCTCCAGCCCCTTCACCGCCTGCCCGTTGTTCGTCCACGCGTAGCGGTACTTCACCGGGTCGCCGTCCAGGTCGGGCGCGTCCGTCGCCACCCGGCACAGGAGGTCGTCCTCGGTCCCGGGGGACTCCGGCTCCACGGCGACGGTGGGCGCGCCCGGCGCGCTGTTCCGCACCGTCACCTGCGCGCTCACCACGCTGGAGGTGGTGAACCCGTCGTCCGTCCACACGTCGCACCCCCACACCTCGTTCTTGCGCACCACCCGCCCCGGGAGCACGGACGCGTCGCGCGCCAGCGGCACCGCCTGCCCGTACTTCGTCCAGCGGATCCGCACCGCCACCGGGTCCCCGTCCGGGTCGCGCTCCGGCGCGGTGACGTCGCAGTGGAGCTCCTGGGCGGTCACCGGCGGCGACGGCGTGAGCGACAGCTTCGGCGCCGGTGGCGGCGTGTTCTTCGGGCGAGCCGTGGCGCGCGCCACCGGCCCCTCCTCCTCCCCGTCGAACGCCACCGCCTGCACCTCCAGCACGTCGCCTCCGCGGAAGCTCCCGGGCTGGAGCCGCGCCGCGTCCAGCGGGACGCTCACCGGCAACCCGTTCTTCAGCCAGCGGTAGCGGTAGGTGAGCGCGTCGCCGTCCGGGTCGCTCGCCTGCCGCGAGAGGACCGCCTTCACGCCGGTCTCCGCGGTCGGCTCGGCGGGCTCGAGGGCGACCTGCGGCGCGCTCGGCACCGAGTTGCGCACCAGGCACTCCGCGTCCCCGCCGGTGCCCGCCTCCGTCCCGTCGTGCGGCGTCACCGTCACCACCAGCCGCTGGTGCTTCTTCAGCTCCCCTCCCGCCACGGCGTCCTTCCCCGTCCACCCGCCCTTCGCCTGCCCGCCCACCGTCCACGCATGGCGGTAGCTGACCGCGTCCCCGTCCGCGTCCGTGGAGGCGATCTTCACCGCCACCCGCAGGTCCGTCCCCACCGGCACCGGCCGGTCGCACAGCGTCACCGCGGGCGGCGTCGGCGGCGTGTTGGCGATCTTCACCTGCGCGCGCGCCGGCTTCGACTCGGCCGTCCCGTCGGAGGCGAAGGCCGCCACGCTCCACGTCTCGCCCTTCTTCGGCAGCTCGCGCGGGACCTCGGAGGCCGCGGGCGGGAGCTGCACCGGCTCCCCGTCGCGCCGCCACTCGAAGCGGTAGGAGAGCACGTCGCCGTCCGGATCCACCGCCTCCTCGAGCACGGCCCGCAGCGCCTCGCCGCGCCGCGGTCTCGCCGGCGCGATGGAGACCTCCGGGGCCGGCGGCACGGCGTTGCCGATCTGCGCCCCCGCGGCCGCCTCCGGCCCCACCACCTCGCCGTCGAACGCCACCACCCGGAGGTCCCAGCGGTCACCGCGCTTGAGGTCGCCCAGCGGGACGGTGGCCTGGCCGTCGGGGTACTTCTGGCGCACGCCGTTGCGGAACCAGGCGTAGCGGTACACCAGCGGGTCGCCGTCGGTGTCGGTGGCCGGCTTGCGGACGACGGCCACCAGCGGCGTCTGGTTGGTGGGCGCGGCCGGCTCGATGGCCACGGCCGGCGCGGTGGGGAGCGCGTCCTGCACCTCCACCTCGGCGCCGCCCGCCTCGCCGCGGTCCGCGCCGTCCAGCGGGAGGGCCTCCACGCGCACCACCTGGTGCTTGCGCAGGTCCCGGGCGGGGACCTCCTTGCGCGCCGGGTCCCGCTCCTTCGGGCTGCCCAGCGGCGCGCCGTTCCTCGTCCACGAGAACGCGTAGCTCACCGGGTCCCCGTCCACGTCGGTGGAGGGCCGGACGATCTCCAGCGCCACCGGCCCGCCGGTCGTCGGCCGCTCCGGCACC
>Ga0209382_10011396_pt1 | contig 11036 bp, 11 predicted proteins | sample SoiMetdeltSBSDD5_FD_187599 | JGI IMG/M metagenome (GOLD analysis project Ga0209382, IMG submission 187599) | Bulk soil microbial communities from a Populus tree surrounding site in Tennessee, USA - Soil MetaG P. deltoides SBSDD5 (SPAdes) (version 2) | ecosystem: Environmental > Terrestrial >...
CCCCATCCTCCCGCCCGGCCGTCAACTACCATGGGTCGGCACCTCGCCGACGTGGCGCAATCGGTAGCGCACCTGTCTTGTAAACAGGTGGTTAGGGGTTCGAGTCCCCTCGTCGGCTCCACTTCCAGCCCAGGCAGACTAGCCCTCTGACCTGGGCTTTTTGTGTGATCTCCCCGCTTGGTCGACCTTGTGTGAGTTGGGGTCCAACCCGGCCATGGGCATGAGTGTGGGCATGAGTTCGCGTACGATCGCCCTCGTGGCGACGAAGGTGGCACGCACGCGGCGCGGCAACATCGAGCAGCGTGGAGGTGGCTATCGCGTCCGGGTGTACGCCGGAGTAGACCCGATCGCTAAGAAGGAGGTTGTACTTGCGGGAAACGATTCCCGCTGGCCCGAACGCGAAGCGGCAGGCCGAGAAGGCGCTGACCAGACTTCAGAATCAGGTCGACGAGAAGCGCGCGCCACGGACGTCGGCGACTCTCGATCAGCTGCTCGACCGTTACCTCGATGTGGGCGTCGATGTCGACCCCAACACGCGAGGCGACTACATCAGCAAGGCGAACAAGCACATCCGTCCGTTCCTCGGGTCGGTCGCCGTTGCGCGGATCGAGGCAGACACGCTGGAGTCGCTCTACGCTGACTTGCGAAGATGCAAGGACCACTGTCAGGGACGGCAGTACGTCCAGCACCGCAGCGTTCACGAGCACGTCTGTGACGAGCATGGCGTGCGAGGACCGTGTGAGCCCCTCGACCCGAATTGTCGCAAGTGCAAGCGGATGTGTAAGCCACACCAGTGCAGGCCGTACAACGCATCCGGTGTCCGCGCGGTGCACTACATCCTGAGCGGTGCGTTCGCAGCTGCGGTTCGCTGGGGCTGGCTCGCCGTCAACCCGGCCCAGGGCGCCAAGAGGCCAAGCCTGCCAACTGCGCGGCCTCAACCGCCGTCGGCCGAGGACGCCGCCCGACTCGTCAACGAGGCCTTTAAGCGAGGCGTCGGCTGGGGCACCTTCATCTGGACAGCGATGACGACCGGCGCGCGACGTGGAGAGTTGTGTGGCCTCCGTTGGAAGGACCTGGACCTTGCCGGCCGCGTCATGCATATTCAGCGCGCTATCGCCAGGGACGAGAAGGGCCGGTGGATGGAGAAGGACACCAAGACTCATCAGCAGCGCCGGGTCGTGCTAGACGAGGAGACGACCGCTCTCTTGGCCGAGCACAGGGCCCGTGCGATGGCTGAAGCCGAGGGACTCCGCACGACCTTAGACGGCAGCGGCTACATGTTCTCGTCTGCGCCGGACCACAGCAGGTTCGCGCATCCAGGAGCCGCTACCCAAAGGTACGAGCGGATGTCGAGGAGCCTTGGTATCGACTCCACACTGCACAAGCTCCGTCACTACTCGGCGACGGAACTGCTGAATGCCGGCGTCAACATCAGGGCCGTGGCCGGCCGACTTGGCCACGGTGGCGGCGGCGCAACGACCCTGCGTGTCTACACCGCTTGGCTGGCCGAAGCCGATCAGCGCGCTGCGCCCGCCCCCGCGGGCCGAATGCCGGAACGCCCAGCTACCGCCATCGACGGAACATCGGCTCCGGTCGGCGATAGAGGCGACCAGGACCAGGCTGTAGCCAGTGGACCGTATGTCCAGATCGCCCGCGACCTTCGCGGCGCGATCAGATGCGGTGCCTTCCGTGTTGGCGACCTGCTGCCGCCAATCAAGGAACTCGCCCGACGGTATAGCGTCGCCGAGAGCACTGCCCACCGTGCGATCGCCCAACTCGCCGGGGAGGGTGCGATTCGGGTGTCGCGTGGTCGCCGACCGATAGTCATCGACGCCGGCGGCGGAGGTACGCAGAGCCCGGGAGTCTTGCAGCACTAGGCATGTGATTTCCGGATTCCTAATCACCCGCCGGCGCAACCAGGCCCGCTCATCGGCACGACCGCTCGGACAGCGGCAGATCCGGACGCTCACGTACTGGACTGGCGCTGCCAGCCGACCTCATTGCTCATTCCGTACCCTCGCGGCCGCGAGAGCAGGATCGCGGGACGGGCCGACTCAAACCTATGCCGGCTGATCCTTGTCCCCTCAGTCGCCCGCGGATCATGAGAACCTCTGTCCCATCTTCGAGTGGCACGGTGGGCAACCATCGTGGCGACTCCAGGAGCCGACGACGACGCAGAGGCAGATGCGCAGCAGCGCAGCGTCGAGGCTCAGGTCACGCAGGCCGTCGCCGCCACGAAGGTTGTCGACAACGAGACGCTGGACCTGCGCCGCGCAAACGGCAGCCTCCACCTGTGCGTCCCATCGTTCCAGCCGGAAGACGCAACGTCCTCTTCTGCCGCCGAGAACGAAGCGCGACCTTGCCGACGAGCGTGCTTTGTCATTCCGCGATTTCAGGGAGGCGCGGAGGCAAGTGCTCCGGCTCGATCATGCCGTCGGTCAAGTCACGGATTGCTCGGTTCACCCAGCCAGGTACCGCGACTCGTGCGTTGTACAACGCCCATGCGAGCGAGCACACGCCCTCGGCGGGTTCACCGTGGTCAATGAGCCCGTCGACCTCGGTGAGGCCTTCCGTTGAGAGATCACCATCCACCGCTATGCGGAGGCCGCGGACCCTCCCGAGGTAGGCGTCCTGGGATGACCGATCGCTCATCCGCCTGATGATGCCCTGAAACGTCCGGATCTGCCGCTGATAGTGAATCGCGATCATGCCGATGTCAGGGCATTGCCCGCGTGCGACGAAGCTGCCCTGTGGCACCGGTGCAGCGAGCGTCATTCCGCCCACTATGGGCTACCGGTCCTGGAACCATGACGCCCCTGCTGGTGATCGGCGTCCCGCGTGCTACGGGCGCTCGGCCCCGGCGTGATCCGCCCGCTCAGGACCGGCCGAGCCCTCCCGCCTGACCGAGGGCGATCGCCTCGTCACGCGAAGCCACCCCGAGTTTGGTGAGCATCTCCGAGACCCGGTTGCGGACCGTCTTCGGCGCGAGGAAGAGGCGCGCCGCGACCTGTGACGTTGGCAGACCCTGCACGAGGAGCTCGAGGATCTCCAGGTCCCGCGCATCGAGGGCAGCGAGCGCGTCGGTCCGGGGAGCGGAGGCCGCAGCAGCGACGACCGCGCCCGACGCCCCCCTGCCCAGCACGAGGGCCCCCCGCGCGGCGGTGTGGATGGCTGCCAGCACGTCCTCGGGATCGGAGTCCTTGAGGAGATAGCCGTCCATGCCGGCACCGAGGCTGCGGATCACCGCCTGGTCGTCGGCGTGCATGGTGAGCATGACGATGCGCAGGCCTGGCCAGGTGCGCTTGAGCGTCGTACCGAGCTCGATGCCGTCACCGTCCGGCAGTTCGAGATCGAGCACGGCTACGTCCGGCTCGGTGGTGATGGCACGGGCCTCCGCGGCGGTCCGTGCTGCCGCGACGAGCTCGAGTCCGTCCTCGGACTCGACCAGAGCCGAGAGCCCCGACAGCACGATCGGGTGGTCGTCGACGACCATCACCTTCGTCATGCTGCTCCCTTCGTCGGCAGCTGCACGTGGAGCAGGACTCCGCCTTCGTCGTGCGGTCTCACGGCCAGCGATCCGCCCAGCTGTTCCGCCCGCTGCTGCAGCGACGTGAGTCCGACGCCCGGGGCGATCGGGCCACCGACTCCGTCGTCCCGTACGTCGACGGCGACGTGGCCGGCGACGGTCGTGGCGACCCGGACCGCGACATGGCTCGCCCGGCCGTGGCGCAGTGCGTTGGTGATGCCCTCGGCCACGGAGCGATAGACGGCGACGGTCACCTCGCGGGGCAGCGGATGCTCGACGGCGATCTCCAGCTCGACCTGCCGGCCGTCGCCGTCGAAGGTCGCGATCAGCCGTTCGAGTGCTCCGGCCAGGTCGGAGTCGTGAAGGGCCAACGGGGTGAGCCCGGAGACGATCCGGCGGAGGTCTCCCCTTGCCTCGGCCAACTCCGGGGCCAGCGATTCCAACAGCGGCGTGGGGCTCCGGCGCAGCTCGGCCTGGACCCGCATGCTCATACCGGCCAGTACCGGGCCGAGGCCGTCGTGCAGGTCGCCAAGGATGCGTGCCCGCTCGGCGTCCCGCTCGCGGGCGACATCCTGGCGGGCGTGCTCGGCCTCGACGGCCAGCCCGACCGCCCGGCAGACGAGCGCGACGGTCGGCAGCAACTGCTCGACCAGGCGCGCCTGACGCGGCTCGGGTCCCTCCGGGTCGTCGGGGTTGAGCAGCAGCGTGCCGACCCGGTCGCCGCCGACCAGCAACGGATGATCGACCCAGCCGGGTGGAACGTCGGGGCTGTCCATACCCAGCACCAGCGTCACCTCGGGGTGGCCGCTGGAGGCGGCCACCATCTCGGCGGCCTTGGCGAGCAGCTCGCGCGGGTCAGTGAGGTGGTGCAGGTCAGCGGTGATGGAAGCGACATCGGCGGGGGTCAGGGTTCCGGTGCCATAGCGGCGCGCGAGCCACGACCGCCGCCACCAGGCCGCCGCCGGCCATGCCAGCGCGGTCGACATCACGGCGGCGAAGGCAGCAGTGGGGACCGGAGCGGGGATGCCAGCGCGGGTGCCGGCCAGTCGCACCACCACACCCACCGCTGCACCGATCGCCAAGATCAGCGCCACCGCGACGACATCGACGAGCGGCTCGTCGACGGGCCGGAACTCGGACGCGATCGTCAGCCGCGTAACGAGACCGGCGAGCGACCACATGCCCAAGGTCAGTACGACGGCCTCCGCGCGCGCGTCGAGCGTCGAATCAGCCACCACGACCGTGCCGACCACGACCGCGGACCACACCAGGAGCCAGAACAGCCGGCGGCGCTGGGTACGCCCAGGGGCATAGCCCATCGCCCAGGCGAGCAGCACCAGCGTAAGGAGCACGACCACGACGTCCGCCGCACGCCACAGGTCCTCGACTCGGCTCCAGACCGTGTCGCCCGCCGTCGGCAGCGCGATCACCACCATCGCTGCCGGGACGAGGGCAAGCGCCGCGAGGGCCCAGCCAACGCGCGGCTCCGTGCCCCGATCGAGCAGGAGTGCAGCCGCAACCCCGAACGCCGGCCACCCCGCGCCGTACAACGCGCCCGTCGAGACACTCGAGCCGGCGAACCCCGCCAGCAGAGGCAGGGCGCCGAAACCGGTCGCGACAGCCGCGACGACCACGCCCATGGACGCGCCCCGCGCACTGGCAACAGCGGTGCTCACACAGACATGATGTGCCAAGCGGGCGCGCTTGGGACCTCCGCGGGACCTCCGCGGGATGTCTCGGGACGACGCGGGACAGCGCGGGACGCCGACGTCCTCGCCGACGGGACACCGACAACGGCACCGTGGGCGAGGGGTGGTCCCGGACCAGCCGGGTCTCCGCAACCAGGGAGGTCACCATGACCACGGAAACGACCAGAGCCACCGACCGCCGGCTGTCCCCGGCCGTCCTCGTCGGCGGCACCTTCGCCCTGACGACGCTGCTCAGCATCGCCTTCCACGTCGGCGAGATCCTCTTTACCGACCACGACCCGCACGCGCCCGAGGGGCCGATCGCGAGCATCGAGAGCGTCGCGGTGGTGGGCGGCATCGGGCTCGCCCTCGCGCTGGCGATCGCCGTTCCGCTCTCCCACGACCCGCAGCGGGCCAAGGTCGGCGCGATCGTGCTCGGAGCTCTCGCGATCATCACGCTGCCGGTGTTCTGGTCCGGCGCACCGGCGACGCTCGGCGCCTCAGCCGCGTGGCTGGGCGGGCTAGCACGCGGAAGCCACCCCCAGGCCGGCGCAGCCCGCGGCTTCGGCATCGTCGGGATTGTGATCGTCGTCCTCGAGATCGTCGCGACCGTGTTCGGCGGGGCCGCCGGTCGGTTGTTCGGCTGAGGAGGGGTCATGACTCTGCGCAGGACGATCCTCACGATCGCCGCCACGCTCGCGGCCTCCGCAGGGGAAACGCTGGTGTCGACCTGAGCTGTGGCGGCGTCCTGCCCGGACTCGTGGTGTTCGTCGAGCCCTCGCCGGCCATCGAACAGGGCGGCGGCAACGTGCTCGCGCAGAACCCGAAGACCTACCTGGACTGCACCGTCTCCCTCACCCCCTGGTGGAGGACGGGTTCACGGTCACCGTCAACGGCACCGTCACCGGCATCCTCAACCCGCCTGGAGCCAACACCTGAGCACGGCCCACCCGTCGCCGGCCCACTCGACGTCGACTCCCTGCAGCAGCGGTGTCTGCTCGCGACAAGGAGCCTGCGAATCGCGAGCCGGCCCGCCTGACCACCAAGACACCAAACATGTCGCAGACACACAGTCGCAGACACACAAAGGAGACAGCTCATGAAGGTCCGCACCAACCCCGCGCGCAATGTTGCCACCGTCGCTGCCAGCCTCGCGCCGTCACAGCGGCCATGGCAGCCATCGCCGGCCCGGCCGCCGGCGCAGTAGACAGGACACTCGCGCAAGCACAGGCCGCAGGCCGGGACTGCAGCCCCTGATCCTGATCGGCGGCCACTACCACTACTCACCCCTGGGTCGGCCGTCCTTCGGTGACATCATCGCGGGCACGGACGTGCCCAGCGTCGAGCATTAAGTGTTCGAGCCCGACGGCAGCTTCGCCGGTACGGAGATCCTCATCCGCGCCGATCTCTTCGCCGGCCAACCGTGCCCAACCGATCAGTGGCTGCCCGTCCCTCCGTTCGGACCGGTCGAGTACTACGCCTGTCACCACTTCAGCTTCACGCCTAGAGCGGCGGCGCGGCGTGCCGCGCCGGCTTGCGAGTTCTCGAACTCCTCGGCCACTACGCCGCCGCAGCGCGCTGACCGGCAACCCCACCGAACCTCCGGCCCTGGGTTCCCCGGGCAGGGTACGCGGCGACATCCGGACATGTCGCAACTGGTGAGGTGGTTGACGCTACCTGCCGCGCCCTGGGCACTAGTGGAATGGAGATCTCACAACCTGGACCGGCCGTTTCCGGTGTCGTCGTCGCCACGTCTCGCGTGCTGCGGTTGGCCGTCGCGGCCTACTTGGCTCGGTTCAAGGGCCAGTCTCGCGTCCATACCGAGTCCGACCTGCGGGGATATCTGGTGTGGTGCGAGCAGCGGGGTCTGGACCCGCTGGAAACGAGCCGGCCACACGTTGAGCTCTACCTCCGCTGGCTCCAAGAGGTGCGCCGGTACCGGCCATCGACGGTGTCGCGCCGCTTGTCGGTCGTGGCCGGCTTCTACCGGACCTGCGTGATCGACGGTGTCCTTGAGCACTCCCCGGCCGAGTACGTCCGCCGTCCCCCCGTGCCAGCCGACTCCCCGACCCTCGGGTTGACGCACCTGCAGTTCGAGGCCATCCTGACCGCCGCGAGGCAGTCACCCAACCGGTGCGACTTCGCCCTCGTCACAATGCTGGGCCTACTCGGACTGCGGATCTTCGAGGCCACCGGCAGCGACATCGACGACCTCGGCGAACAACACGGCCACCGCGTTCTGCGCGTCCACGGCAAGGGCGACAAGACCGCCCTCGTGCCGCTTCCCCCGGCCGTGAGCCGCGCCATCGAACGCGCCATCGACAACCGCACCACCGGACCCATCCTGCTGACCTCACGCGGCACCCGGATGGACCGCCACTGCGCCACCCGCCGACTGCGACACCTCGCCGACCACGCAGGCGTCACGCTGCCCCGGATGCACCCACACATGCTCCGACACACCTTCGTCACCACCATGCTCGACGCCGGCGTCGACCTGCGCGACGTACAAATCGCCGCCCGCCACGCCGACCCCCGCACCACCATGCGCTACGACCGCGCCCGCACCAACCTCGACCGCCACCCCAACTACACCCTCGCCGCCTACACGGCCTCAGCCACCTGACAGGTCATCCGGTACTGCCGAATTGAGGACGTTGGGTCGCGAGAACGGGGGGAGTAACACCCGGGGTTACGGCTTGGCGTTCGGTGCGGCTATTCGTCGTCTTCGCCGGGCTGGGTGGACTTTCTCCGCTCAAGCAGCCAGTGGATCTCGTGGGTGGTCGGGTGTCGCCACTCGCGCATCCGGTACTCGAAACCCGGGAGCAACACGATCGGGATCGGATCAGGGGACGCCGGAGCGACCGCCCCCACCACGATCTTCGCGTCGGTCGGGATGAACGGGGACTCCGCGGGGATGGGTGCGGTCACGATCTCTACTGGTTCTCCATAGGGGCGCGCCATGGAACCGAAGTGTAGCAGGCGCCGCTCCAGTAGACATCTTTAGAGGCGATTTAGTGATCCTATAGAAGCCTGATAGAGTACCGATCAGGTCGCACGCAACGAGCGCGCTGATCACAACGAACACCAAGGAAAGAGACACACACCATGCGCAAGCTCGTCCTCGGCCTCGTGGCCGCCACCGCAGTGGCCGCACCGATCGCCATGGCCGCCTCCTCGGCCAACGCCGCCACCACCGACGCCAATGGCGTCGTCACCGTCACCAAGGGCGACGTCCAGGCCGCGATGGGCTGGAACAACGACCAGTTCCAAGCCCTCGCCAGCACCGTCACCTTCACCGGCAGCAGCAGCGTCACCGGCTACGGCGACGAGACCCACATGATCAAGAGCCCCACCGGTGAGTGGCACGACTACGGCTACTCCAATGTGACCGGCAGCATCAGCAAGCCCGAGGACTGCCAGTGGGCCACCGCGTGGGGCTTCGAGGGCGACGTATGGCAGCCCGCCAAGGCCACCGTCACCGTCACGCCGGTGAAGAACTCGCAGCAGAAGATCACCGGCTGGACCGTGGCCAGCACCGGCTACTCGACCACACGTTCCAACCACGTCTGGTGCGACATGGGCGGGGAAATGGGCGGGTACGACCGCACGACCACCGAGTACTTCGACGGGGGCTCGCTCGCCTCGGTGCAGGTGAACGGCAAGAACGTGGCCGTGACCCCGTACGTGGCCCCCACCGCCTGATCCACCCGCATCACCGCAACGCCCCCGGCCCGCAAGGGTCGGGGGCGTTAGCAGGCCCCGCAGCGGGGCCTACTGCCGCTGCCGCGCCCGCCGGGCGCGGCAGCTCCACTTCGACGCCACAGGAGGCGACGCATGAGCACGACCCCGAAGGACCCGAACAACCGACAGCCGAAGCCGCAGGACGGCCGGCCGTTCCCGCCCTACTACCCGCAGCAGCCGCCGGTCCAGCAGGGCTGGCACCAGCAGGCCCCGCCGTTCGCACCGCAGCCCGGCATGGCGCCGCCCGGCTGGCAGCCGCCGAAGCGCAAGCACACCGTCCGCAACGTGATCCTCATCAGCGTGGTGAGCCTGGCCGGGCTGGGCATCATCGGCGGCGCACTGAACAGCGGCTCGACCGCCAAACCGGCCGCCGACGCGGCCATCCCGCCGCCGAGCTCGAGCGCACCCGCGCCGCGGCCGTCCGCGGAGCCCACGCCGACGCCCGAGGCGAAGCCGACGCCGCCGCCCGCGCCGAAGCCGGCACCGAAGCCGGCACCCGAGACACCCGCTCCAGCCGAGAAGCCGAAGCTGAGCGTCAGCCAGGAGCAGGCGATCGAGTCCGCCGAGAGCTACCTCGACAGCGGCGACTTCTCCAGGAAGGGCCTGATCAACCAGCTCAAGTTCGAGCAGTTCACCACCAAGGAGGCCACGTACGCCGTCGACCACATCGAGGTCAACTGGACCGCCGAGGCCGACGCCAGCGCGGCGCACTACCTCGAAACCGGGTCCTTCAGCCACGCGACGCTGATGAACCAGCTCCTGTTCGAGGGCTACACCAAGGCCCAGGCGGCGCACGGCGTCAAGAGCGTCGGGCTCTGAGACCATGCAGCAGCTGACCGAGCGGGAGGCGGTCGACCGGGTGTGGTCGGCCGCCGCCCGCGCGGGCCACCCGCGGCTGGCCGCGGCGCTCCGCGCGATGGCGGAGCGGATGGCCGCCGAGCTTCGCCGTACCCACGGCATCCGCTACGTCCACGGCTGCTACAGCCTTGGCGACGACCAACTGTGGGGCGTGATGCGCGCCCGCAAGGGCGGCGACCACACCCTCGCGGCCGTCAAGTCGATCCGGGTTGCACGCCCAGACGGCGCCCCGATCTACATCATCTGCGACAACCTGTCGGCCAACACCACCCCGGCGATCTGGGCCAAGCGGAACAAGGTCGAACTGGTGCTGACCTCGACCAGCGCCTCCTGGGCCAACCCGATCGAGGCCCAGTTCGGGCCGCTGCGATCGTTCACGATGGCCAATTCCAACTACCCCAACCACAGCGTGCTCGCCCGCGAGATGCAGGCGTACCTGCGCTGGCGCAACGCCAACGCCCGTCACCCCGACGTCCTCGCCGCCCAACGCCGCGAACGCGCCCGCATCCGCACGAACGCCAACAACGCTGGGGCCGACCACGGCCAAGGGCAGCCTGACCACGGGCCCCGGTGAACGTATGTGGTCAGCGCAGGCCGGCGCGTTCGTCGTCACCCTGCCGCCGAAGTAGCGGCGCTCAGCTGTACAGCGTGCCCTCCTGGACGAAGCACAGCTCGTTGCCCCATGGGTCGGTCACATAAATGAGCGCGCCCCCCAGGGCCGCTCTACCACGTCGCCCGCGGCTGCCCGTGTACCTGGAACGGCGGCAGCATGTTGAGCGACTTCGCACGCGTGTGGACTTTGTCGATGTCTTCCACCGCGAAGTAGATCGATTTCGGTCCCGGTGTCGGCCGCATGCCGCCCTCCGTGACGTCGAGCACCGCGAGTACGACGCCGCCGCAGTCGAAGTAGTGGCGCGCGCCGGGATGCCGGCGCCCCGGTGTGCCGAGCCACGCAACGCCGTGAACGCGCCCGCATCCGCAAGCGAACGTCAATAACGCTGGGGCCGACCCGGGCCGGAGCAGCATGACCGCGTCCCCTGTGTACGTATGTGGTCAGCGCACTAGCTCGCACGGACATGCCGCGGAGAGTGAAGGGTGACCATGTCGATGAGGGCGTGGGCTGTGTCGTGGTTCAGATGCCGAGGGCGACGGCGGTGCCGACTGCGATGAGGACGACGCCGCTGATGCAGCTGAGCAGACGCTGGGCTTTCGGTCGGGAG
>Ga0209382_10011398_pt1 | contig 11036 bp, 10 predicted proteins | sample SoiMetdeltSBSDD5_FD_187599 | JGI IMG/M metagenome (GOLD analysis project Ga0209382, IMG submission 187599) | Bulk soil microbial communities from a Populus tree surrounding site in Tennessee, USA - Soil MetaG P. deltoides SBSDD5 (SPAdes) (version 2) | ecosystem: Environmental > Terrestrial >...
CGAGGAACCCGGTTGGGTGTCCGGCAGGCCGATCTCGCCAATGCCGCATCGCGGACCGGACGAGAGCCACCGCAGATCATTGGCAATTTTGGTCAAGCTAACGGCCAAAGTCTTTAAGCTCCCGCTCACTTGAACCAGGGCATCTTTCGCTGCCTGCGCTTCAAAATGGTTCTTGGCTTCGCGGAAGGATAGTTCGGTCATTTGAGAGATCTTCTTGATGGTCCTGGAAGGAAATTCAGGGTGCGTGTTGATTCCTGTGCCTACAGCGGTGCCGCCTAGGGCAAGCTCTTCCAGACCGCTGGAAGCTGCCTTGATGCGCTCGATGCTGAGCTCGATCTGCCGGGCATAGCCGCTGAATTCTTGCCCCAACCGGATCGGAGTTGCATCGGCGAGATGGGTGCGGCCGATTTTCACGATCCGGTCGAATGCTTCGGCTTTTTCATTCAACGCGTGGTGCAGCTCTTTGAGAGCGGGGAGGAGCTCTCTCTGAATCGCTTCAAGTGCAGAGATATGGATCGCCGTTGGAATCACATCGTTGCTCGACTGGCTCATATTGACGTGATCGTTCGGATGAACCTCCTTGCCTCCTCTCTCTTTGCCGAGAAGCTCCAGCGCCCGGTTGGCGATAACTTCGTTGGCGTTCATGTTGGTGGAAGTCCCGGATCCAGTCTGGAAAATATCCACGACGAATTCCTTATCTAGTTTTCCGTCCATGACCTCGCTCGCTGCAGCACGGATCACGTCGGTGATTTTCGAGTCCAACAGTCCCAACTCCTGGTTGACCGCGGCGGCCGCGTGTTTGATGATCGCTAGGGCGCGAATGAATCGAGGAGGAAAACCGACACCGCTGATGGGAAAATTCTCCACCGCCCTTTGCGTTTGCGCGCCGTAATATGCGCTCTTCGGCACCTTCACCTCGCCCATAGAATCCCGTTCGACTCGGTATTCTTGCCCCGTCATGTTTCCTTCCTCCTATTATTCCTTTAGCGAGTTGTGCGGCGAAAATCAAAGACGTAAGGCAGTCGATACTCGGCAATCTTCTTTATATGTTTAGAGTTGTGGGGGAACTAAATACCGCAAGGAATGGGGCGATACGAGTTATGGCACTTCTCTGAGGATTGTCCTTGGGGAAGCTTTCCCTGAAGCCGTGCCTCAGATTGAAGAGGGGATCAGGCTCTCTCGCACTTTCCACTGACGGACGAGTTTTCTTTGTTAGGCGCGAGATGAAGCTTCCGGTAGCGCAATCGCTATAGCTTACGAAGATGGGTCGTTCGGAAACTCGAAGAGGAAGAACAAGGTACGGATTGAAAAACCACAGATGGCCGGGCGTGGGTGCGCCGGAAATTACTTGTGCTCTACCAGTTCCAGCTCTCGCGCAATCCGGGAGCATTGAAGTGACAGTGTGGGATTATCCGTCAGAAGCTGCTTGAGAAGCTGCACCGTGCGCTCATCGGAGGGATTAATTTTGATAGCTTCGACTAAACACAACGCCGAGCCGCTCAAGTTGCCTTGACCGTGACGGGAAACCGCCAAATTTCTGTAAGCCTCCGGTCGCGTCGGGTCTATGTCGATAGCGCGCCGGCAGTAGCTCTCTCCCTCGGAGTAAAGCTCCAGCGCGTTAAGACAATGGGCCGCATTGTTGAAAAGAAAATATCCCGTCTTGGTATCTTTCGGCAAAAGTGATAGGCCGATTCCGTAGTGCTCGAGGGCTAGTCCCCATTGCTCCTCAGCCTCAGCTACTTTACCCTGCGCGAGATAAGCCTTGGCTATTTCCGAATTCGTACGGGGGATACCTTGCGTCCGCGAGAGTCTGTGGACGGTGGCCATGCCCCAAATAAAAAGCAAGGGGCGCGCCACGAAGAAAAGCCTGGAAATGCATAGATTTTTGGCGGGCACCGGCCGGACAGTTTGGCAGCTCCTGGTGTCAAATTGCCAGCCTATGTCACAATCGGCAGCTTCCCCGCAGTGCTTCCACTCATTGGCCGATTTCTGATGCTAACTCGCTGTCTTTTTTCTCAGATCAAAGTCCACGTTGGGATTGAACTGCAGCGCAACTCGAGTTTAGGTGATGCGTTCGGAACTGTAGCTGGGCACTAAGAATATGTGGTCATGGTTTTGTTGTATGAACATTCGTCCGGTCTTTAAACATAAGGTTTTGTGGCCATCGATAGCCTGAAGTTGTGGAGGCCGAGTCGCTCCTGGGTAAGTTTCGGCGATACTCTGTTTCTCCAACGGACCGTTGTCTAAATGAATGCGAATGCGCATGGGATGCACGGCACCACATTCGACGCAGCGCACGTATATGTCATATTGAGGCACTGGCAGTCCCCCTTTCTCTAATCCTACTTTGGCGCATAGATAAGGACTGGTCAACATCACATTCAGTCTATTTTGCGCCGGCTCTCAGAGATAAAGACGCAAGCCCATCAGCTCAACGCGCGCTCGAATCTCCGATGCGCCAAAGATAGATCGTTCGCACCAAGCCGGCCGAGTCGGTCATCCGCTCCACCCGATCGGGCTTCCAATCCCCCATGCTAAAATCGTGAGAAACCACCCTGGAGCCCGGCTTCAACTGGCGCATGATCGCGGCTCTCAGGCGCAGGTTGGCTCCGGGATACAGATACATCGTCACCACACTGGCAGGCGATAGGTTCACGGTGCGGATGTCTTGCTCGCGAATTTCGGCAAGAGCCTCCACGCCGGCTTCTTTGATATTGCGCTGTGAATGTGTCACCAATGCAGGGTCGATCTCAAAACCGACGGCTTGGGCCCCGTATCGTTTGGCCGCTGTAATCACGATTCTTCCATCTCCCGATCCAAGATCATAGAGAAGGTCTCCGTGGCTGACTTGAGCCAACTCCAGCATCCGGTCGACCACTTCTTGGGGTGTGGGCACAAACGGAGCGATATACGTCGAGTCGCGGTCTTGTTCTTCCGCATAAGCGACGCCAACCGAATCATCGCCTTGGGAGTCAAGTTCCCAGCGGACGGTTCCCGAGAATAGAGTTACGGAGACCAAGAATAAAACCCAAGGCCATCGTTTCATCTGATTGGCTTCCTCTATCCGTATTCTTTTAGAACTTTACGAGGAGCTCTTCGGCTTGTGAAGCATGCTTAGATATAGGAAACAGACTTGCCCAGCTGCTGACTCCTTAAGTGCTGACAGATACTGCCTCGGTCTCGCGTCATTTGTTCGTTGGTGTAACAAACCAGAAGCATAACGGCAAGATAAGAAAGGAGAGTGAGCACGATTACTTCAACTCGATATCCTTGCTAAAGAACTCGATGGCGGTTTGGCCGACCTGGTCGGTGTCGTAATAGGCGTAGGCCGCGACCGCCAGAGCGCCGATGGCAGGCAGCAACCGCCAGAGCCCGCCGCGCGCGATGCGGTGGACGAGCTTGATCCCGATGCTCTCCAACACGTTTTCAGCCACCCGCAACGAGCCGCGCTGTACGACAACTCTTTCCCCCATGCGTGTCACGAGGTCGCGCACGACCTGCGCCGCGGCGTGGCGGAACAAACAGTAGATCATCGATTCTTCCGTGAGCTTTCCTTTTTTGCCGAACGCACCACCGATGTCGGCGACCATTTGGGCCTGGAGCCGCCAAATCGCGGCGAGATCCGGGAGAATTGTGAACCATCCGAAGGGCCCGGACGGTAATGCGAGGGCTCCCGAGATCGCAGCGGCTTTGAAGGAGGCTTCGGAGATCAGCTTACGAGATCGGATCAGGGCTTCACTCGTTTCCTTCTCGGTGCTTGCCGGAATTTCATGGATCACTTTAAAGAGAATGCGGAAGAGTTTGTCCAGCAATTCTCGTTCTTGTAAAGCGCCCCTGAGGATAAGCGGATTGTGACTAAACATACAGTCCTCCACACATATTTTCTTGGGAAGTTAAACAGTTTGTGTGCGAGGTATTGTCAACGACTAGTCGGGGGAAAAACTTTGCTGCAAGATGATGTTTGGTTCCATTCGCACATCATGATAAGGCTTTACGCTTCGTGGGTTGCGGCCAGCGAGCGGTTAAATATTAACGGAGAAGTATCGTGATAGCAAGAACAAAATGCCAAAGAGTGAGCATCGATGTGACTGTTTCTGCGGTGTTGTATGAACGGAGGTTTGAGTGCCCGTACTCCGCGCGACGGCGCAATCTTAAAAACTGAATAAACGCATGAGGCGATCGACGGCTGCGATGAACCGACGAAGAAGGAGAAGATCGCCCGCCTTGGGCAAAATTAAGTGCGTCTTCCGCGACGCCCTGTATTCGAAACCGTGACGCTTACCGTCCGTTCGGCGCTAGAGCCGTCGGCGTAGGTCGCGCGAACCTCTAGCTGATGGGAGCCATTCGCAAGGGAATTTGTATTGAGAGTTCCCGAATCACCATTGAATCGATACGGGGATTGCAATTCCGTTGTACCGAGAGTGCCGTCGATAAAAAACTCAACGCGAACCGGAACACTGGACGGAACAGCCGTCCAGATAACCGCAGAACCGCTCAATGTCGCACCATTGGCGATGTTGGTGGAGATCGTATTGGCGGTTGGATTGGATGTATTCGAAACCGTGACGCTTACCGCCCGTTCGGCGCTAGAGCCGTCGGCGTAGGTCGCGCGAACCTCTAGCTGATGGGAGCCATTCGCGAGGGAATTTGTATTGAGAGCTCCCGAATCACCGTTGAATCGATACGGGGATTGCAATTCCGTTGTGCCAAGAGTCCCGTCAATGAAGAATTCGACGCGAACCGGAACGCCGGAAGGAACGGCCGTCCAGACAACCGCAGAACCGCTCAGTGTCGCGCCATTGGCGATATTGGTGGAGATCGTATTGACGGTTGGAGTTGGGGCGGAAGCAGAAGTGGTTGCGCAGGCCTCGTTGGAGTAGGGGGAGCCACCGACGCTGTTAAAGGCGCGTACGCGATAGCAATAGGTTGTGCCGTTTGACAGGTTGGCGTCGGTATATGAGCTTTCGTTAGCACCCAAGGTGGTGAGCGCTAAAAACACACCTGTGGTGCCCGCTTTACGTTCAATATCAAAACCATCTTCGTTCTGAGAATTGTCAGCCCAAGTTAATTGGAGTGACGCGGCATCAATCTTTTCGTGGCAGATCATGGTCGCAACAATAAATAAGAAGGTGTGACAGAGCGATTGAAAGCGGCTTAGGTTGGAGATCATTCTTTTCCTCTCTGTACGAAACTATCAAACTTGTAGTTTGTGATGGGTTGAGAGAGCGCCTCTCGATAGCCGTCGATGGTACTCAAAGAGCGCTACGATCACCCCGAAGCAATCCTTGTTCCAGCTTCCTTGCTTTTGCGGAGTAACTGACTAGAGAAATTTTTTTGGTCATTCGATATTCCCCCTCTTATTCCTACAGAGTCTATTAAAGGGAATCCTTGGTACGGAAAGTAGAGACAAAAAATTTTTCTTGGTCGGCGATAAAGGGGTAAGCGCACATAAAAAAGTCTGGAAGGGCCTACACCAGAGTTGGAGATTGCATACACCAAGCGAAGACGACGAGACCAACATGGACCATGGGCTCGTTTTTGTGCTAACAGACACTTCATGAAGTGTGTTCAACAGCTTCATCAAACCATAACCGCTTGCCGCAAATGTCCGCGGTTGGTGCGCTGGCGCGAAGCGGTCGCCAAAGAACCGCCGCGGCGGTACCAAGGCGAAAAATATTGGGCAAAACCTTTACCAGGCTTCGGCGATCCTGATGCAAGGCTGCTTATCGTGGGTTTAGCGCCGGCGGCCCATGGCGGTAATCGCACCGGCAGAATATTTACCGGAGATCGCAGCGGCGACTGGCTCTACGGAGCGCTTCACGCTGCGGGATTTGCTAATCAGCCGGAGTCGACTCATCGAGACGACGGTCTGAAACTCACTGGTTGTTATATTACTGCGGCGGTCCGGTGCGCGCCGCCGGAGAATAAGCCGAGCAGAGTTGAATTCGAGCGCTGCCGGCCCTACCTCGTTCAGGAGCTCAAACTGTTTGGAAGCCTCCGGGTGGTCATCGCGCTGGGGAAGATTGCCTTCGATTCTTTTCTTGCAGCACATCAACAAAACGGCGGCGCGGTGCCCAAACCGCGGCCGCGGTTTGGGCATGGCGCATCAATCGTGCTCCCCAATGGCCTGACGTTAATTTGCTCCTATCACCCCAGCCAGCAAAATACGTTCACCGGAAAACTCACGCGGCCGATGTTTCACAGCATTTTCGAAAAGGCCAAGGCAGTTTTGCAAGGGACGCCGTAATCCAGGCGATGGAAACCGGAATCTTATATGCGGTCATTGCCGGCTTTTTCTGGGGAACGAGCCCTATTTTAGTCAAACGGGAACGGGTCGACTCAGACGTGAGCGCGGCGACTTTGATTCAACAAGCCGCCATTCTTACTCTAATTTTGTTTACGTTGCTGGAAGGTATTGCTGCAACGGGACAGATATGTACTGTATCCATGCTCGTCTTCGCCGGGGCGCTGCAGGCCATCGGTTCCGTCTTTTACCTTGAATGCGCTGCTTTACGCCCCTGTTTCGGTGGTCGCGCCCATCTGGAATACGCGACCGATCATCAGCTTTTTTCTTGCGCGGGTCACCCTGAAGGGATAGAAGTTGTGACATTCAGAGATGGGATCGCGGCGTTAGTTGTTATCGGGGTCCTGGTGATGCGGTGGGCGTAAGAGCAGGCGGCTCAGGCCGCGGCTGTTGTCAGTTTCCGAGAGGTCCACATGAAGACCAATACAAATAATGAATATTCTGAAATTGCCGCTGAATTGAAAAAACGTCTCGAAGGAGACATTCATTTCGACCGCTACTCGCGCCTGCTCTATTCCACGGACGCCTCCATCTACCAGATTGAGCCCATCGGCGTCGTCGTGCCGCGTCACAAGGGCGACGTACAAGCGGTGATCGAAATCGCCAACAAGTTTCAAGTGCCGGTGTTACCCCGAGGCGGCGGCACTTCCCTTGCGGGGCAGACGGTGGGGCACGCCATTGTGCTCGACTTCTCGAAATACATGCAGAACGTTCTGGAGGTGAACAAGGAAGAACTCTGGTGCCGTGTCCAACCGGGACTCGTTCAGGACGAGCTTAATGCCCACGTCCGTCCGATGGGACTGCAATTCGGCCCCGACACCTCGACGTCAAACCGGGCCACCATCGGGGGCATGATCGGCAACAACTCCGCCGGCGCTCATTCGCTCACCTACGGCAAGACACTGGATCACGTCTTGGAGCTCACCGTCTTGCTATCCGATGGCAGCGAAGTAGTGCTGAAGGATTTATCCGCCGGTTCGATGGAGACTAGGAGTAGGGCGGACACACTCGAGGGCCGGGTCTACCGGGAGATTGCGCGCCTTGCGCGAGAATATAAGGACGAAATCCTGGCGCGCTATCCCAAGATCATGCGCCGAGTCTCCGGCTACAATCTCGATGAGTTCATTAAACCGCAGCCCTTCAATCTGTCGCGCATTCTTGTCGGCTCCGAAGGGACCTTGGCTACGGTAGTCGAGGCCAAGATGCGTCTTGTTCCGAAACCCAAGTGGACGGCCATGGATGTCATTCACTTCTACAGCGATCAAGAAGCATTGGAATGCTCTCAAGTAGTTTTGCAAACGGCGCCTTATGCGATGGAATCCACCGATAAGATGATTCTCAACTTGGCCCGAGGCAATATCGAGCAATCGAGGAAGCTGGGCTTTGTGCAGGGGAATCCTGATTCTCTGTTGATGGTGGAATATGCGGGTGAAACTGAAGACACGGTCAGGGAGCAGGTCTACAGACTCGAGGAACTACGAAAAAAAGAGCAAATCGGTTATGCGGCCAGCCTGGCATTCAAACCTGAAGAAGTGAAAGCCATCTGGGGAGTAAGAAAGGCCGGACTTGGATTGCTTCTCGGGACTAAAGGCGACAAAAAGCCGATCGCGTTCGTCGAAGACACCGCCGTCGCGCCGGCGCAGCTTCCGGAGTTCATCAAACGTTTCAGAGAGATTATTGCCGACCATGACGCCGTTGCCGGCTATTATGGTCATTGTTCCGTCGGCTGCATGCATATTCGCCCGCTGATCAACCTCAAGGAACAGAGCGAGATGACCAAGATGGTTTCGATCGCTAATGCCATTTCAAATCTAGTCCTTGAGTACAATGGCGCTATGTCGGGTGAACATGGTGATGGCTTGGCGCGCAGCCATTTCAACAAAAAACTTTTTGGACCTATTCTCTATGAAGGCTTTCGTCAAGTGAAGCGAGTGTTTGATCCAAAGAATCTCATGAATCCAGGAAAGATTGTCGACTCCCCCGCCATGACGGAGTCGCTCAGGATCAATCCCCAGTATAAGACGTGGGAGCCGGATACGACCCTGGACTTCAACGTGCAAGGCGGCTTCGCGCGCGCCGTAGAGATGTGCAGCGGCATGGGGGAGTGTCGGAAGAAGCTGGACGGCACCATGTGTCCTTCGTACATGGGAACCCTCGACGAAGAGCACTCCACACGAGGCAGGGCGAATGCCCTGCGCGCTGTGCTGTCGGGAAAAGTCCCGAAAGAGGAATTCACCGGCCAGCGGCTTTACGAAGTTATGGATCTTTGCTTGGAGTGCAAGGCCTGCAAAGCGGAGTGTCCCTCCAACGTGGACATGGCAAAGCTCAAGTATGAGTTTCTCGATCACTACCATCGTGCCAATGGCCTGCCGCTTCGCAATCGTATGTTCGGCGGCATCGAGCGGCTAAACCGTATCGGTTCGCAATTTGCGCCATTGTCAAACTGGATCGTAGGTTCAGGATTGAACCGCTGGTTGATGGAAAAGCTCGCAGGGATCGATCGCCGGAGGCCATTGCCTCAATTCGCCGCCGTCACGTTCGAAGATTGGTTTGATGACCACAAGGCAGACGGCGAAGGGACGAAAGGGGAGGTCGTTCTCTTTCATGATACCTTTAATAATTTCAATACGCCCAATGTCGCCATCTCAGCGACACGCCTCCTAGAGCGTTTGGGTTACCAGGTGCGTTTGGTGAATAAACGCTGCTGCGGCCGGCCGATGATTTCAAAGGGAATGTTGGGAGAAGCGAAAAACAACGCGGCGTGGAACATCGATCAACTCGCTGAATATGCTGAGAAGCGGGTTCCCATTGTCGGCCTGGAGCCTTCCTGTTTACTCACCCTTAGAGACGAATACCCCGAGTTCCTTAGAACCAACGCGGCCAAACGGGTCTCGGAAAACAGTTTTCTGCTGGAAGAATTTCTGGTGCGGGAACTCAATGCAGGCAAGTTGTCCTTGAACTTTAGGAACGGCGGGGGAAAGGCGCTACTCCATGGTCATTGCCATCAGAAGGCTCTCGTCGGAACAGGACCCACAGTTACGGTTCTCAAGTCCGCAGGTTTCGAAGTCAGCGAAGTCGACTCGGGCTGCTGCGGCATGGCCGGTTCGTTCGGCTTCGAAAAAGAGCATTACGATCTATCGCTGACGATCGGCAATCGCCGTCTCGCTCCGGCGGTTAAAGCGGCCAGCGCTGAGGTCGAGATTGTGGCGCCGGGCATCTCCTGCCGCCAACAGATCGAACATCTGACAGGTAGAAAAGCGAAGCATCCGGCGGAGGTCTTGTGGGAACGGATGAGCTCCGGATCATAGGCTACTACCGGCTACACCCCGACCTTTTGGATTGCCCCGAGCTATCTAAGACCCAACTCTTTTTGGACTTCGCTCAGTAGAGATAAAGCGACCACGTCGGCGACGGTTACTGGCCGATCAATTTGCAGTCGATAATGTTTTGTATTGATTTGTGGAATCTCCACTGTATCCACGTGCGCCGCGATTGTGAAAAAACCGACCCTGCTGCGTTCCTGGCAGCGGGGTCGGTCGCGGAGTTGATAGCTGCTACTTCTTTTCCACCTTCATTTCGTCAGGGTTTCGTCGCGTCCTTGGCTTTCTCATCCGCCTTCGGTTTCGCGGCTGTCTTTTCTTTCGCCTGGTCGGCTTTCGTTGGATCGCTTTTTGTCGGCTCGGCTTTTTTCGTGTCAGTCGTTTTTGCCGTCTTGGTGTCCGCGGCTTTCTTTTCCGCCTTCATTGCGTCGCCCTTAGCGGACTCAGCCTTCTTGGTTTCGGACTTGGCGGCTTTCGTGGAGTCTCCCGCCTTGCTTTTTGTACCCGTCGCAGCCGGCTTGTCGACCACGGTTTTACCGGTCGTGGTAAGCTCTGACCGAATCTGTTTCATGGTCCCCGGGCCGATTCCAGGAACTTTTTCAAGGTCGTCGACGCTCTTAAAGGGACCGTTCTTGGTTCGGTAATCAATGATGTCCTGGGCTCGTTTCTCGCCTATCCCTTTTAGCGAGGTTAGCTCCTCCTTCGTCGCAGTGTTTATATTCACTGCGGCGATCGCAGCGCCATAGATGGCGAACCACATAACCAAAACGAGTAACAATTTCTTCATAAATCCCTCCTTTTTTTACGGCGTGACTGCCGCGTTGTCTGTTAGACGTAACATCTCCTCCAGCCATTCGAACTGTCCGGCTGGGCAGGACGACTAAAGGAGCCGTCCACTTGGAAGCGGGTAATAGCCGATACTTGCCTAGGGTGTCAAGTTGGGCCAACAGACCTAGCCAGGAGCCTACTGCTGTGGCGAATTAATTGGTCTCCGCCTTTGTCGGAGGCATATGACTAACCGAGACAAATCAAGTGCGGGGAATCCGTATCCGCCGATAGCGCTCGAATACCGCGGCGCCGGCCCAAGCGGCTCCACCAAACAGCAAGACATCGGTCAGCGAAGGATTCCGTGACTGCAGGGCGATCTGGCCGGCTTCGAGAATCAGACCCACCAACAGGCCCGCCGTAGCGGCGAGAGCTTGTTGTTTTCTTGGACTTCCATCGCGGTTGCCCGCGGCGATAAGAAAGCCCAGCGGGCCCAACAAAAACAGTTTTTTGCCAGGTCGAAAAGCCCTGCTTGTGGCTCGGCGCCATAATACGAGCTGCATGCGCAGGTAAAATTCCCCGCCGACCCACAGAAACCCGAAGGGGATGCAAAGGAGAACATTGCTGACAACGTCAGATAGCGAAAA
>Ga0209382_10011399_pt1 | contig 11034 bp, 12 predicted proteins | sample SoiMetdeltSBSDD5_FD_187599 | JGI IMG/M metagenome (GOLD analysis project Ga0209382, IMG submission 187599) | Bulk soil microbial communities from a Populus tree surrounding site in Tennessee, USA - Soil MetaG P. deltoides SBSDD5 (SPAdes) (version 2) | ecosystem: Environmental > Terrestrial >...
TGCCGAGGTAGTGGCCGGCATGCTCGTACCACGCCTTCTCGCCGGTCTTCGGGTCGCGGAAGCACAGCAGGTAGGTGACCCCGACTGGCCGCGCGATCGCGGCCTCGCGCTCCGGACCAGTGAGGCCCTCCAGCAGCCGAGGGCGGGGGCGGCGGCGGTTAGTCCGCAGCACTCCCGCGCAGCCAGCGACGGCGGCAGGCGCCATGGCGGTCACGACGCCACCCGCATCAGTTCGCGGCCAGGCTCGGCCGCGGCCTCGTCAGCGTCGTCAGCGGCCGGCGCGGCGCGCTTGGCCTGGAGGAACTGCCTGGCGGCCGTCTCGCCGACCTCGGCCCGAGCGGCCAGAGACCGCTTGCTCCAGGCATCCGGGGTCGGGTTGGTGCGGTAGGCCGCCTCCAGGGCCGCCTGGACCTCGTCCGAGCGCGCCGAGCGGCGCGGGCTGCTGCCGGACGATGCCGGCGGCATTACCTGCCGCGTGGTGGCGGCCGGAAGCGCCCGCCGGGCCTCCTGTGCCTGCTCCCGGGCGGTCTCAATCTCCCGGGCGGCCGCCGTGTGCGCCGCCTCGACCGCCTGGCGGGCCTCGTCCTTGACCCGCTGGATGGTTCCCTGGACAGCCTCAAGTTGCCGGCGGGCTTCGGCCCTGAGCGACTCAAGCTGCTGAGCTGCCTGCTGCTCGATCACCTCGCGAGCGGCGGCGGCCCGGGTCGCTTCCTGACTGGCTTGGGCGGCGCGGCCCTCGGCGTCCTCGATCAGCCGGCGGGTGTCGGCCTGGATTGCCTCGATCTGCCTGGCGGTCTCCTCCTCGACCTGCCGACGGGCGGCGGCCTGGTTGGCGGCCTCCTCCCGCGCCTGCCGCTCCCGCTCCGCTGCGGCCTCAAGCGCGGTCTGCTCCTGGGCGGCGAGTTGCTGCCGGGCCGCGTTGCGGTGGTGCCGGCGGCCCATCTCGTCCTGGATGAGGTGCCAGGTCGCACCGAACGCGACCGGGGGCAGGCCGGCAAGGATCTTGGACAGCACGACGTTGACCTGCTCAGTGCCCTGGGCGGCGCGGGCGGCCAACTCGGCGGCGGTCATGGTGCAGTCGCCGAAGCAGCCGACCGGCGCGTGGGTCATGTTGGCGGCGACGCTGGCCACGGCGGCGAGCACGACCAGCAACGCCGCGTAGCCGGGCTTCTCGCCATGGATGTGCCGCACGTACCAGACCATGCCGGCGACGATCGCCATGCCGTCGACCAGGGTCGGCAGCACCCACGCCCACCCGTCCGGGAACGCCCGGTGGGTGCGCGCGAGGTCGCTCAGCCCCTCGAACGAGGTCAGGAAGGCGAGGACAGCGAGGCCGACAGCGATAAGGATGCTGATCCACTGGACCAGGCCGCCGGGCCTCACGCCGCGCTGCTCGCGCTGTGTGTTGACTGCGGCCACCTAACCCACCTCCAGGACCAGCTCGGCGTCGGTGGGAGCGTCGTCCCGGTCGCCGTCGATGACGTCCAGAAGCCACCAGCCGGCCGCGGCCTGGCGGGTGCACAGCCACACCTCGATCCGGCCGGTGGGACTGGTCACCTGGACCAGGTCGCCCTCGTCGAGCCGGCCGAGGTCGTCCAACCGCCAGGCGAGTGCGACGCGGTAGCCCTCCTCGTCGGCGGGGTCGACCTGGTCCAGCCGGCCGTTGACGAGCTGCGCCAGCCGCCGGCAGATGTGCTCGGCGTCCTGGTCGGCGCGCCGGGCCAGGTGGATGTCGAAGATCCGGTGGCCGCCGGCGGCGGGCAGGGCCTCGCCGCCGGCGGCGCCGGTCCCGAGCCGCGCGCCGCGCAGCACCTCCACGCGCCAGGCCGGGACGGTCTGCTCCAGCACGGTGGTCACCCGCGCCTGCGCGCGGCGGTGCGCACGGCGGACCTCGGCGGGGTGGACTCGGCGCAGGTGCGCGCCGGCGTCGGTGATGAGCCGCTCGGCGGCGTCGGCGGCGTCGAGGAGCTGGCGGCCCGCGGCGGGCAACGTCAGCCGCTCGGCGGCGGCGCGGGCGGTCTCGGCCAGCCACCGCAGCGCCCAGCGGCGCGCGAGCAGTTCGGAGACCTCGACCCCTTCCCAGGGGCGGGTCCGTAGGATCGTGCTGAGGGACCAGCACGCCAGGCGCAGGTCGCCGGTGAGCTGGTCTGCGTCGACCGGCCGGGCGGCGGCCGCGGTGCGCCACGCGGCCCGGTCGAGATCCACCACGACCATCAGGACCTCGGCGGCGCGCTCGTGCAGCGTCGCCTGGTCGACCAGCACGGAGGTTCGGTGTCCGCGGGGCAGCGTCACGAGGTCACCGCCTTGCGGTCGAGCACGCGGACTTGCCAGCCGGCGGTGGCGGCGGCGCGCAGCTCGGCGACCGGGTCGATGCCGGGCCTCGCCGTCCGCGCGGCGAGCGTCACCAGCGCACGGGCGCACCGGGGGTGGAGTTGCTCGTCGCTGACGAGTTGGTGCCAGCGGGACCGGCGGGCGACGGGTAGGCTCCGCAGGCCCTCGAACCAGATTCGCCGGGAGCACGCCCCGCAGCTCACGCGGCTACGGAACCATGCGACCACGCTGGCCAGCGCGGTACGGTCTCCACACGGCATGGGAGATCACCCTCCTGTGTCGAGACCCCGGGCCGGGGGACCATCCCGAGCCCGGGGTCGTCTCAGACCAGCGCGCGCTGGTCGTACGAAGCGGCGGCCGCCGAGGCGGCCAAATTGCTAGGTGCACCAGCGAGAAGCGCCCGAAGGGCGTTGACCTGCTGCTGGAGGGCGTTCCGCTCGCGGGCAAGTGCTTCACGACGTCTCCGCGCTGCCGCCTTGCGCCACTCCTTGCACGGTCCGTAGGGGCGACCATCTCCGTCGCGGTAGAACGCCGAGACTGGGTGGAAGGGCCCCGCACCCGCTGCACCAGTGCACGTTGCTGATCGCTGCCTCCTGAGCCGGAACGTTCCAGCACCATGGAAGCAGCATGGCGAAACTATTCGAATAGTTCAAGTCCTGTGAATAGCCGCCTCTGCCTGCTGGTGTGATCGCCCCTACGGAGACTCCGGATCAAGCCGCTACGTCGCCTGCTTGACGATCCTGCGGGCTATTCTGCATCCTGAGTCGTCATGCGAATCATTCGCGAGGGGGCTTGCGTGAAGGGCCTACTGTTCCTGGCCGGTCTCACTCCTGGCTCCTGCGACGACGGGCCGGCGTGCCCCCAGGTCTTCCTCTGGGGTCGCCAACCCGTCTTGCAGGGCTACGACCTGACAACCGCCGACCGCTCTCGCCTCGAACTGTCGCCTGCCATCACGGCGTTGCGGCTCCCGACTGAGCTGCTCCATCGAGGCATCACGGAGGCTAGGCGGATCAACGCGGATGAGGCGCTGTGGGCCGCTACACCCAGCGTGCCTCCGGCGATCATCGAGCAGGACGCAGAGAACTCCGTGGTTCAGGGCAACGGCCTTCCAGCAGAGTTGGCAGCTTTCCTGACCATCCCCACAGGGGAGCTTGCGGTGCTCGTGGCGCTGGCGGCGCTTCAGGCAGGACTAGCCCATGCTGGGAGGAACTGACAATGGGAGCGACCGAAGACTTCTTCGCACTCTTCCACCGGAGCGCCTTCCGGGTCGAGGCCCTACCCCAGTACCTCGGAACCTCGACGCCGGCGTTTCGAGCCTTCGAGGCCAGCGGGCGCCTCACCCCCCTCGATGAGCGCCCTGCCAAGCAGAACTGGATGCACCACGTCTTCGCTGCGACCGCTGCGGGCGTGCACGTGGCGAGGGTTCACGTTCTTGATCTGCCTCTGTCGTCCTACCTGCGCTACGAGCTGGCCGCCTACCCCGAGAACATCGAGGCCGGTGAAGACGTGTTCATTGCGGTGCGTTCGGCTCATCGCAGCCTGGGGGATCTGACCACAGACTTCTGGCTCCTCGATGACAAGGAGCCTTCGGCGTCGGTCCTGCTCATGCACTACGACGATGAGGGCCGCTTCACCGCTCAAACCCACACCGACGAACCCGAGGTCCTTCGTCGGTGCCGCGCCCAGCGTGACCTGGCGCTCGCGCACGCTGTCCCCTACGACCAGTTCATTGCCACCTCGAACACCAACACCTGATCGGGAGACCACTTGAGCACGTTCGGCGACGAGCAAAGTCAGCGCCTCGCCCAAGCCTTGCAGCGCTTGCTGGTGAAATCCGGCATGAGCGGCTCCGAGTTGGCCCGGAAGCTGGGTTTCTCGCAGCCCAAGGTTTCCAAGATGGCGAACGGCCGTCAGCGCGTGCTCGTTGCTGAAGCAGATGCTTGGGCAGTCGCGACCAATGCAACCACCGAAGAGCGAGAGGAAGTCCGCCAACTCGCTGAGGCTGCACTGGTCGCGGCTACTGCGTGGCGCAATGTCTCCGCTGTAGCCGACAACACCTCGCAGAGGGTCGTCGGCCAGTTCGAGCAGGAGGCTCGGCGCTTCCGGGTCTTCCAGCCGGTCATCATCCCTGGCCTATTGCAGACCCCGCTCTACGGTCGTCAGATCTTCCTCACGTGGTCGTCAGAGCCACCCTCTGAGGAGAGAACCGCAGCCTGGCTAGCCGATCGGCTAGCCAGGCAAGCGATCCTCTACAGAGAGGACAAGCAGTTCGAGTTCTTGCTTCCCGAGGCGGCGCTGCGCTGGCGGTTCGGACCTCTGAATACAACCCTGGGCCAGTTGGATCGCATTGGCGAAGTGCCCAACCTGCCCAATGTGAAGATCGGGATCATCCCCCAAGATGCTGAAGCCTCGGTGTGGCACACGCATGGGTTCCAGCTCTTCGACAAGCGCGACGGCGAACTTCATGTGCAGGTGGAGACGCTAACGACCGCCCTCAACATCACCGATCCAGCCGACGTGGCCCGCTTCGAGCAAGCCTTCTCTGCACTTCAGGCGATCGCGGTCTTCGGTGGCGAGGCTCGCGCTCTGCTTCAGAGCATCGCCACAGATCTCCGTCGACTTGCCGGACCCGACGGAGAAGTCGGGTCCTGATTGGGCAACACAGGACCAACGGCCCTACGAAGGCTCTCAAACTGCCCCTTCGCAGCGAGGGGACTGGACAGGGCAGCATTACACCGATGTAAACTCCCCCCCAGGGCACCGAGTTACATTGATGTAGTTTGCTCCGGTCAGTGAACCACCGCAGGAGGTCGTGGATGGTCATGTCGCCGCCCGAAGTGGGCGGGTTGCGGAAGCGCAAGGGGCCAGTCCCTCGATTCGTTTCCCCCCGCCCGTCGGTGAGCTTCCCCGACGAGCTTGACGAGCAGCTCCGCAGGGAGGCCGCGAGCACCGGAGAAGAGTACGCCGAAGTCGTCCGCGACCACGTGGACTACTGGCGCACACACGGCGGCCCGGATCACGGCCCACTGGCCGACGCGGCAGACATTCGCTCGCAGGCAGGCCAGCAGCGCTGGCCACGCCGCAAGTCGGTCGGCTTCACCCGCGCCCAGGTCGAGGCGCTTGAGGCATACCAGGCGGCGTGGAAGCTCCCAGCGTTCAGCGACGCCGTGCGCGCCGCGGTCCGCTTCACCCGCGCGCATCGGACTGACCTGCCGGTCCCATCCACCGTGCAGCGCCCGCTGCTGCCACTGACAGGCCACTGGTCGGACACGACCGAAGCGATCAACCAGGCGTCCTAGAGGAGGTAGCTCAACCGCACGCGGCGACACCCACAGCCGCCCAGATCGTTCCCCGAACCGACAAAGAACAAGGCCACCACCCCGCTTGATGCGACCTGTTGGAGCAGGTCGCGAGGGTGGCGGCCACGTTCGTGGAGGTGCTAACTCCCGATGGGAGTTTACCCGACGCAGCCCGGAGATCAACCTCCAGCAGCGGAACCGACCAGCGCCGCTGCCAGTAGACCGCCCCCTGATCCGGTCGCGCCGACGATGGCCTTGGCGCTGGCGCAGGCGGTCGCCCGGCCGGGCGGGAAGGCGTTGCGCCTCACCCCGACCAACGTTGGCGACGGCTGGATCGGCCTCGAGGCGGCGATCGCCGCCGGCGTGGCGTACGCCGTCGACGTCGACGACGAGGTCCTCGCGCTCGACCTGGACGGCGGCGACCCCGAGCTCGGCGAGCTGCTTGATGACCTGGCCGACTACCTCGACCGCCGGGGCGTGCCGCCGGTGGTGGTCGACTCCGGCCAGCCCGGGCATCGCCACCTGTTCGCACGCCTGCCCGCCGGCGAGCTGCGCGCGCAGGTCGAGCAGGTCGCCCGCCAGGTCGGTATCGACGTCCGCGGCCGCGGTCCGGGTCGCGGCGGACCGATCCGGCCGCCGTTGGCACCACACCGGCGCGGCCTGCTGGTCCGGCTGCGGCGTCCCAGCACCGCGGCCGAGGCCCTGACGGCGCTACAGCCGGCAGCGCCGGCGAGCGCCGCCGTGCCCGGTCCCACCGCGGCGGCCGCGGCCCGGGTGATGCCCTCGGCATCGTCGGCGCCGGCACGGGCTGCCGGCCACGGGGCGAAGGGCTCGGCCGCGTGGACCTGCCCCAGCGGCGGGCCGCGACCGGGGCCTCGGTCGGACAAGCGGCTGTCGGTGGAGGCATACCGGCTGCTGCGGTACGGGGCGCCGGCCGGGCATCAGAGCAGCCGGCGCAGCAACATCGACCTGTCGATCGCGATGAGCGCGCTTCAAGCCGGGTGGACGCCGGCGGGTTGGCGCGCGGCCATGCTCGACCCGGGCAACGCCGGCGGCCGCAAGCCCCAGGAGATCCTCGCCGCGCGCGGCGAGCTGGCCGCGCGCCGCTACCTCGACCGCACCTGGGCCAACGCCGAGGCCCTCGTCGCGGCAAGCCCGCCGATCGACCGGTCCGAGGTCGTGGTGCAGCTCCACCAGATGCGGCTGGAGATGGACAACGGCGAGCACGACTGGTCGCGGCAGTCCGGCGCCAACGACTACGAGGCCCTGGTCCACCTGATCGCCCGGGGGACCTGGGCGCATACCCTGGCCGTCCACTACAGCGAGCGGGACCTGGCCGACGACCTCGGCGTGGTCCGCCACACCGCCCGGGCGGCGCTGCGGCGCCTGGAGGCCCGCGGGTGGATCACCAAGGCCCGCGGCAAGATCGGCGACCACGCCATCCTGTGGCGACTTTTGCCCGGGCGACCACGCCGGCGGACCCCGACCTCGACGGACACCGCAGCTGGCGGCGGGACGTCCCCCCCCACTGCCGCGCGCCCCCCCGAGGGGGCGCTTGCCAACGACACAACGGGCGCCCACCTCGATGGCCCAGCCGGCCCGCAGCAGCACGGCATGCCGCCAGGTCACGAGCACCCCGGGACGACTCGCCTGGAACGAGGGTTGAGCGTATCTGTCCCATGTCCTACCTCCCCCCTGTGGGGGGGCTGGAGACCACACGGGAAAAAGTCACGCGGTACCGCCCGAGCAGGGCATGACGCCTTCCGCTGGAAGGGCATGGGGGGGCCGGGGCGGCGGGTGCTGCAACTGCTCCTGGCGGCCAGCCAGGACGGCCAGGCGGTCACCGAGGACCAACTCGCCGACTGGTCGTGCCTGCATCCGGCAACGGTCCGCAAGCACCTACGCCATCCGGAGCGGGGCATGATGGCCCTGGGGCTGGTTGAGCGGCTCGACGATGGCACCTACCAGGCCCGGGTGACCGACGAGGCGGCCCTGGACGAGGCCCTCGACGAGGCCGCTGAGGTCTACGGAACCACCGGCCGGCGGACAGATCAGCGGCACCGGCATGAGCAGGAACGCGCAGCGCTCCACGACTACTTCCGCCGGCTCCGGGAGCGGCTGGAGCAGGCAACGGCCGAGGTGGTGACGCATCCTGCCGCCGCCGGCAAGCAGGCGGCCCCGGACGGCGCGGTCGAGGCGCCGCAGCGCGCCCACGCTCCACCCGCCGCCGTCGTCGCCTGAGCACGTGCAGGTCGGTACCGAGCTACCGGCCGCGGCCCTGGCCTGGGGCATGGGGCGAGGGAGCGCCGGGACGGGCGGGGCGGTCATGCTCGATGTCGACGTCGACGCCGGCAGGCTGCGAGCCAGCGTGGGCGGCGTTGGCGACGATCTGTGGCAGCCGACCGAGCACCCCGTCGCCGAGGGCACCCAGTGCAGGCGCGGGGGCGGGATCGGCGGCACCTGCCGGGCCGCCGTTGTCGATCTGGAAGGCGTGGCCGAGGTCGCGCAGGCCGGCGACGAGGCCGGCGACGTGCTGGCTGCGGCGTTCATGGCTCCAGGGGCGCGGCATGTACCAGAACTGCTTGTTGCGGGACCACGCGAACCGGTTGTCCTTGAGCACCTCGCGGACGGCGGCGTCCTCCCGGTCGGTCCCGCGGACCAGCGTGTCCGCGTCGGTGTGGGTGATGCGGATCTGGCCCGCCGCCGACGCCGGCGGCGAGGCAGTGGGCGGGGGAGTGGCGGCCGGGGCCGCGAGCGGCCCACCCCTGCCGGTCGCTGCGGGGCAGCGCCGGCAGGGGTGGGCGCCTCAACCGGCGCCGGCAACCTCGGCGCCGGTTCGGCCAGCGGGTCCAGGATCCGGGCGATGGTGCCGTCTTTGGCCAGCTCGACAGTGAAGCCGAGCCGGCGGGCGGCGGTGATGAACTGCGCGGCCTCGGCCGCGCTGGCATTGGCATTGAGGTCGCTGCTGGTGTCCAGGCGCCAGCCGCCGTGCTCGCCGGCCCAGGCGAAGCCGTGGCCGTCCAGGGCGGGCTGGAGCAAGGTCGGGACGCCGCGGTCGAGGGTGACCAGGATCAGGTCGTCGACGTGGTCGACGCGGATGCGAGGGTCGCCGGCGACGTCGCCAGCAGCGGGCCGCTCGTCGGGTTGGGCCGTGCCGGCAGATGCCGCCGGCCCGGTCGGGAGCACCGCAGAGCCCTCGACGCGGTGGCCGTCGCTGCGTACCGAACGGAGAAGTCGCTGGGTCTCGGTGTCGCGCCGGGCCGAGCTCCAGGCGGTGGGCGAGGTCCAGCCCGGCTCCTGGTTGGCCAGGTCGACCTGCCGCCAACCGTCGAGGCGTAGCAGGCCACGGGTGCCGTGGTCGCCTGGCGCGACCCCGCGGACAGTGATGCGGCCGTCGTCGGTGCGGTCGACGCGGATGACGGCCGGCGGCTCGGCTGGGACGGTGCCGAATGGGCCTGGTGGGGCGTCGTCAACGGATGTGACAGTAGACCCGGTTTCCTGTTCCGTTCCTACCGGCACTCGGTCGTGACCAGCGGGGGTCGGTGATGCCGCCGGCATCGGCGCCCGCGGCGGCGCCGATGAGGGCTGCCGGTCGGTGCGGTGGCGAGGCGCCTGCTGCCTGCCTTCGTGGCTGTCGACGGTGGCCGAATGGCGATTCATGTTGGCCATTCCGGGCGCATCGGCCATGGCCGCGTCGGCGAGTGGGTCGCCGAGCGGGGTGCCGCCGCCGGGGGGAGGTGGTGGCGGTGGGGGGGCAGCCTCGGCCTCGAGTTCCTGGGTGAGCCGATCCACATGCGCGTGCGCGGCGGCGAGGGCCTCGGCGTGGGCGAACGGCTGCCCGACCGTGGCCTGGGCCCGGGTCAGTTCGGTGCGGACCCGGGCCAGGTCGGCTTGGGAGCTGCCTGGCACCGTGCACACCGAGCCGGGCTACCTGGAGGTGGCCCTGGTCCACCACGACGCCCTGGCCGACGCCGAGGCCCTCGTGCGCCTGCGTGTGCCTGCCAGCACCCCAGGGATCTACCTCAACCCGTTCGACGAGGGCAGGCGGCTCCGGGCGCCTACGCTGCTGCTCGCCCGAGGGTGCAGCATCGCCGGATCTGGTTTGGATGCAGCAAGTGCCGAGCGGCCCCCCGCAGAGGCCTCCAGCATGACCGCGAGGAACGGCGCGAGTACGGCCAGCGCCAGCGCGGCCAGGGCGAGCCCAGCCAGGGCGATGACCGCGTCAGGAAACCGCGGCCAGGAACAAGACCCATCCGGGACATGCGTTCACCGCACCGACACCTCAAATGTCACAACTGGCCTCTTGCCGTACAGCCTGCACCACCATCATGTGGAGGGGAACCAGCGCGGCGGCCTATTGCCCGGTCGGGCGCAGCAGGAACTCGAACGAGCGTCGCATCGTTCCCAAATCATGCCGCTTCGGTGTGACCGTCCATCCGCGTGCACGAGGGTATGAAACGGCCCCAGGTCGCTGAACCGCGCCGGCGGGCGGCCAGCCGCGTGAGAAGGGAGCTGGCATGACCGTCCTGCCGCAGGAGCTGTACGTCGCCAACCCCGACCGGCCGCTCCACGTCGCCCGCGCGGAGCTGGTGCTGGCCCACAACGACTTCTACCCGCTCAGCAGCGAGTTCGACTACAGCCCGCTGTCGCGGTTCATGCGCTCCTTCCTCAAGCTCGACTACGCCATGGGCGAGCGCGCCACGATCGCGGTCGACCTGCTGCCGCTCACGCCGCGCCAGCGCCGGCGCCACCGCAAGCGCCTGGCCGCCAGGGCCGCCAGGAAGAAGGGTAGCTTCGACACGCTCGGGTTCACGGTCGGCAACGCGGTGCTGGTCCAGGGGGACGACGAAGACTCCGACCTGGAGCAGAGCATCGCCTCCCAGCTGCTGGCCGAGCGCCTCAGGCAGCTTGAGAACGCCTTCCGGCTCCAGGTGCTGGTCCGGGTGGAGGCGCGGGGCAAGCAGCGGGCCGAGTGGATGCTCAAGGGCATGGTCGCCTGCTTCGACCAGTTCACCGCCCGCAACTCCTACCAGATCCACGGCGTCAACCTGGGGTTGGCGTTCCTGTCGACCGCCGAGCTGCCGCTGCTGCGCCGGTTTTTCGACTTCCGCATGCGCACGGGGCTGTTCGCGCCGCTGAAGAAGAGCATCGTGAGCGGCAAGGAGATCCAATGGTTCGTCGGCCCCGTCTCCATCAAGGACGAGATGGGCGCCCCCGACAAGCACGGCCACCGGCTTATGGGCGGTCAGCCGATCCCGGAGGTCGCGACCTTCCAGTACCAGCCGGACGTGCTGCCGCTCGGCCTGATCTACAGCCGCGCGAGGGGCATCGTGCTGGCCGGGGCGAGACTGGGGGACACGCGGCTGAGCTTCACGGCAGGCAAGTCCGGCTGCGGCAAGACCGT
>Ga0209382_10011400_pt1 | contig 11034 bp, 13 predicted proteins | sample SoiMetdeltSBSDD5_FD_187599 | JGI IMG/M metagenome (GOLD analysis project Ga0209382, IMG submission 187599) | Bulk soil microbial communities from a Populus tree surrounding site in Tennessee, USA - Soil MetaG P. deltoides SBSDD5 (SPAdes) (version 2) | ecosystem: Environmental > Terrestrial >...
CGTAAACTTACTCGGTTGTTCGATCGGCAGATCGGCCGGTTTGGTGCCTTTGAGGATTTTGTCGACGTAGATCGCGGCGCGCTTGTGCATGTCCTCATAGCTCGGCCCGTAGGACATCAGGCCTCCGGCCTCTACCAGTTCCTTGTATGCATTCACGTTCGGCAGGCGCAGCTCGTTGATGAAGTCCATCATGCGTTGGCGATTATGCAGGAAAACGCGATCCGCCAGGATGAGTAGCGCATCTGGTCGCTCCTTTCGGATTGCTGCAAAAGCGTCGTCGAGGTCTTCAGATTTACGTATGTCGTGCAGTTGCAGCTTTATTCCCATCGCCTGGGCGGCGGCACGAGCTTGTTTCATCGACGAAACATGAAATGGATTGAGTGAATTAACGAACATAGCGACATGTGAAAGTGCAGGCAGAACTTCGCGCAGTAGCTGGAGTCGTTTGCCCTCGAGATCTGGCGCGATTGAGCTCAATCCGGTCAGATTGCCCCCAGGTCGCGCTAGGCTCGACACAAGTCCGGTACCGATCGGGTCGCCAACCGCGACCATGACAAGTGGTACAGTTGTTGTTGCACTCTTTACCGCAAGCGCCGCAGGAGTCCCGGCAGTGACGATCGCATCTACCTTGGTGGCGATGAGTTCCGCCGCGAGCATTGGAAACCGGTCATAGTTTCCTTCCGCCCAGCGGTATTCAATGGCGATATTGCGGCCTTCCTCGTAGCCAAGTTCGCGTAGACCTTCACGGAACGCGTCGACGAGATTGGTTTCAAGCGCCGCGGTAGAATTGCCCATGAAGCCGATGCGGGGAATTTTATGCTGCGCGTGCACACCGACCGGCCACGCGACTGCCGCACGGCCGATAACTATGATGAAATCCCGTCGCCTCATCGGCGCGCCTCCGAGGCCAAAGTCAGGCGATCGTACCGGCAAAGATCAAAGCACCGGAAGGGGTCATAATGTCCGCTTTGGGTCAAAAGCAGACATTTGCGCCGCAAAAAGTCATGTCCGCTTTACCCCCGAAAGCGGACAAGTGCGGTGCAGCTAGGGATGTCCGCTTTGGGCCAAAAGCGGACATCCATGTGACACCCTTTTTGCATACCCCGACAGACGTGTAGCCATATACTCAAGACTAAAATTGCGCGAGGCACTTTGGTCGGCCTGGACCGACTATTCTGGCGCAACTCTTGTGCATCGTGAACAGGAGAAGAGCATGAATATCATCGAGAAATCCCGAGAGACGGTTGAGCAACTTCTTGCTCGTCGCAATTTGCCGAAGACATATGAGGAAAAGTGCCAATATGCCCTCGACCTGGTCGACATGCATTTACATGAGGAAAACCCCGACCGCATCGATGAATGCATCAAGCTTTATACCGAGGATGCCATCTGGGAGACGCCCGCTCGCAACGTTAGCTATCGAGGGCGGGAGACGATCAAGAACATGTATCTGCGCGTGTTCAACTCCGCGGAGGGGATCACCTTTCATCCGATTGAGCGCTTCGCAACGCCGGACCGCGTCTTCGACGACATGTGGGCGACGTTTCGCATCTCGGGTGATGGCTTCGAGAATTGCCCGTTCCCCATCGGCACCAAGGTGAAGATGAGATTGCTGCACAATTTCCATATCCGCGATGGAATGATCGCTAAGGAAATCGGTTACGAGATATGGCGACGCGACGAGTAGACGACAAAAATCGCCTCGATTTTTTCGCGCTGCGCATGTGTCATAAGCGGACATTTGCACCGCAATTGGCACTGCACAAATCAATGTCTGCTTTGGGCCATAAGCGGACATTACGCATTGCAATCGTTACGAAAGTAGACCGCGCCGCTCACCAATTGCTGTCCCGCGTGATTAACCTATGCACAGATTGATCTATCGAATAAGACTTGAATCTCAAATTGCTATGGAGAGCACCCACAATGGCTAAGAAAACCAAGCGACGCACTAAACGAGTGTCCTGGACCAAATCTCATCTGGCAGAGTTACGGAAATACTCAAGGGACAAGTTGCCCGTCAAAAAGATTTCAAGATTGATGAAGCGTTCCGTCGGTGCGTTGCGTCAAAAAGCACGCAATCTAGGAGTCAGAATTGGCCATCGTCGCTAACCGAACCCAATTTATCCGCGCGTATTTTACCCCGAAAAGCGGACATTAATCGCTGGCTCAGGAATGTCCGCTTTGGGTTAAAAGCGGACATGTGCAATGCACCAACCCATGTCCGCTTTACCCCCAATAGCGTCCGCAAAAGCAGGCATTCTGCCTGCGGAAAACTGTAGGCGAGCGACCCTGAGGGTTTGAAATACTTCTGCGCATAGATCACTTATCACGCGGCTAGGCCGACGGGCCGAAAGCCTGGCAGCACACCGGCCCGCGTGACCCATTGTGCGGCGCGGTGCAACGCCATGGCTCATCCGCCAAAAAAGCCAGATTATGCCGGACAACTACTCGACTATCTCTTGCCGCTGCCGCCGACGTCATCATCAACGGCGGTGGTAACGACCGTTGATGAGCAGGCGACGCTCGATCGGATACTGGCCAAGATCGGCAAGAAGTTTATCCCCGATGATCTCAATCGGATGGCGCTCTGGATTGCCATTAAACAGGCCGCCGACGCTAAAAAGAGCGTCGACCGTTATCGCTCTGGAGCGCGCACACACGCAATCGTCAAGTCGATGAAACGCGTACGTAACGCGGCAGAGTCACTGGCTGCGGTCATAAAAGAAAATGAAGATACTATTGAATTCTTGACCGAGCAGCTTGCGTCCATTGAGCAATTGATTGTTAGTGTTTCAAATATTGAGCAGCTACTGACCGAGTCTAGCGTCGCTATACGCGCGCGATATGACCGCATTCCTTCCGCAAACGATTGGCTGGCTGGCGTAGAATTACCTCTCATTTTTGAGGATTTTTTTTACCGCAAGCCTGGCCGCTCACGGATCAACGACAAGCCCGGCGGCCCCGCTGTACGTTTCATCGCCGCCGTAATGCGCGAAATAGATAGTCCGCTCGCAGAAGAGACAATCGTACGAGCCATGACGAGGTTTTCCGAGCTTCGGAAGCGTCGTCAGGTTGTTCGTCGGCGCAACAGCAACATTGGGCAAAAGTGACGTAAGATTTCCATTATCGCCCAACGTTTCAACTGCCTGATTTGATTGTATTGCCGTTGTTCGCACAAGCAGCAACGGAGAATCGAATGATAGAGATAATCGCACGAGAGCAGGACGTTGATGCGGGCTTCGTGACAAATATGGACGGTGCGCTAACTGTCCGTACGTTCTGCGATCGCTATTCGATTGGTCGAACGGCTTTCTATGAAGAAATAAACAGTGGCCGACTGATCGCGAAGAAACGCGGCAGCAAAATCCTCGTTCCCCTCGTTAATGCCCGCGCGTGGCTGGAAACCCTTCCCAATCTCGAGTCTAGGACGAGGGCAGCCACTCTCAAATCTCAAGCTGCGGAGGTTGCAGCATAGCAATCAAACCGCCCCGGCGCGGGTCAAGAAAAAAGGCCCGCAGAGTTCGCACCTCGCACGGGCCAAAGGAATTAAGACGATGCACGAATTACATGAACCCCAGGCCCAGGGCAACCCGGACTCCGGCAACAGCAAAATTACGAGCAGCGTTCCTAATAATTCCGATTTGCTAGAGTTTAGTCTTCCACCGCGACGCTGTGAGCAATGCGGCAAACGCCGTATCCCCGCGTTGCCACCCCCAGATCCGCCCAGCCACCCGAGCCGTCACCATCCAGTAGCGGCGGAATTCCCGTGGCTAAGTCGCTTTTTTCAACAAGACAAATGGAGAAATAACAATGCGGGACCAAACCTCGGCAGAGTATCTACAATCAGCCCAACCCCGCTTGTTCATGATCTGCCGCGAGTTCGAAGTAGGTCGCATCAAGCTTACGCCGTATATCAGTAAGGTCGAGCGCGGCTGGGGCGAAGTCATCAGCGAGGGTTATGACCCGGATCACAGTCCTCTGGGTTGCCCGGTCTATTGGCGTATCGTCAAGCAAGGTGACGAGCAGGTCTATTGCAGCACCTTTTCGGCAACGCGCGATCAAATCATGAAAGGTTGGGGGACAAAGGGCCTTGTCTATTGCGATCCCGTCACAGGACGGGCGGTCGTGCGGCTCGAAACGGCGATGGATTCGTTCCCTGCCAACGCGCTGTCGCGGGCCTGAGAACCAGGAGGCAGTGGCCTAACAATCACCACCCGTGGCACGGGCCAACAAAGAGGCCCGCCGAGATTGCAGCTCGCACGGGCCAAAGGAATTAAGACGATGAACCAGATACACAACCTCGGAATCGGGGGCAAGGACAATGAATATCCGGCGCTATCCCCCGCCATCGAAGCCGGCGCCACGAACGCATTGCCCGCGCCGCCAAGTATGGGTGATGAACCCGAAGGCTCCTGGCCGAGGATCATTGATCTGATTTTTGACATCGTGCGCCATCGCGACCGAATGGCCCTTAAGCGCAAGGCGCTCGGCCAATACAAGCGCAGGCTTGCCCGCAAGCATAAGCGGAGGGCCGCCCGATGACGTTGCAGATGCCAACACTCGACGCCCTCAACGGGGAATCTGCGCACCAGCTTGATGACTTGGAAATGAGTGCCTCTAACATAGAGTTGGATGCGCTAGTCCTTGCAAACGACGACAGAAATAAGATAGGGGCACGGATCGCGCGTCTTGGTTCCCTCAACCCTATTGAACGAGCACAACAGATTAAGGCCGCTGCTAAGGAGTTGGGCGTGCCCGTGGCGGCCGTCAAGCAAGCCGTCAAGCAAGCCGAGGATGCCACCAACACCAAAGGCCAGGGCCGGCCGCTCGAATTCCGAGCATTAGAACCGTGGCCCGATGCTATTAACGGCGCAACGCTGCTCGCCGAACTCTGCGCCGCCATCCGCCAATACCTAATCCTTCCGAACGGGAGCGTCGAAGTATTGGCTCTTTGGGCCGTACATACACACGCCTTCAAATGTTTCGGCCATACACCCCGCCTCGCCATCACGTCACCCGAAAAGGGATGCGGCAAGACGACTACCCTCGATGTGCTCGCTGAGTTGGTAGCACGTCCATTGTCCACTTCGAATGCAACAGTGGCAGCTGTGTTTCGTGTCGTGGAGACAGCGGCGCCGACACTGCTGATCGACGAGGCTGATACCTTTTTGAAAGAAAATGATGAGCTGCGAGGAATCCTGAACAGCGGAAACAAAAAGGGCGGTCAAGTTGTTCGGACTGTCGGCGACGATCACGAACCACGACAGTTCTCTACATGGGCACCAGCTGCCATCGCGATGATCGGACGACTGCCAGAGACCCTGGAAGACCGATCCGTAGCCGTTGGCTTGCGTCGACGAAAACCTACGGAGCGAGTGAAACAGTTTCGCAGCGAGCGAGCCAACGAGCTAAGGCAACTCGCCCGTAAGACTGCCCGGTGGGTGGCCGATAATCAGGGCGCACTCGCCGCCGGTGATCCTGATACGGGCATACTCTCCAACCGCGCGGCGGATAACTGGCGGCCATTTTTTGCCATTGCAGATCTAGCCGGTGGTGATTGGCCGCTTACGGCCCGTAAGATTGCCGAGGAATATGAAGGAGCCAAACAAGATCAATCAAAGCGAACAATGTTGCTCAGTGACATCCGAGGCGTATTCGCGGCCAAGCCGTATGCCACGCGGATTGCCTCAATTGAGCTGGCGCTCGAGCTTGGCACAATCGAAGGGCGGCCATGGGCCGAGTGGAGGAATGGGAAGCCGATCACTGCCGCCGGTCTTGCCAGGATGCTGGCTCCCTTCGGTATCTTGTCAGGAACCAGGCGCGACGGGTCCGAGACCTTCAAAGGCTACCTTCTGGCGGACTTCGAAGAAGCATTCGCTAGTTATCTTGGCGATCACACCGTCACACCGTCACAACTCAATAACCACGGCCATTGTGACGCTTTGCAATCCGTCACACCGAAAAGCGATGTGACGGTTTCAAAATTGCAGAAACCCAACGGCCACGGACATTGTGACGGTGTGACGCTTTCGCAGGGGGTGGACCCCGACGGGTGGACATTCAACCTCGAAGATAGCGTGTCATGAGCCGCCCTGCTTTGATCTCCGCGGGTCATGGCCGCGCCGATTTTTAGAGAGCATTGTCGCATGACCGTCCGCAAAGCATCGCTCCCTTTACCGCAGCGAACGCCCGCATATGTGTCGCGCGAGGTAGGTGCTGCCGAACTTTGCATTTCGCCCGAAACGTGGGATCGCATGGTTGCAGCTGGCGAACTTCCGAAAGCTGACAAGCGATTTCTCGGGACAATGCCACGGTGGGAGTGGACGACCGTTCAAGCCTACTTGAAGGACGGAGCCGCGACGCCAACAATGTCGGCTGACGTATACATTCGTGGGGCTGAGAATGCCGAGGCGAAGGAAAAGCGCCGTATTTGATCTCCCGGCTGGCGTTCATGTGGTCCGGTCGAAGGGCCGAACCTACTACTACTTTAGGCCGCATCGAGGGACCGCGTACGCCGGCAAGCCCGTCACTCTCGGGGCCGATCCGGGTGATCCGGCATTTTGGGAAAGTCTCAAGCTCGCCCGCAACGACCGAGTCGAAGGGATCAAGCCCGGATCGTTCTCCGCGCTGATCGCGGCCTATAAAAACACGCGCAAGTGGCGCGACGACTATTCGGAGAACACGCGCCAGAACTACGAAATTTCGCTTCGACGGATAGAGGCGGCATGGGGCGACCTGCCCGTCAACGGTTTAACCGCAATGGGGATTTACAAGCTCCGCGATCAATTCGGCTCGACGCCGGTACAGGCAAATCACCTTGTTTCAGTGCTACGGACGGTCATCGCGTGGGGCATTCCGAGAGGCTATAGCGAGCGCAACCCAGCGCTTGAAGTCATCGCGATCGACATTCTGAACGAGCAAAACGCTCGGCCATGGCCCGAGGAAGCGTTTCGCGTCGTACTGCAAGAGGCGCCGGAGCATCTACGCCGGGCGGCTTTCCTCGGCCGAGTGACCGGCCAACGTCGCTCCGATCTCGTCCGCATGGGGAAGCGCAACCGGCGCGATGACGGGCTCGACATTCAGATTAAAAAACTTCGTGGGAAGTGCCATTTCATGCCACTCAATCCCGGCGAGCTTGCCGTGCTGGATTCGTGGGAATGCTCGGAAACCGGCCCGTGGATTGTGTCGCCGAGGGGTAAGCCCATGAGCGGCGACCATTTGGCGGCCTCCCTCGGGCGCTTCATCGCGAACCGCCCAGACATTAAAGACATTCCGCAATTAACGCCGCACGGTTGGCGAGCTATGGCGGTTTGCGACCGGCGGCTTGCCGGCCTAGAACATCAAGAGATTTCCGCTCAACTGTGCATGTCGTTACAAATGGTCATGCGCTATTCCAAGCACATCGATGGTGAGCGGCTTGCCCGTCGAGCCAACGCGAAACGAGAACAAAATGCGGTCGAGTTTGTAAAACTAGGCCCCTTGGGATTGTAAAACCGAAACGCTATCTATATGAAACCGCGGAGAAAACGATGGGGAATAGTTCAACGGTAGAACATCGGACTCTGACTCCGAGAATCTAGGTTCGAATCCTAGTTCCCCAGCCAGTTGATTTTGCGCGGCTTTTCTCTCCTTTGCATTAGAACATCGAAGACCGGTCGGGAGGCCAGTCGGGAATTTTTGTTCTCGTTTCAAGCTTCGTTATGGCGCTGTCGCCGAGCGCCGGATCGCGGGCGAGGTAGTGTGTATCCAGTATCGCGCGCACGCTGCGCAGCGAGTGCCCGGTGATGGTCGCAATTTCCGGTTCGGTGCATTCGGCAATCGCGAGCCGCGTCACCGCGGTTCCGCGCAGATCGTGAAACGTGACACCGGTGATGCCAGCTTTCCTGCACGCCTTACCCCACGACGCCCTAAATCCGTCCGGCGTCCAGGGCCTGCCGTCGCTTGTGGTGAGGATGATGGTCGATCGCCTCGGCGCAGCATCGAGCGCGGCCTTCAGTGGCGCGCCAACACGGATGACCACGCGGGCGCCCCCCTTCGACTGACGCAACCTGATGTGCTTTCCATCATAAGCCGACCAAGGGAGCCGAAGGAGATCGCCCTGTCGCTGTCCGGTCCACAGCGCCAGCAGTAGCGGCAAATGTAGGTGAGACGGTGCGCGTTCGAGGAATGCGGCTTCGTCAGCTTCGGTCCAGATTTTTTCAGCACGCGAGCCGCGATAGAGTCGGCCGCCGCGAGCACATGGATTTTCCGCAACGAGTCCACGATCCATGCCCCATGACAGGACACGGGCGAGCACGACCCAAGCATAGTCAGCTTGCCGGCGTGACGTGATTGCGAGCCGTTCCCGCCAGGCCTTGAATATGCCGCGCGTTCGCTTGTCGGTGAGCGCTGACAGCGGAAAGTCGCCAAATGTCTTTTCGATTACTTTGATCTTGCCAACGTAATCCGCGCGGGAACGTGCAGCCAATTTCAGAAAATCGTCACTGGCTTGGTATCCCTGTAGCACACTCAAAAGCGTACCGCGCGGCGGCATCACCCTGCGCGCAACGGCCTCGTTATAGCTTGCGATAAATTCCGGTGTGCCTGGCTCGCCGCGCAACGGCGGGCCGCCCTTCCATGCCCAATAATAGGTCCTGAAGCTGCCATCCGCGAGCCGCTTCCGTTTCGAATTAATTCCCTTCAATCGAACGCGCATGGCTTGCCATCCAATCATCTAGTGGCTTTGGCGGCGCTGCATCGGTTGCGCCATCGTCGGGAATAAGAGTGATTTTGCCGTCGCTGATTTCGATGCGAACGTTCACGCCGGCCATTTTGGCGGCTTGAAATGCCCGCTTCACATCGGCCTTGCGGAACGTTGATCGTTTTTTGTTTGGTGCTTTGTTCGGCATCGTTCAGCCTCGCCAAATTCCGGCTTTTAGAAACCATTGTAAGTTATAGCAGGCGGCGAGAGCCCCGCTTCCCTCAATAATTCTGCCGATTATTTTAGGACGCCGCCCGGGAGAAATCCCGGCGGCGACGCTTCCGAGCAAATCAGGCGATGTGAAGCCTTGGCGGCCTGCGCGAAGTAGTCCCCTCGGCTAGATTGCAAATCATCACACCCGGATCGCCACGAAAAACCCAATCGAGCGATTGTCCGTGCCTGTAGACAATATCATTTATCTCGGCCTCCGCATCTAAATCTTCGGGAGCACCGGCAGCGCGTTTGCGGCAATATTCCACGGCTCTTGCCGCTGCGGCGCAGTCGACGGTTGCTCGCACCTGGCGGTCTGCAAGGCACTCGATAATTGCTTCAAGGCGTTCCGCGGCGCCCTGCCAGTTGCATGAGAACTTCTTGCGAGGCATCGGTGTGCTCCATGGGTAAGCCCTGGCGAGACTCGGAATCCGTATGCGCAAAAGTCATGTCCGCTTTACCCCAAAAGCGGACCCCGTTGGCATGGATGTCCGACAAACACCGCAATGAAAAAACGCAACGGCGGCGGCCCCCTGCCACAAAAGGTAGGCCTATGCTTTGATAGCGCTAGCATGGCAGGCGCTGGAGGCGTCCCACATCGCAATCCGAACTGAGGGCGAGACCCGGTATCCTGCCACTCGGACGTTTGCGGTATGCACGGCGTAACATGAATATCAATATCACCATCCAATGCGCCACGTGCGACGAAAAGACCAATTGCCGTATCGGTATGTCCAACCGGTCGGAACAACCGCTTCGCTTTTGCTGCCAGTCTTGTGGTTCGCCCATCGACATCGAGATCAGAAAGAATGGCGTGTCATTTGCGGGTGCTAAACAAGTGGAAACATTGCCATTCGACGATAAGACCAACTTTGTTGATCTGCATCTCGATTACCCGGTCAGTTTTGAAAAATACGTTATGGGTTACACGCCCTTCCTTCGAGCCTCTCAACGGGTTGAACCAGAATACCTGCTGCTGCACATGTCGCGCTTAGATCACTTAAACGCCGAACTCACAAAATTTAGAGACTTTAAGCTGCTTATTAATCTCTATATCAAAAGCAAATGGAGCCTCTTCAAGTCAGTCTGCTGGGACGTTTTTCGTGTGAAATTGAAAACGGAAAAGCCCGAAGATCTAAATGCCGCCCTCTATGCGGTCATTGCGATTATGATGTTTCCATTTGAGTATCCGGGCCAAAATACAGAGTCTGTGGAATTTTACTCTGACCTGACGAAGGATCTACATGAAAATAAACTCGCTGCGATGAACGCATTTATGGATGAGATCTTAAACTCCGGTTTTTTAAAAAATCTTCAGATTGATTGTCTCGAAATCTACCCGAGAATTTTGGATGCAGAACTCCCGCTACGGCCCGCGTTTTTTTTGGATTTTGATGAGGAATACAAAAATAGCCCCATTCCGATGCGCGTATCGTCTGATGCATTCGAGAGTTACAAAGATCTCTACAAAGATATTTCTGAGATTATTTCTCGACAATTCGTTCTACCAGCAGGGCTAAACAACTTGATAAAACGTGGGAACCATAATGCCTTTAAGCCGGAAATCGGTAAGGCCGCAAATGGAAAGGATTATACCCCAAAAAGCCTGCATCAGTTTGCCGACGTATCATTCGGCACGAAACTTGATTACATCGATGACAGCTGGCTTCCACCTTTAGAAGGAGGAGCCGACAATGAACTTCGAAACGCAATCGCTCACTTCAAAACAGAATACGACGATACGACGCAAACCATCACCTATTATCCAAAACGCGAAGGTATCAAGCAGAAAAAGGGTAGACAGATTTCGTTTCTACAATTTATGCATCAATTATTAATTACATATCGCGAGATGCACCGGTTGCATCATTTGGTCAAATGTCTTTTCTATTATCAATTCTTGATCCGAAAGTAAGCCGAGCGGCGCAATCAAGCAAAAGCGGCGCAACTAGGCATGTCCGCTTTGGGCCAATAGCGGACATCGCGTTGATCGCGTTACTGGCCAAGGCGCACGGCCGAAGTCGAAAACGCCTGATCGGCCGACTCTTGAATGCCGCCGAGCACAAACGCGCCAATGACTG
>Ga0209382_10011402_pt1 | contig 11034 bp, 5 predicted proteins | sample SoiMetdeltSBSDD5_FD_187599 | JGI IMG/M metagenome (GOLD analysis project Ga0209382, IMG submission 187599) | Bulk soil microbial communities from a Populus tree surrounding site in Tennessee, USA - Soil MetaG P. deltoides SBSDD5 (SPAdes) (version 2) | ecosystem: Environmental > Terrestrial >...
CGTGGGGCACGCTGGTCTCGGATGGCGCCCGGGTCCTGGCGTTGTTCCCGTGGCTGGTCGCCTTCCCGGGTGCGGCGCTCTCGGCCACGCTGCTGTGCTTCAACTTTCTCGGCGACGGGCTGCGCGACGCGCTCGATCCCCAGGACCGGCGCGACGTGGCATGAGCACGCGCGCCAGGTTCGACCGAGCTTCCTGACCGCCCCGCCTGCGCGGCGGGGCATTCGAGAGGTCACCATGCTCTCCCGCCGTGGCTTCATCCGCAGCATCGCGACGCTCGCGGCCGCGCCGTCGGTCGCCCTCCCGGGCGGCGAGGCCGTGGCCGCGCCTCGTGGACGTGGGACCGGCTGGCCCGCCGACAACGACCCCGACTACTGGGGCGGGATTCGCGCGCAATTCGACCTGCGCGCGGACGAGGTGTTCTTCAACACCGCGACGATGGGCGCGCCACCGCGTGTGGTCGTCGATGCGGTGACCCGCAGCATGCGCGACCTCACCGCGACCCTGGCGGAATGGGACTACAAGCCCGACCGGCCCAACTGGTTCACCGGCTACTCGGCCGAGAACCCGATCCGAGGCAAGCTCGCCCGGCTCGTCAACGCCGGGATCGAGGAGCTCGCGTTGATCCAGAACGCCACGATGGGCCTGAACTTCGTCGCGATGGGACTCGACCTGGAGCGCGGCGACGAGATCCTCCAGACCGACCAGGAGCACATCGGCGCGAAATCGTGCTGGGAGCTGCTGCAGAAGCGCCGGGGCGTGGTGTGGAAGACGGTCACGCTGCCGGTCCCCGCCAGCGACCCGCAGGAGATCGTGGGCCTGGTCGAGGCGGCGATCACGCCGCGGACGCGCGTCATCGCCTGGCCTCACGTGACCTCGGCGCTCGGGACCATCCACCCGGTGAAGGCGATCTGCGCCCTCGCCCGGAGCCGCGGCATCTTCACCGTGATCGACGGTGCGCAGGCGATCGGCCAGATCCCGGTGGACGTGCGAGCGATCGACTGCGACGCCTACGTCGGGAGTCCTCACAAATGGCTGCTGGCCCCGGCGGGCAATGGGTTCCTGTACGTCCGCCGGGACGCCGCGAGCCGGGTCTGGACCACGCTGGCGAGCGGGGAGTGGGCGAACGAGAAGGACCCGGGCCTGAGGCTCCAGCAGCGCGGCACCGGGAACCTCTCGCTCCTGATCGGGCTCGATACCGCGATCGATTTCCATCTGCGCGTCGGCCCCGAGCGCTGGTTCGCCCGCATCAAGCATCTGGGCGATCACCTGCGCTCACGCCTGCGCGAGACGCCGGGGGCGACCATCTCGTCCTCGACCCATCCCGAGATGTGCGCCGGGATGACCACGTGGAAGCTGGACGGCCATCCGCCCTACGCGATGGTGGACCGCATCTGGGCGCGGGAGCGCATCCGCCCCCGCGCCGTGAGCGAGATCTGGGGCATGCGGACCAGCACGATGATCTACAACAGCGAGCGTGAGATCGAGCGCCTGATCGCCGCGGCGCAGGCGGTGGCGAGGGAGCCCAAGGGCGGGTAGGAGGTCCGCTGGCGGAGAGGCCCGCTATCTCAACAGCGCCAGCTTGCGCGTGAGCGCACCGTCCGGCGTGCGAGCGCGCATCCAGTAGATCCCGCCCGGTCTCGGCGCGCCGGCCTCGTCGCGGCCGTCCCAATGGATCGGGTGCACGCCGGCCTCGAGCTCCCGCCCCGACGCCAGCGTCCGCACCCGCCGGCCCGCCGCGTCCAGGACCTCAACCGTGACGGGCGCGGGCGCAGAGAGCTCCAGGCGGAGCGTCACCTCACCGCGCGCGGGGTGGGGTCGGATCGGCTGGATCTCGAAGCGCGGCTCGGGTCCCGCGCCGACCGACGCCACCGGGTCCGTGGCGTCGGCCCATTGGGCGTAGATGTCGGCGAAGGAGCCGGGCCTGAAGTCGGTCCACGACGCGATGACCCCTCCGCCCGCGTCCGCCACGAGCGACGGAGAGTACTGCTCGCCGGTGGACGCGCAGAGCGCGGAGCCATCCGTCGGCCAGGACGGATCGAGCGACCCGCTCGCCAGCACGTGCTGGGCGTAGATGTCGCTCGAAGCGCCATGGCGATAGTCGAGCCAGGCGACCACCGCGCCGCCCGCACCGACGGCGGTCATGCTCGGCGTGGCCTGCTCGCCGGCGGCCGCGCACAGCGCGCGCCCATCCACCGGCCAGGCCGGATCGACCACCCCGGTCGCGAGCACGCGTCCCGCATAGATGTCGGCCTGCTCGCCCGTGCGGTAGTCGTACCACGCGACGATCGCGCCGGCGGCGCCATCGCTCACCACCATGGTGGAGTATTGCTCCCCCGTGGCGACACAGAGGGCGCGGCCGTTCACGGGCCAGACGGCGTCCACGACGCCGGGGCCCAGCACGTGCTGCGCGTAGATGTCGGCGTCGAGACCGCTCCGGTAGTCGTGCCAGCTGACGATGCCGCCGCCCGAGCCATCGGCGACGATGGTGGGTCCGGACTGATTCCAGCCCGTGGCGCACAGCGCGAGACCGTCCCCGGGCCACGCCGGATCGAGCGCACCCGAAGCCAGCACGTGGTGCGCGTAGATGTCGGAGTCGGTCCCGTTCCTCAAGTCGGACCACGAGAGGAGTGCACCACCCGACCCGTCCGGCGCGATGACGGGGACCGACTGGTTCTCGGCGGCGGTGCAGACCGCCGTTCCTCCGGCGGGCCATGCGGGATCCACCACTCCCGATGCGAGCACATGCTGCGCGTAGATGTCCGTGTCGGGACCACCCCGGTAGTCCCGCCAGGTGACGATGGCGCCGCCCGCGCCGTCCGAGGCGATCGCGGGATAGATCTGGTCACCCGACGCCGTGCACAGGGCGCGACCGTTCGCCGGCCAGCCGGGATCCACCACGCCCGAAGCGAGGATCCGCTGAGCGTAGATGTCGGAGTTGGAGCCCCGGTCGTCGTACCACACGACGATGGCACCGCCCGCGCCGTCGGAGACGATCACCGGTGAATACTGGCCACCCGACGCGATGCACAGGGCCCGACCTCCGGGCGGCCAGCCGGGATCCATCGCGCCGGTCGCGAGCACGTGCTGGGCGTAGATGTCCGCCGTCCCGTTCCGATAGTCGTACCACGCAACGATCGCGCCATCGTCACCATCCGCGACCGTGACCGGCGTCAGCTGGTTGCTGGCGGCGGTACACACCGGGACGCCATCCGGCTGCCACTGGGCCTTCGCGGAGTCGGGTACAACCGCGAGGAGCATGGCCGCCACGACGATGCCGCGCAGGATGCGATACGACACTCGAGACTCCTCGTGCGATCGGCGTCGATCACGGTGGAATCGTGCGGCGGCTCGGGGTTCGGTCCCGCGCGTGGCGATTCTATCCCGGCGTTCGCGGCTCGCGCACGGTGATGTGGAGGCTGCGGGAGCGCGCCCGATTGGCAGGGCTAAACACGTGTAACGATCCTCTCCGGCGGTGGACGAATAGGGATACCCCGCCGCCATCGCGTGGGCCGGTTGATCCTCGCGCGGCGCCGGGATTCCGCGACGGCAGGGCACACAGGATGCGTCGCCACCTCTGCCTCGAGGCCGCATCTCGCGCGGCGCCGGTCACACATCCATGCAGGAGGTTTCCATGCGCAAGCTCGTGATGTTCGGCACCTTGGTCGGATTGCTCATGCTCGCGAGCACCGCGGTCGCGAAGGAGTTCAAGACCGGCGGCCTCAACGGGGGCGAGGAAGTCCCCGCGCGCGACAGCAATGCGCGTGGGAACGCGACCTTCGAGCTGAGCGACGACGGACTGACCCTGAGCTTCAAGCTCATCGTCGCGAACATCGACAACGTGGTCGCCGCCCACATCCACATCGGTCCCGCGGGAGTGAACGGCCCCGTGGTGCTGTTCCTGTACGGCAACGCCCCCGCTGGGGGCGGCACCGTCAACGGCGTCATCAGCGACGGCACGGCGACCGCGGCGAACCTGGTCGGTCCGCTGGCCGGCCAACCGCTCTCGGCCCTGATCGACGCGATGATCGCGGGCAACGCCTACGTCAACGTCCACACCAACGACGGCGTGGCTCCCCCCAACACCGGCCCGGGTGATTTTCCGGGTGGAGAGATCCGCGGCCAGATTCGCGACTAGCGGTTCTTCAAGGGGGATCAGGGGTGGCGGCCCGCCCGCCACCCCTCCCTTGCTTTCCGCGGCACCTCGCCTCGCGTGTGCCGGCGACTGGCGCCCGACGGCCCACGGCGGTGGCGGGGCTGTCGATCGTCTCGTCGAAATCCCACCCATACGGTGCCTGAAGGAGGAACCTGGAACCGCCGATAAGAGACTGAGGAGGAGGGTTCGGGCGTGACCGTGGGCCAGCAGGGTTCTCCGAGTCGTCCCGCCCGGGCCGCCCACGGCCGGAGCCGGGCGCCTCGACGCGTCGCCATGCTCCTGGCGGCACTTCTCGCCGCCTGCGCGCTCGCGGGCTGTGCGACGCTCGGCGGTCGCCGCCAGTCGCCCGCCACTGTCCCACCGCTCTCGGGCTCGCCCGACCCGATCTGCTTCGACTGCTTCTGGCAGTACCAGCCGGCGGAGCTCCGGGAGCAGATCGCCGGCTGGTACGCCTCGCACCCATCTCCCGATCCGCTGATCGATGCCGACCGGAGATACCTGCTCGCGCGCGTCCGGGGGGATCACGATGCCCTGTGCGCGGCGCGGCGGGCGTTCGAGGCGCTGCGCAACACGGTCGCGGGCGCCGCGCGCCGACTCATGGTCGAGGAAACACTGGCCTTCACCGCGGCCGAGTGCGGAGCCGACGTGAGCGCCGCGTTCGCGCGCGCCTCGCGGTCGGCCGCGGCGGCGGGTCAGCCGTTCAAGGCCGACGTCTACCGACGCCTCGCCGACGGGAACTTCACGCCCCGGTTCGGCGAGGCCGCGATCCGCAGGCGCCTGGTGGTTCCCGCCGGAACGACGGCCTACGTCCTCGGCACGAGCACGATCCGGGTCGCGGCCGGGGAGCGGATCGGCGTCCAGATGGAGCGCACGGTGAGGGACTGGCTCTCCTATCAGCTCGCGTGGGACTTCGAGGACCGCCCGGCGGCCCGTGACGCGCTGATCCCGTGGCACGAGGGGAGCCGGCTGCGCGACATCATGGAAGCGGTGCCGGCCGAGATCGTTCCGTTGCCCGGCATCCTGGCCGTACGCCAGGGCGACCGCTGGCTCGCGGCCGACGAGCGGGGCGTCTTTCGCTTCGAGGTCCTGCGCGACAAGATCGAGTACCCGACGACCCGATTCCATCGGGACGTCGCCCTGCTGGTCGACACGCATGGGATCGCCTCGCTGGTCGAGCCCGCGGTCCGACGCGGCGCGCGGCTGGTGGTGGGGTGCTGCGATACGCCGTACAAGGCGCAGGCCGCATGGTGGCTCGCCTCGCTCGGGATCGACGTCTACTACCCGTGTGACCGCGCGGCCGGCGATCTGCTCGGCTACGAGGGCAAGGGCACGCTGATCGGATCGGCCCCGGTTCGCTCCCAGGACGGCTTCGCCGTGATCGGGGACCGCCCGGTCCGGTTCTCCGTCTCGGAGACGGTCGTGGTGGAGGACACGGACGTGGCCGGCGGGTACCAGTACTACGACGCCCCGGCGCGCTATTTCCGCCGCCTGGCGGAGTCGCTCCCGGTCCAGCTCGATTTCGTGAAGGTCACGGGGCCCGACCAGTCGTCCCGCGTCGTGGCGCGGGCGCTCGAGCTCGGGGCCGAGGCGATCGCCGTGCGAGCACGCACCGACGAGGACGCGCGCGCGGTCCGGGAATGGCTGGCGGCGGCGCCCGCCCGGCGCGCGGTGCTCTTCCACACCGCCCCCTACCCCGCCGGCGTCGCCCTGTTCCAGGAGTTCCCGCGTCAGACGACGTTCGGCGATCCCCGGCCGCGCTTCCTGGTCGAGGAGACCGCTGCGAAACACCGGCCCTGACCTTCGGGGCTCACCGCCGCCCTTCCATGCGGTATGGTTGCGTGTTCGCCCCCGCGACCTTCGAGAGCCGCACGACGCACGAACCCGGGCCCCGAGGAGGTTCATGCTGCGCATCCACGTCGATTTCGGGACCACCACGTGAAGCCGCCCGAGGGCGCGCCGCCCGACCTGGCCGACGATCTCGCGCGCTGGGCGCGCCGCCACACCGAGACGCCGGCGCGCACGGTGCGTGCGGTGTTCGGGCTCCAGCTCGACGAGGCGGGCCGCCAGGCGATCTGGATGGAAGTCCGGGTCACGACGCCGCGCCTTGCCGATGCGCCGCGCTCCGCGCGGCACGTGCTCCAGCTGGCGAGCGACCTGCGCCGGGACCCTCTCCTGTTCGCGCCGCCGCACGCGCGGCTCCTGCGCTTCCTCGCGCGGACGGTTCCGCAGGGGGCGCTGGCGGGGGGAACGCGATTCGGGTTCCGGGCGAGCACGCTCAATCGGCTGCTCGACAGCTTCTCCGATTCGCCACTCGCCACCTGGGGCAATGGCGATGCCGCGGCCGCCGATCGTGGCGGCGCCGTCCCCGGCGCACGGCTCAGGCTGGGTGATGCTCCGATCGACATCGTGCCCTCGTGCACGGGCGAGGGGGCGGACATGCGCATCTCGCTCGCGGCGCGCTGGCCCGACGGCCGCCTGAGACCGCTCGACGACGTCGTCTACCTTCCGTCGGACGACGAGCTGCACCCGAGCCTGGTGATCGCCGACGGCGCGTTCTGGCGGGTCGCCGAGGAGCCGCCGCACTCGCTGATGCGGCGGCTCGAGGACGGCAGAAGCCTCCCGGTGCCCGAGACCGGGCGGGGGCCCTTCCTGGAGCTGCTGGCCTCGAGCTTCGACAGCGTCGCCGGGGCGCTGGCCCCGCACATGCGCGTCCACCGCGCCCGGCCAGTCGTCACCCTCGACCTCGACGAGGACGACTGGCTGGAGGTGCGCCTGTTCGCGCACACGGGCGACGACGATTGGCGTCCCGGTGTCGAGACCTCCGGCGTCGTGGCGTTCGAGCTGGACACCGAGGGAAGCTGGCGGAAGCTGACGCCGGACCGCGACGCCGACGAGCCGGAAGCGCGTGCCCCGATCGGCGCTCGCGAGCCGGCCCCGGCGGTGGCGGTGCCGGAGGCGACGTCGGTTGAGGACGCCGGGGCGTCCGGGCCGTCGGTCTGGATCGAGATGCCCGACCAGGCGCTGGTCGAGCCCGCGCGCCGATGGCTGGGCGAGCTTCCGATCCGGCGGCGCGGCGGGCGCCGCCGGCGGGGCGCCCCGCCCGACTCGGCCGTCCCCGGCCCCAGCGCGCGAATTCGGCTCGGACCATCCACGGCGGAAGCGTTCGCCGAGGCGTGGGATCGGCGGCCGACGGACGTCCTGTTCCTCGGCAACGCGCGCATGCGGCAGCTGCTGGGCGAGGAGCGCGCGATCCGGGCGCAGGTGACGGTCGTCGCGAGCGGAGTCGACTGGTTCGCGGTCTCGGCCGAGTGGCAGGCCGAGGGACGAGCCCTCACCGAAGCCGACCTCGCGAAGCTCCGCGCCGCCCGCACCCGGTACGTGAAGCTCGCGTCGGGCTGGGTCCGCCGCGATCGGGTGGATGCGATCGACGCGGCGGCGGAGACCCTCGCGGATCTGGGCATCGAGGCGGGCGCGGGCGAGCAGCGACTCACGGTGGCACAGCTGGCCCGGGCGCGGCCCGAGAGCCTCACGGCGCTGCTGGCGCTCGGCGGCGATCCCGGCACGATCCGGGAGATCGAGCGGCTGCGCGAGAGTGTCCGCGCCTTCGAAGGCCTGCCGCGCGTCCCTGTGTCGGCGGGCCTCGAGACGATCCTGCGCCCCTACCAGCGCGACGGTCTGGATTTCCTCGCGTTCGTCTCGGGTCTCGGGATGGGCGCGATCCTCGCCGACGACATGGGCCTCGGGAAGACCGTCCAGGCCCTGGCCTGGGTCGAGTGGCTGCGGGAGCGGGACCCGAAGGGCGGCCCGACACTGGTCGTGTGTCCCGCCTCGGTGGTCCACAACTGGCAGCGCGAAGCCGAGCGGTTCACGCCCGACCTGCGCGTGCTCGCGCTCACGAGCGGCGAGGAGCGTCACGCGCTGCGGCGCGAGGTCCCCCATTACGACGTCGTCGTCACCACCTACGCGCTGCTGAGGCGGGATCTCGAAAGCTGGCGCTCGCTGCCGCTTCGCGCGGCGATCCTCGACGAGGCCCAGAACGTCAAGAACCCGAACGCCGCGGTGAGCCGCGCCGTGCTCGAGCTGAATGCGCGGCATCGGCTGGCGCTCACCGGAACGCCGATCGAGAACCGGGCACTCGACCTCTGGAGCATCATGCAGTTCGTCAATCCCGGCTACCTCGGCCGCCGGGCGGCGTTCGTCGCCCGCTACGACCGTCCCGAGGCTCCGCCCCACACGCGGCGGCTGCTCGCGGCCCGGCTGCGACCGGTCATGGTGCGGCGGCTGAAGGAGCAGGTGGCGCCGGAGCTGCCCGATCGCATCGAGGAACGTCTCGAATGCGAGCTCACGCCCGGGCAGCGCAAGCTCTACCTGGCGGAGCTGATGCGGGGGCGCGCGACCGTCGAGCGCCTGAAGTCATCGCCCGACGGCGTCATGGGGCACAAGTTCGAGGTCCTCACGGCGCTCACCCGGCTGCGACAGGTGTGCTGCCACCCGGCCCTGGTGGGCGGCCGCGACGGCCTGGGGTCCGGCAAGTTCGACGCGCTGTTCGAGATCCTCGAGCCGCTGCTCGCCGAGGGGCGCAAGGTGCTCGTGTTCTCGCAGTTCGTGGAATGCCTCAAGCTGCTGGCGGCCGCGATGAAACCCCGCGGGGTTCGCTATCACGTGCTGACCGGGGCGACCACCCGTCGGGAGGCGGTCGTCACCAGCTTCGAGCGCGACCCCGAGCCGTGCGTGTTCCTGATCTCGCTCAAGGCCGGCGGCGCCGGGCTCAACCTGACCGCGGCGAGCTACGTCGTGCTCTTCGATCCCTGGTGGAACCCGGCGGTCGAAGCCCAGGCCATCGACCGTGCCCATCGGATCGGCCAGACCCGCACGGTGATCGCCTACCGCATGGTCGCCGCCGGGACGATCGAGGAGAAGATCTGGGAGCTGCAGCAGCGCAAAGCCGCCCTGGTCGAGGACGTGCTCGGCGAGGACGGCTTCGCCCGCGCGCTGACGCAGGGGGACCTGGACTACCTGCTGGGCTAGCGTCCCTGCGCCCGGATCAAGAGGCGCGCCTTCGCGAGCAACCCGAGGTCGAGGAGTCGAATCGTTGCCCGACACCCATCCCGCGCGACTGAATTGCGACCTTACGCCGCCCTTTGGACGTGATCCATGGGCATGGGTAAGTGCGACCTCGGTGTTACCGTTGGTGATTCACAGCCTCGGGGCTCCTCTGGGGGAGCCCGTGGCGGAGGATTTTGACTTCCTTCGCCATGTGCTGCTGCTCGGGCAGCATTCCCTTGCCGACGGCGGCGGCTCCAATGCGTTTTGGCGGCCGCTGGCGCACCAGGTGTACTACCTCGCGTTCGGTCCGCTGATCCTCGCTCACCCGCGTGTGGTCGCGACCATCCATGCGGCGCTCCTGACAACATGTGCGCTGCTGCTCTATCGCCTGCTGAGACGGGCGTGGACCGGCCCATGGGCAGCCGCGGCGGCCAGCTTTCCGTTACTTGCAGAGTCAACACGCACGCTGATCTCGTGGCCCAGTCACTTTGTAGACCTCGGATCTCTCCTCTTCGCCATCATCGCACTGCACGAAGCAAGCCGGCGCCGAATTGTCACGAGCCAGCTTTCACTCCTGGCGTCCCTTCTCTGCAAGGAGACAGGGGTCGTCGCCGCGGCCATGATTCCGCTCATGCCCGGGGCCGGGCAGGCGGGATTGCGGACTCGATGGGCCCTGGCGACCGCAACCGTGACTGCGCTGTGGGCCGTGGCCTATTTCCTGGTTCGTGACCACGCCGGGCTTGCGCTTCCGCACAATCTGGAGAGAGGGCTATGGACACTCGAGGTGTCACCCGCGGTACGCCTTGGATGGGCGCTGCAGAACAGCGTACGCGCAACTGTCAGCCTTCCCGCCGCGCGTGTGCCCTGGGAAGGGGCCTATGGGCTGGCATGGTTCGCGCTGGGTCTGAGTGTGCTCGCTTGCTACGGAACGAGCGGTCGAGCGAGGGCGCGGCTGCAGCGAGCAAGACCCTGGGCGACTTGGGGCGTCTGGTGGTTCATCCTCGCGTCGGCCGCGATTGGCGTGGTCTATCCCATGTGGGCGCCCAACCGCAGCGTGTTGGGCGCCGTGGGCCTGGGGGTCGCAGTGGTGGCGTTCGCCGGCGCCGCTCACCCTGGTCTTCTCGTTGCGATCGTGGCGCTGCGGATTGTCGGTTTCGCGTTGAGCCCGGGCCCATCACGACACATTGCCGTTGAACCGCCGCAAACCGGGGCATTCATGGATTTCGAGCGTCTGGTCCGGCTTCAACGACTCATGGCCGACATCCGAGGAACGCTCAGGGCGCGCTTCCCCACGCTTCCGCCAGGATCACGCGTCGGACAGAACTTCCTGCCACCAGGTACGATGTATGCGTTTGGCGGAAGCCATGCCCTCCAAGTCTGGTACCGGGACTCCACGCTACGATGGGCGACGTTCGACGAGTACAGTTCGGATCCTGACGTACAGACGATCGTGCAGTTTCAGCCGCACCAATCGTCACCCATGGTGGCCCTGGTGGATCCTCCGGCCATGCAGGCCTTGCTCCGGGGAAACGCCCGAATCGCCCGGAAGCAATGGTCGGGCGCGGTGGACGAGTTCGCCACAGCGGAGTCGCTGCAATCAGATCCGCGGGCGGGTGTGTTTCTCGGCACGATCGCCTCGAGACGGGCGCTGTGCCTCAAGATGCTCGGCGATCGCAAGGGAGCGGTTCGGGAGGCTCTCCGGGCCCTCACGGTCTCGCGGTACTACTTCGATGCCCGCTACGTGCTGGCCAATGAAGCATTCGAGGGTGGGCGTCTTTCAGAGGCGCGGGCTCGGCTCGACACGCTGCTTCGGGTCGCGCCGGGGGACAGCAACG
>Ga0209382_10011403_pt1 | contig 11033 bp, 6 predicted proteins | sample SoiMetdeltSBSDD5_FD_187599 | JGI IMG/M metagenome (GOLD analysis project Ga0209382, IMG submission 187599) | Bulk soil microbial communities from a Populus tree surrounding site in Tennessee, USA - Soil MetaG P. deltoides SBSDD5 (SPAdes) (version 2) | ecosystem: Environmental > Terrestrial >...
CATGGACGAGTTCGCGATGGGCAGCTCCACAGAGAATTCGGCTTTTTTCACGACACTAAATCCGTGGGATACGACGCGCATCCCGGGCGGTTCCTCGGGTGGTTCGGCCGCAGCGGTTGCGGCGGACGAAGCCATCGCCACGCTCGGCTCGGACACCGGTGGTTCGATTCGCCAACCCGCGGCGCTGTGCGGAGTGGTCGGACTCAAACCGACTTATGGCCGCGTCTCGCGTTACGGGCTGGTCGCGTTCGCGTCGTCCCTCGACCAGATTGGACCTTTCACAAAGGATGTTCGCGACGCCGCGACGATGCTGGGAGTTGTCAGCGGCCATGATCCGCGTGATTCCACAAGCGTCGCCGAACCGGTGCCGGATTACGCTGCCGCGTTGAACGGGAGCGTCAAAGGACTGAAACTCGGCTTGCCGAGGGAGTACATGATTGGCGGCCTGGACGCGGAGGTGAAACAGGCGGTCGATGTTGCAGTACGGCAACTCCAAAAGCTCGGCGCGGAAGTGGAAGAGATTTCCCTGCCGCATACCGACTATGCCGCGGCAACCTACTACATCATTGCGCCCGCCGAGGCTTCGGCGAACCTGGCGCGATTTGATGGCATCCGTTACGGCCTGCGAGTCGATGGCGCTGATCCGATCGAGCTTTATTGCAAGACACGCGGCTCGGGGTTTGGCGCCGAAGTAAAGCGCCGCATCATTCTCGGCACATACGTCCTGAGCAGCGGCTACTACGACGCCTATTACCTGCGCGCCCAGAAAGTCCGCACGCTGATCCGGCAGGATTTCCTGAAAGCCTTTGAAAAGGTGGACGCCATCGTCACCCCGACGACGCCGACCGCGGCGTTCAAGGTCGGCGAGAAGTCGGACGATCCATTGCAGATGTATCTGTCGGATATCTTCACTGTGGCTGCCAATGTTGCCGGCATCTGCGGCATCAGCATCCCGTGCGGCTTTGCGAACCCTCAACACCGCTTGCCCATCGGCCTGCAACTGCTGGGCAAACCGTTCGGCGAGGAAACGATTCTTAAGCTCGCCCACGCTTACGAGCAGAGCACGGGTTGGCACAAGGAACGACCCCCGCTTCATTGATTATGAAAACACGCCGTACGCACACCACGCAAAACTTCGCAAAATAGCCATTATGCCGAGCTTGGCATAAGAGCTATTCTGCGTAGCAACGGGTAGTGTCCTGATTCAAATTGTAGCGGCGGTCTGTGACCGCCGATTACGGCACTCAAACTCGGCATTATAGGGGGGCTCGCAGGATGGCTAAGAGCTTGTCAGCCGAAGACGACTCAGCCGACCTCTGAACGGCTTCCTGGGCGCGGGTCATTTCTTTCAAATTCAATTGTGACGCCGCAGCATGTCGACTTCGCCACTTCGTGGGCGAAGTTCTTTCCCAAACTTGGAAGGCACGAAAGAATGAATTGGCGTCTTCAAAGCCGAGCAAGAAGGCGACTTCGGGCAGTTCTACGGCGCGTTGTTTCAAATAGTGGCGGGCAAGTTCTCGCCGCGTCTCTTCTACGAGTTGCTGAAAGGTGAAACCTGCGTCGGTGAGCCGCCGTTGAAGCGTGCGCGTGCTTAGGCCGAGTTCTTGAGCGACACCTTGCAGCGTCGGCCGCTTTCCGGCCAACAAACGCTTGAGAGTGTCCTTCACCTGTTGGCCTACATTCAATGCCGCGTTCCCTGCTTTAAGTTCGGAATCCAGGTGCGTTCCGATTATCGTCAGCAGCTCTTCGTTCTGAGTGACAAAGGGGCGGTCGAGATCACCGCTGCGAAACACCAACGCGTTGCGGTCGGAGTTGAAACGCACTCGGCAGCCGAAATGGCGCTCAAGCAATGCGCGATGCTTCACAGGTCGAGTCAGTTCCAATCGTAAAGGCGAGATTTCGCCATCGCTGCCCCGCCGACCCACACACAAGATCCACGACAGCCCCAAATCGACCATGATGTCGGGTTGAGCTTCCTTGGCTTCGATGAAGAAAAACTCAACCGAGGTTTCCTGTGCTTTTCTGTGAACGCGAATTTCCTCCGGGCAGGTCAGTTGCTTGTAACGAGAGAGTCGTTGTAAAGCATCGCCGAATGTCCGGCTGCAAACACCGGCGATGGAAACCGGATGGCTGCGCTCGAACCGTAATTCCGTACCGAGCTTTAGTCCAAAGCCAGGGTCAGAACTCATTTCGGCAACGGTCCGCCAGATCGCGAAGACTTGAGCTGTCGTGACGTAGATCTTTTCCTGTTCGAAAAGATTGGCGGGCAAGCCTGCACGTCGAAGCAACATCGGCACGGATATTTTTTCCGCCGCAAACCGCTGTGCCCAGCCTTGGGTGATTCGAAATCGATCGGGCATTACTTCGCCTTCACGTCGTAACAGAACAGCGTGTCTTGATCCCGAATGTAGAGCTTGCCATTAGCTACCACGGGATGCGCCCAGGCGGGCTTGTCCGTGCGGTCGGGCTGATTGAAGCGCCCGCGTTCCAGGTATTCCTTACGGCTGGGTTCAATCAAGACAATTGGGCCTTCCTCGGTGCGGTAGTAGATTCGCCCGTCGGCGAACGCGACCGAACCTTTGGTCACGCGACGCTTGTCCGAATCTCGTTCGTTCCACAGGACCTCACCCGTTTTGAAGTCAAGACACGCGAGGTAGCCGCCACCGTTGCCGCCATTGGCACCGAATAAAGCGCCGTCGTGAAGAATCACGCCGCCGTGATGATTTTCCATCGACTTCGAGAACCAAACTTCCTCCGCAGCAAACTCACCGTTTGCCTTCTTGACCAGTTTAGCTGATCCAGCGCCCGCCCCGTATGCCGTCGCTGCAAACACATGGCCATCGTGATAAATCGGCGTGGAGATATTGATCCGCATCGAGTTGGCCGGCTTGTCATACCGCCAGAGCAATTTGCCATCGGCAGCGGAGACCCCGGCGACGGTCATGGCCAGAAGCTGCACGTATTGGCGCTGCCCACCAAAGTCTATGGCGATGGTTGACGAATACGCGGCACCTGTGTTTGGCGGGCTCATGGATTTCATGCCGGCCTCATCGTCCGTCAATTTGACGTCGCCATTCCCATCGAGCTTTTTCAGCGCGGTCACCGCGTTTTTGATCTCCGCCTCGTCAATCACATTGTTTTCGTCGGCATCCAATGCAGAGAGCGCCTTCACCATACGCATGATGCCGGGGCCGCGACGACGCTCGCCCTGAGTGCCGCCCCGTCCCGCGGGACTGACTTCGTCTTCAGAAAGCTTTCCGTCCTGGTTCTTGTCCAGTTTCAGGAGCGCCGTTGGCGCAGCGGCGATTTCATCGGCGGAGAGTTCCTTGCTCTGATCTTTGTCCAGCGTGGATAGCACGGGATCGGTTTGCATTGCGTTGGGGCGATTTCCGCCCGGCCCTCGGTTTTGGCTCTGTCCGCTGCCGGCATGGTCGGGCACCTGGCTTTTCCAAATGGTTTCGCCGGTCAGCTTGTTCATCGCGACCATCGTTGCTTCCTCTCCGCCGGGTGTGCAGATCACTTTGTCGCCATCCACGAGCGGCGACTCGCGAAAACTCCACATCGGGTTTCTGCCTTTGAAATCAGCAACGAGGTTTCGTTGCCAAATCACCTTGCCTTCGGCCGCTTGCAGGCACGCGACATTGCCGGCGAGCCCCATGACATACAGCCGGTCCCCATCCACGGTCGGCGTGGCACTTGGGCCTTCCTTTGACTGCGGCCAGTTCTGCGGTTGAGCCGGCGCAATTCGAACGGCCCAAATTTCTTTGCCGTCCTTTTCGGACAGTGCCCAGACGATTTCATCCGCACCACGATGGCTCATTCCGTAGATGCGTCCCGCCGCGATGGATGGCGTGCTGTCGCCACCCCCCAGGCCTTTGACCTTCCACGCCAACGGCGGGCCTTCCTTCGGCCATTCTTTGAGCAGACCGGCTTCTTTGGAATGAGCCGTGCGATCCGGTCCTTGCCATTGCGGCCAGTCAAACTGTGCGGACAACCCCCGTTGGGCGAAAGCCGCGAGGGCGAGGGCGAGGGCGAGGGCGCGATACATAGGCGTAGATGTTTGGATTCTGACCGCTGTCACGTTTTTCACAATAGACCACAACAGCATTTCGTCACTAGCAGAACGCGCCAATCTACTTGCCAAACACGCCAGACGGCGAGCCGATTTGCAGGCTTTTTCGCAATCTGAGGCCGGCCGCTTTAAAGCGTCCTTACTCCTCCTTTTTGGCTTCGTAGGCCGGAACCCATCGAAGTGTTGGAATTTGATCTTTTGTAACCGTAAGGACGGAACAGTCAAAACACGCAACCAGATAAGTGTTCGAATACCGCGGCTGTGCGAGCAGAATTTCCGGCCCACCGTGCTGATTCCATCCGCTTTTCGTTTCAAAGAAAAAGACCGTTTTCGGATGCATGCCGATCAGGCTTCGGCCCGCGACATTCGTGTTGTACGCGTAACTGCATCCACCCCGCGAAGTATCCGCAGGGTCTTTCAAGGCCCATTTCTCAAAATACTTCCTCGTCAGTGCATCACACCAGTTCGTCGCGGCAGGCAGGATATTAAGATGGTCATCGGCCAGAAACCGCGTCACCAGCGCCAAAGTTGACATCTGCTTCATGCTTTGCTGGATATCCGCTTTCAATTTTCGCCAGTGTATATAGGAACGATATCCGATGCCGACCGCAGCAATCGCGACGGCGATTGCGATCCCGCACACAAAAACCCGTTTTGCGAGAGGGCGAGTTGGCGAAGAGGTGCAGCCTTCGTTCTCGACGGGTGGTTCTTGTGGAGCGCTGCCGCCTGCTTCCGCGCGTGAAGTGAGGAAACCTCGCACATTCTCTTTCGCGCGTTCCCGTTCTTTGTCTGTGGCTTCGTCGCTCGTAGGACGGGTCAGGTTGCCTGGTTATTTCTCTTGAACGGGCAGGAAATCGTCCCTCCATTCCAATGCCTGCGAGCATCCAAAACAACGGGACGTCTCGAATGACCGCTCGTATTGAGATTGTCCCGGTCGTCGTGATGGTGACTGCTGCCGCGGGTCTGACGACAGTTGGACGGCGCGGTTACATTCATGCTGCACAACCCGATGCTCGGAACAGGCTAAAAGGGCGCTTCAGGATTGTCGAGTGTGAGCTGCTGCCAACCGCCAATCAAAAATCCGTGTCCATCTGTGTCCATCCGTGGTTAAATTCCCCGCCCTATGGACTACGAAGCGGTCATCGGACTGGAAACGCACGTTCAGCTTGGAACGAGGTCGAAGATGTGGTGCGGGTGCGCCAACGAATTCGGCGCGCCACCGAACACCAACGTTTGTCCGGTGTGTCTCGGGTTGCCGGGTGTTCTGCCGGTGGCCAACGAGGAGGCACTCCGGTTGACGGTGCTCACCGGCCTGTTGCTCAACTGCACCGTGTCGCCCTTCGCCAAGTTCGACCGGAAGAACTATTTCTATCCGGACATGCCCAAGAACTACCAGATCACTCAGTACGACCGGCCATCCACGATGGACGGCCAGGTGGAGTTTGAGTTTGACGGCCGCATTACCCGCGTGCGGATTACCCGGGCGCATTTGGAGGAGGACGTCGGCAAAAGCTTTCATTTCGAGCGGAACAGCGGCGTGGATTTCAACCGCGCCGGCGTGCCGTTGCTCGAAATTGTTTCCGAACCGGACATCACCAGCGCGGACATGGCTTACGAATATCTCAACGCGCTCAAGGACATTCTCGTTTATGGCGCCATCAGCGACTGTGACATGGAAAAGGGGATGGTGCGCTGCGACGTGAACGTCAGTGTGCGGCCGAAAGGCACGAAGGAACTCGGCGCCAAGATCGAGATCAAGAACATGAACAGCTTCAGTGGTGTGCGGAAAGCGCTGGACTATGAGATTCCGCGCCAGATCGAAGTGGTGAAAAGCGGCGGCCAGCTCGTGCAATCCACGCGCCGCTGGGACGATGCGTCGGGCGTCACCGAAGAGATGCGGACCAAAGAGCACGCCCACGATTACCGTTACTTTCCCGAGCCGGACTTGATGCCATTCGAGCCGGGCGACGAATGGCTGGCCGAAGTGCGGAAGCGCGTTGTGGAATTGCCGCTGGCTCGCAAGCAGCGGTTCATGCGGGAGTATTCGTTGCCCGCTCCGGATGCGCAGACGTTCGTGTGGGACGTGCCGTTGGGAGACTATTTTGAGAGAGTCGCCAGGCAGGCGAAAAATCCGAAGGCCGTGGCCAACTGGGTCATCAACAACCTCCGCGCGAAGCTGGCCGAATCACAGAGCACGCTGGCTGACGTGAAGTTCAAGCCGGAAGCCATTCTGGACCTGGTCGAGCTACTGGAGTCCCGAACGATCAGCAGTTCCATCGCCCAGCAGGTATTCGCGGACATGTTCACCACGGGCGAAGCCCCACGGGCCATCGTTGAGAAGAAAGGGCTGGCTCAAGTCAGCGACACCGGCGAGATCGAGAAATTCTGCGACGAAGCTATTGCGGCCAATCCAGGCCCGGTGGCCGATTACAGGAACGGCAAAGCGGCCGCGTTGAACTTCCTCAAAGGCCAGGTGATGAAGCTGAGCAAAGGGAAGGCGAACCCGAATTTGGCTGGCGAAATCCTGGAGCGCAAGTTAAAGGCTTAGCGGTATCCATGCAGAAGTCTTTAACCGCGGATGGACGCAGATCAGGGCACAAATTCTCCAGCAAAGATTGGCACGCGGGAGCGAGTTGCTGGAACAGCGGAGAGACTCATCTTTCGTTCCTCCCATTCGTGTGAATCCGTATCCCTATGAAAATCCAACATCCCGCTGTCAAAAGTGATGTCTTCAAGCTGGTCACCACGGTCGAGTTCGATCTCGAGGTGGGCGGTCATTTCCTGCCGACGCGAATCGAGTTGTTTCAGGACACGGAACGCAAGCGGCATTTCCGCTGCCGCATGTGGGAGCGCGAGCTTTACCACCTGACGATGACCTTGCCCTTGAGCAAGAAATCCAAAGACCTTCATCCCGAATCCGACGAGGAATTGCTGGTCGAGCGGACCTGGGAATTGTCCGACAAATTCGACGATTTCGAGGCGGCGAATCCGAGGCGGGCAATGAAGATATTCCTCGACAGCCTCAAGAAGTATCTCAGGCGAGTGGCTTCCTGAACGGCGAAGGAGCAACAACCAAGACGATTCGCAAGGCAATGCGTCCGGACGTACCCAAACTGTGTTGCATATGCGACACAGTTTGGGTAGGCACCTTCGAGAGGACCGAGCCTGAAAGATCACGGCGTGACGAGTGTCCCCCGATAGAATTCCCTCGGCAACGGGGGACGCGGCTGCACGATCAACAGAGTGCCTGAACTGTCCAGGAATTCTAGCTTCGGTCCCGTCACCCAATTGGTGGCGCTCACGGTCGTGATGTTGGTGAGGTTGTCGAGGGTGAATTGCTGATCCGGTTTTCCGGCCACCAGGAAGAAGTTCTCGTCCGCTTTGCGCGAGTACTCGAGAAACGTGATCGGGTCCAATTGCGGCGTCACCCGCGCGCGGACGATGCTTCCTTCGACGCCCGCGATAACGAGCTGGCCATTGTGACTGGCGGTCCCGTAGAGAGCTTTCCGCGTGATGGTGCCGATGTTGGCCCAGGAGGTCGTGTTCGTGCTCGCCAGCACGGTTCCCTGCAAACCAACGGCGAACCAGGTGCCATCGACGAAATCGACGTCGTTCAACCAAAGCACCGTGCCGCTGGCCTGCGCCTGCCAGCTGGCGCCGTTGGTGCTGGTGAGGATCGTTCCGCTTTGTCCCACCGCGACGAGTTTTCCACCGGCGTAGTGGACGCGGTAAAGCCAGTTGGCTGTGCCGGAGTTTTGTAGTGTCCACGCGATGCCGTTGGTGCTGGTGAGGATGGCGCCGTCGTCGCCGACCGCGACCAGGCCGAAGGGCGACGACGCCAGGCCGGACAGAAACCGGTCGGTGGGCGCCGGACGCAGCGTCCACGCCAGTCCATCCGTGCTGGTGAGGATGGTTCCGTTGCCGCCGGAGACTACCAGGAGATTGTCCAGCGCCGCGACTCCTTGCAAATCGTTGGTCGTCGGGCGGGGAATCGCAGCGATCCATTGGATGGCGTCCGCGCTCGTGATAATGGCGCCGAGATTGCCGACGGCGACAAAGTGGTTCGTCGAGCCACCGACACCGAGGAAGACGTTGTTCGTAACGGAAGGGGGGATAAGTTCGAGGAACCAGTCGATGCCGTCCTGGCTGGTCATCACCGTTCCGAGGTCGCCGACGGCGATGTAGTAATTCGGGGTGCGCGCCACGTGCCAGAGCCAGTTGCGGATGGAATCGTTGCGTGTGACCCAGAGGGTTTGGCCGAGTCCGTTGGTTTTGAAACCTTCGACGATCATTCCGGAACGCCCGCCCAAAAGAAACAAACGTCCGTCCCAGAACGAACTCAGATAGCTCCAGGGCGGCAGCGGCGAGCTGTTGGTCGAGGAGAGCTGGTTCTGCCAGATGTTGGTTTCGCGGAGGCGGACTTCCAGATCGCCGGCGACGAGCTGGGTGTCCGGTTTGCCGGAAGCCGTCAACAGCAAATTAGTCGCGCCCGACGTTTCGGCCTGCCAAGCGATGCCGTTGGTGCTCGTCACGATGCGGCCGCCATCGCCCGCTGCCCAAAAGCGGTCGATGATCCATTCGACGGAAAACAGGTTGCTGGTGGTACCGCTGGCCTGGGTCTGCCAGTTGATGCCATTGGTGCTCCGCGCGATGAAGCCGCCGTCGCCAACGGCGACGAACTGGTTCGCCCCATACGCCACGTCGTGCAGCCAGGTGGTGAACGGCTGCGGGCGCAAAACCCAGTCGATTCCGTTCGTAGTGGTGTAAACGGCGGCGTTGTCGCCGACGGCGACGACGAGATTGGAACTGGCGGCAACGCCTTCCAACCAGTTGCTCGTCCCGAGGCTAAGCGGCTGAAAGTTGTCAAGAGAATCGCCGTAAACGACGGTCCCGCTTTCTCCGGTGATAATGATCCGGCTGCCCAGGGCCGTCACTCCGCGGAGCGAGTTGGTGGTATGGCTTTCCAGCGGGATCCAGAGGTTCAAATCCTCGCTGACGTAGATCTGGCCACGATCACACACCTGAAGGCTGAGACCGTCGAGAAACGCCATGTCGATGATGTTGTTGCCGTGGGGTCGGGGATTGGACCAGCGCCACCGTAACGGAGGGCCAGCGGCGTGGAGTGTCAACGGCGCGATGAAAACGAGGAGGAGGAGGAGGAACACATCGAGATTGTGCCTGCCGTTGGGCGGGCGGTTGAAACGATTCATGCGCGACCCGCCTGCGAGACCGTTTCCACTGCGACGCGGCCGATCCCGTTCGCGGACGCGCGGGCGAGCAACTCAGGCGGCAGGCTGAGGGCGAAGGCGCAACCGCCTGCAGAACTGCTTTTCAACTCCAGCCCCGCCCCGAGATGACCGGCCAGTTGTTTGCTGATGGCCAGGCCAATGCCGCTGCCGCCCTCCTTCGACGAACGGCAGGGCACGAAGAGAGAAGACCTCAAGGGTTCCGGGAAGCCAGGGCCTTGATCGCGGACCTCGCAGACGACCGCGCCCGCGTCCTCGATTGCGCGGATCGTCACGGTTCCGCCGGCAGGACTTGCGTGGATGGCGTTGTGAATCAGGTTTTCCAGGATCAGCAGAATCAGGTTGGCATCCCGGCTGACCAGGATTCCTTCGGCATTGGACTCAACCCGCAGATCGACGCGAGCCTCGCGCGCCGCAGGCAGCGTCCTGGCCGAAATCATTTGCATCAGTTCCGTGAGGGTAACTTCGTAGCGGCTGAGGCCGTCGTGCTCGTTGAGCACGCGGACGATGTCACTGATCATGATTTGCATCCGCCGCGTCGTCTCCACCGCGCTTTGCCACTCCGAGTCGTCGCGAGCCGGCTGGATCGAGTCGCGATTCGCGACAAAGGTTTGAAGCCCGGAGAGCGGGCTGCGCAGACCGTGGATGAGATGGGCGGTCACCGCGCCCAGCGCCGAAGTTTTCGCAGCCAGCGCCAATTCATGATTTGCGTTGAGCAGGTTTGCGGTCCGCACCTGAAGAACCCGGTTCGTCTGTTGCAACCGCCGAAACGCCCAGATGAGAGCGGCGACGATGATCAGCGTGCCACCGCCGAACGCGGCCGAGGCGTAAAGATACAAATGGCGGTCCAACGCCGCGAATTCGGCGGCGATGTCTTGTCCATCCAAGATAAACTGGGCGATGCCCAACAATTGGTTCTGTCCATGGCGATGCAACGGGACGAGGACATTCAACAGCGGCGCCGATGGTTCTTGAAGACCCGCCGGGAGCGGGGCGGCTTTGAACAATCGTGACGGGTAAGCCTCCTCCTCGTAGTGGCTGAGGGGACGCAGCGAGCGCAGTTGTCGGAGGTCGCTGTCCGCGAGGCGGCTGGCGGCGACATCGTCCGGAAATGCGCTTACGAAATCTCCTTCTCCGCTGTAGAGGCGGGCGGCGATCACTCGCTTCAGACGGGAGGTTTCCACGAGAAGAACGAACTGATCGGCCGGTTCCTCAATCCGGGCGCCGAGTTCTTCGGGATCATCGAACTGGTGCATCAGCGCCACGGCATGGAGGATTTCCGCGTCGCGGCGGACGATCTGTTCGCGAATCCCGCTCCGCAACTGGCGGGTGATCGTCCAAATGGTCGTGGCGAAAACAGCCAGGGTAAATGCGATGACAAACGAGGGCAGGTGTTTGAAGCGCAGCAGGCTTCGATAGGTCTGGAGGACTCGTTCCATTTCGCTCCGTTTGTTTACGACTCAGCAGCGCCCGATTGTCAGGGAGATAGCTGCCTTACCGGTAACGCGTTTAGAAGGCCCAGTCAACCCCGATGCGGAGCGTGTTCACGTCGTAACCCTCATTCGGCCGGTTCGAGAACGCGTGCTCGTGTTCAAACTGACCGTAAACCTTGAATGCCTTGCCCAACTTCCGTTCACCCTGTAGGGCAACGGAGAATCCATCCCACGCCCGCTTGTTCAGGTCCGTGTCGCTGACTGTCTGAACTGGATACGAGT
>Ga0209382_10011407_pt1 | contig 11032 bp, 10 predicted proteins | sample SoiMetdeltSBSDD5_FD_187599 | JGI IMG/M metagenome (GOLD analysis project Ga0209382, IMG submission 187599) | Bulk soil microbial communities from a Populus tree surrounding site in Tennessee, USA - Soil MetaG P. deltoides SBSDD5 (SPAdes) (version 2) | ecosystem: Environmental > Terrestrial >...
GGGCCGGCATCGCGCTGTGTGCGGCCTACGTCGCCATGGTGGCGCTCATGTACTGGTTTGCCCGCCGCCTGTTCCCGGTGGCGTTCGAGTGGGGGCGCCTGGCCCACCTGGTGCTCGTCATCGGCGCGATCACCGTCGCCGGCGAGCTCCTGCTGCCCACGGCCGGTGCAGGCGGGTTCGTGGGGCGGACGCTGGCGCTGCTCGCCATCCCGGCCGTGCTCGCCGCCACCGGCTTCCTTCGCGCGGGCGAGACGCGGCGGCTGCGAGCGCTGGTCTCGCGGGCGGGCGCTGCGCGTGCGGCGTAGTGCGCTGACGCTGGCGCTCGCGGCGGTCTTCGCGGGGCTGGTCGGCTGCGGAGGCTCGGGCAACCCGGACGAGCGCACGTTGCACGCGTCGCGGCTCCCGTTCACGTTCCGCTATCCGGCCGCGTTCCATGCGAGTGCGCCGCAGCGCGGGCCGATCCTCGCCCTCGTGGCGCTCGACGCGCGCGACGCGCTGGCGGTACGTCGCACGAGCGAGCGCGAGCTCGATCCCGCGCAGTACCTCGCCGGCCTGCGCGCCGGCTTCGCGCGCCAAGGGCTGCACGCGACGCAGCGCCGCGAGCGCCACGCCGGCCGCGACATGGGGGTGCTCGCAGTCGACCTTCCCGCCACCAACCCGGCCGCCGGCGGGCGCACCGCGCTGCAGACGACGAGCTACTTCTTCGCCGGCGGTGGCGGCACATGGCAGCTCGAGTGCCGGACGGCGGCCCGCCGCGCCGAGGTCGGGCGCGCGTGCCGGATGGCGCTGTCGACGCTGCGGTTCGAGTAGGGATTGGCTCCTCGCCGCCGAATCCCGGGGGGCGCACGGGATGCTCCTGGCCGACCCGCCCTCCAAGCCCAGGCCGTCCGCGGCCACGTACCGCCGGCGCCGCGCCGTCGCCCTCGGCGCGCTGGTGCTCGCGGCGGTTGCCGTCCTCGGCGCGGCGGCCTCCGTGAGCGGCGGAGAGGACGTGGTGGCATCGGTGAGCGGCGGGAAGACGGGCGTCGCCGGGGCCGCCGCGGCTCCCCGCCCCGGCGCGGTGACGATCGCGTGGGTGGGCGACATCACGCCCGGATCGGCGATGGGCGTGCCGCCCGGCAACGGCGCCGCGCAGTTCGCCGGCGTCCGGCGCCGGCTCCGCGCGGCCGACCTGACCTTCGGGAACCTCGAGGGCACGTACTCGGTCGGCGGCGCATCGAAGTGCGCCGGCGGCGCCGGCCACACGTGCTTCGCGTTCCAGGCCCCGCCCGCCCACGCGCGCGCGCTGCGCAAGGGCGGCTTCGACGCCGTCAATCTCGCGAACAACCACGCCTGGGATTTCGGGGCACGCGGCCAGGCCCAGACCACCCGCGCCCTGCGCCGCGCCCGCGTGGCCGCGACCGGGCGCCCGGACGAGATCACGGTCCTGCGGGGCGGCGGGCTGCGCGTGGCGCTGCTCGGGTTCGCCGCCTATCCGTGGGCCGCGTCGCTCACCGACCTGGCCGGCGTGCGCAGCCTGGTCCGGCGCGCGGCCAAGAAGGCCGAGATCGTGGTCGTCGCCATGCACGCCGGCGCCGAGGGCGCGGACCAGACCCACGTGCCCGAGGGCGCCGAGGTCGCCTACGGCGAGAACCGCGGCGACAGCCGTGCCTTCGCCCACGAGGCCATCGACGCGGGCGCCGACCTCGTCGTCGGCTCGGGCCCGCACGTCATCCGCGGCGTCGAGCGCTACCACGGGCGCCTGATCGCCTACTCGCTGGGCAATTTCGCGGGCTGGAACAACTTCGGCATGGGCGGCACGCTGAGCGAGAGCGCGATCCTCCGAGTCAAGCTCGACGCCGACGGAACACCTATCTCCACGCACTGGATCCCGATACGCCTGGAGGGACCCGGCATCCCGACCATCGAGCACGACGGCACGAGCAAGCGCCTGGTCAAGCAGCTGTCAAAGCAGGACTTCGGCAGGGCAGCGGGCATCATCCCGAGGACCTGACGCCTGACGCCTGACGCCTGACGCCCGAACCGCCGCCCTGTACGTCCACATCGTCGACCCCTCGGCCTTCACGCCGCCCTACGACCGCGCGCTGGCCGCCGCGCTGGCTCGAGCCGGAGCTCGCGTCGAGCTCGTCACGAGCCGCTTCGCCTACGGGCCGGTGCCCGCCGCCGACGGCTACGCGGTGGACGAGCGGTTCTACCGCTGGGCGCCGGGCGCGCCGGGCTCGCGCACGCGCTTCGCGGCCAAGCTCGCCCAGCACGTGCCCGACATGCTGCGTTACCGCGGGCCTGCGCGCAGGGCCGACGTCGTGCACTTCCAGTGGCTGACGGTCCAGCCGCTCGACGTGCACCTGCTGCCGGCCGTCCACCCGCTCGTGCTCACCGCGCACGATGTGCTGCCGCGCGAGCCCCGCCCGGGCCAGCTGGCGGCTCAGCGGCGGCTGTACGACCGTGTCGACGCCGTCGTCGTCCATTCGCACACCGGCGCCGAGCGCCTGCGCGCCCTCGGGGTGCCGGACGAGCGCGTCCACGTCATCCCCCACGGCGCCTTCACCCACCTCACCGCGCTGCCCTCGGCACCGCTGCCGGCCCCGCTCGCCGCATTCGAGGGTCCCGTGGTCCTGTTCTTCGGCCTCCTGCGCCCCTTCAAGGGCCTGGACGTGCTGCTCGAGGCCTGGCGCGGCATCGCCGGCGCCGAGCTGTGGATCGTTGGCATGCCACGGATGGACGTCGAGGCGGTGCGTGCGCTGGCGCCCACGGGGGTGCGTTTCGTGCCGCGGTTCGTGACCGACGAGGAACTGGCGGCGCTGTTCCGCCGGGCCGACGTCGCCGTGGTCCCCTACCGCCAGGCCGACCAGTCCGGGGTGCTGTTCACCGCCCTGGCGTTCGCGACTCCACTGGTGGCGAGCGACGTCGGCGGCTTCGGCGAGGTGGCAGCGACCGGGGCCGCCGAGGTGGTCGCGCCCGGCGATGCCGTGGCCCTGCACGACGCTCTCGCGGGCCTGCTCGCCGACCCCGAGCGGCGCGATCGCATGGCGGCCGCAGCGCGGGCCGCGGCGGAGACGACGTACGCGTGGGATGCGATCGCGAAGCGCACCCTGGCCCTCTACGAGGATCTGCTTCGCCACAATGCGGCGCCGTGAAGCGCGCGCTGAAGGCTGCCTTCTGGGGCTCCGCCGGGCTGCTGGTCTACACCCAGCTCGGCTATCCCGTCCTGCTCGCCGGCCTGGACCGGCTGCGCCGGCCGCGCGATCCCGACGTGCTTCCCTACAGCGACGGCGACCTGCCCGACGTGTCGCTCGTCGTCGCGGCCTACAACGAGGAGCCGGTGATCGCCGACAAGGTGGGCAATGCGCTCGCGCTGGACTATCCCCGCGACCGGCTGGAGCTGATCGTCTCGGTCGACGGGGCCACCGACGCCACGGCCGACCGCGCCCGCGCCGCCGGCGCCGACCTGGTGCTCGAGAACCCGCGCGGCGGCAAGATCCGAGCCCAGGACGCGGCGGTGGCCCGCGCCCGTGGCGAGGTGGTCGCGTTCTCGGACGCCAACGCCACCTGGGAGCGCGGGGCGCTGCGGGCGCTCGTCGCCCCGTTCCTCGATCCCCGCGTGGGCTACGTGTGCGGAACCGTCCGCTTCACCGGGGACAACGGCGCCACGAACCAGGAGGGCCTGTACTGGCGCTACGAGACATGGATCCGAGCGCTCGAGTCGCGCCTGGCCTCGGTGACGGCGGGCAACGGCGCCATCTACGCGACCCGCAAGGACGCCTACATCGTCGTCGACCCGATCATGGGCCACGACCTCTCGATGCCGTTCAACCTCGTCAAGCGCGGCTGGCGCGCCGTGTACGCGTCCGCGGCCCGCGCCACCGAGAAGATGGTTCCCACGGTCGAGGGCGAGTTTCACCGAAAGCGGCGCATGATGAGCCACACCTGGCCGATCGTCGTGCGCGGCGGGATGCTCTCGCCGCGCGGCTACGGCGGGCTGTACGGCCTGATGATCGCCTCGCACCGCGTGCTGCGCTACGCGAGTCCGTTCCTGCACCTCGTCGCGCTCGGCGCAAACGCCGCGCTGCTGGACCAACGACCGGCCTACCGGGCCGCCTTCGCGGCGCAACTCGGTGTGCTGGCGGCCGCCGCCGCCCCGTCGCGCGCGCGGCCGTTCCTCGTGGCCCGCTACTACGTGCTCACCACCGCCTCGGTGGCGGCCGGGCTGGTCGACTGGCTGCGTCACGGCACGCCCGCGGGCTGGGACGCCGCCGAGGGAACGCGATGACCGAGGCTTCGGCATGAAGCGCGCGCTCGATCTCGTCGGGGCGGCGGCCGTGCTCGTCGTGACCTCCCCGCTGATGGCGCTGGCCGCGCTGGTGATCCGGCTGGAGAGCCGCGGTCATCCGATCTACAAGCAGCGCCGGGTGGGCAAGGACGGGCACCCATTCGAGATCTACAAGTTCCGCACCATGGTCGACGGCGCCGAGAACATCGGCGCCGGCATGGCGGTCAACGAGGGCGATCCGCGCATCACGCGATTCGGGCAGGTCCTGCGCCGCTGGTCGCTCGACGAGCTGCCGAACCTGGTCAATGTGGTGCGGGGCGAGATGTCGCTCGTCGGGCCGCGGCCTACCATCCAGGTGCAGGTCGACCAGTACACGCCCCATCAGCGCCGGCGTCTCGAGGTCAAGCCGGGCATCACCGGTTGGGCGCAGGTCAACGGGCGCACCACGCTGCCCTGGCACGAGCGCATCGAGCTCGACGTTTGGTACGTCGACCATCGCTCGCTCCTCCTCGACCTCCGCATCCTGCTGCGCAGCGCCAAGCTCGTGTTCGAGGGCTACGGCCTCTACAAGGGCGAGAGCGGCGGGTGGAAGGGGCCGACGGGGGAGCGGCGGTGATGGGCGTGCTCCTCACCGGCGTCGGCAAGCGCTACGACATCGTCTCGGCCTTCGCGCAACACGCCACCGTCGTGGCCGCCGACCCCAACCCGCTGGCGCCGGCGCAGTATGCGGCGGCGGTGCGTGTCGCGGTGCCGCGCATCGACGACCCCGGCTACGTGCCGGCTTTGCGCGCCCTGTGCGACGAGCACGACGTGGGCGCCGTCGTGCCCCTCACCGACCTCGACCTGTCGGTGCTCGCCCGCGCCCGCCGCGACGGCGTGCTGCCCGCCTTCGTGCCCGATCCGGAGATCACCGACGCGACCTACGACAAGTACGAGGCCCACCTGCTCCTCGAGCGCCACGGCCTGCCCTCGCCGCCCACCGTCCTTCCGGGGGCCGAGCCGGAGTCATACCCGGTCATGGTCAAGCCGCGCCAGGGCAGCGGCGCTCGCTCGATCCATCCCGCGCCGGATCGCGCCGCGATGGAGTTCTTCGTCGGCTACGTGGACGAGCCGGTGATGGTCCAGAAGCTCATGCAGGGACCGGAGTTCTCGATGGACTGCCTCTCCGGCCTCGACCGGCGCTGCCTGAACGTCATCCCGCGCACGATGATCGAATCGCGCGGCGGCGAGTCGATCAAGGGCACGGTGATCGACGATCCCGAGCTGGTCGACCTCGGTCGCCGCGTGGTGGAGGCGCTGGGCGTGCGCGGGCCGTGCACCGTGCAGGCGTTTCGCGATCGCGACATCGGCCTGGGCATCACCGACGTCAACACGCGCTTCGGTGGCGCCTTCCCTGCGCCGATGTACGCCGCCCGGCCCGGCCACACGTACCCCGAGCTGATCGTGCGCATAGCGAGGGGAGAACGCATCGCGCCCCACGTGGGCGACTACCAGGCGGGGGTCACGTTCACGCGCTACTACTGGCAGCTCGAGCTCGACGGCGAGATGCAGCCGACGGGCCGCGACATCGTGCAGCCGCCGGGGCCCCCGATACCGCGGTGAAGCACGAGAGTGGTCTGACCCCCTTGAGGGTGGTTGAGGGTAGGGGTCTGACCCTGTTCAGGCAGCGCGCGTGCCGCGCGGCCGGGGGGCCGGCAACACGCGGAAGAACACGCTCGGCGACGACGCCTTGGGATTGCGCTTGTCGCCCGCGAACGTCGCCCGCGCGCGATAGAGGCCGGGTGACGGGCGCAGGCCGACCGCGAACTTGCCGCCGCGGGCCCGCGCCTTGCCCGGCCCCGCCGAGCGCCAGCCGCCGCGCACGCGCCGCTGGATCAGCAGCCCGACGGCGGTCTTGCGCGGCGCGATCGCGCCGCTGAGCTTGACCCGGGCGCCGGCGCGCAGGCGCTTGGCCGACGCCGCCAGCGACAGCGTCGGCTGGACCACCACCGTTGCTCCCGACGACGCGACAGCGCGGTGGATCCCGTCGCCCGGCCAGTACGCGCGCACCGCGACCGTGCGGCTGGAATTCACGCTCGCGCTCCAGTTGCCGGCGGCGTCGGTGTCGGCGGTCGTGATCGACACCCAGTGCCCGCTGAGCGAGCGCAACTGGACCTGCACCTTGACGCCCGCGAGCGGCGATCCGCCCGCAAGCGTGAGCTGCCCCGACACCGCGACCGGCTGCGGGAACGCCAGGCGCGAAGCCGTGGAGAGGCTGAGCTGGGTGCGGACCGTCGTCGACGGGCCCACCGGCACCGCCGGGGCGGCGCTCGCGGCCTGGGCACGAATCTCGGGCAGCTGGGCGTAGAGCGCGTCGCCCGGGCAGTCGGTGGCGTCGCCGTCGCGGTGCCCGGAGATGCGGTTGAAGGTCACCGGCGTACCGGACGGATAGCGGTTGTCGCCGCCGCCGCGCGAGATCAGCGTCACGTTGCCCGTGGTCGGCACGCCGGCGATCGAAAGCCGCCAGGCGATGAGCTGCGACATGGCGCGCAAGCCGGCGTCGGTCTGCCCGACCGTGGTGAACGTGCCCAGGCTCGAGACGCCGGTGGACTGGTCGTTGTAGCCCTGGGCCTGCGCCCCGACCACGGGCTGGTCGATGCCCCCCGCCCGGCCCTCGAAGATCTGCCCGTACTTGTCGACGAGGAAGTTGTAGCCGATGTCGTTCCAGCCGTTGCTGTTGCGGTGGAAGCGACAGATGGCGAGCACGATCGCGGCCGAGTCCTGCGGCGAGTAGTCGTTCGTCCCGTCGGTGTGATGGACGAACGCCATCTGCACGGTGCCGTACTCGGGGGTGCCCTTCGGGTTGCACTGGGTCCCCGCCCACTGTGCGCGGGGGATGATCGAGAGCTGGCCCGCCTGTGCCGCGCGCGCGGTCGGACGCTTCGCGCGCACGCGACCGACGTGGGAGCGCACGAAGTCCACGCGCAGCCCGCGCGCCGGGCCCGAAAGCCGCAGCTGGTAGCGATCCGAACGCCCCGTCCACACCGGCCCCGTGCCGCGCATCGGCGCCGTGAGGCCGTCGGGGGCATCCGCGCCCTCGTCGGCACGCACCCAGGCGCTCCAACGCCCCGTCCGGACGCTGCGCGCGCGGACGTCGACGGTCACCTTCTCGGGCGCGTCCCACTTGACCCCGAGCAGGTCGAAGGCGTGCGGAGCGCGCACCGCTGGGGTGGTGACGGCCCCGGATCCGGCCGCTCGCGCTGTTCCGCCCGGCAGCGACTGCGAGAAGTCGCTTGCACGCGGAGCAGCCGCAGCTCCGGCGGGAAGCCCGAGCACGGCGCCGACTGCCACAACCCCCAGAAGGCGGCGCACGAGTGTTGCAACACCCGTGCCCGCCCCGGGGTTGCGGCCTTCAGAGACCGGCGGGATGGCGCGCGACGTAGCCCGAGGACGACCGCGACGTCGATGTCCACCGCGATCCCGTCCGCCAGCGGGCGCTGGTGTCGAACCGCCGCCCGTCGACCACCATGTAGACGTGGCCGGCGTTCGCGTAGATCGTCACGTGCTTTCCGGGCCCCGGCTTGCCGTAGCTCTCAAACCCGCTCGAGCTCATCGGCGACGACAGCAGCCCGGCGTTGTGGAGCGCATAGGAGACCGACCCCGAGCAGTCGTAGCCGGGGGCCGCGAACGACACGTGGCCCCCGCCGTACAGGTACGGCGCGGAGGCGATCCGGTTCGCGCCGGCGACGATCGCGGCCAGCTTTCCGCTCTGGCCGGAGCTCGATCCGCCCAGGTGCGCGCGCTTGAGCAGCGGCGTCGGGCCGCTCACGCCGGCCGCGGCCCACGTGGCAGGACCCACGATCCCGTCGCGGGCGAGCCCATGACGGGCCTGGAAGCGCTTGACGGCGCGCGCCGTTGCGGGGCCGAAGACGCCGTCGGCGGCGACGCCGAGGCGCTTCTGCAGGCGCGCCACGCTGGGGCCGCGGCCGCGCGCCCCGCCGCCGGAGGCGCCGCCGGCCGATCGCCCGCGCAGCTTGGCCAGCGTCGCCGGCCCGACCACGCCGTCGACGTCCAGGCCGTTGCGCTTCTGGAACATCCGCACCGCATGCGCGGTGTGCGGCCCGTACAGGCCGTCCCCGCCAATGCCGAGCCGGTGCTGGACGCCGCGCACGCGCCCACCTTCGTCGCCGCGCTGCAGCAGCCCGCCTCCGGCCGCCGCCGCCGTCGCGACCGGAATCGCGGTTGCCGCCACCGCGCCGGCGATGGCAAGCCCCTTGCGCCCGGGAATGAGGTCGACGCGGGTTGCGCCTTGCTGCCTGCGCGCCCGGGAGCGCGCCAGCGAATCCGCCCACAGCTCCGGGCACGCGAGATCGCGCGCAGCGTTTTGCACCTGAACACCCCCGATGGCTCGTTTGAGGATCCGGCCAGGGCATGGGGCGGGCGGTGCCGCCTGCCGGGCCGAGCGGTCGTCGACCCTAACGGGGAAAGTCCTGCAAGCTGCACCATGGCTTGCAGGACGACATAACCGGGCGGTTATTCGCCGGGCTTATGGGATCTGCTCGGGTGCCTGATCCGTGTAGCGGAGGCGGAATGCGCGCAGGGCGTCCCACATCTGGGGCGAGGCCTTCTTGCACCCGATCAGGTGCGTCCACGCGGTCGCGGCGACCTCGTACGGCATGTTCGTGTTGTTCTCGAACAGCAGGTCGTGGTACGAGCCCTGCTCCGCGAACAGCGTGCGCATCTGGCCGATGACCTGCGTGGGGGTCCCGGGCGCGTACTGGAACTCGATGCGCCCGTGCTCGAGCGTATGGACGAAGTTCTCCTTCGGTGGCGTCTGCTCGCCCGAGTAGTCGCCGTCCTCGGCCGGCACCGGGTTGTGGTTGCCGGATGTGGGCGGATTGGTCTTGTACGTCGTCGTGCCGGTGATGTGCGTTCGGCCCTCGCTCGGGAACGTCTTGACCACGCAATTCGCCGCCTTGGCGGCCGCGAACAGGTCGGTCGTCTTGCGCGGCGGGATCGGCAGCGCCTTGACCTCCGGGTTCTTCTGCCCGCTCGTCTCCGGCGGCTCGTCGCTGCTGCCGCCCGAGCCGACCACGATCGCGACCACGACCGCCACGACGAGGCCCACTGCGAGCACGGCGCCGCCGACGATCTGCAGGCGCCGGTTGCGCTCGGCGCGCCGCTTCTCCTCGGCCTCGCGCGCCAGGCGCTCCTGGCGGCGAGCCTCCTTCTGCTGCTGGCGGCTGGACACGAGCGAAGCGTAGGCGCTACGAAGCGGCCGCGCGACGGCGTCGGCTGCCGCCGGCCCGACGCGGTTTCCACGCCTGCTCGACGAAGTCCGCGATCTCCTCCGTCAGCCGCTCCGGGGCCATGCGCAGCTCGATGAGCGACTCGGCCTCGAGCAGGCGACCGTTGGGGAGCTCGTCGGCGAGCATGCCCGCATCGGAGAACGGATGGATGGGGTCGCGGTGGTGCCCGATGACGAGCGCAGGCGCCTCGAAGGTCCGGCGCTCGGTGCGGTGGGGGGCGACCCGGCCGAAGAAGATGCCCTGGATCACCGCCGCGCTGGGCCCCGGGTCCTGGCCGAACCAGTCCAGGCCGACGCCGGCGTAGAAGGGCAGCGGGGCCTGCGGGATGCGCCGGAGCATGGCCGCGAAGCGCTTGTACAGCGGCTCGCCGAAGGTCAGGCCGACGAGGAGCGGCGTGAAGAAGATCGTGCACGCCAGCAGCGCGTTGTCGAGCACCGGCATCTCGATGATCATGCCTCGCAGGCGCTCGGGCGCCTGCGAGGCGACCTCCAGCGTCGTGTTGGCGCCCAGCGACGTGCCGCCGACCACGGCCTGGTCGAGCTCGAGGTGGTCCATGAGCGCGACCACCTCCTCGCCGAAGGTGCGCATCGAATAGCGCCACATGTCGCGCGGGCGGTCCGAGCGCCCGTGCCCGAGCAGATCGAGCAGGATCACCCGGTTGCCGCGGTCGGCCAGGTCCTTGGCCAGGGGCTCGTGCATGCGCGACGGCAGCAGCAGGCCGGGCAGGAGGATGACCGCGCGCGGACCGCTGCCGTACGTCCGGTACGCGAGGCGTTGACCCTGATGCCGGAAGCTGGCCATGGGGGGCGGGAAGGATATCCGCCGCTTCGGGTCGGTCAGGGCGGCGCATAATGCGATGCATGCAGGCTGACGAGCGGGCGATGGCGGCCATCTACGACCGCTACCACCGGGGCCTCCTCTCCTTCTGCCGCCACATGCTCGGGTCGCGTGAAGAGGCCGAGGAGGCCGTGGGCGAGACGTTCCGCCTCGCGCAGCGGGCGCTCGCCGACAGCGAGGAGCCGGTGGCCCTGCGGCCTTGGCTGTACGCAATCGCGCGCAACCGGTGCATCGCGATCCTGCGCGCCGGCGGCGCGCCGCGCCACGACGACGCCCTGCACGACCTCGGGCGCCTGCCCGTAGACGAGCGAGCGGCGCTGCTGCTGGCCGAGGACGGGGACCTGCCGCCCGACGAGATCGCCCAGGTGCTCGGCGTGCCGGGCGAGCAGGCCGAGGCGCTGGTCGTTCGCGCGCGCGACTCGCTCATCGCCCCGCGGCGCCCGCTCACCGATGCCTGCTCCGCGGTGCGCGTCGAACTCGCCCGGCCCGGCACGGGTCAGATGTCCCGCGCTCAGCTCCGTCGCCACCTGCGCGATTGCCCGCGATGCCGGGGCTACCGCGAGTCGGTTCGCCGCCAGCACACCGCGCTCGCCGCGCCGGTGGCCGCCAGTGCGGCCCTTCGGGAGGCAGCGGTCGG
>Ga0209382_10011411_pt1 | contig 11030 bp, 2 predicted proteins | sample SoiMetdeltSBSDD5_FD_187599 | JGI IMG/M metagenome (GOLD analysis project Ga0209382, IMG submission 187599) | Bulk soil microbial communities from a Populus tree surrounding site in Tennessee, USA - Soil MetaG P. deltoides SBSDD5 (SPAdes) (version 2) | ecosystem: Environmental > Terrestrial >...
CGAAGTCGAGCGCCTCCTCGCAGGCGGCGAGCACCGTGACGAAGTGCCGCTGTCTCCAGTAGGTCGGGAGTTCGCGCTGGCACTCTCGCACGCACAGGAACGACTGTGGTTCCTGGATCAGTTGGATCCAGGCAGTGCGGTCTACAACATTCCGTCGGCCGTGCAGGTGAATGGACCGCTTGACCTCGCTGCGCTCTCGCACGCCGTGGACGAGGTTCTTCGCCGGCACGCCGTGTTGCGGACCACGTTCTCGAGCGGAGAAGACGGTCCTCGACAGAACATCGACCCGCCGCCGTCCGGGACGTTGGCGATCGTCGATCTGAGCGCGTTGCCGGATGGCGCGCGCACGCGGGCCACTCGGCGGCTCGCCGTCGAGGAGGCCAATCGGGCGTTCGAGCTCACAACGGGCCCCGTAATACGAGCAACGGTGGTGACGCTCAGCGGGTCCGACCACGTCCTCCTGCTGACAACACACCACATCGTCTCGGATGGCTGGTCGATGGGGATCGTGATTAGCGAGTTGTCGGAACTCTACGAAGCCTTCTCGCGCGGATCGACATCCCCTCTGTCCGATTTGGAGTTGCAGTACGTCGACTTCGCGGATTGGCAACGGCGCTGGCTCGATGCCGGCGCGCTGGATCGGCAGCTCGGATACTGGCGAAAGCGTCTGTCTGGTGCGCCCCAGTTTCTCGAGCTGGTCACGGATCGACCGCGGCCGCCGGTCCAGACATTCCGCGGCGCCAGCCATCCGGTCGTCGTGTCGAAGCAGTTGAGCGAAGCGCTCCTGGCCATGAGCGCCTCGCACGGCGCGACGCCGTTCATGACGCTCCTTGCCGGCTTCTTCTGTTTGATGTTCCGTTATACGGGCCAGCGCGACATTCTGATCGGATCGCCGATCGCCGGTCGCGGCCGAACCGAGACCGAGAAACTGGTCGGGTTGTTCGTCAACACACTGGTGATGCGCGCGGATTTCACCGGCAACCCGACGGTCCGCGAACTGTTGGTGCAGGTCCGTGATGCAGCCCTCACGGCATACGCCCATCAGGACGTCCCGCTGGAGAGGCTGCTCGACGAACTGGACGTGCCTCGGGATCTGAGTCGAACGCCGCTCTTCCAGGTAGTCTTCGCGCTTCAAAACGTACCAGTCGGACCCGTGGACGTTGCCGGGCTCTCGCTGGCGCCGGTCGACGTCGAGCAGATGACTTCGAAGTTCGATCTCACGCTCGATCTCGGCGAATCGCCTGACGGATTCCGAGGCGTCCTGGCGTACAACGCCGATCTGTTCGATGCCACGACCATCGAACGCATGGCTGACCATTTCGTGGCGATGCTGGAAGGATTGGTTGCCGATGCCGATTGTCGTGTATCGGACATACCACTTCTCAGCCTGGCGGAGCGGGCGCGTCAACTCACGGAGTGGAACGACGCGACGGTCGCGTATCCAGGCTCCACATGTCTGCATCATTGGTTTGAGGAGCAAGTCGATCGCGCGCCCGATCGAGTGGCGGCGATCCTCGACCCACACCAGGTCACGTATGGCGAGCTGAGCGCCCGTGCGAATCGACTAGCGCACCACTTGCGATCGCTGGGCGTGGGACCGGAAGTGCTGGTCGGGTTGTACATGGAGCGGTCGATCGAGCTGGTGGTCGGCATTCTCGGCATCCTCAAGGCGGGTGGGGCGTACGTGCCGCTTGATCCGGTACACCCACCGGAGCGGCTGGCGTTCATGGTTGCCGACGCCGGACTCGACGTGATCGTGACCGAGGAGCGCCTCTCCGGCCGTCTCCCCGAGACGAGGGCTCGCGTGCTGAGCCTCGACGGCGCGTGGGAGGGGATCGCACGCGAACCGGCAACTGTTCCGGCGGTCGATATGAACGCCGACAACGTCGCTTACGTGATCTACACGTCGGGTTCGACCGGTACTCCGAAAGGTACACCGGTCACGCACCGCAACGTGGCCCGTCTGTTCGCCGCGACCGACCACTGGTTCGAGTTCGGGGAGCAGGACGCCTGGTCGCTGTTCCACTCATACGCCTTCGATTTCTCGGTCTGGGAGCTGTGGGGAGCCCTCTGCTACGGCGGGCGGCTGGTGGTCGTCCCATACGCAGTCTCGCGCTCGCCGGAGGACTTCATCGAGCTGCTGGCGCGCGAGCGAGTCAGCGTCCTGAACCAGACGCCTTCAGCGTTTCGGCAACTCGTGGCCGCGGAGGGTAGGCGTCGTCTGGATGGCGCGATGTCCGCACTGCGCTATGTCGTCTTCGGAGGTGAGGCGCTCGACGTACGGCATCTGGCGCCGTGGATAGGCCGGCACGGAAGTGAGCAGCCGCGGCTGATCAACATGTACGGGATCACCGAGACGACGGTGCACGTGACGTATCGTCCGATTGCGCCGGCCGATCTCGAAGCGCCACGCATAGACAGCCCCGTGGGGCGACCGATTCCGGATCTGCAGGTTTATGTGCACGACGCGCGCGGCGAGCTCCTGCCCACGGGTGTGCCGGGAGAGATCTACGTCGCGGGCGCGGGCGTGGCGCGCGGCTATCACGGGCGGCCGGCGCTGACGGCCGAGCGCTTCGTCCCAAGCCCGTACGGCAACGGCGCCCGGCTGTACCGGGCGGGCGATGGCGCGCGGTACCTGGCCGACGGGCAGCTCGGTTTCCTCGGTCGGATCGATCAGCAGGTGAAGATTCGGGGCTTCCGGATCGAGCTTGGAGAGATCGAAAGCGTGCTGGTCCAGCATCCCGCTCTGGAGGCGGCGGTGGTGATCGCGCGAGAGGACGTACCTGGCGAGGTGCGGCTGGTCGCGTATACGGTTGCCAAGGACGCCTCCCCGGATGTGACCACGCTGCGGCGGCACTTGCAGGCGTCGCTTCCAGACTACATGGTGCCCGCGGCATTCGTGCCGCTCGAGGCCCTGCCGTTGACGCCGAACGGAAAGCTGGACCGCCGCGCCCTGCCAGCGCCCGATCAGGCCCGTCTGTCGCCCCGGCGTGAATACGTTCCTCCCCGCACCGTGGAGGAAGAGGCATTGGCGGGCATTTGGTCGGACGCGTTGCAAGTCGAGAGCGTTGGCGTCTACGACAACTACTTCGAGATTGGAGGCGACTCGATCCGCAGCATCGGGATCGTGGCCAGAGCGAAACAGCTTGGATTGGTCTTTTCGATTCAGGAGCTCTTCCAGCATCAGACGATTGACGACCTGTCCCGTGTGATCACCAATCGAACGAGTCCCATGCTGCAGCGCGTTTTGGGACAGGGACCGTTTGCGCTTATCACTGCGGAGGACCGTGCGCGGCTGCCGATCGACGCCGAGAACGCGTATCCGCTGGCACGCATCCAGTCGGGCATGCTCTTTCATAGCCAATTGAATCCCGAGACTGGCGTATACCACGACGTTTTCAGCTGCCGCATTCGAGACCGCTTCGACGAGCAGCGATTCCGGGCAGTGCTCCAAACAGTCGTGCGGCGCCATCCCATTCTGCGCACCTCGTTTCATTGGAGCGAATTCAGCGAGCCGCTACAGATCGTTCATCGCTCGGTTCGCGTGCCTCTGGAAATCCACGACCTCGGAGATCGGCCGCACCCCGAGCAGGCGAAAACCTTCGACGAATGGTTCGAGACCGAAAGGGCCCGGAATTTTGAGATGGCGCTGGCGCCGTTGCTGCGGTGGTGCGTTCACCTCAGGAGCGATGGGACCTGGCACTTCACGCTCAGTTTCCACCACGCGATTCTCGACGGTTGGAGCGTCGCACTGCTCAATGTGGAAGTGTTTCGCGATTACCTGTCATCCGACGCGCTCGATGGGCGGCCCCTACGCGAATCACCCGCGGCCAACTACGCTGACTTTGTTGCACTGGAGCGGTCCACGCTCCGCTCTGAAGATGCCCGCCGGTTCTGGTTAGACCGGCTCGCCGATCTGGAAGTCTCGCGGCTGCCGCGTTGGTCCGACACGCGTGAGGCGTCAATAAACGGGCAGCTTCGAGTGCTCCGAGTACGGCCGTCGGCCGACATCTTGGCCGGCTTGCAGCAGCTGGCGCGGACGACAGGCGTACCGCTCAAGAGCGTGTTGCTGGCGGCGCATTTCAAAGTTCAAAGCGTCCTCGCCGGCAACCACGATGTCGTGACAGGTCTGACAACGAACGGGCGACCGGAGGAACTCGACGGCGAGCAGGCACTGGGTGTCTTCCTGAACAGTCTGCCGATGCGCATGGCACTCGAAGGAGGCACGTGGATTGACCTCGTGCGCGCCACGTTTCAGACCGAACGCGAGCTATTGCCCTTCCGACGCTATCCGCTGCCCGAGATACAGCAGGCGCTAGGTGGCCAGCCGCTTTTCGAAGTGCTCTTCAACTTCACGCACTTCCACGTGTACCAGAACCTGTCAGATCTGGGGAACGCGGAGCTGCTCGAAACCAAGTTCTTCGAGAGGACGAACTTCACTCTGGTCGCGAACTTTGCTCTGGCCCTTGACGCGTCGGAGCTTGAGTTGAAGCTGGAATATGACGCGGGCGAGCTCCGGGAGGATCAGGTCGATCGCATCGGTGCGTATTACAGTTCGACGTTTGAGGCGATGGTCGACGACCCCCAGGCGCGCTATGAAGAGCATTCGCCGCTTCCGCACGAGGAGCGGCAGTTGCTCGTGAAGTGGAATGAAACCGACGTTCCACTGCCGGCTTCTCCGTTGATCCACCACAGGTTCGAGGCGCAGGTGGCAGCGGTTCCCGATGCCATGGCGGCGACCTTCGAGGACCAGCAGCTGACGTATCGCGAGCTGAACGCGAGGGCCAATCAGCTGGCACGGTCGCTGCGGACAGCGGGCGTCGGACCGGACATGCTCGTCGGCATCTTCATGGAGCGTTCTCTCGAGCTCGTCATCGGGATGCTCGCCGTCTTGAAGGCCGGTGGCGCGTATCTGCCGCTTGACTCTGGCTATCCGCCCGAACGATTGCGGTTCATGCTCGACGATTCGAAGGCGGCGGTCGTGCTCACGCAGGAGCGACTGCGTGCGCAGCTGCCGGAGTCGTCCGCGCTCGTACTAAGCGTGGACGAGGAGTGGCCAGTCCTTTCGCGGCAGAGGGACCACGACACCGCCACCGATCTGTCACCCGAGAATTTGGCCTATGTGATTTACACGTCAGGATCGACCGGTCGCCCGAAAGGCGCGATGCTGGACCATGAGGCGATCGCGAATCACATGAACTGGATGTGCCGGGAATTTCCGCTGTCTCCCGGCGACGCCGTGCTGCAAAAGACGGCAATTAGCTTCGACGCGTCGGTGTGGGAGTTTTATGCACCGCTGCTCGCCGGCGCCCGGCTCGTGCTGGCGCGCCCCGGTGGGCAGCAGGACCCCGCTTATCTGATCGATGCCATCACTCGATACGGCATCACTACACTGCAGGTCGTGCCGTCGTTGCTGCGTATCCTCCTCGAGCAGGCGGACATCGATCGTGCCAGCTGCCTGCGGCGGGTGTTCTGCGGCGGCGAGGCGCTGACCGCGGAGATGCGCGACCGGTTCTTCGCGTGCGTCGATGCTGAACTGCACAATCTCTATGGCCCGACGGAGACGTGCATCGAATCGATCGCGTGGCAATGCGACCGCAACGGTTCGCGATCGACCGTACCGATCGGACGGCCGATCGACAACACCCGCGTGTACCTGCTGGATGACTCCCGGCGTCCCGCGCCGGTTGGAGTCCCTGGCGAGGTGCACGTCGCGGGGCTAGGGGTGGGTCGCGGGTACCTGAACCGGCCGGGCCTGACTTCCGAACGGTATATCCCCGAGCCGTTCGCCGATCAGGGAGGCGCTCGGATTTATAGGACCGGCGACCTGGCCCGTTATCAGCCGGATGGCACCATCGAGTACCTCGGGCGGCGTGATCACCAAGCCAAAGTCCGCGGATTCCGGATCGAACTGGGGGAGATCGAGGCGGTGCTCCGACAGCATCCGGCCCTGCGAGACGCCGTGGTCTTGGTTCGGCCGGATCCGACTGGTCAGGCGCGGCTCGTGGCTTACACAGTGGCGCATGCTCAGCCCCCGGGCGTGAGTGAGCTGCGGAATCATCTCAAGGCGTCACTGCCAGACTACATGGTGCCGTCCGCGTTCGTGGAGCTCGGCGCCCTGCCGCTGACGCCCAACGGCAAGATCGATCGACGGGCGCTGCCAGATCCAAGTCCGGCGCGGCCGGCGTCGACAGAAAGTCTCATCTCGGCCCGGAGTCCGCAGGAAGAAATGATCGGAGACATCTGGGCCGCGATTCTCGGTATCGATCGCGTGGGTGTCCACGACGATTTCTTTGAATTCGGCGGCCATTCGCTCCTAGCGACACAAGTGATGTCGCGCATCCGCAATGTGTTCCAGGTCGACCTCCCGTTACGCGCTCTCTTCGAGACGCCCACGATAGCCGGCCTGTCGGAGAAAGTAACCGCGGCGATCAGAGCGAACCAAGAGCTCGCTTCTCCGCCGATCGTCCGGCGATCCCGAGAGGAGAAATTGCCGCTTTCCTTCGCTCAACAGCGGCTCTGGCTGCTCGATCGCATGAGACCGGGAGACGTGGGCTACAACGTGAGCGCAGCCATACGCTTGCGCGGTAGGCTCGACGTGGCGGCGCTCGACCAGACGTTCAGTGAGATCATCCGGCGTCAAGAGGTCCTGAGGGCGAACTTCGTCGATGTTGACGGCGTGCCTGTGCAAGTGATCCGGCCCGCTCGCGCGCTCGCGCTACCGCTCGTGGATCTCAGTCTCCTTGAACTGCCAGCACGTGACGCGCAAGCCTTGAATCTCGTCGAACGTGAAACCACACGGTCGTTCGACCTCGCGCGTGACTCGTTGATCCGGCTTCACCTTCTACGAATGGGGGACGAGGACCACGTCCTTCTCTTCTCGACTCACCACATCATCTGTGACGGGTGGTCGATCGGGGTCATTGTCGGCGAACTCTCGAGCCTTTACGTCCACTTCACTGGCGGCGGGCCTTCCGCACTGGATGATTTGAAGGTTCAGTACAGTGACTTCGCCAGTTGGCAGCGCGACTGGCTGCAGGGTGAGGCCCTCGAGGCGCAGCTCTCGTATTGGAGGACGCAGCTGGGTGCGGATCCGCCGAGGCTCGCACTTCCGACCGATCGGCCGCGGCCGGACGTCGAGACACTCCGTGGAGAGACGTTCACGATGGCTCTGCCCGCCAGTTTGAGCGCCAGGCTCAGGGCGCTGAGCCGAGGGGAGGGCGTCACCATATTCATGACGCTTCTCGCGGCGTTCAAGACGCAACTCCAGCGTTACACAGGGCAAGACGACCTCGTTGTCGGCACCGACATGGCCAACCGGAACCGACAGGAGATCGAGGGCCTGATCGGTTTCTTCATCAACCTGCTCGTGCTTCGGACGGATCTCAGCGGCAATCCTTCCTTCCGTCAGCTTCTCAAACGCGTCCGCGAGAGAGCGCTCGAGGCGTACGCCCATCAGGATCTGCCGTTCGACAGGCTGGTGGAGGAGTTGCAGCCTGAGCGTCATCTGAACGATACGCCTCTGTTCCAAGTACTCTTTGTCCTCCAAAACACGCCCACGTCGAACCTGAAGCTCGGGGGGCTGCTGGTGCAACCTCTCCCCTTGCCACTGACGACGTCGAAGTTCGACCTGGCTGTATTCGTGTCCGACGACGATGTGGGAGTCGTCGTTACCTGGCAGTTCAAGACCGACCTCTTCGACGGTTCGACGATCACGCAGATCGCCCATCATTTCGAGCGGCTGCTCGAGAGCATTGTTGCCGACCCGGATCAGCCGATCAGCAGGCTGCGCATGGTCGAAGAGAAGAAGAGGCAAGAGCGCATCAGGCGACCTCGCGCCCAGACGGCGGCTCTGACGGATATCAGCCTCCTCACCTCAGGCGACGGCTAGCAGTTGGATGGCGCTTACTTCTAGCGATGGCCAGACTAAGGCGTTCCTAGGTCGTTCCGTTCGTTGTCTTCAGGGTAGAAAGTCAGCCGCTTCGAGTAGAATTCCCTTGCTGGCTGCGGTTCGGCGCGCGTCGTTTGGCTTTGGCAGTCAGTCACTTAGGGGCACGTGCAGTTGCCTCCGAATCGAACTTTAGTCGGCACGGTTCTTCCGTAGGGCAGAGCAGCGTTTGGTCACCAGGTCCGACGTGTAGTTCGCTTTCGGCTCGACTGTAAGCGAGAGGGCGGTAGCCTGTACAGAGTCACTTCCTGCACAGAAGTTCTTCATTTGGCAGCTCAGAAAGTCATGGCACAGCGTCGGATGTCCAGTGTGACGGGTCTCTCGCGCGGCTTGTTAGCCGGATGAGCGGACGGCCCGACGGTGGCGGAGTGGCAACGCGCCGGCTGCTGGTAGTCACTTCCACGGCAGTGTGGGGTTATCTTGCCGCGGCTCTGTTCTACGGTCAACGGATCGCCGGGCTCAGGGTCAGCGGGGCCGCGCTGCTCTGTCTCGTAGCCGTGGGTGGTGCGACGTCCTCTGTCCAGGCCCGACGGCTCTCGGAAGGGCGGCGGGGCGACTTCCTGGCCCTCTGCCTGTCGCTGTTGGTCGGACTTTTAGCCATAGATACTGCCTATACGGTCTGGATCAACTCAGAGACGGACCGCCGATCCGCGCAGGCCGACGAACGGCTGAACGACCCGCACGTGTGGCATGGCGAGCTTTTTCCGAGGTCTTACTATCCGTCCGACCGAGCCTTCACGGTATACAAGCCAAATGTGCGGATTGAAGGACTGACATACGGCGAATTCTATGAGCCGAGGATGCTCGAATCGCCGACACTTGTCCGCGACGCGCTGCGGCTCAGACCGCTCGTATACACGATCGACGCGAACGGTCTTCGCAATCGCGTCCCGATCCGTCAGACCAAACTCTGGGCACTTGGTGACTCGTTCGTCATGGGCTACTCCACTACCGAGGGACTCACATGGACGGACCGTTTCGGCGAGCTGACCGGACAGGCCATTTACGACATCGGGGTGTCGGGCACAGGGCCGGGGCTGCAGGTCCAGTTGCTTGAGCATCTCCTGAGGACGGGGACAGACGCTGCGGGGACAGACGCCGCCAAGCCAGAACGATTGCTCTGGATGCTATTCGAGGGCAACGATTTGGAGAATAGCTACGACGAGCGTCGATCGTTACCGCCAACCACGACGGGCTTTCGGAAGTTGCTTGACGACACGTTCATCGGTGATCTCCTCTCGCTACCATCGACCATCCACGAACGAAGCGTGATCGGGCGCCTGCTCGAGGGCGAATTGCACGTAACGCCGGCCCGTGCAGCATCGCGGGAGGATGCGTACCACATCGACGGCGTGCCGTTGGCGACGCCGGTCTACCAGTCCGCGCGCTGGGGATACTGCATGTTCAATCCGGCGGATATCGAGGCCGCAACAAAGGGAGAGGACTACGTGTTGTCCCATCCGAATCGACCTCGACTGGACCGTTCCTTCGAGCGAATGAAAGCGCTGAGCGAGGAGTTCGGTTTCCGCGTAACGGTCATCGTGGCGCCATCGGCACCGCGGGTCTACGGACGCGACTTTCCTGACATGCCGCAACCGACGGGAGTGCCGCACTTCATCCGCTACGTCCAGGGCCTGGCAGAGCGTTCCGGCTTCGAAACGATTGATCTGCTCGGCGCATTGAGTTCCAAGGACTGGGGCGGAATGCTGTACTACTGCGACGACCACCATTGGAACGAACGTGGCAATGAGGTCGTCGCCCGGATTCTGGCAAAGCAGTTTTGAGCTGTAGGCGGCGCTCGAGCGTCAGCATCTACGGCGGATGAATTCATGCGCTTCAGTCTGTTCTTCTTCTCCGGGCGATGGCCCGACATGCCAGGCGATCACTATCGGTTGTTCCGAGACAGCGTCCAGTTCGCCGATCGCTGTGGATTCGAGGCTGTCTGGACGCCAGAGAGACATTTCCATCGATTCGGCGGCCTTTACCCCAATCCGGCACTGACCGGAGCGGCCGCGGCGGTACTCACGAATCGAATCGGCATCCGAGCCGGAAGCGTGGTGGCGCCGCTACAGGATCCCCTGCGTACGGCGGAGGAATGGTCTGTCGTTGACAATCTTTCGCAGGGACGCGTGGGTGTCTCGTTCGCATCTGGCTGGAACGTGAACGACTTTGCGCTCGAGCCCGAGAGCTACCAGGCGCGGCACGAGATCATGTACGAGCGAATCGACATCGTTCGGCGACTGTGGAGAGGCGAGACCGTGTCACGGCGCAATGGGATCGGCAAAGACGTCGACATGTCGGTTTTCCCCCGACCCTATCAGGCGGAGATCCCGATCTGGATCACGGCACAGTCGGATCGGACGTGCGTGAAGGCGGGTGAAATCGGCGCCAATCTGCTCACGAACTTGAACTACCACAAGCTCGGCGAACTGCGAACGAAGGTCGCGCTCTATCGCGAGGCCTTTACCAGCCGAGACGGGTATCGCGAGGACGTGCACGGGCGTGGACACACCACCGTGATGGTGCACACGTTCATCGGCGACGACGAGGCCATCGAGACGCATGGCAAACCCGCGTACGCGGAGTACCTTCGTACCAACCTCGATCTTCAGTCCGAACGTGCCAAAGGCCTCGGTGTAACGGTCGACTCGAGCGAGGAAGACATTCGCGCGCTCATCCTGAGGGCTGTGAATCGGATGGTGGGACAGATCGGGCTCATCGGCACACCGGAGGAATGTCTCGACCGCGCGCGCGGGCTCGCAAGTCTGGACGTCGACGAAGTGGCATGCTTGATCGACTTCGGTGTCGAGGCCCCTGCCGTGATGTCGAGCCTTGAACATGTCGCCGCAATCGGCCGAGCGCTGAATGGCGGGAAGTAAAGCGAACTGACGGCCGAGTGTTTGAGATGGGTCACCAGGCCGGACGTGTGGCCGGTTGGAGGTGACTGGCACGAGGAGAACTAGAGTGAGTACAGGAACATTGATTGAGGCGGTAAGAGCAGGCGACAGTCAGCAGGTGGAGACTGCGCTCGCCAGTGGAGCGGACGTCAACGCCGCCGGGCCGGAACAAGAGTGGCCGGCTC
>Ga0209382_10011413_pt1 | contig 11030 bp, 9 predicted proteins | sample SoiMetdeltSBSDD5_FD_187599 | JGI IMG/M metagenome (GOLD analysis project Ga0209382, IMG submission 187599) | Bulk soil microbial communities from a Populus tree surrounding site in Tennessee, USA - Soil MetaG P. deltoides SBSDD5 (SPAdes) (version 2) | ecosystem: Environmental > Terrestrial >...
TCGAACCCCGTGCCCGGAGCCCGGGTCGCGATGGTGATCTCGGGCCCGATGGTCACGCCCGTATCGAGCATGCTGATCGGCACCGAGGACGTCCTGTGAGCGCGCCCGACTACTACCTGCCGGCCGGGATGCCGCGGCCGGTGCCGGAGCCCGACGGGCTGGACGCCCCGTACTGGGAGGGCACGCGGGCACGCGAGCTTCGCGTGCAGCGATGCCGCGCGTGCCGCGGCTGGCAGTGGGGACCGGAGTGGATCTGCCACCGCTGCCTCGCGTTCGACCTCACGTGGACGACGGTCGAGCCGCGCGGCACGATCTACTCGTGGGAGCGCGCGCACCATCCGGTCCATCCCGCGCTGCGCGGACACGCGCCCTACATCGTCGCGCTGGTCGAGCTCCCGCACGCCGGCAGCGTGCGAATGATCGGGAACCTTCTGGGCGACCCGCTGCAGACGGTGCGGATCGGCGCGCCGGTCGAGGCCGTATTCGAGCCGCACGACGACACGACGCCGCCCTTCACGCTGGTGCATTGGAGAGTGACGCGATGAGCACAGGCGAGCTGACGATCAACGAGCCCAACCTCTGGCGCACGAAGAGTCCCGGCCACACCGGCTGGCCGCGCAGCGCGCGGGCCGGCGATCCTCGCAAGTATTTCATCGTCTCCGCCGACGCCCACGTCAACGAGCCGGCCGATCTGTGGGCCACGCGGATCGACGCCAAGTACCGCGAGCGCGTCCCGCGCGTCGTCGTCGACGCCAACGGCGTCAAGTGGCGCGTCACCGAGGGCCACCGGCCCGATCGCCTGCGCACCGACGATCTCGAGGGCGAGGACCGGCTGCGCCAGCTCGCCGGCGCCGATCCCGAGCAGCGCCTGCGCGACATGGACCGCGACGGCATCGACGCCGAGGTGATGTTCCCCAACAAGGGGCTCTCGATGTGGGCCACGCCCGACGCCGCGTTCGCCATGGCCCAGTGCCGGGTCTACAACGAATGGGCGTGGGAGGTCTTCGCGCGCTACAACCATCGCATGTCGCCGGCGGCGGCGATTGCCACCGCCGACCTCGAGGGCTCGATCGCCGAAGTGCAGCGCGTGGCCAAGCTCGGCTTCCGCGCGCTCACCCTGCCCTGCAAGCCGGTCTGGGGCGCGCACGACGTGGACCATCCGAACTACAACCTGCCGGTGTTCGATCCGCTCTGGGCCGCCATCCAGGACGCGAACCTGCCGATCACGTTCCACGTGTCGACGGGACGCGATCCGCGAGCCTCGCGAGGCAACGGCGGCGCCGTCATCAACTACGTCTCGCATTCGCTGTCGCCGACGATCGAGCCAGTGGCCAATCTCTGCGCGTCCGGCGTGCTCTCGCGCTTCCCGCGGCTGCGCTTCGCGACCATCGAGGCCGGGATCGGCTGGGTGGCGTGGCTGCTCGACGCGATGGATGAGGCCTACCGGAAGCATCACTTCTGGGTCCGTCCCAAGCTCGCGAAGCTACCGAGCGAGTACTTCCGCGAGCACGGCTTCGCGTCGTTCCAGGAGGACCCGGCAGGCCTGGGCCTGGCCGAGGCCACCGGCCTCGTGAACAACTTCATGTGGGGCAACGACTACCCGCATCACGAGGGCACCTGGCCGCACTCGGCCGAGGCGATCGAGCGCACCATGGGCCACCTCTCCGACGCCGGCCGCGCCAAGGTACTCGGATTGAACGCGGCGCGATTGTTCGGCTTCGAAGCGCGCGGCTGATCAAAGCCCGGCGCTGAGGCGTACCTCGATGCACCCCTGGCATGACGTCGCGCTCGGTGACGCGATCGACAGCTGGTTTCGCGCCATCATCGAGATCCCCAAGGGCTCGAAGGTGAAGTATGAGCTCGACAAGCACACCGGGCTCCTCTCCGTAGACCGGGTGCTGTACAGCGCCGTTCACTATCCTGCGAACTACGGCTTCCTGCCGCAGACCTACTGCCTCGACAACGACCCTCTGGACGTTCTGGTCCTGGGCCAGGAGCCGGTCGTCCCACTCTGCATCCTGCGCGCGAAGGCCATCGGTATCATGACGATGGTCGACGACAAGGGCCCCGACGACAAGGTCATCGCGATCCACGCGGACGATCCCGAGTACGCGCACTACCGCGACATCTCCGAGCTGTCCGCCCACCGGCTGCGCGAGCTCGAGCGGTTCTTCCTCGACTACAAGGTGCTCGAGCACAAGGCCGTGACCATCGGCGACTTGCGCGGTCCGGCGGAGGCCGAGAAGGCGATCCGCGAAGCCGCGGACCTGTATCAGCGAAAGATCAAGCCCACCGTGACGAGCAACCCAAGAGCCTGATGCGGCTCGCCGCCGTCATTGGCGTGAGCGTCCTGGCCCTGGGATGCGCGATCGCGAATACGCCTCAGCAAGAGCTGGCATACGCGCGCTGGGCGCAGTGCAGCTCGCCGGACGGACAGCTCGAGCGCATCGATCTCGATGGCCGGATCGTGTTCAGGTATTCGCGCCCGGGCGGCCGGCAAGCGGTCGCGCAATGTCTGGCCGAAGCCGGCCGCGCCGGGCCGCCGCTCCCGGCGCCGCTCGCCCTCGGCCCTCCGGGCGGTCCCTGATCGCTCTTTCCGCATCTGCGCACCCGGGTTGTGCAGGTTTCACCCGATTGGGTTCCCCGGCGCGGTGGGGCACTCTCGAAGACAGAAAGCAGCCGCGATGAAGAATGCACTCGGTGCCCTCATCGCCACGCTCGTGGTCGCGGCCGCAGTCCTGAGCCACGCCCAGTCGTCGGCGCCGTCGGACGCCCAGCCACTGGCGCCATCGGACGATCTCCCGCCCGGAGCCGAGTGTCCGCTGGGCCGCGTCGCGATGGTGCGCGGCAGCGATTCCGAGGCGCGCGAGGGCGGCGGATTCTACGCGGCCCGGCGCAACGGCATCCACGGCGCCGTCGATCTGGACGGCTGGGTCGGCGAGCCCGTGTTCGCCGTCGCGAGCGGCAAGGCGATCGTGGCCGAGGGCCGCAGCGATTGGGGCAAGCTCGGCCGAACCGTCGTCATCGACCACCGAGACGGCGGCTATACGCTTTACGCCCACCTGCACACGGTCGAAGTGAAGCCACAGCGTGAGGTCGCCTCGGGCGACATGATCGGCACCATCGGCTACTCGGGAAACGCGGCGGGCCTGAGAGCCAAGAAGCTGCCGCCTCACCTGCACTTCGCGTATTTTCGCGCGGTGTTCGGCGTGAACAGCAAGGGCGCGCCGCTCTCGCGCATGAAGGATTCCGCGGAAGGCTTTCGGTTCGTCGCCGCGAAGGACGCGATCATGGCTGACCTCGCGGGCATCGTGAATCCGATCAAAGCCGTCAAGTTCATGAATTGCTGGAGCGACCCGCCGGCGGCGACGACGGTGTCGACGCCGTCGACGTTCGTCAGCCCCGACCCGCCGATCAGCGGCAGGCGACGAGCACGCTGATCGGATACAGGCAGTAGTAGTCGGGATCGTTCAGGACGAAGCTCGCCGACTCCGCCTCACACAGCGTTGAGCGCCGCGTCCAATCGCCGGCGGAGAGCCGGTCGCGCAGGCGCGGACCCCAGTTGCGCTCGAAGACGACGTGCTGGATGTAGTCGCGCGCCGCATCGGGCAGCGGCGCCCGGCGCTCGAGCAAGTATGTTCGGAAGCGTTCCACCGACAATCCCGCCGCGCGCAGCGAGGCGAGCGTGCGCTGGCGCCGCTCCTCGAACGAAAACTCGCCCCCCTCGTGGCGGCTCCACTCCATCTCGGCCTGACGCAGGCGGCGCTCGAGCTCCGGGTGGCCGGGCAGGAACACACCGTGGAGGAGCTGCGACTCCTTGACGACAATCCGGCCGCCCGGGCGCACGACGCGCGCGAACTCGCGCAGCGCCCGGTCCGTCTCCTGCACGTGGTGCAGAACGTCGCCGCACCAGATCCAGTCGAACGTCGCGTCGGGTAGATCGAGCTTGGTCGCATCGCCCTCACGAAACTCGAGCCGCGACGCGAGAGGGCCGCGCCCGACAAGCTCCCGGGCCGCCTCGGCGCGCTCCTTCGAGGGCTCGACGCCCATCACCCGCCCGCCTGGGCCGATCGCCTCCGCGAGCCACAGCGCGAAGAGCCCGGCACCACAGCCCACGTCGAGTCCGCGCGAGCCTTCGGGCAGCGCCAGGTCGGCGATGAGCGCCCGCGCCTCGGGCTCCTGGAACCAGTTCATGCGCTCCAGCGACTTCGTGAACGGCTCGGTCTGGGGCTCGGTCATCGAAGCTCTCCCGTCTTGGCCGCGGCCTCGGCGAGCAGCGCGTACTTGTTGAGCGTGCGCTCGACCAGTGCCGAAGGCCAGCGCTGCTCGTCCACGATCTTGAGGAATTCGTCGAGCACCCGCGGAAAGTGCGTCTCGTGGCCGCCGTCGAGCGTCGGCGGCATGGTCAGCTCGTACGCGTCCGTGTTTTCAGAAATCATATCCAGGCCGGGAAGCGCGTCCTGCCACTTCGCGATCGTCTCACCCAGGTCGCGCGCGAATCCGGCGGGATCAGTGTGCGGCTCGACGAACACTTTGCGGCGGTAGCCGGTGCTGGCACTCTGCTCCAGACGGATGTCGGCGCGCGTCCCGCGGACGCGGCTATGGGTGGCGTCGCCGCCGCTCGCCGACGGCGAGAGGTTCCAGCGGGTCGCGGCGCTCGCGGTGACGCGTCCGATGCGGTAGACGAGCTCGGCGTTGCAGCGGTAGCTCAGCACGCCGTCATTGACGAAGGGCTCGAGCTCCTTTGCGAATCCCGTCTCGCCGGTGATCCGGCGGAACGCGGCCTCGGGGACATCGGTCGACCAGGCGCGCGCCGAGATGAGCACCGGTCGGACGCCGTCGTCCCCGACGAGCCACTGCGCCTGGTTCACCACGTGCGTGGGAATATCGACGGGCCCGCTCCCTTGCACGCGCACGTCGAAGTACCACCACGGCCGCCGGAGCGGCGCGCCGTCGACGAGCTTCTCGATATGGTGGACACTCTCTTGCTCGATGGCGGGACCATCGTCGCGAAAGGCTCCGAAGAGGGCGGGAGTATCGACGATCCGCTTGACCAGCCCCGCCGCCACGTCGTGACGCCCCGTCATGATCTCGCCGGCCAGCGGCCACCCCGCGAGGCTCGCGCGTATGTGCTCGAGATCGCCGGGCTCGACGAGCCAGGGCTTGTCGGCGAGCACGTGGAAACCCGACTCGTGAAGTCGCCGTATCGTGCGCGCCTTGCCGCCGTTGCGTCCCGCGAGCACGACCACGTCGCCCCGGCGCTCCTCGACCAGCCGAGCCAGCGGATCCCCGGACGTCGTCACGATGGGGCGCCAGCGCGTCGGGCTCGAGGCCCGCCCGTTGAAGCGCTCGAGGAGCGTCAGGAAGTCGCGCAGCTCGGGGCCCTCGCGCGCGTAAACGAACACCTCGTCGGCGACCTTCGCCTGGGGTACGCGCAGGGTGAGCGCCCCGTGGAAGTGACCTGGGTCCAGGAAGAGCAGCGTGTGCATGGGCATCGTGGACAATTCTCGCAGCCGGCGATCCGGGCCGCTACTTGATGTCGGTGATTCGCCACCCGCCGGCTTCGCGCTTCAGCACGACGGTGACCGTGGTCTCGCTCTGATGGATCTGGCCGTCCTTGGCCGTCATGAGGTCGCGCCTGAACGTCCGCGCCTGCGCCTCGTTGCCGGCGATCTTCAGCGCCTCGACCCGCAGCTCGAGCTCATAGCTCCGGGCGTTGTCGAACGTCTCTCGCAGCCTGCGAAGCGCCTCATCGCTCATGCCAGGACGAAGACGCTGCACCATGGCGACGTCCTTGGTCGCGAAGGCCCGCTTCAACTGCTCCAACACGGTCTTGATCTCGGCCTCCGCGGAATTCGGGGCGAACGGCGCGATCGGGCCCTCGCGCGGCGGGGGTGTCGGAGCGATTGCTGGAGGGCTCGGCGGCGTCGGCGACGGCACCGCGCGAGCGTACAGGTCGGCCGAGGCGCGAAAGTTCACGCCGGCGTCCTTGAACGCCAATCGCCGGTAGGCGGCCAACCCGTTGTCTTCCTGCCGCCGTCCATCGGCGTAGATCGGCGAAGCCGAGTCGGCCTGGCCCTTGGCGCTGTCCATCCGCGATCGCTCGCGGTCGGCTTCCGTCCTTGCCCCCGCAACCGCGACGGCGGCCTGCCGCGCCTCGTCGTAGCGCTTGCCGGCATCCCCGTAGGCCTGGCGCGCCCCCGCGACGTCGAGCGCGCCTGCGAAACGCTCTGCCTCTTTCTGCTTGGCCGCGGCGGCATCGAACACGTCCTTGGCAAGGACATCCGCCTCGCTCTTCAGTGCCTGCTCACGGTGAGGCGCGAAGTCGCGCTGTACCCGTTCGATCTCGCGTCGGACCTCGGTCTCGGCTTGTCGTTGGCGCTCGACGGCGGCAAGCTGCGCCGAGCGCGCACGTTCCCGCTCCGCCTCCGCCGCACGCTCCGCGTCGGCTTTCTGGTCCTTGAGTCGTTGCGCCTCGGCGTCCTTCGCCTTGCGCGCCTCCGCGGCCGAGGCCAGATAGGCCTTCTCGGCGGCCGCGAATCTGTCGCGGGCGGCGCCGAAGTCTCGGCCGGTGAGCGCGGCTCGGCCGCCGCGCTCCTGCTGTTCGGCGCTCGCGAACACGCGGTCGGCGTATTGCTGCGCGCCGGCCTGCTCAGCCCTCTGACGCGCGGTCGACGCCGCGGCCCCTGCCGATTCGGCGTCAGCCAGCAGGCGCTTGAGGCGCTCGCGATCGGCGTCGCCGGCACTGTCCAGCTCTCGCTGTCTGCCGGCCGCAGCGGCGGCTTCTTGATAGCTCTGCAGAGCGTCGAGATAGCGAGCCTCAGCCTGCGACCAGTCGCGCGCCGCCTTCGCGGTATCCCCTCGGCTCTCTGCGGTCATCGCCTGTTGAAGAATGTCGATCGATCGCTCTCGCGCGCCGGCTTGCTCGGCTTCTTTGCGAGCGTTGACGACCCGTTGCTGCAATACCCCGACCGATTCCGGCTCTCCCTTCACGCCTGGAAGCAACGGAGAGGAACGCCATGGAGCCCACACCAAAACCAGCCCGACAATCGACGCCACGATCGCTGCGGCGGCAACCGCGATCGTCGCGCGGCGCCGGTCGGGGCCACGGGCCGGTACCGGGCGCGAGGTCTTCTCGGCGGCTGGGCCCCCGCCGTCCGGCGCGACCTTGCGGTGACGCGCGGGCGGCGGCGCGAGACGGGTCGCGTCGTCGACGGGCATGCCTCTCGTGGCGTCGAAAGGCGCCCGGGGCGGCGCTTCGCGTACGCGCTGGATCTGCTCGCGCGCGATCTCCGCGGCAGCCTCGAACGCCCGCCCGGCGTCGGCGAACAATGCTTGAGCTCCGGTGAGGTCGCCCCGCTGCAGCGCGATGTCTCCTTCGCGCTGCTTGTCTTCGGCGAAGCGCCAGCGCTCAGCCGCAAGCGTGTGAGCCCGAACCTGCTCCGCCTGCTCTCGCGCCGTCGCGGTTCGAGCACGACTCGATTCCGCGGCCTGGCGCCGGCGCCCCTGAAGGGCTGCGCGGCTCTCGTCGATCGCGCGACGGTATTCCCGCTGGGCGACCTCGAATCGCTCGGCGGCGCCCCGGTAGTCCTGGCGCGCGAGCGCGGCGTCGCCGCTCGCGTGCGCGGACTCTGCCGCCATCGCTGCCGTAGGAGCAAGCTCGAGGGACTGGAGCTCCTGAGCGACTCGTTGCAGCTGCATCACCCGGTTTCGCGCATCCTCGACGGCCTCGCGTTCGCGCCGGCGCAAATCGGCGCGCGCGAGGTCGGCGGCATGGTCGTACTGGCGACGGGCGGCCGCGAGGTGCTCGAGCGCGTTCGTGAATTCGAGGCGCTCCACCGCCGCGCTGGCCCGCGCTTCGTGCGCCACGGCAACACCCCACGGCTCGGCGGCCGTGACCGGAGCTTCGAGCCCTGCGGCGACCTCGCGGGCGCCGACGACCTCGTGGCGGGCAGCTTCCACGCTGGCCCGGGCGCGCCGCCGCGCCGTCTCGCGCGCCTCGTCAGCGGCTCGGCGATAGAGCTGCGTCGCGGCCTCCAATCGCTCCGCGGCGCGTTGATACGATTCATCCTCGATCGAAGCGTCGGCTTCCCTGAGCATGAGCTCGGCGGTGCCCCAAGCAGCGGCCGAATCGCCGGCCGCGCCGGCCTTCTCGGCTTCGCCGCGCGCCTCCGATGCCTGAGCGCGCAGCGTGTCAACCCGTGCCCGCTCGCGCTGCCTCGCCTCGTCGAGCCGATCGCGGACTTGCCGCAGGGCATCGCTCGCACGGCCGTGCTGGGGCAGCACCTTCACCACGGATTCGAGCTCCCGCGCCGCCGATTCGAGCTCCCCTTGCCGCAGCAGCTCCACGGCTCGCGCGACCTGCGGCTCGAGCGCCTTCGCGTCGGCGAGCACGCGGCGGTAACGCTCGATCGTGGCGGGCAGCTCCTGCTCGAGCAGTCGCAATGCGGCGAGGTCCGCGTGATCGGCCAGCGCTGGCCGGACCTGAGCGTGGCCGCGTCCGGCCTGCTCGACCACCTCCGCATGCAGTCGCTGCGCCTCGGCTAGCGAAGACTCCAGAGTCACGCGCAGACGACTCGATTCATCGAGCAGACGCCGCCGGATGCCGTCGAGCTCGCGCCGCACGGTGACGAGCTCGGCGAACCGCTGCTGAGGGTCACGCGTCAGAGCGCCGGCCACCACCTGCCCCAGCTCGGCGGGAATCGCCGGATCGACCTCGTGGAGCGGCGGGGGTGGATGGGACCGCAGTGCCTCGAGGATCTGCATCGGATCGTCGCCGGGGAAGGCCTGGCGGTAGACGAGGAGCTCGTAGAACACCGCCCCGACCGAGAACACGTCGCACCGTTGATCGACGCTTCCCTGCGCTTGCTCCGGCGCCATGTAGCGCAGAGTCCCCATCACCAGGCCTTTGCGCGTCAGATCGGAATCGGAGTCGATGATGCGCGCGATGCCGAAGTCGACAATCTTCACGGAACCGTCGCGCAGGACGAAGATATTGCCGGGCTTGATGTCTCGGTGAACGATGCCGCGCTGGTGCGCGTACGCGAGCCCGTCGCACACCTGGATCATGATGCCGAGCTTGGCTTCGAGGGAGAGCGGCTTCCGCTGGCCGATGATGGTCTTGAGCTCCTCGCCCTCCAGGAGCTCCATCACGATGAACAGGTGGCCGTCGACCTCCGCGAGGTCGTACACCGTGATGATGTTCCGGTGGTTCAGACGCGCACAGGCCTGTGCCTCGCGAAAGAATCGCGTGCGCAGCGCATCAGTGACCTCGATATCGGGCGAGATGACCTTGAGCGCGACGGAGCGGTCGAGCACGGGATCGTGCGCCTTGAACACGGTGCCCATGCCCCCGCGTCCGATCCGCTCGCGAACCTGGTATTTCCCGATTTTCTGGATCATGGAGTCGGCCGGGCACCCTCCGCCGGGGCGATCTTAGCGTTGCGATGCTCAGGGAGCAATTTCGTTCTGCGGACTTATCGGTTTGCCGGCGCGATGATATCCGGCAGGTCGACGCTTGCAAACCGACGCACGCGACCGTCGCGGATGACCTGGACCTGAACACTCTTGACCAGCTCACCCTTGACGAAGCCGTGAACCGTGCCGCTGCTCCCGGGAAAGTGCTTGAGGCCGGTCAGGCTGTTGCACAGCCCCCGTCCGCCCGGAGATTCAAAGGCGGCGCCCCGGATGAGGAAGCGCGCCGCTTCGTAGGCGTTGGCAGCAGCCATGTCGGCGACCGTGCCGGTCCGTTCGCGATAGTTCGTGAGGAATCGCTGGATGTCGGGTTGAGGATCATCCCGGTCGAACGTGGTCGTGAACGTGGTGCCTTCGGCCGCAGCGCCCGTCGAGGTGAAGAAACGGGCCGAGTCGAGCCGTGCCGTTCCGTACAGCGGGGTCTCGATTCCGAGCATCCGGGCTGCCCGCGTGAGGCGGGCGCCGTCCTCGGCCGCCGACGCGTGATAGATGAGGTCGTAGCCGGCGGGCAGCCGACGCAGGACAGCGGTGAAATCACTCTCGGCCGTGCGGTAGATCCGCTGCGCGTGGATCGCGGCTCCTCGCATGGTCGCGTGCCGCGTGAAGGCGTCGCTCGTCATCCGGCCGAGCTCGTCGTCGCGGCCGAGGACCACGATGCGCCGTGCACGATGCCGCATCACCGCGACCTCCGCCCCCGCTCGTCCCTCGACCACCCCGAGCGGCCGGTTGCGGAAAATGCACGGGCCGGTCTGCGTGATGTCCGGGTCGGTCGCGAGCGTCTCGATCACCGGGATCCCGAATTTCGTGAGGGCGGCTGAGGCGGCGCGGATCGCGGCCGGGGCCGCCACGGAGACGATGCCGATCACTCGATCACCGCCCGCCAGTCTGTGCGCGATGCCGGCCGTCGACGCCCCGTCACCGTCGTCTTCGTAGGTGGCGAGATTGACCTTCCAGCCTCTGATGCCGCCCGCCGCGTTCAGCTCGTCGACCGCAATCTCCGCTGCGGTGCGTGCCGACACGGTCTCCGGACCGAATCGCGCATCGGACGAGGTGACGAGCCCCATCGTGAGGACGTCCTGTGCTCCGCTCGAGTGGCCTGCCGACACGAGCCGCGGCCGGCTGAAGGTGGCCGCGGCGTAGGCAAGCAGCCCCAGGGCGTTCCGGCGAGGCAAAACCGCTCGATCTGCCAGCCAACCCGGCGACTTAGCTGTTGACACTCTCGATAGGGCGGGAGTAGGCTCGCGCCACTTTCGTGGGAAGGCAGGTTCACGGGCGCCACAGGCCATCGTCAGCCGACGAAGATAGCGGCTCCCTCCCTGTGATTGCAATCCCGCACGTCGTGGGCGCTGGACCTCGTCCAAGTCCGGCACCTGCTCTAGCGCATGTCCATCTCGGTCGGAGGGACGTATGAGATTGAATCGCCGACTCGCTTACGCCTGCTCGGCGGCGATCGCGGTCGTCTTCGCGGCGCTGTCCGGCTGTGCACCGGTTCCGCCGCCCAAGCCCGCTGAAGTTCCCCTGAACAGGATCTACGTGGCCAACGAGAGCTCGAACAC
>Ga0209382_10011414_pt1 | contig 11029 bp, 13 predicted proteins | sample SoiMetdeltSBSDD5_FD_187599 | JGI IMG/M metagenome (GOLD analysis project Ga0209382, IMG submission 187599) | Bulk soil microbial communities from a Populus tree surrounding site in Tennessee, USA - Soil MetaG P. deltoides SBSDD5 (SPAdes) (version 2) | ecosystem: Environmental > Terrestrial >...
CTACAAGGATTATCAAAGAGGCACACGCGCCGTGAAGATGAGCGCAGAAAAAGTCGTTGCAAAATTACCCGAGGTCTATGCCAATCCCAAATCTTGGGTGGTGACCGGCACGAAAGGAATTTATGCCTATCCGCGCGGCGACGAAGATGACAGCGCCGTTCTCGTCGCCAAGAGCTTCGGCAGCGCCGCCAAGCTTGTGCTGCAAAGTCTGGTACGAATGATTCTAGGGATTTGATCTGGAGCGATTTTACACCAGCGCGATAAGGTCGATCTCGACCAGGGCGCCGCGCGGCAAATCCGCCACCGCGACCGTGGAGCGAGCCGGCTTCGCCTGGCCGAGATATTCTCCATAGACTTCGTTCATCGCGGCGAAATCGCCGATATTTTTCAAAAACACCGTGGCTTTGACGACGCGCTCGAGGGAGGTGCCGGCGGCTTCGACGACGCCTTTGAGATTCTCCATCACCCGGCGCGTTTGAATCGTGATGCCACCCTCAACGAGATCGCCGGTTTTTGGATCGAGCGGGATTTGGCCGGAAGCGTAAACGAATTCGCCGACCTTGATCGCTTGTTCGTAGGGCCCGATGGCCTTGGGCGCATTGGCGGTGCTGATGATTTCTTTGTTCATCGTGTGCTTCTCCTTTAGAGCTGCTAGATCTGCCGGGGAAATCTATATCAAGACTTTGCCAAGGCGCAACGAGGTCGCGCTCGTGCTTGCGCCGAGCGCGCCGGATATGCTTGATTGGATCAGACGGACGATGAAGCTGATTACGGCTCATAAAATACTTATCAGCAGCGCGGCGGTCTTTTTCTGCTTTTTCGCCGGGTGGGAGTTTCGCAACTATTCCACGAGTGGCGAAATTTGGGCCGTCGCGCGATCGGCTTTGTATCTGGCCGTTGCGATCGGCTTTGCCGTTTACCTCAAAAATTTGCGGCATTTATACAAATTAAAATAATTTATGGAATCAGCCCCTTTTTTGGTCGAAGTTTCTGAAGAGCAGATTCGCCGCGAGCGGCAAAAGGCGCGCGAGTTGCGCGCCAGCCCGTGGTGGCAGCGCAAACGTGGGACGGGAGTTTGCCATCACTGCGGCGAACGATTCCCGCCCAACGAGCTGACCATGGACCATCTGGTGCCGGTCATTCGGGGCGGCAAGTCCACCAAGGGCAATCTCGTCGCCAGCTGTAAAAAATGCAATTCCGAACGCAAACACCGCTTACCATTCGAACGGGACGGAGAATAAGATTGCATTTGCCAGAGCGCTCGCGGTTCAATAACATGGCTCCGCCGGAGGATAAGAACAATGGCCGTTGAAACATTTTTGCTGCGCACGATGTCCGATACGGTGGAAACCGATATTCAGCGCGTGCACGTGATCGCCAACGAAATCTTGCCCCGCTACGGCATCGCGCCGTTGACATTCGAGGAGTTGAGAAAAGTGGCCGACGGTCCTTTCGATCTATTTCTCATTCCGCTGATCTTCGCCCAGGAGTACGAGAAGGATCACACTTTGCCGTTCAACGAGGCCAAGCGCGTCGAGATCCGCCGCCAAGCGCTCGAGATCGCCCAAAGGCATGGTTACGACGTCAACCCGCCGGAGTTTATTGACGGCATCGAGGAGTCGTTAAAAGAAAGCAAAGAAGCCGGCTTGCGCAATATTCTGATGACCACCGGTGGCAGGCGCTATAAACATCAGGCGATGGAGAAGGCCGGCATCGGCGAATACTTTGACGAGATCGTCGATCGCGACGAGACCTACTACGCCAAGGAGCAGGGGCTCTATTATCTATATCGCAAGCATAAACCGGCGCAGATGCGTCTTATCCTGCTCACGGGCACCGCCAGCTATCTTCGAGCGGGTAACAATGCGCACGGTTGCAAAGTCGGCGACAGCTATCTCGAAGTGGTTCCGATCGCGCTCTCGACCGAGCATTCGTACAACGACGAACAAACATTGACCGCGGCGCAGCCGCGCGGCCTGATTCACGGCTACGATGAATTGTTGCCGGCTTTGAAAAGGCTCTCACCTTTCGCTTGATCGCCATGACGGATTTGCGCGCCATCCGGCGCGAACACCGAAGAGACTCACACAACGATTTTTCAAGGATCGAGGTTTCTGCCTTCGTTAGATTCGGCAGGACGATGAAGCGGTTTTAAAATGGACGTCGGACGCTCTTTTCTTAACGATCGAGTAATCGTAAAGGTCGGCGACATCACCAAAGAAAGCGTCGACGCCATTGTCAATGCGGCTAATGGCACGCTCATGGGCGGCGGAGGCGTCGATGGAGCGATCCATCGCGCCGGCGGCCCGGAGATCTTGGCGGCGTGCAAAGAAATTCGCCGCGAGCGGTTTCCTGACGGCTTGCCGACCGGCCAAGCCGTTATTACCACCGCAGGAAAAATGCCAGCCAAGCATGTGATTCATACCGTCGGTCCGGTGTATGGCCGTGGCGGTCAAGACAAGGCGGAACTGCTCGCCGCGTGCTACTCGAACTCTTTGAGTCTCGTGGTGCAAAACTGTCTTCAAACCGTAGCCTTCCCGGCGATCTCGACCGGCGTTTACGGTTATCCGATCAGCGAAGCGGCCGTCGTGGCGTCGCGAGCGATCGAGCAATTTCTGCTCGACGACAAGGCACTCAAGGAAGTCCGGCTGGTGTTTTTTGGCAGTGACGATGCCGAAGTGTTCTTGAACCACAATGTGTTTAGCAGATAGAGATAGGCGACAGGCGAGAGGCGACGAGCGTGAGTGAATTCAAAGATGGGTTGAAACCGATTAGGGTGGGCATCGAAGGCGTTTCCTATTCATTGACTCATGTACCGGACCTGGTGCGTTACGGATCGAAACCGCTGCGTGAAATACGCGCGCAGCCAGCCCTGGGCGAGCAGTTGGCGAAGCAGCTGCGCGATTTCGCGGCGGCGACGGCTTATGCGCCGCATCAGGTTTACATTGGCAATATTGCGCCGGAAAAACTCAGCGATCTACCAAAGCCTTGGTATGAGAGATTGATCGAAGGCGCGACTCCCAAGGGCCGCTTCGGCGATCTGGTCGAGCAAGCGAAGTTTTACGGTTTGCTCGCCGGCGCCGATCAGTTTGATCTGGTTTCGTTTGAAGAGAGTTGGTTTCTAGAGCATGCAGCGCGCCATTTGATCGGTCGCGCGCCGCGATTGCGATCGCTCGGCGAGATTCAAAAGCGCTGCGAGAAGGGCGCGCTCGCGCTGCGTGACGGCGGCCGGCTGATCGGCGCGTTCGAGGCGGCGCATGAAGAGGACGCCAGCCTTGCGGCCGAAGTGCTGCTGGAAAATCTCGCTGGCAAAGTCAGCGCGGCGCATTCGCTGCGAACGGTGCTTAACCAGCTTGACATTCAGCCGGCCGATATCGAATTTGTTATCAGTTGCTCCGAAGAGGCAGTCGGCGACAGGTACAACCGCGGCGGCGGCAATCTGGCCAAGGCGATCGCCGAAGACGTTGGTTGCGTCAATGCGTCAGGATGCGACACCAAGGCGTTTTGCGCCGGGCCGATGTACGCCATGGTGCACGGCGCAAGTCTAATTCAATCCGGTGTCGCCAAAAAAGTCGCTGTTGTCGCCGGCGGATCGTTGGCTAAGCTCGGCATGAAATTCGAATCGCACCTGAAAAAAAACATGCCCGTCCTCGAAGACGTGCTCGGCAGCTTCGCAGCGATCTTATCGCCAGCAAGGCCTGGGCAGATTTGCATGCGGCTCGATTCCGCCGCATTTCATCCGGTCGGCGCCGGCGCATCGCCCCAGGCAATGGCCGAATGCCTCGCGGAAAAACCGCTCGCCAAACTCGGGATGAAATTGATTGACGTGGATCGCTATGGCGTGGAGCTACACAACCCGGAAATCACGGTGCCGTCCGGGAGCGGCGATGTGCCGCGAACCAACTATCTAACCCTGGCGGCATTGGCGGTGATGCGTGGACAAATTCAGAAGAACCAAATGGAGGATTTTGTCCGCTCCCGAGGTATGCTAGGCTATGCGCCGACGCAAGGCCATATTCCCTCGGCGATCGTTTACTTGGGACACGCGATCGACGCCTTGCAATGTCGCGCTATTCGCAACGCTCTACTGATTGCCAAGGGCAGCTTGTTTCTCGGCCGGATGACGCAACTGTCGGACGGCTGTTCTTTTTTGGTTGATCGCAATGAAGTCTAACGGAGGTCGAATGCTGAAAGGTAAGAAAATCATCGCCATCGGGGAACGGGATGGCGTGCCCGGACCGGTGATCGCCGAATGTCTGGAAGGCGCGGGTTACGAGGTCATATTTCAAGCCACCGAGTGCTTTGTTTGAACCGCCGCAGGCGCGATGAACTTTGAAAACCAAGGGGTCATCAAACGCCTGGCGGACCAGTATGGTCCGGAAAATTTGACGGTGATTTTAGGCAACGGCGAGGCCAACGGCGTCGAAGTATTCGCGGAAACCGTGACGGAAGGCGATCCGAGCTATGCCGGGCCGCTCGCCGGCGTCGCGCTCAAAATACCCGTTTATCACGTACTCGAAGAGGAGGTGATGACCGAGGTGCCGGAAAATCTGCGCGAGGAAAAGCTCCAATTATCTTCGCTGGTCATCGATATCGAGCCGATGCATCAGGTATTGCAAGCATCGCGGGAAAAGATCTAAACCCTTCAAGCCGTTCAAAAGCGTTTGTCCGATCCGATCATACTGACCGAGTTGAACGGGTTGAACTATTTGTTCCGAGATAGATTTTTGATAAACCCTGAATCCTCCAGTTCTTTGACAAAACGCGTATCGATGAAGTCTTTGACATTGGCTTGCGCCGCTTTGGGATTTTTTTCCGCCATATCTTGCAGAACCAGCTGATAGCCGTCGGCCGGCGGGTAGGGCGCTTCGGGCATGAATTTGGTGTGCCAGCCCCACGCCTCTTCGAGGATTTTTCGGTCCTCGACCCGCGAATACTTGCGCATGATCTTCATCGTGTCTTCCTTGTGCGTTTTGTAATAATGAATTGCTTCGACGTAGGCGCGCATGTAGCGGCGGACAAATTCGGGATTGTCGCGAATGAGTTTCGTTGAAGTGTAGATGCCATTCTGGGGAAAGGGAATCTGCAGCGCCACCATATCGACGACCGTCGGGTAGCCAAGTTTTTCCGCCATCACCTTGCCGGCTTCGGTCACGACGGTGAAATTGACGATGCCTTTTTGCAGCGCCACCATGCGCTCGATGGCGCCGCCGATCACGCGCAGATTTACATCTTTAAGCGGATCGATGCCGATTTTCTTTAAGCCGACCTTTAGCGCGAACTCTGCGGTGGTGCCGGCGATGTGATTACCGCCGATCTTGCCTTTTAAGTCTTCGGCTTTTTTGATGCTCGGTTGGGACACGAGATAATAGGGCAGCACATTGACGTTACCGGCGATGGCCACGACATCACCACCGGCGAGGCGCGCACTGGCGAGGCCCGGCCCGCCGCCTTCGCCGATCGGAATTTCACCGGCGAGGATCGACTGGATACCGCGCACGCTGCCGGAAATGAAGATGACTGTGGCGTCGATGCCGTGCTTGTCGAAAATTTTTGCATCCTTAGCGACCCAGATCACCGACGAGGAGCCGGGAGTAGTGGAGATGTAAGCGGTGTTGACCTTGTCCGTGCCGCAAGCCGAGTCTGTCTCCAGCCAAAGAACCGCCGCGACGATAGCGAAGAAAACGCCAGTCAATTTTTGCTTCACGCCGTTCCTCCCGTGCGCCCTGCTGAATTCCACCAACCTAAGGTATATTACCCTGGCCCCGAAGAGCAAAGGTAATTTTATTCGCGTTGACTTCATAAACTTTTTCAATTTGAATCTAATGGAATGAAGAAGCAAATTGACCTGGTCATGTTCGACCTCGACGGCACGCTCGCTGACACCGGTCACGATCTCGCCAGCTCCGTCAATTTCACCCGCGCCCACTTCGGCCTTGAGCCCCTGCCGGAGCGATCGATCCACGCTCAGGTCGGCAGGGGTGTGGAATATTTGATCAAGCACGCCTTGCCCGAGAAGAGTCCGGACGATTTTTCACACGTCCTGCATGTTTTTCTTGGACACTACGAACGGCATTTACTCGATCGCACGGTGCTCTATCCGGGCGTCCGCGATGTGCTTGATTATTTCTGTGCTAAGCGAAAGGTCGTGGTGAGCAACAAAATGTATCGGCTGACACTCGCCGTGGTGCGTGGACTCGGCGTGGAAGATTGTTTCGATGCGATCTTCGGCGGCGACAGCGCGGTGGAAAAAAAACCGCACCCGGCGCTTTTGCATGTCGCCCTGCGGCGCTTTCAGCTGTCCGCCGCCAACGCGGTGATCGTCGGCGACGGCGACACCGATATCGAAGCGGGAAAACGCGCCGGGGTGATGACCTGCGGTGTCACCTACGGCTTGGGTGACAAGAGCGATCTCATCGCGGCGGCGCCGGACTTGTTGATCGATGACTTAACCGAGCTTTACGATCATTTTTGCTGATACAAAAAACTTTCGAAGAGGAGGAAAGTATATGGCCGCGAACATTCCTGATGTCGTGAAAGAGCTGTGTGCCAAGCCAGTCTTCGCCCATCTGGCTACTTTAACAAAAGACGGCAGCCCGCAGGTGACGCCGGTTTGGATCGATTTCGACGGATCGCTCATTTGGATCAATACCGCGAAGGACAGGATCAAGGACCAGAACATGCGGCGCGATAAACGCGTCGCCATTTCCATTCTCGATCCAGATAACGCGTACCAGCACGCGGCCATACGCGGTGAGGTCGCGGAGATTACGGAGAACGGCGCGGATGCACACATCGACCGATGGCGAAAGAAACATTTGAGCAAAGATCGTTACCCTTTTCGTAGTCCCGGCGAGGTCCGCGTGATTTACAAGATCCGCACGGTAAAAGTGGCCACGATGGGATAGGCCGCGCATTTCGGCGCGGCGCCCAGCCTCTCTAGTGCTCCGGCGCTTTGCAGACCGGCGCACCGTTGCTGGAAAATTTGTTCAGCGCTGCCAGAGCGGCGACTTTGTAACATTCCGCGAGCGTCGGGTAATTGAATACCGTATCGACGAAGTAATCCAACTTGCCGCCGTGGGCGATGACCGCTTGGCCGATATGCACCAATTCGGTTGCGCCTTCGCCGATCACATGGACCCCTAACAGTTCGCGGGTGTCGCTATGAAAGAGCAGTTTTAGCATGCCGACCGTGTCGCCAATGATTTGGCCTCGAGCGATCTCCCGATAGCGGGCTATGCCGATCTCATAGGGAACGCCGTCGCGCGTGAGCTCGTCTTCGTTGCGTCCGACCATTGAAATTTCCGGGATCGTGTAGATTCCGTACGGCAATAGATGGGACGCTGTCTCGCAGACGAGACCGAAAGCATGGCAGGCGGCGTGACGGCCTTGTTGCATCGAAGTCGACGCCAGGGCGGGAAATCCGACCACGTCGCCGACCGCGTAAATGTGCGGCACGTCGGTCTGAAAATTCTCGTTCACCTTCAATCGGCCGCGCTCGTCGGGCTCGATGCCGACCTTTTCCAGCCCTAGGTTCTTCGTCGCGCCTACGCGGCCCGCGGAATACACCAGCAGCGGCGCGCGGATTTGTTTGCCGCTCTTGAGCTGCAGCACGACGGATTTGTCGGCGCCGATGGATACGCCGACTACTTCTTCATTCAGGCGCAGCGTCACGCCGATATTGCGCATTTGATATTGGAGCGATTCGATAATTTCGCTATCGACGAATTCGAGCAGCCGTGGCCGCCGTTCCACCAGCACGACCGGAATGCCGAGCGTTGCTAAGATACAAGCATATTCGCAGCCGATGACGCCGCCGCCGACGATCGTCAATGACTTCGGCAGCTGTTTGAGCGATAGCAGGCCATCGCTATCGATGACGCTCTCATCGTCAAAGGGAACTCCCGGCGGGTGGGCCGTTTCCGTGCCCACGGCGATGACGATGTAGTCGGCCGTGTGTTCGTTGGACTCGGATTCCTGCTTGATCGAGATGCGATGGGGATCGATCAGGGACGCGGTGCCGACGATGAAATCGACCGAGTTTCTGATCAATTGGTTCTGAATGATCTCCTGTTCGGCTTTGACCACATGATCGCACCGCTGGGCGAGATCCTCGAAGGTGATGTCTTTTTTGACCCGGTAGCTGGCGCCATAGAGATTGCGCTGGCGAAAGCCGGAAAGAAACAGCACCGCTTCGCGCAGCGATTTGCTGGGGATGGTTCCCGTATTGATACAAATGCCGCCGGCGACTTTTTTACGTTCGATGACTCCTGCCTTTTTACCGATTTTGGCGGCCTGGATGGCCGCCTTCTGGCCAGCAGGTCCGGAACCGATCACCAACATATCGTAATGCGCCATGCTTCTATCCTAGCTTATGGAAACTTTTATAATCGCTGGACCTGATTGCCGTCTTTCAATTTCTCGTAGGCTCGCAGACCGATCGCCACGTCCATGATACCCGTTCCTTGAAGCTTAAATAAAGTGATTTGGCGATCGTCCGTGCGGCCCGCAACTCTATCGAGGAGCAGGCTGGCGATTTCCTGAACTCGATCCCAGGAAATCGTTCGATCTCTAACGGCGCGAAAAATATCGCTTTCATTGACGCACACGGTCTCCTTCGAAGTCACGAAAATCGGGTCGGATCGGCGGATCGTCGCCGTATCGATTTCCTGCCGAGTTCTAGTCTTATCGCCGTTGGCAATCGAAGTAATATGAGATCCCTTTGGCAATTGTTCGCCGTCGAAGACCGGCGTCTTGGAGTCAGTCGCCGTGATGACGATATCGGCGCTTTCCAACGCTTCTTCAGCGCTCGAGACGGCGCGAACAGAGATTTTAAGTTCAGCGCCGAGCTTTTCCGCCAGGTTTTCACGACGTTTTGGCGTTGGGCTGTAAACCCGCACTTGTGTCAAGTCTCTGACGGCGGCGACCGCCTTGAGTTGGCTTTCGGCGTGGATCGCGCTGCCGAAAAGGGCGACACGGCGGGCATCGGCGCGGGCCAAGTACTTGGCGCCGATGGCGCCGGCGGCAGCGGTGCGATTTTCATTGACGGCGCAGTCTTGAAATAAAATAAGCGGCTCGCCTGTCTCGACACTATACAAAAGCACCGTTTCGTGATGGATGCGGCGATCGAGATCGGTCTGCAAATAGGCTCCCATAGCGCCATGGACGGAGCCCGGTAGGAGCCCAAAGATCATTCGATTGGGATGGTGAATCCTGCGCCGCGGCAACTCGAAACCGCGGCCCAGCGCGACCTCTTTAAGCGTGTCCTCGACCGCCTCGATCATTTCGTTCATCGAGAGGATCTGGTTGATCGGGGTGTCTTTTAAATAGAGCATGTTCGTTCGCGAAGAAATTGCGTTGAGTATTGCTTTTGGATTCGATTCACTAATCTTGATGTGTGAACATCCGGGGCTGTGTATTAACTGTAGCGCACAGGTGTCGAAAGGGTCAACTCGACCGATGGTCAACTATTGTTAAGCGCTGGTTAAGTCGACGCACGAACTCGCGAAAGACTCGGAATCAGGCGATTTTGCCAATGACGGGCATAGCGCGACATCCGATAGCTGCAGCCAATGGATTAGAGCGATAAAAGGGACAAAGGAGGAACTTGATCGGATGCTCCCGGCTAACGGGACATCCCGAACGATTTCAGATTCAAGGTCTCTTGAGTGGAATGTCTTTTTTCTTCTCGATCGGAAACGCAATCACATCGTGTTGCTGCGCAACATCGAATCGAAGAATTCCATCCATGGGCACTAAAATATACGCTCCCGTCGATGGATCGTCCGCAGCAAAGACTAGAAATTCGTAATTTTCTGGAAAGAGAGCCGTTAGCTCTTCTTTGCTTTTAATGCTGACAGGACTCTTAGGATCGGTGCTCAGTTCGAACTCGACAATCGGTCGGTCTTTGCGCAGGCTTCGGCGCAATCCCTTTAGGGCTAGTTTCTCGTAACCTTCGATGTCCATTTTGATGAGAGCCACAGTTTTGGCCCCGGCTTTGTTAAGGGCATCGTCCCCAATCTGGATCTCGAGGTCGCCGGCGTAAGAATTTTTTTTACTGAAGCCGTTGATAAACGATCCGGTTCCCAAATTGTCCTCTGATGGTTTGTAGAACGGTTTCTTGGAATTCTCGTCGCCAAGCGCAACTGGGTGGATCACGATATTCTTAATATGATTGAATTCGACCATCCGCCGAAATCTTTCAAGTACAGGCTCCCACGGTTCGAAAGCGTGTACTTCGGAGGCGAAGCGCGAAATGAAAAGGGAATGCTGCCCCGTGTTTGCGCCCACGTCGACGAACGTGCCGCGGTTCCCGTAGACTGTGCGCATTACATCACGAAGAAAATACAGGATGTGTTTCTCGTAAGCGCCATAATAGAAAATGTCGTTGTCGACCCCGTTACCGGTATTGCCTTCGTAACGGATACCGTCGATGCTCGCAACGAAATCAATGCTGCCGCCTTGATAGCATGTCGCGATTGATTTTGATTGAGTGAAACACAAGTAGATTCGGTGAAGACCTGCCGGATCCGAAAGATACAAATACCCGGATAGGGCAATTACGGTGAGAACGCCCGCGGCAGTTAGTCGTAGCGCTTTCATTGGTTGAGACCTAATGCGATTGCCGTTAATTATTGATCGTTACGGTAAAGACGACAAGCAAAAAATCGAACAGCGAAATTCCTAACCGCAGCGTGGTACCTCAGCACGGTCTGTTTGCGAGTTTGCAGAGGTTTAGCTGCCGGACTTCATGGTTTAGTGGCGCTGCAGATGCAATGCATAACGTGACATCGCAAAACTGCAAAGCCAATAAATCAGCGCGATGAACAGATAAAGCTCAAAAGGCCTGATTTCTCGGTTATTCACAATCTGCGCGGCTTTGGTGAGATCGACGTAACCGATGATCGATGCGAGTGATGTGTCTTTGAGCAAGACGATGAATTGGGTGACTAGAGCGGGGATCATATTGCGCAGAGCTTGAGGCAAGATCACGTGCCGCATCATCTGCCTGTGTGCGAGTCCGGTCGCC
>Ga0209382_10011415_pt1 | contig 11029 bp, 13 predicted proteins | sample SoiMetdeltSBSDD5_FD_187599 | JGI IMG/M metagenome (GOLD analysis project Ga0209382, IMG submission 187599) | Bulk soil microbial communities from a Populus tree surrounding site in Tennessee, USA - Soil MetaG P. deltoides SBSDD5 (SPAdes) (version 2) | ecosystem: Environmental > Terrestrial >...
GGTTCCGCTCTTCTCGTCCTGGCGCGTGCCGGCACCGATGATGAACACCAGGTCACCGCGCGTAACGATCCACAATTCCGAAGTCGTACGCCAGGCAACGCCGCCAGCTTCATGGGTGTAGTTCACTCTCATGTAGCCCGCCGGATGGCCGGAAACTTTGGTCGCGAGCGGGCCTTCTGCAACGGCATACTCTTTGAACATCCGAGCGAAGCTGCTAGCCATAAGCTCTACCACTTTCTCGGGTGCCATCCCTTTCAGGTTGCCGGCCTCGCGCGCATTGACTCGGACGCTCGGATTGAGGTCGTCATGAGGTTCCTTGTACTTGGTGATGGCCAGGAAGGGTGTCCGCGCATAGCGCGTGACGAGTTCCTTGAACTTTGGGTCGGCGAAATCCGAGCGCTTGAGATTCTCTCGATGCTGCTCGGCGGTGAGGTAATGCCAACTACCTGGCTTGCGTATGCTGAACCCGAGCGTCGGGTTCGAGTAGGTCTCCTGCGCGAAACACGCCGGACTCAAGAGCAAGCTGGCAGCCACGGCAATTGTTCTGATTAGGTACGGCACGGTAGTCCCCCTTAAAGCTCTGGAAGCCGCTCTTGCTCCTGCCCTCAGACAATGATGTGCACGCGCTCTCGTGAAAGACTAGGTGCCGGCCCGCGCGGGACGAAGTTTGGCGCATTGGCGCACCCCCAAGCGGCTGCTTCCGGGCTCGCTTCGTTGAGGGCTTTGAGCGTCAGCTGAGACATGGTCGGCATATTGCGCACACACTACGCGAAGAGTTTGACAGGCGTGTGGAGGACCACGGTCGGCGCTGAGGAAGTTTGCCCAGGGGCAGTGAACTCCTAAGTGAGCCGCTCCTCGTTTGGAGCTGAGACATGCCACTGACTGGGACCCTGCCAGACGCATATACCGACTTCGTATTCACGCTTGAACCCGGCATCGTCACCGTAGGCCTGGCTCTCGTTGTCGTGATCGGCTTGGGTCTGTTCCTGTTCCATTCGATCAAGAATCGTTAGCGGCTCATGCGAGTTCGACAGCTCGTGGCACAGGCAGAAAATCTCGCTAGTGCAACAACTTCGGCAGCGTTCTGGGGTGCAAACGACGCGCCGAGCTGGTCGATGCCATGGCCGCCCTTGACCCAAAGCTGCAATTCTACAAACGGGACTTGAGGATGCGATGTTGGATCTTGCCAGTTGCCGTCCGCGGCATCTCGGTATCCGCGATGAAGGCGATCGATTTGGGGCGCTTGTAGCCCGCGAGCCGCGCCGAGCACCATTCCATGATTTCGCCGTCCGTTGCGGTCTCGCCGTCGCGCAAGACGATCACGGCATGCACAGCCTCGCCCCATTTGGCGTCCGGGCGGCCGATCACGGCTACGTCGCGGATCTTTGCGTGACCGCCAAGCACGTTCTCGATTTCCGACGGATAGACGTTCTCGCCGCCCGAGATGATCATGTTGTTCTTGCGGTCGACCAGCGTATAGAAGCCCTCGGCGTCGCGCCGTGCCATATCACCGACCGATAGATAGGGGCCGCGGAACGCCTCCGTCGTCTTGTCCGGCAAATTCCAGTAGCCCTCGAAGCACCAGGGTGTGCGCGAATAAAGCTCGCCGACCTCGCCCTCCGGCACCTCGCCCCCTTCCTCGTCGAGAAGCTTGATGCGGCCGCTGCCGGTGAACTCGCGCCCCACTGATCCGAGCTTGCTCAATTGCTCGCTGGGTCTTAGCAGCGTGGCCCAGCCCTGCTCGGTCGAGCCGTAGACTTCCAGCAGCTGAGAATTCCTGAATTGCTCCATGATGGCGATCTTGGTGTCTCGCCGCGCCGGCGCCGATGAGATGAGCAGCTTGCGCACGCCGTCGGCGGGATACTTCGCCTTGAGCGCCTGAGACAGGCCCATCAGCATGATGTAGTGCGTGGGCACCAGGGACGTGAACGTCGATCGCGTCTCCGAGAGCGTCTGCAACATGTGCTCGGCATCGAAGCTCTTGCGGTCGTAGACGCAGCAGGTGGCGCCGGCGGATGCAAAGGCCGAGGCGAAATTGAGCGAGTTGGCATGACACATCGGCATGACGAGCAAACAGCTGTCGTCGCGGTCGAAACCCATGTCGGACAGGGTGGCGAAGTTAAGAAGCGCATGGCTGCCATGGCTGCGCATGGCGCCCTTCGGTTTGCCGGTCGTGCCTGACGTGTACATGAGCACCCAGGTGTCAGTGGCGGCAACCTGCATGTCAGGCTCGGTATCCGCACCCGACTGCAGCAGGCTCTCGTAGGCGGTGAAGCCGGCCGATGCCGCCTTGCGGCCGAGCTGAACGAGGTTACGCCCGGGAATGGAAAGCCGGTCGCCAATGCCGGTCACGCTGCCCAGCAGCTCGTCCTGAACAAGGCCTGCCGCGCAGTCCTCCAAGATGTAGAGAATTTCGTCGCCGAGCAGGCGGAAGTTGATCGGCACGGCGACGAGTCCCGCCTTAGCCGTTGCGGCATAGATCTCCATCCATTCGACGCAGTTGTAGGCCAGCACCGCGATGCGGTCGCCTTTGCCCAGTCCCAGGCCCAGCAGCGCATTGGCCAGCCGGCACGCGCGCTGGTTCCAGACGCGAAAGGAAATCGATCGGCGCAGGTCGCGTGCGCCCGTCTTGTCGGGATAGAGGGCCGCATTAACCGACAAGGTCTCGCCCATGGACAGAAGCGGCGTCATACAGGAGCCCTCCGGCAACAATGACGGGCCACGCTCACCCAGGCGCTCTTCAATCCTCGGAAGAGGCCGCGGGCCGCTGACCATCGCTGATAGATGTGCTCGCCGAAACCGGCGGATCGAGTGCGCGTCATGACGCACCCCCTGGGTAGCGAAGGCGCCTCTGGTATCGGAGGCGAGCCCCACACCGAGCTGCACACCGCGGTGCGTCCTGGCGAGATGACGGCCAGAGGATCGCCTGCGCAGGCGAGAGAAACGGCCAGGGCTAGTAACTACTTGCCGTCCAGCTTGACTGCTTTAGAAGGCTTCGACTGTTTTGCCATATCCAGTCTATGAGTCGGAATGACACCGTCGCCGTTGAGGCGAACACTGAGGGTTAGGACACGTGACAGTCGGCCGGCAATCTCCCACGGATGAGTTTTGGTGTGCCGTGGCATCCCCTTTTTGGGGGAGAGGCGGAAATGGCACGGTACCGGAGCATATGTGGTCCCGCGCATCTCATTCGATTAGCAGCGCGTCTGTTCCTGGCACAGACTGCGCGTTCGCCGCGCTGCAGCGATTCCGTCAGCTTTCTGCGGGACTTCTGCCGTGCTGAGAACGCGTCAGGCAGGCTCACTCTTGACCCGGAACAGAAGTGCGGCTCCTACCAATCGCCCGAATCTGCCGTCCAGCATCGCGCGACGCCTACCCCTTCGCCGCTGGGCACACATCCGCCATGTAGCAGGCGCTACAAAGGGGATGCGAGGCTTACACCAGTTCCTGCCAATCTCCCAACTTGGCAGGTCCATGATCCCGGGAAATGCCGAATGCCGCGCCCTCGCCTTTAGGTGAGCTGGTCGACGGTAGCGCTAGGTGCGCAAAGTCCAAGTCGGCCGAATACTCGGCGGACGCGCACGTTCGCCGAAATATCGATTGGGTAATAGTCCGCGATCGGTATCTTGAAATGGCGGGCGAGAATGTTCGCTGGCATACTGATTTTTGGACCCACGCCGCGGAACTCCAGAAAGCGGTGCACCACCGCAACGCTCGGCGGATTCTCTGCCCAAAGGCGCGAAGCATCGCCCGCATAGTCGTTGTGGCAATTCGTTGCACTGCGGACCAGAAATAGTCACTCATCTTGTCAGCGAAGCGGTGCAGCGGCGTGGCATTGCTCGTCAGGATCGCTTCTTTCACTTCGATGACCATTGTTTCCGTCTTAGTCTCCTAAACAAGACCGGCCTAGTTTCCTCGGCCGATGAAAGGTCAGTTATCCAAGAACTTGTCATCGATTGCCCGAGCTTTTGAGGTTCCAAGCGTCAACCCACGAACTGGTGGTGCGCTTCATGCCTAGGTCGGCAAGGCGCTTGTCGAAGTCCGGCATGTGGGCCGCTCCGTAGAAGATCGCGATCTTCTTTTTGCCCGCCGCAAGCTGCTTCTGGAGAACCTTCATGGCCTCTTTGTTGCGGTCCTCGACGAGCAGTTGGTTGAGGGTCTTGCCGAGGCCGACATCACCGCCGGCATCTGCAAGCTGCTGCGCCATCAGCCTTTTGAGCTTGGTCGCGTTCAGAAGATCCTCAATACTGAACGTCGGTGCTGGCGGTGTAGGCTTGTCGGCATCCGCACGCATCTTCTGCATCAATTCCGCGAAGATCTTGAGGATAACGGCCATTTCGTCTTCACCGCGATCCCGCATCGCTCGTCTCATCCCTTCGGGGGACAAGTCGGCGTGGACGAAATTCGCCTTTTGGTAGTCAACAACTTCGAGCTGATGCTCGAGCCGCAGAAGAAATTTCATGAGCAGCTGGAGCATGGCAAGCGGGTTGTCGCCTCTCCCCTCTCCGCCTTTCTGGGGCCTCGCGCCTTCCGGAGCGACTAGTTCATAAAGTACGGAGTCGTACTTTTCGAACAGGAAGTTCAGCAGCTGGTAGTAGTCCCGCTCGCCGATGTGGATCACGGAAACCAAGTCAACTTCCACACCTTGCTGGCCGCTCTGCGGGACGTACTTGATGATCGCGGTTTGGAGTGCGATCGGCTCGCGGTTTGCGTCCCGCTGGATGCGCACGAAGCTGGACTCGGGCGTAAACTGCGCGACCGCAAGCGTTGGCAGCAGGAAGACCAGGACCAATAGGGCCTTGATGATTCGCATTTCTGTCACTCCTACGACAGCTTTGCCAGAATGTTCATCGAAAAGCCGCCAAGCCTCTCCGCAACCGCGTGCGGGATTAGCCAAGCCCGCTCGGCCCTGATCTGACGGTCCATCACGCAGGCGATGACAAAGGCATGCGGGTATCTGTCCAGGTCGTTCAGCAGACGGTCGACCTCATCGATCTTCGTGAATTGGACCCGTTCACGGGGCGCATCGAACAGCGTCCGTCCGCGTTTCACCAACTGGTGTCGTATGGCAGCTTCGGTCATCGACCCTCAACTGCGTTCTCTGCATTAGACTGACAGGAGCGAGGCGGCACCTCGCTCCTGGGGCTGGGCGATGAGACACCGAACGCCAAGGACTCTCAGTGGCAGCCTTCAGCGCCAGCGCCGATGGTGGAAGCGATGATGGTGAAAGCGGCGGTGGTGGCCAAACCTGAAGGTAATGCCCGGCCGGTGCCAGTAGGGGCCGCCGTGGTAGTAGCGATAGTAGCGGTACCGCCCACAATGTACCGGCCGGCCGTAGGGACCGACGTGGCGATGCCACCAACCTCTGCGGGGACCCCAACGGCAGGAGCGATGGAAGCCATGCACCTTGACGATGTCGGACCCATCAGAAGCGGATCGGGTCGGGTACTGGGTAGGCACCAGCGGCGCGGCTGCGGCAGGCATAGCAGATGCGACAGCGAGCACACCGCCGACTAGCAAGACGGACCATCGGAGCATTCTTTCTTCTCCTTGTTGGCCCAGCATGATCCGACGACCAAACGCTCGATAACATGCCGCGTTCCAGGTTTTGATTCCTTTGCTGAAAATTAATGTTGTGTCTGCCGGGCGGCGCTGCTCAGCGCGCCCTCGACTGAGCCGCTGCGCGTCCGGTTACAGAGATACTTGCTCCGTGACCTGCGCGTCCCTTGCAGGCCCGCAGACCTATGACGTTTTGGCTCGCTGGACCTTGATCATGGTAACTTGGAGGAATTGTCCGGCAAGTATGCCTTGAAGCAGAGGAAAGTGCCGAGCGCCAAAAGAACTACACCGGCAAAGACGAGGGCGATCGAGGCGTCCCCAAGAGCCTCGGCGATCGGAACCGCGCGCTGGGGGAACCACATCCTGACGAGCCCACCCCCAATTGCGAGCCAGCCGAACACGGTCACAATGGTTGGTCAACCAACAATCCAGACGTTGTGGCCGGCAGGTGGCGACTTCGGCAGAAATTGGGGGTACTTTCCCCATGCCAGCGAGCTGGCCGGCAAGCGAAAAGATGACCCACAGCAGAAGGTGCAGTCGTTGATGAATTGATGAGCAGCGTCGCAAAAGCTGTTCGCGTCGCAAAACATATATTGCACTAAACCGCTATCGCAGTAGCGGAGCGCCCTTCTCCTTCAAATACCCCAGGTGATACTCGGCCGCCTCGCGCTTCTCCGGCCAGGCATATTGCTGAAAGCACCAGACCGCGACGCAGACGCTGCGCAGGTCAGAAAGTAGCCAAAACAGCGAGCGGTCGACCGGCTCGAACAACGCGAGATCAACATCGCCGAAATAGCCGATGTCCCATTCGCGCGGCCCAAGGCAGACGTCCTCGAAATCGGTGTAGAGCGCGCCCTCGGCGGTGATGAACACATTGTGTGCGCCGGCGTCGCCATGGATCGCCATCCACGACAGCGGCCGCGCGCCAACCGCCGCGCGCACGCGATCGTGCACCGCGATCAGGAAAGCGCGGTCGTCCGAAAGAATCTGAACGCGGAGGTTCCGCGAGTTCCTGATAGAAACGGCGTGCTCGATTTGCGAACGTCGGGGGACGCGAAATGTTCCCGTGGTCACTCGGTGGCGGTTGCGGGGGAGTTCGGTTGGGGCCCGGCGCCCATCCCTCCTGGAACAGGCTTAGATGGTTGGGGCGCTCATGATTGCGCGCGTCGCTCGGACTATGGATCGAGTAGCCGGTGTTGGGCTCGGTCCCGAAGTCGCCGTCCTTGATCTCGAAGTTGTCTCCGACGTCGCTTACGTCGACATCACCGTCGACCACCAAGCCTTTGGCGAGATCCTCCAACCGCGACACGCGGAGCCCGAGGTGCCGCTCGGGGTCGGTGACCGGCAGCTCCACACGAGCTTTCTGCTTGCAATATTCCGCAACATCTTCCCGCGTGAGGGCACCGCCGTGCTTGCGGCGATAGGTGCCGAAGAGATCGAGGGCTCTGCGCCACCATGAGCGCTTGCCGTCGGTGCCTCGTTCATAGGCTTGCGGGGGCGCGACGTCCAAGACGCGCGCAAGCTCGCTCTCGTGCTTATGCTTCACCGTGATGGATCCGACAACCGACGCACGCACAACCAACGACGCGAACGCAATACGGCGACCTATATGCAGCGGTCATGTACGAAACTCAAGAATTGTTCGATTTGGCTGCGCAACTCAATCGGCGATGTCCGGCTTGGGAGTGAGCCGGTCAGCGGTGCAGAGAAAGCCCCGCGGGCTGGAGCGCGGGGCAGGCAAGAGGAGTTCAGTACTCCTCGGCGAGCATGACAGTGAGAACGCGCAGCGTCTTCTTGGCGTCGGTCGGGTCTTCGGACCCGAACTCGGCCGCTAAATCGAAGTAGTCGATTTTCCAGAAGAGCTTCTCGCCGTCGAGCTCGAACGAGCCGAAGTCGTGCTCGCGGTGCGGATCGTTGTCCGCGTTGAAGTCGTCGAAAACGATCACTTTCGCTAGCGCCTTTGAAACGAACTCCGGACCTTGGTGTTGACGCTGGCCGTCATATAGGTACGGCCGCCGGTCACCAGGTTCTTGCGGAATTTGTCGTTGAGGTCTGCGATGCGCTTTGCGCGCGACTGCTTCGTCATCGAACATCTCCGTCTTGCTAGCGGGGCTCGAACAGCCGAGCACCGCAGTGCGGGACGGAGGGGCTGGGAGAAGTGTAGCGCGAAGGATGGACGAGGGTGGCGTGAGCGGTGCTGTGCCCACACGATATACTGCCGGAGCGATCCGGAGTAAGGTGATGCAATCGGCTGGGGGCCAACACACGGAGGTTCCTATGGCCACATTCGTTGTGCTCGCCACCTTCAGTGATCAGGGCATCAAGAACGTCAAGCAAACCATCGAGCGGGCTGACGCCTTTAAGCAAATAGCTACGAAGGCCGGCGTCACTGTCAAAGACATCTATTGGACGCTCGGGTCGCGCGATGTCGTTGCCATTTGCGAAGCGCCCGACGATGAGACCGCGACGGTTCTCTCTCTCAGTATCGCTTCGCGCGGCAACGTGCGCTCCGAGACACTGCGCGCGTTCTCCTTCGATGAGATGAAGAAGATTCTCGGCAAGATGGTCTGAGCGCCGTCTCGCGCGAGTCAGTGGGGCGCTGTCGGCAGAGCGTACGCTAACAGCGCCCATCTCATCAGAAGCGGCTAGGCACCACTACTTGAGGGTCACGAGAGTGCAGGCGATGACAGGCGATACTTCCATCCGGCAAAGCGAGCGGCTCCTGTGAGGGAGCCGCAGCCGAGAGTTGATATTCCGGGATGACAATCGCTCTGCACTATAGCGCCGTGACTGCGAGAACGAGGACCAAGAGCAGAGCTTGCCAGCTCTGGAGACCTAGGTCACGTATCACGAACAACAGGAGCATAGCGGCTGCCAGAAAAGTCGGAATTCTGGCCCGTTCGACTAAACAAGAGAACATTTGGTGTCTCCGTCTCGCTACAGCACTGATTGCGAGCCGGAGTGGGCAGCAATCTGGGGCCATTCAATCACGAAAGCGCAAACGCGCAAGGCCTCGACTAGTGGATGGATGCGGCGCACTTGGAGGAATACAAATCAACGAAAGTGTCCGCAGGCGTCTGGCCAAGCTGATGAAGGGGAGTGGCGAATGAAAGCGCTCTTGGTCGTTGGTTTGTTATTGGGCGTTGCCTCCCCACTGAACGAAGCGGCGGGTCAATCGGCAGCCTGTAGGAATGCTCTTGCGGCACACAAAGACGCTGTTGAGGCATTTATCCACGCGACGGTGGCTCTTGGGCCAGCGAACTTGGTCCGAACGTGTACGGCCCTAGACGCGCTAGTCAAAGGCGGAAAGCGGAAAGATACCACGCAAAAGCGCGTTAGATCAGTCTGCGGCGCTGGTGCGATAAGGAAACACGACACTAGCCAATGGAAGCAAGTTCTTGAGGTCGAGAAGACACGCATTGAGGAATGCAGGGTGCCGACGAGAAAGCCCTAAGCCCGCGGCGCAAGCTTTCTCAGCACCTCAAGCAGTAGACTAATCTCGTTCGTTCTTTTTCGCAAAGCAGTACCTGCAAAGATAGCCGGATTGAGCGTCGTTGGGGCACTGTTCCGGTGGGTGACCGTGTGTACCGGGCCCCATTTGTGCGCGAGTTCAATAACTTGCACGGAGTGCAAGCGCGCAGGTGCTCGCGCGCCAGACGTGCTATGATCCAACACTTTTTTTAACGCTGGAGATAGTTGAGGAGGTCAGCATGGCCGCCAAGAGGACAACGCATAGGAGTTCGAAGGGCACGAAGCTCTATGCCGTGCGCGGGAAGAAAGGGGAGTTCAAGGACATTCAGACGTACAAGCGCGCGCACGGTCAGGACGTGAAGCGGAAGAGCAAGAAAGAAAAGTAGGCTGTGCGGCCTCGCCCGCGGGTTCGTTTGCGGCGGCGGGACGCTGACGAGGGTGGAAATGATGCACCCGTTTGTCGAGAGGTTGGATTGGCTGCTGTCTTTCTACGTCAACGCGCGCGGCTGGTTCTGGCTGTGCGTGGTGGTCGTCGTCATCGGCCTCATCGCGGTTGTCGGTAACTTGATGGAGCCGAGCAGGGCCAGCTTTTAGTTGTGGGTATGGTCGCTGTTCGGGGAAGGAGAGTGATCCGGGTTCCCGTTGTGGGTGCGGTTGGTGGATATGGGCCGCTGCCGCTTTGCTTCGGCTCGCGCTTCGAGGCGGTCTAGTTTGACGAGGAGGTGTTTGATGTTCGCAGGAAGCTCCTCGTCGGCAATATCTTGCGTGGCCCAGCGCAGTGTCTCGCCGACGCGCGCAAGAAAGTAAATATTCTCGATCTTGGCGGTGTATTGGGGCTTGTCCATTTGCATACCTAGCGCACGAAGCGCTGCGGCGTTCCGCGGAGAGCACTGTACATGAGGTTGGGCGCAACCAGACGTTTCGGGTCGTCGGCACGGACGAGGCCGATCCCGCGCGCGGGACATTGTCCTACATCGCGCCGCTGGCGAAAGCCCTGCTGGGACAAAGCAAGGGCGATACCATCCAGGTTGGCGAAGAAGATGCTGTAATCGCAAAGGTTGAGTGAAGTGACCCGAGTCCGGTCGTAATCCTTCGAACGACGAGGGCTCAGCCTGAGATCGTGCGCTTCTTCCGTCTCCATGGCGCATGGCGCTGGTAGTCGCCGGCCATGATGGATCCGATCGGTTCGATCGTGTCGACTACCTCGGCGAGGCCGAATTCGGCAATCTGCGCGCGTACCGAGGCTGCGCTCTTGTAGGCGCCGGGCAATTCTGACACGTCCGGGACGCCGCAAAAGAAGCGGGCATCGATGCCGGCCGTCTGCTCGGCGACAATCTGCTCCTCGGTCTTGTCCGCTTGCTGGCGCATGTAGGCGGTGCGGCTAAAATTCCGGCCCGCGCCGTGGGGCGCAAATCCAAGAGCAGCCTCGGCATCAAGACCGCGCGCGATCAGGATCGGCTCTGCCATGTTGAGCGGGATGAGGGTCAGCCCGCTGCTGTCGGCCGCGAAATCAGCCCAGGCGGGTGTTGCGCCTTTGGCATGGTAGAAGAGCCCATCGCTCTTTCGGAAGACGAAGTTGTGCTCGTTCCAGAAGCGATCCTTGCGCTTGAGCTCGAGTGCATCCGCGATCAGATCATGGATCGCGTAGTGGTTGGCTTTGGTCCAGGACCGGATCGCCTGCAGCGCCTGCCAATAAGCCTCGCCCTCCTTTGTGTCTGCGGGAATCCAGGCATTGTGCTTCGGGGTTTCAGGCGAGAGGACACGCCGGAAATTTTCGGCGGTCTCCATGCCGGCCTTGTAGAGCATGGCGCCGGGCTTGCGCGAGCCGTGATGCGTAACGAGCGCGACCTGGCCGCTTGAGGCGAGGCGCCCGACATAGAAGAAGTGATTGCCATCACCTTGCGTGGCAAAGTGCTCGATCGCGGCAGACGCCATGGGCTTGAGGAACGGGTTCGACTCAAAGCCGGCTAGTACCTCGGGCGGCGGTCGCAGCTGCTTG
>Ga0209382_10011418_pt1 | contig 11028 bp, 11 predicted proteins | sample SoiMetdeltSBSDD5_FD_187599 | JGI IMG/M metagenome (GOLD analysis project Ga0209382, IMG submission 187599) | Bulk soil microbial communities from a Populus tree surrounding site in Tennessee, USA - Soil MetaG P. deltoides SBSDD5 (SPAdes) (version 2) | ecosystem: Environmental > Terrestrial >...
TCTTCGAGTCTCGGTTTGGAACTCATTTGCGTGTCCGTGTATAATTCTGGCAGCAAAGGGGAGTAGCTACGCGGGCTTCGGCTCGCGCAACCGGATCGTCAAGACTGCGCAGACGGAATCGCGCACGGTCCGGTCGGGTCGGATCTTCGACTAGGCGAGACCTTCGCGGACGACGGGCCGTTGGCCCGACGCGCGAGGGGCTCGCCTTTCGCGCATCCAGACCAGATTCAGGGAGACGAGGAGTTACCGATGAACAACGTCAAAGTTTTCACGCTGATGGCCGGGATGACCGCGCTCTTCGTCGCCATCGGTGGCTACTTCGGCGGGCAGAGCGGCATGGTGATGGCGTTCCTGTTTGCCGGCATCATGAACTTCGTCATGTACTTCGCGTCGTCGAAGATGGTGCTGCGCATGTATGGCGCGCAGGTCGTGACCGAACGCGAAGCGCCTGAACTGTACGCCATGGTAGATCGGCTGCGGCAGCGGGCTGGGCTCCCCATGCCCACGCTGGCCATTGCGCCTCACGCGCAACCGAACGCGTTCGCGACCGGGCGGAACCCGGAGAATGCGGTCGTCGCGGTGACGGAAGGCATTCTGCAGCTCGTGTCGCGGGATGAGCTCGAAGGCGTGATCGCGCACGAGCTCGCCCACATCAAGAACCGCGATATGCTGCTGCAAACGTTCACGGCGACACTCGCCGGGGCGATCAGCAACCTCGCCCACTTTGGCCTCTTCTTCGGCGGACGTGACGATGAAAACGGGAACCCGGTCGCGGGGCTCTTGATGGTGATCCTCGCGCCGATCGCGGCGATGCTGATTCAGTTCGCCATCAGCCGACAACGGGAGTTCAAGGCGGATGCGGTTGGGGCGCAGATCAGTGGACGCCCGCGGTCGCTGGCGAACGCCCTCCGGAAGCTCGAAACCGCGGCGCATCGCATTCCAATGAATGTCGCTCCGGCCGTGGCCCCGCTGGCGCAAGTGAACCCGCTCGCGGCGTATGGGGGCGGTGTCGCGAAGCTCTTCTCGACTCACCCGCCGACGGCGGAACGAGTCGCGCGGCTGGAGCAGCTCGCGGCGTAATTGTCATTCCGAGCCGGGCACCCGCGAAGCGGGTGATGAGGAATCGCAGTCGTCCCGGCAGAGGGAACCTCTCTATCGGGAGGAGCGCGATTCCTCATGCGCCCGCCGGGTGCCCTCTGGGCGGGTGCGGGCACCCGCGGCGCTGCGCGCCTCCGCTAGGAATGACACGGCTATTCGGGCTGGCCGGCGTTCGTTTCGGATGTTTCGGCAAGTCGATGGAACACTGCCTCCTCGACCACCCGGCCGTGCTTGAGGTGCTCGACGACGATTCGCTCGAGCAACACCGGCGTGACGCCCGCGTACCAGATCCCCTCCGGGTAAACCACCACGATGGGGCCGCCGGCGCACACGCCGAGGCATGGAGTCTCACCGCGCTTCACGCGTGTGGGGCCGAACAACAGATCCTCCCGCTCGAGGAGTGAGGCGAGCAGGCTGTACAGAGCACGTCCGCGTCGGTCAGGCGAGCAGAAGCCGCCCGTGCAAATGAGCACGTGCCGGGAGTAGGACTCCATGCGCGCGACGTTCGACGCGACCGCACTCATCACAGTCGCGTATTGTCGCCGACCGGCGCGTCGTGCTGGTGCTGGCCCATGCGGAAGTAAGCTAGCGCGAGCCGAATACACGGGGTGGAGGCGAGACCATTAGACGGCTATCATACAGCGCTCATGGCGACGCCCGAGGAGTTTTTCGCGATCGATCTTCGGGTCGGAACCGTGACTCGTGCCGAACCGTTCCCCGAGGCGCGCAAGCCATCCATCCGATTATGGATCGACTTCGGCGCGGACCTGGGAGAACGGCGCTCGAGCGCACAACTCACGCATCGGTATACGCCGGAGTCGCTGGTAGGGCGGCAAGTCGTTGCCGCCGTCAACCTCGGCGAGCGGCGGATCGCCGGCTTCGTGAGCGAGGTGCTCGTGCTCGGTGCGATGCCGACGCCCCAGGACGTCGTGCTGCTCGAGGTCGAGCAGCCGGTCGCGAACGGGACGCGCATCGGCTGAGCGCGCGTCGTACGCACGTTAGGCGTCGCGATACGACCTCCGCGTTCGCGCGGATCACATCACCAGGAGGCGATGATGAGCACCACCGCAACTCCCACCACCTTGCCGGCCATCGACCAGAAGGGGTACGCACACCCCGAGATGCTTGTCAGCACCGAGTGGCTCGCCGCGCACCTCAATGATCCGAACATTCGCATCATCGAGAGCGACGAGGATGTGCTGCTGTACGACATGGCACATATCCCCAAGGCGCAGAAAGTCGACTGGCACGCGGACCTGAACGACCCTGTGGTCCGTGACTACGTCAATCGCGAGCAGTTCCAGGAACTCCTGCGCGCGAAGGGGATTGACGAGAACACGACCGTCATCTTCTACGGCGACAAGAACAATTGGTGGGCCACGTACGCGTTCTGGGTATTCCACCTGTTCGGCGTCACGAACGCTCGCATCCTCGACGGCGGGCGCACGAAATGGGAACAGGAGGGACGGCAGATGGTCTCGGACGTCCCGAGCTTCCCGAAGACGACCTACAAGGCACCAGAGCGCGACGACTCGAAGATTCGGGCGTTCAAGGACCAGGTGCTGCAGCACATGAAGAGCAGCGGCAAGCTGGTGGACGTCCGCTCGCCTGACGAGTTCTCCGGCAAGAAGACGCACATGCCGGAGTATCCTCAGGAAGGGGTGCTGCGGGGCGGGCACATCCCCGGTGCGCGGAGCGTGCCGTGGGCGAAGGCCGCCAACCCCGATGGCTCATTCAAGTCCGCCGAGGAGCTCCGCACGATCTACGAGAAGGAGCAGGGGCTGAGGTCGAGCGACGATGTGATCGCGTACTGCCGCATCGGGGAGCGCTCGTCGCACACGTGGTTCGTGCTCACCTACCTGCTCGGCTACCCGAGGGTCCGGAACTACGACGGGAGCTGGACCGAGTGGGGGAACAGCGTGCGCGTGCCGATCGAGACCGGCCCGGGCGGAACGGTCTGAGGTAACGGGGCGGAGGCACGACACGATCTCAGTGGGGTCAGACCCCGTTTGAAATTCGAGTGGGGTCTGACCCGGTGTGAATCTCGATGGGGTCAGACCCTATCTAAGAGATTATGGTTCGTCGTGACTCTGACCCCAACAACGTCGATATGAGCGAAGACGCCAGCACCGTAGCGGATCTACTTCCGACGCCGCCGCCCGGCGGAAAGCCACCCGCGCGCGTGAACGTGGAATGGCAGGGCCCGGGGACAATGGCGTTTGCCGGCGGCAGCGCGGCTGGCGGTCCCACCATCCTTCTCGACAACAAGGGCAAGGAGGGGCCGGGGCCTGTGGGAACGCTGCTGATCGCGCTCGCGGCCTGCACGTCGGAGGATGTGGTGACGATCCTGACGAAGCGCCGCACGCCTCCGACGGCGCTGCGGCTCGAAGTCGAAGGCAAGCGAGCGAACGCCGTGCCCGCGCGGCTCACGCACATTCAGTTGCGGTATGTGATCGACGGCGAAGGCATCGATCGCGCGAACACGCTTCGGGCGATCGAGCTCGCGGTCACCAAGTACTGCTCGGTACGAGATTCGCTGGACAAGTCGATCGAGATCATGTGGTCCCTCACGCTCAATGGGGAGGATGACCCTGGTGCGTGAGTCCGAGCTGTAGGCATCTTGCGGCAACCTCGTGTGGCGTCAGCGCCCGCTCGACCTGCTGTACGACGAGGTTGCTGTGACGTAAACTCTGTTGCAGCAAGCAGTTAGAGGAAGTGAAGCCAGCCGCACGCGGTTCGCGTATATTGCAGGCGTCGCATTTCGCAGCTTATCGGTCGTCTCGAACCACCCACGCGCCGCATGAGCCGTTCGCGCTACAGTCGGGTTCTGACAGCCGCGCTCACGCTCTGGATGTCGCTCTTCATGAGCGAGTCGGAGTTGATCGTGCGCTGCGCGACCCATGGTGGCGGAATGGCTTCGGCCGCTGTGGATTCGCACACGGCTGCAGCGACTAGCCACGACGTTGCGGCGGCGGGGCATGACCACGGGGACAACCATTCGGCACCGAACGGGGACGGCAGTCACCACTGCTCGTGTCCCGGGCCGGGGTGCTGCCCACCTGCAGTGGCCACCGTTCCGCACGCCGCACTTCCGCTCGCCCACATCGTCGCCGTCCACGAAGCAACGGCGGTGGCCTCGCTCGACCGCTTCAGCGAGGCGAGCGACTATCTCCATCCTCCCGCGACCGCGCCGCCTGCCGTGGCGCTCGCGCTTTCGGCCTGACCCGGTAATTCCGCCGCGCGCCTAACGCGCAAAGCACTCCGACAGGCCTCGCCATCCGGGCACGCCCCGGATAGCCCGCGCGAGCGATTCTCGACGCTCCCGACGTCTCCCGCACGCTGTGCACCGGAGACGTCCATCACGGACACGAGAACTCTCCACGGTGATGATCATCATGAGACGGATGTCATTAGTCGGACTGAGGCTGGGCGTCGCGCTCGTCGCGAGCCTGTCCTCGGCCGCGACATTGAAGGCCCAGGACGTTGGAACGATTGAAGGAACGGTTCGGGCGACCGGAAGCGGGGCGCCGCTCTCCGACGTCGTGATTTCCGTTCAGGGTTCGACGCGCGGCGCGGTAACCGACGAGCAGGGGCGGTTTCGCATCGCCGCTGTGCCGGTCGGTGAGCGAGTAGTGGGAGCGCAGTTGATCGGGCGCGCCCGCGGCACGCAGACCGTTCGCGTAACTGCCGGCACCGTCGTGCGTGCCGACTTTTCGTTGGCGGAAGTCGCGGCCGTCATCGCGCCGACGGTGGTGAGCGCCACGCGAGAAGTACAGCGTCGCACGGACCAGTCGACGACTATCGACGTCCTCGAAGGAGCCGCGATTCGCGAAGTCCGCGCGTCGCACCCGGCTGGGATCATGCAGCGGCTGCCCGGCGTACACGCCACGCAGCTCTCGGGCGAAGGACTCAGCATGGCGATTCGTCAGCCGATCACGACGAAGCCCATGTATCTCTATCTGGAAGACGGCGTGCCGACGCGCTCGACGGGCTTCTTCAACCACAACGCGTTGTACGAGGTCAACCTGCCGATGTCGGGCGGCCTCGAGGTGTTGAAGGGGCCAGGCACCGCGATGTACGGCAGCGATGCGATCGGTGGGGTGGTCAACGTGATGACGCGCGCCGCGCCGGTGTCGCCAACCCTCGACGCGACGGCCGAAGGTGGTACCTACGGTTACTTCCGCCTGCTCGCAACGGGCGGCTTCACGAAGGGCAGCAACGGGCTTCGGGCGGACCTCAACGTGACGCGATCGGACGGCTGGCGAGATGAGGCGCCGTACGAACGCCAGACCGGGACCCTCCGGTGGGACGGCGCGCTCGGCGGCTTCACGACCAAGACGGTCCTCACGGGCTCGAACATCGATCAGGCCGAGGTCGCGTCGCTCACACAGGCGCAGTTCGACGACCGGCCGGAGATCAATCCGTCGCCGATCGCCTTCCGCAAGGTCGAGGCGCTGCGGTTCTCGTCGGCGATCGAGAAGGATGACGGGCGTTCGCTGTTGAGCCTAACGCCGTACGCGCGCCACAACGTGCTGGAGATCATGCCGTCGTGGCAGCTGACGTTCAACCAGCAACTCTGGGACACGCGTAACAACTCGGTCGGACTGCTCGCGAAGTATCGGCGGGATTTCGAGCCGCTGCGTACCCGGGTCATCGTTGGCGCCGACGTGGATTACAGCCCGGGCTCGTTCGTCGCGAACCGCATCCTCTCGACACCCACGAACGGCATCTTCTCCACCTACACGACGGGTGAGAAGCAGTACGACTACGACGTCACGTATCGTCAGGCGTCGCCGTACGTGCACACGGAATTCTCGCCGACCCGCAAGCTTCGCATCGACGCAGGCGTCCGCTACGACGCGTCCGGCTATGTCTACGACACGAAGCTCGACCCGATCGCGACGGGTCGCTGGCGCCGTCCGGCCGACACGACGGTGAACTACACGCGGCTCAGCCCGAAGCTTGGCGCGACGTATGACGTGAACCGCGGTCTCAACCTGTTCGCGTCGTATCGCGAAGGATTCCGTGCACCCGGGCAAAGCCAGCTGTTCCAGCAGGGCTCCAACGCGCAGAGCACCGTGGGGCTCAAGCCGGTGACGGCGACGAGCGTTGAAGGTGGCGTGCGCGGACAGATCGCAGGGCGGTTCCTGTACTCACTCTCGGCGTACGACATGCGGATCGAGAACGACATTCTGAGCGTGCTCGATGCGCAGGGCGCGCAGACGACGTCGAACGCGGGTGAGACCAAGCACCGCGGTGTGGAGGTCAGCGCCGGGGCGATGCTCCTCAGCACACTACGCTTCGACGCGGCATACTCGAGCGCAACGCAGACCTACGAGGAGTGGGTGATCCCGTCGGGCGGCCGCAACGTGAGCTACGCCGGCAAGACGATCGAAGCGGCGCCGCACACGCTCGCGAACCTGTTGCTCACGTACTCCCCCGCCCTGCTCAATGGCGGCCGCATGGCAGTCGAGTGGTCGAAGACCGGGTGGTACTACGGCGACCCCGAGAACACGCAACTGTATGACGGGTTCCAGCTCTGGACGCTGCATGGGAACTACATCATCCGGAACGTCGGCGAGTTGTTCGTGCGCGTGACGAACCTGACGGACGAGAAGTACGCGGAGGTCGCGAGCTACAACGCGTTCAATCGGTGGCAGTACACGCCGGGAGCGCCGAGGTCGATCTATGCTGGACTTCGATACAATTGGCAGAGGTAGAGCCGTGCGAACCACACAGCTACTTCTCACGGGAACACTGGCGCTGACCGCAGCGTCCTGCCGCGATGCCGGCGCTCGTACGACGCTCGACGAGCCTGAGACCGTCAGCACCGCCACCACCGTCGGCGCGGCGCCCATGTTCGCACTCTCACCGTCCGGCAAGCGTGCCGTCGCCTGGGTGTCCGCACCCGGCGGCGGCACCGACGGGCGGCTCTACGTCTCCACTGGCGCCGCGCCGTCGGAGCTGCGTGACTCGTTAGGTCCCATCGAGCCGCACGGCGAGGCGCCACCCAAGATCTCGTACGGGCCGAACGGGTCGCTCTACGCGCTCTATGCCGTCGGGAAGGTCGTCCCCGGGCGCCGGTTCCCCATGAGCTCTCTCCGCCTCGCGAAGTCGAGCGACGATGGGGCGACGTGGAGCTCGCCGGTCACGATCGCGTCCGACAGCGCATTCGGCACGCGCAACTTTCACGCGCTCCACGTCGGCAACGACGGTGATCTCTACGTCGCATGGCTCGAATCGAGTCAGGGGAAGTCGAAGACGTTCCTGACGCGATCCGTCGATGGCGGGACGACGTGGACGACGCCGGTGCTCGCGGACACGACGCAGTCGTGTCCGTGCTGTCGCACGGCGATCGCCACCGCGAACGACGGCACACTGTACCTCGCCTGGCGGACCGTGCTGCCGGGTAACGTCCGCGATGTCGTCGTCGCGAAGTCGAACGACCGCGGCCTCACGTGGTCTCAACCCGTTCGCGTCCACGCGGACAACTGGGTGTTCGACGGCTGCCCTCACGCCGGTCCGTCGATGCAAGTCGACTCGGCAGGCGTGGTGCACATCGCGTGGTGGACGGGGCTCCAGGGTAAAGCGGGCGTGTATTACGCGCGCTCGACCGACGACGCGGCGACCTTCCACGATCCGATTCCGCTCGGCATCGGTGAATTCTCGGCCCCATCGCATGTCCAGCTAGCACTTGGCGGGGGCAAGGTCGTCGCCGTGTGGGATGACGGCACGGTGAAAACCCCGAAGGTCGTGATGCGCGTCTCGAGCGACGCCGGTGCGACGTTCGCGCCAGCCACGTTGGTCAGTGGCGAAGGCCAGGCGGCGACGTTCCCAGTGCTGGCCCTGCGCGACCACGCGCTGACGATCGCCTGGTCGGAGCAATCGCAGGCTGAGCACGACCACGCGAAGGAATCGGCGCCTAACATGAAGGACCCGAAGTCGGTGAAAGGACTTTCACGGGTCGGCGCGTCGGCGGTCCGCGTGCGGACAGGGAGGCTACAATGAGATCGAAGCAACGCGGTCAGTGCGAACGTGCCGCGAAGCGAATCGTGCTCGCCGCCGTCGGCGCACTGACGATGGCGTGCGGCGGCGCCGCATCGAGCGACGAGAAGTTCCGCCCGATCGCCGTGGGCGAACCGGTTCCTGAGTTCACGGTGCGCACGCTCGCGGGCGACAGCGCGAGCATTGCGCCTGGCCAGCCGGTCACGCTCCTCCATGTCTGGGCCACCTGGTGTGGACCCTGTGAGAAGGAGTTCCCGGAGATCGAGGCGCTTCAGCGCGAGTTCGGCCCGCGGGGGCTGCGTATCGTAGCCGTGAGCGTGGATGAGGGAGACGACGCCGCGGTCCGCGACTTCGTGACCGCGAAAGGGGCGACGTTCGAGATCGGACGCGACCCAGCGGGGTCGGTGCGACGGCTGTATCAGGGAATCGGCGTGCCCGAGAGCTATCTGATCTCGAGCGACGGCAGGCTGCTCGTCAGACAGTTCGGCGCGATCCCCGAAGGCGCGGCCGCTATGCGCGAAGCCATCGAGAAGGTACTCACGGCGGCTCAGTCCGAGGTGAGTGCCCGAGAGGTCCGCCGGGCGTCGACCTAACGAGTCGCCGTTTCGTCCCTCACCGCCGTCTCCATCGCTTCGCCTGGCGGCGGCGTGGCGACGAGGACAGACGTCGCACCCAGCACGAGGATCGCGAAGAGCAGCTCCGCGAGAATCACGAGTCGAATTCGCGCGACGCCCCCCGCCGCGAGCAGACGTGGTGTGGCAACGCGCCAGTTGTACGCGCCGGCAACCGCGACCGCCGCAACAAGAGCAAGCTTGAGTAGGAGAATGCGCCCGTAGGTCGTCGTCCAGAGCGGCTCGAACCCACGCAGCTGCAGCCAACTCGATACCAGGCCCGTCAGCACGACAACGCCCGCGAAAATCAGGGCGAACCGCGAGAACGCGTTGACGATGTCGCGAACGAGACGCGGTCGTGTGTCCGGCCCGAGTGCCGCCGTCGCCGGAACAGCCGCGAATGCGACGTAGCCGAGTGTCCCGATCCACCCTCCGGCAGCAATGAGGTGGGCGGCATCCATGGCGATTGCGATCCCCGCCGGCGTTGCCGCGATGGGATGGCCGGAGACCGCCGCCGATACACCGAGCGTCACGACGATGGGGCCGGCGAGAACCTCTGCCGCCGACCACCGCCCGCCCGACGTCACGCGCTGCGACCCGAGTACGGCGACACCTAACGCCATAATCGCCGCAGTCGCCTGGGCGAGCCATGCCCAGCCCCAGGCCGTGCCGCTCAGCAGCGCCGACATCACCGCCGGGTCGAACGATGCTTCCCCCGTGATGGTCCGAACCTGGGCAGCGAGACGAAGCGCCGTCGCGACGAGTAGTATCGTCGCGCCAGCAATCGCGCCCGTGCGGGCCAACCCGACCGCACGGCTGACGACCACGGACTGATCGGTATCGGCCACCGAGTCGCGGGACGCGACGCTCCGCAACACACCGGCGCCGAAGAACAGCGCGCCGATCAGGCTTAGCATTCCGAGGAACGAGAGCCACCGAATGGCGACATACGCAGGCGAGCGCGCGTCGAACTCGTCGTCGGCAGCAGCGGCGGACGAGCGACCAGCGGCGGAATCGACGGTGTCAGCCGCGGACGTCGCGCCCGATGCCGGACGCAGGGTGTCCGCGACGGCCGCCAACACCGTGAACGGGATCTCGCCGCGAATGGTGTGGGAGTCACGCGACGTCACGCTCCACGTCACTCGATAGCTTCCCGCACCGATCGGCGTGAGAATGTCGGCAACGAACGCGCGGTTCGTGCTGTCGGCGGCGTGCGCGGGCCCGAGCGGAATTGCTACGGAGTCAGCGGCGAGTAGAGCGACTCGGGCGAGCTGGATCTCGATGGCCTGTGTGAAATCGAGGCGGATGCTGGGCGGCGCCACCGTCAACGTATCGTGGGCCTTCGGCTCCGACGTACGCAATGCAACGTGCACGGCTGCCGCGAGCGATCCGCTCGCCGCGGCAAGGCCGCCGAGCGCCGCGAGCGCCAAACAGGCGCCGGCCACGCCCCGCTTCGGGCGACTCATCGCGCGTGCTTATACATGAGCTCCAGCAGCTCGTCGTACATGGCGTCCGCCTTCTCGGCTCCAGCGGCAATGGCGGTCGTCGCGCAATGCTTCAGGTGGTTGCGCATCAGCTCCCGCCCCACGGAGCGCAACGCCTCGTGTACCGAGGAAATCTGGATCATGATGTCGGCGCAGTAGCGATCCTCTTCGACCATCTTCTGCAGACCACGCACCTGCCCTTCGATTCGGCGCAGCCGGCGCACGTTCCGCGCCTTGATCTCGGGATCGACCGCGACCGCGCGGCGCGAGCCACTATCCTCGTCGGCGGCGGCACAGCCGCACCCGACCACCGTCAGGCTGCCGTTGCGCGCTGGCATGTTGTCCTGTGGCATCGCTCATTCCCTCTACGTAGGAGACTCACCGCCGACCCTAACGCCGTTCGAACGTCCGGTCATACCACTCGGAGGTCGAACCGCCGCAATCGAAGGCTGTTCATGACGACACTGACGGAGCTGAAGGCCATCGCTGCGCTCGCGAGGATCGGACTCAGCATAAGGCCGGTGAAGGGGTAAAGCACGCCGGCCGCGATCGGGATACCGATCACGTTGTACACGAACGCCCAGAAGAGATTCTGCTTCATGGTGCGCATCGTGCGCCGAGACAGCGCGACCGCCTGCACCACGCCGCGAAGGTCCCCACGCATCAGCGTGACGTCACTCGCCTCGACCGCGACGTCGGTTCCGGATCCGATGGCGATGCCGATGTCGGCCTGCGCGAGCGCCGGAGCATCGTTCACGCCGTCACCGACCATCGCGACCGTGCGCCCTTCGGCTTGGAGGCGCTTCACCTCGGCGACCTTCCCTTCCGGG
>Ga0209382_10011420_pt1 | contig 11026 bp, 11 predicted proteins | sample SoiMetdeltSBSDD5_FD_187599 | JGI IMG/M metagenome (GOLD analysis project Ga0209382, IMG submission 187599) | Bulk soil microbial communities from a Populus tree surrounding site in Tennessee, USA - Soil MetaG P. deltoides SBSDD5 (SPAdes) (version 2) | ecosystem: Environmental > Terrestrial >...
AAGCCAATCATAAATATGTGCATACATAGCCTTCTCCTATACCTCATTAGTAGGATGGCTATGTTTTTAAATCATTTTTTACCTAAATTGTCTCCAATTATTAAATATTATATTGAGTAAATATATTTCAACAAAAGAGAACCTTTAAACAATAAACCACAGCCATAGCCTGTATTTCTGTTTGCTCCAAGTTGGAAGAGGGCTATGGCAATTAAATTATATTAAAATGTTAAATACTATAACCCCGATTAATATATTTACAATCTTATATGCAAGTAAATTATAAGATTGTAGAATATCTTCCAAAGCCATGGCCCTTCTATCTCTCCCCACCAGAGAAAGACGGTGGGTTATGGCTTGTTATTTTATTTTGTTAAAACACAACAACAAAGTCGTTTTACCCACAGGAAGACTATTCTTTGATGGTAGGTGTTTGCAAATTGATGATAGTACCTAATAATAGCTAGAATATTGAAAATAAGAAATTTACAATTCAATACACCGAGGAAGAATTAGATAAAATCATTTTGGATTTTGTGACACAATTGAGTAAGTATATTGCCAAAGTAACCAATCGTATAATTAAGACTCGAAGGGATAGAGAAGGAATCAGAGGTGGAACAATTTCCATCTATTAGCACTAAGAAATAAGGAGGAGAAATACCACAAGCATGATTACTACTACCATAGAAGAGTGTGAAGACGGCATCTTACTTCGCCGCCGTGGATCTTATTGGTAGGAGTAATGTCACAGTTAGTTCCTATTGCTTTGATAATCCACCATTGACGCCTTAAATCTCCCTCATTTTTTATTTTTTTATATTGGTCATTTAATTATTTAATCTATTACTCTAGCGATATCTATCTAATACTGTTAGGTTATCGTAGCGGGTTTCAATAGTAATGATTGTAAGGATAAAATAATTATTGAGGTAAATTGTGGACTAGAACTGTTCTTAAATGTAGTAACAAACAATTCAATAATTTATTTTTAGTATTAATTTGACTAATAAAAATTAGCAACTAGAAATGGACATAAACATTAACTAATGTAATTCACTAATCTAATTTTGTAATACTTTGTTAGCAATTGTACCTAAGCACTTCAATTATATTTTAATTGCTAAACAATGCTATGCATAAACAATCCGTAGTATTTACTTTTGGACTTTTGGCAAGTTCATTGGTAATGTTAGCAGTAATGCCATTACTCAACAACAATATAGCAGCAATCGCCCAAGAATATGACAAATATAGAGATAGTTATTATAGCCAATACCCAACAGATGACAAGAAGTATGAATGTAGAACAGGTCCATTTGAAGGATTCTTTGTAGGTTCAGTAGAGTTTTGTAAACATGTCAAATTTGATAATGATAAGGATAGAAAGGATATTAGAGACAATAGAACAGGACTACAAGGTCCTCAAGGTCCACCAGGTCCACCAGGTCCACCAGGTCCACAAGGTCCACCAGGAATTAATGGAACAAATGGAGTTAATGGAACACAAGGTCCACCAGGTGTTACTTTCATAAATAATACAAACCTCTATGAAGTACAAGGACCCACTGTAAATGCAACTAGTAGTATTAATCCAATTACTAGTCAGGCAGTATGCGATGACGGAGATATTGTAATTGAAGGTGGTTATAGATCTCTCAATCAGGCTGATTCTAATGTAATAGTTGATGGTCCTTCTACCGCTAATGGTGATTTCGATAATTCATATGTGGTTAGTATGCTTGGAGGTGGAAAACAATTCTTTGCCTTTGCATTTTGCTATGACAATCCACCATTGAGGCCTTAAACCCAATCCTTTTTTATTTCCTTATCTGGTAGTCTAATTAACATTGTATATCTCCAACATTTAGAATCTTATTTGCAAACTCATAAATTATGCTATCTTTGGATATTGATATACAGTAGAAAATCATAGAAGGTCATTGTCATAGTCTGATCATCCATAAACCTCCCAGAATTTTGTTCAGGCTATGACAATTGAGTTCAGGCTATGACAATTAATTAATCCTTTCTCTAGCGATATTATATTGTAGTATTTTCTTAATCAAACTTTCTCGGAGTTTTTAAAAGATCCAGAAACAAAAAAAGGAGAAAGAAGAAAAAGAGGAGGGTAGACTATTATTTGCAATAACTAGGAACTTCTACACAAATCAAATGTTGATTGCCATATATAGGTCCATTACCAAAATGATTTTTGACCTTGGTCGGTTCTAAAAATATACTGATAGCACTATCTCCTAGTAATGTAATCTGTGTGGGAACATCATTTATTGGTACTCCTTTCATGGTTACTGTAGAAGTCCCATTTAATATAGTAGAATTATTACTAGTATTTACAATAGGATCTGTATTTACCTTGAAATCATAAATAGAATGAGTATGTTTACTGGTTCCATCAGTTTTTATCATGTAGAAAGTAGAATTAAATGTTGGAGATGTTTTGACATTTTCTATTTTATATACACCGGTAATAATCCATGCTGTTGATGAATTAGAAGGGTCATTAGAAATACTGGATATAGATCCCTTAATTACATCATTAGTAGGATTTGTTGGGTTTATTGAATATGCATTGTGTATTGGATTTGCAGCAAGAATGATAATAAGAGAAGAAGAAAGAGCAATTACAACTACTAACATAGACATGAATAATTTTTGTTTGAATAATATTTCCTTGTACATCAAAAATAACTTGAAGATATATTATATAACGATTAATAGAAAAATGTGTGCAGTCAAACAAATAGGTTATGGCTTTATTATTATTAAATTATGATACATGTCTCTGATCAATCTGCTGTTACTATTGTTGTTGAGTGAAAATGATCTTGCCTGGTGATTTTGATCTTTCTATTTTATATAATTGTTTGATAGTATATGGCTTGAATCTCAATTTTTCACTTAATATCCATAGTTAAAACTACATTTTAATAACTTTTATTTACAATTTAGTTTCTCTATTAGTAGGACTGCTGCTACTATGTTCTTTTAATCTATGTTCCTCAACTTCCTCTTTAGAACTAAAATCCAAGTCACATGACTCACATACGTAAGCCCCTGGATGATGAGATGACATATTTTAGTATTATCAATATCTTATTTATTAGTTACAGGATTGCAATAATATACGAACGAGTCATGATCTTTCCATCATGCTCAGTTACACTACAACAATAACAATATAGCATTGATTAAAGCCCCAACATATGTTAACAAGAATTGATAAATACAATATGCACTATGAATGAAATCACCATCTCTTGCAAACTTCTCTCAACAAATATGGAAAAAATCATGTTTGTCATAGTCCTGACGACATGTATATGTGAGTATCTATAAACCCTCTATGCTTGTTTGTTCAGGCTATGACAATTATTCCATATTATAAAATTGATTGTTAACCTTGTTCACCGATTTTTAAATATTCTAAAATCTATAAAATATTGCACTATTCTTCAAAAGCAGCGTAAATAACTAGAGAGGCCTTAGAATAGCCATAGTCAATAACCAACACATGGTGTGTATTGGTACATACTAGGCTATGGCTATTATTAAAACTGTAAAAACTGCTTTTCATTTACTATATCCATAGTTAAAGTACATTTTCAATAACAATATTTAATAATTCCAAAAACGTGATAACAACTATGTCTGAATCAATTGCAACTGTTGTAGAACTTGTTGGTAGTTCTGATAAAGGATGGCAGGAGGCAGTAGAAGTTGCCCTCCAAGAGGCAATCAAAACAATACGAGGAATTACAGGTCTAGAGGTTGTAAGTAAAACTGCTGTCATTGACCCAAATACAGGCAGCATTACTAAATATCATGCTACAATAAAATTAGCATTTGGTGTAGAACGCTAAAGACAAATTACTACTATTTTATATTTTTAAACAACTTGACTAATAAAACTAGAAAATTTGGTTATTGTATGTAAATAAAACAAAACTATAATTCGGTAATTTTAAGCCTTAGTACAATCAATTAAAACCTAGTTAATCAATTAAATATTATAAAAATACTTTGGATATTTTTTCTAGTTTTTAATGCCTTAATATACTCTTACTTCAAATGCCCCAAGCTTTCATATTTTATTAAAAACAATATTTGTGAATCACTTTTTTTATTATTATATTTTAAAAAGTGGAATACAAAGATTTAACCCCCTCCCCCTCCGTTTAAAGTGATTTCCTTGTTTTATAATACTTGATTCAAGTGAACAGATGCTTATATCATATGAAAGAAGTTTGGAAGAAAACATCAATGAAGGTATTAAAACTTTAGAATATCATATTAGTTCTCAAAATTATCCAATTGTAAATGAGATGCTCCAATTACAAATTGAAATATTACAATGGGTTCTAAATAAGCAAAAAAAAGAGAATAATTTGGAATCTTTAAAACAAATAATAAATTTTAAAATAAAAAGATTAGAATATGAATTGAAGATAGCAAGAAGAGATATAGAACATACTAGTAAAATTGTCTATCAACTAGAAATGTTGGAATGTTGCAAAATTATTATAAATTGGCAGTTGCAAAGAAGAACAAAAACAACAATAACAAAAGAAGATAATATTTCTGCGCTTTGCTAACATTATTAATATGCTAATCAATATAGGAACATTATTTTAGACGAAAAATTTCCCATTTGTAAATTAATTATTAGAATTAAAGTATGGAGTATTACGATTATATACACTTCAAACCATAATGTGCTGAGATTTCTCAAGTAAAATGGTTTTTTTCTATTATTTTCCATACCATGTTTAATTACTAGTGAAACAATATTATTTCCTAAAGCATTAACGATGGCCGTAATTATATAGAAAGAATAGTTGTTGAATCCATAAAGATTACTATTAACAAAGAACTTTATATTATTATGATTGATAGTATGTTATACATTTTATAACATTAAGTTCCCATTTCCATTTAATCTTTAAATTTATACTAAATCCAAATTTTAATCTCATATATTATTAATAGTCAATTCAATTTAGAACATATAATAGTAAATACTAAAATAATAATCATTTTTTTAATTTACTCTTTTTAGAATCATTAAAAAATTGGATAATTATAGGGCCTAATATATTCAATAAATCTAGAATAAAAGAGATCTGAAAGGGTAATAAGGTGCCTTTTTGTTGCGCAATTATCTTTGCATTATCTAGTGCATCTTCAAGTGGATATTCTTCCCAGAGGGATTTGAGAAATTCATATATAACTTGTTGACCTGTTTGTGTTTTTAGTAGTTGTGGTGTAAGTAAATCTGTCCTTTTCTTAATATTATCGAACATTTTGCTTTAAAAATTATTAGGTTTATCAGTATTATAAAATATTGTTTTGCAAGAATCAGTTATATCTCTAAAAATATTTAAAATTAGATAGTAGATCCACATTGGAGGGACGAAGATTAGAGTCCTATACCCTACGCTTAATTTGCAGAATAATTTCTATAAAAAGAAATGAAAATTATATAGTCAATAATATTAATCTTAATATCATTTAACAATTAATTTAGTATTATGTCTTCAACCAAAAAAGATAATATAAAAGAAAGTACCAATAAATTTAAGGAATCTACAAACAAATAACTAGACGAACAAAATCAACAAATTAAGAATACAACATCTAATCTATCCGAAACTAGAGATAAGATTAACGAAAGCATGAATAAATTTCAAGACAATAATAGGAGAATCAATGAAAATAATGAGGCGACTTTTAGGGGATATCAAGAACAAATCAACAAACAACACAAGAAATATCAAATAACACGATAGAGTTACAAAAAAATGTTTTAATACCAATCAATCATCATATGCTCAATTCTTTGATAACGTCTATAAATCCTGGGAAAATTTCACGATTCCAGAAAGATATTCTGAAACATACGATACATTCGAGAAAAACATACCAAATTATACAGTCAATGCAACAAACTTCATAAATGAAATCACTGTCGGTGGAATTGAGAATTTTAATACATCAATAGAATCACACAAAGATATTACAACGATATAGTACAAAATAATTTTAACTACGCAAGAAAAATAGAAAGATCATCTAGTAGATAAAAACCTTTTTTCTTTAATTCATTACTTTGGACTTTTAATAGTTCTGAGGAATTAGAACTAAATCTTTATTAATAAGATTTCTGATCAGAATAGAGAAGATTATAAGAATGAGTAACACCATAGAAGATGAAACATGTTATTACGCAACTTATGCCAAAATACTCGGACATCCCGAAGAGAAAGAGTGTTCTAACCCTGCTACAAGACATATTGAAAATAAGAATACTTCTCAAAGTTTTCCGGTATGTGAAGATCATTATCAACTAGTATCAAAAGAATCCAAACCCTAATTGCAGTTCTAAATAATTGTATCATGAGATCTCCCTCGATCTCAACTATACACTAATAGCGGAAAATTAAAGGTCGCAAATTGTTACATAGTATTTTGGTTTTCTTGTTATTTTTTAAAAACTATTATATTAGCATAATTGAAGGTGAATGGATAATAAGTGATTTACGTATCATTTGCATTTAGAATAACAAAGTTAATCAAATCTTAAATAATTAAATTATCTTAAATATAAAGGGGAAACAAAATAGTTTCTCATTCATAGCCTTTGTCACAATCAATTGCGAGTTTTGAGATTTCTCGGCAATTGATTAGGCTATGACAACGAATTCTACTAAATTATTGAATGTTACATATACCTTATAAAGGGGATACAATTTTTCATATTCTTTTTCGAACTTTGGTTCCTAATAAGAAGGATTTAATTTTTAGTTTTAACAATTATTAAGTAATAATTTCTACTACGAATTTATGTTTCTAATAATGGAGGATCTGCTAAGTTAACATATAAATATTTAAATTCTAAATTATAAAAATATTCTTTTCCTAATTAAGTATTATGATAAGTTCTAAATAAAAGTCTTCATATTCACAAATTAATTATTTAAATAATAATGCCATTATTAGTTTCCATAATATGATCAATAGACCATTAAAGCGAAAAATCATTATCATATAAGACAGAATGGAAGGTTCCAAAGAAGAAGCAAACATAAAATATATAGAATACTATTTTATATTGGAGCATAAAATATTATTATTGTTCCAAACTGTCATAAATGAACCAATTATCTCATATCTATCAGGTCTTTTTTATCAACAACAATTCCCCCCTATTATAGGTGACAAAATAAAAGATTCCTCTATATGCTGCATAAATCCTATGAAAGTATGATGGCTGGAAAATTGGGAGTATATATACAAATACAAAACAAAACCCCCCTAAAGCTCCAACTATCCAACTCGTACTTTCTCTCAACCAAACCCAAACTAGATAACCTCCACCTATTTCAAAAAGACCTGCAAGAAAAAAGAAAAATAAAGTGATTAAAATTTTCGATTTGGTCATCTTAATATATGATTTTAAAGTTTTTTGTTATAATTAAATGAACTTTGGTATTTCAAAAATTTTTATATTCATTAATAACAGGTTTGTATTGATATCGTGATTAAGAATAACCTTTACATTTTTCCTATATCTATAGGATGAGAATATATTTACAAAAGACAATTATCAGAAAAAATCTCAATTGTATGGTAAATTTTTTGATCCGCAAATGTTGTAAGACTTTTCATATATTTGTAATTTTTTCTAAAAAAGACTTATTTCTATCTTTTTCTTCCATGTGCAGTATGGCACAGCAAAGGAAAAATATTATAAAATATCAATAGCTCAACAATTACTGTAATAAATTCTATAATAATTATAAGTAGTTATTATATATAATAGGTAAATATTAATAAAAAGTGCACCTACATACTACAGAATTTGTATTATCTTTGTTATTTTTTATGTTAATTACCGTTATGGTAATCACTATTACCAGTTCTACTCCTAGTGGTTATCACTTATCTAAATTTTATATCTATGCAGAACCTAGTGACAACAACAAAGAAAAAGCAGAAGATAAGGAAGGAAAAGAGACTACCATAGACAAAGAAGAGCAAGAACAAACAAAAGATAAAGATAAGGAAGGAAAAGAGACTACCATAGACAAAGAAGAGCAAGAACAAACAAAAGATAAAGATAAGGAAGAAAAAAATAGTGACGAAAAAGAGAAATCAGAAACCTCGTATATAGATCCTGCTTATAGATCTTTCTTTCCTATAAAACGAATAGTAATACCTGAGGTTTATGAAACATTAGCAAACGGACAGTCATACAGATTTAACATTAATAATCCAAATGATAAAGTCCAAGTAGATAAAACAGATAAATCAAACGTCTTTACAAAACAGAATGATGATGGAAGTTGGAGAATAGACTATGGACGACCTAGAATTGATATTCATACGAAAGATGCAGGAATATTACCTGATAAAGTGGACCAATTAAATAATATGTCTAAAGGTAAAATTCAAAGCTGGGATTATTCTGAACTAAAAAAGATTGGATATTGGTATAAACCAACGGATTGGAAGAATATAGAAGTAACTCTGATTTTTAAACTACTTGATTCAGCACGTTCTAAAGGAGATTCACATTCTATTTCAATAGTAACTAGATCCATATCTCATAGTCAACTTGATAATGATTATAAGAAGGGACCCAAATTTTTTTGTGGAGGGTCAAGTTATCATAACAACCTTTCAAATGAAGGGCAAGTAAGGAATAAAAAAGAACAATTTCATATTGATTATGAATGGGAACGCTACAATGATGAAATGAAAACAGTGGGAGACATATATAATAAAATAATAGGTTTCAAAGCAATATCATATAATCTTAATGATACCGCAGTAAAATTAGAAACTTGGATTGATACAGAAAATGGTGGTAAAGGACCCTATAAGAAAGTGCATCAGGCCATAGATAATGGACAGTGGGGGGATAACATGAAGTTATGTGGTGCTGAGACAGACGGTCAAGCAATTACATGGGGTTCTCCAATTGTTATAATCAAGGCAAATGATTTCAAGTTTGATATTTATGACTTGGAAATAAGAGAAATAGTTCCTCCAACTAAATTGTATGATGATAGTAACGTTATCATTTCAAATTAAAGTATCTACAATTATTATAGAATAATTATTTTATTTTTCCCAGTCAAAGCAAGTACTATCATTTTGAAATTAAAATTCATCGGTTAATTAGTAATAAATAAATCATGAAAAATAAAAGATAGTATTAAGAATCCTAATTCAGACACATTAATTAATTCAATATAACTCAATTTTATACAAACATGTTCATTTACTTAAATTATATAAGAAAAGAATAAACTAAATGTATAATTCTTCCTATTTTGAAATCTAAGAAATTATTCAATTTAAAATAGACACTTTTTTGATAGTTTATAGGAAATATAAAATATAATCAATATTATATACAATAATTAAATTAAATCAGCAAACCATAGACTATAATTCGACAAGAATTGTTCAATAAATAATTTACTGGAATTTTTATGTAGAAAAATTTATACTAAAACAATAAATATATCAAAAACAGTTTCATTATTTAATTAATTAATGATATCTAAAATTCCAATTCGGTATATTGTTTTTATCATTGTTATAGTTTTTGCTAGTAGTATTTTTTTAGCATCTAATTCTGCTGAAATGGTCTTTGCTAAAAAAGATAAGGATGATAATAAGGAAAAAGATAAAGATCAACTAGTAGTTAATGCCCGTCTTAATCTGAATAATATAGATATGAAAAATACTGAATTCATACGGCTTACAGCCTTTATAAATGGTGAAGACTTTAAACAAGATATTCCTATTTCTTCAATAGACAAAAGCAAGAAAAAATTTGATGTTGAATTAAAAACAGATATAGATAATGGTATAGTAGATGCTCATGTACCTGATGAATTTTTTGTATGTGCATATCAAGTTGGTAATATCTTAAAAGAATACAATTACTTGGCGAAATTTGATTGTAATGAAGGAGATATACTAAACATAAAAAAACCAACAGAAATTGAACTGTTTAAACCTGATTCACAAGTATATGTAAAAAGCCAAGCAGTATATCAAGCCACTCTGAATAATGTAAATAGCTCAAATAGTAACACAGTTAAAATAAAAATTCTTGCTCCTCTGGCTGATAAAAAAGATACTAAAAAACTAGTAATTGGTGCCATGATAAAAGGTCAAATTCAATCTGAAGTTATAGAAGATGTTCAAGCAGAACTTGACAAAAGTAAGGATAGTACAATAACGAGAACATTTACATTTGATAGAAAAACAGATGTCGGCTTAATACAAATTGGAGATAGATATCATGCCTGTGTTGCTAGTGAAGATTTGAGACCACCAGAAGGTTCTGAATGTGAAAAGAGAGTGATAAAACAGTTTGACAAACCTAATTCATTGCCAGCGCGGTAGAAAACTAAAAAAAGATATTGTTTAATGTTATTTTGTCATAGGTGAAAAGAGGGCTGGTCAAGGAGAACAGCAACAACAACAATACTAATAATAATTAATTTGATTAGGTGCGAATATAATTAATTAACTTATAATTTCTTATTTCTGATTCCTTTGAATAAATCTTTTTTCTATTATTAAAAAAATAGAAGAAAAAATAATCTCTCATTTAAATTAATAAAAACTCTATATTTTTATTATATATGTATCTCAATAATAGATAAAACTTACCGATATATGAAAAAATATCAATTATCTAACAACGATTGCAAATCGATATTTATTTAAATAAACCAAAAAAGAAGCCATTATTACTACCAGATTTTTTCTGTTCCTCTTTCTCAGCTTTGGCGGTACTTTCTATATGGACGGATCTCTCTTCTGCTTGTTCATGTTGTTCGTATTCTTGTTGTTGTTGTTGGAAGGAAATATAATAATCCGTATTGTCGTATCTTATTTTTTCACAATCATTTTGCTCAGGAGTTATGTCATTTTGAGTAATATTGAAGTCTGTTATTATGTCGTTTCCTGTACTGCATAT
>Ga0209382_10011421_pt1 | contig 11026 bp, 11 predicted proteins | sample SoiMetdeltSBSDD5_FD_187599 | JGI IMG/M metagenome (GOLD analysis project Ga0209382, IMG submission 187599) | Bulk soil microbial communities from a Populus tree surrounding site in Tennessee, USA - Soil MetaG P. deltoides SBSDD5 (SPAdes) (version 2) | ecosystem: Environmental > Terrestrial >...
CTGGTCGCGGCCGGCGTGGTGCGCCCGCTGGTCACCGAGCGCCTGGCGATGTCCGACGCGCCGGACGGCGTCACCCGGCTCTCCGCCGGCGAGACCACCGGCCGCCTCGTCGTCTCCCCCATCCGCTGACCCCCTCCGCCCCCGCGCCCGCCCCGCCGTCCCGCGCCCGGCCCCCGCCCTGTTCCGTGCTGATGAACCATCCGCACGGTTCTATTGGGCAAATGGTCCATCCGCGCGGGTTGGTGCGGTTTTCGGGGGCAGCCCGGCCGCTCGGAAGTACTCCTCGGCGACCCGCTTTGGCACGCACATCGCCCAGGCATCGATCACCAGCTCGCGCATCTCGGCGTGGTCCAGCGCGTCGAGCCGGACCCGGACCCAGTTGTACCGGAGGTCGGACTTGACCGGCATCTGGAACTTGTCCGGGTCCGAGGCGACCAGCGCGGCACGCTCCTCCTTCGGGAACGCGAAGCCCATGGACCGCTCGTCCCGGGAGAACGACAGCCACACGATCCGGCCGACCCGGAACTTGACCCGGTCGGCGACCAGCGCCTCGTACGCGCGCGGCAGGCTCAGCGCGACCTTGCGCACGTCGTCGGCCGTGACCATGCCCATCCCACCCCTCGTCGGGCTTCCGTTGCCGCCGTAGTAGACACCAGACCACCGACAGCCGGCCCCTCGCCGGCCTTCTCCCCGCCGAAGCATTAAGCCTGTTCACGTTGAACACGATGATCACCCAGCCGGGCACGCTGAGCGACAGCGATTGTCACTCAGTGGAAGGAACATTCCCAAGTCCATACGGACAGCGGGTGATTCCACGCTGGTGCATCTTGCGCGCTATTCGGTGAACCCACTACACAAACGTGCCATCGGCAGTAACCACACGTGCTGGAGAGTCCACATGAGACGCGAAGGCGTCAGAGCGTACGTAGCCATTCTGATGGCCCCCCTACTGTTGTTGCTGCTCGGCGTGGAGGCGAGCGGCACGCCAGACCGGCCGGCGCTCACCGGGCAGGCGCTGAGCCCGGCGGAGCGGGTCGAGGCCGACAAGGCGCCGACCAGCCGGCTGGCCAAGACCGACCAGTCGCTGCTCGGCCGCAACGACACCGCCATGGTGCCGGTCGTGATCAAGCTGGACTACGACTCGGTGGCGACCTACGCCGGCAGCGTGCGGGGCCTCGAGGCCACCAGCCCGTCGGTCACCGGCAAGGCGCTGTCCGAGGCGACCGATGCCAGGCAGAAGTACGAGGCGCACATCGCCGAACGCGAGCGCGCGTTCAGCGCCGAGCTGGCCGCCCGGGTGCCGCAGGCCACCCTGGGCCAGTCGCTGCGCACCGTCTACGGCGGCTTCTCGGCCACCGTGCCCGCCAACAGGATCGCCGACGTGCTCGCGATCCCCGGCGTGGTGGCCGTGCAGAAGGACGCCGTCAACACGCTGCTGACGGACTCCAGCCCGCGGTTCCTCGGCGCCCCGGCCATCTACGACCAGCTCGGCAGCACCGCGAACGCCGGCCAGGGCGTGATCTACGGCAACCTGGACACCGGCGTGTGGCCGGAGCACCCGTCGTTCGCCGACCTCGGCAACCTGCCGGCGCCACCCGGCCCGGCCAGGGCGTGCAACTTCGGCGACAACCCGCTGACCCCGGCCAGCGACCCGTTCGCCTGCCAGGACAAGCTGATCGGCGGGCAGCCGTTCCTCGCGACCTACCTGTCCGACCCGGCGCGGGCCGCGGCCGAGCCGTTCCACACCGCCAGGGACTCCAACGGGCACGGCACGCACACCACGTCGACCTCGGCCGGCAACATCGTCGAGGACGTCTCGATCCTGGGTAGCCCGCTGCCGGCGATCCACGGCCTGGCGCCGGGAGCCTGGGTCGTCGAGTACAAGGTGTGCGGCATCCAGGGCTGCTTCAGCTCCGACTCGGCCGCCGCCGTCGGCCAGGCCATCCTGGACGGCGTCGACGTGATCAACTTCTCGATCTCCGGCGGCACCGAGCCGTTCACCGACCCGGTGGAGCTGGCGTTCCTGGACGCCTATGCGGCTGGCGTGTACGTGTCCGCATCGGCCGGCAACTCCGGCCCCGGTGCCGGCACCGTCAACCACCTGTCGCCGTGGGTCGCCACCATCGCGGCGTCCACCCAGACCCGCGAGTTCGCCACCACCCTGACGGTCACCGCCGGCAACGGCGACGTGTTCACCATGGACGGCGCGTCCATCACGCCGGGTGCCGGCCCGGCCCCGGTGGTGCTGTCCAGCGACGCGCCCTACTCGAACCTGAACTGCAGCACGCCGGCACCGGCCGGCACGTTCACCGGCAAGATCGTGGCCTGCCAGCGCGGCGGCGGCATCGCCCGCGTCACCAAGGGCTTCAACGTCCTGCAGGGCGGCGCCGTCGGCATGGTGCTGTACAACCCGACGCTGGCCGACATCGAGACCGACACCCACAACCTGCCGACCGTGCACCTGGCCGATGGCACCACGTTCGTGGCGTTCATGAACGGCCACGCCGGCGAGGTCGCCTCGTTCCCGGCCGGCGCGGCCCGCAACGGGCAGGGCGACGTGATGGCGGCGTTCTCCTCACGCGGCCCGGGCGGCAACGTGATCAAGCCCGACGTCACCGCGCCCGGCGTGCAGATCCTCGCCGGCGACACCCCGGTCGTCGAGGACCCCGCGTCCAGCGGCCCGGCCAACGAGTTGTTCCAGGCCATCGCGGGAACGTCGATGTCGTCGCCGCACTCGGCCGGCTCGGCGATCCTGCTCAGGGCGGCCAACCCGGGCTGGACGCCGGGTCAGGTGAAGTCGGCGCTGATGACCACGGCCACCACGAACGTGGTCAAGGAGGACGGCACCACGCCGGCCGACCCGTTCGACATGGGCGCCGGCCGGATCAAGCTGACCAAGGCGTGGATGCCGGGCCTGACGTTCGACGAGAGCGCGGCGAACATGGTGGCGCTCGGCAACGACCCGGTCAACGCCGTGCACCTGAACATCCCGTCGGTCAACGCGCCGGTCATGCCGGGGCGGCTCAGCACGATCCGCACCGCGACCAACGTCAGCGGCCTGCGGATGCGTTACGACGTGCAGACCACGGCACCGGCCGGCGCCACGATCAGGGTGCTGCCGAGGAGCTTCACCCTGGAGCCCGGCCAGTCCATCGAGCTCACCGTGACCATCGAGTCGGGCGCGCCGGCCGGGCAGTACTTCGGCGAGGTCCGGCTCGTGCCGCGGCGGGACAACTTCCCGACGCTGCACCTGCCGGTCGCGTTCGTGACCGGGCAGGCGTCGGTGACGCTGGCCAGCTCCTGCTCGCCGACCAGCATCGGGCTCAACGGGATCAGCAGCTGCCAGATCACCGCGACGAACAACTCGTTCAACACCTCGGTCGTTGACCTGGACACCACCCTCAACAACAAGCTGCGGGTGGCCTCGGCCAGCGGCGCGTTCATCGTCGGCAACCGGCACGTCACCAAGCCCAATGTGACGCTGACCGGGGCCGCCCCGGGTGTGCCTTCGGTCGACCCCGGCGCGCTGTTCGGCTATATCCCGCTGGACGCGTTCGGGATCACGCCGATCCAGATCGGTGACGAGGAGATCATCAACTTCAACGTGCCGTCCTACGTCTACAACGGTGTGACGTACAGTCAGATTGGTGTCGACTCCAACGGCTACCTGCTGGCCGGCGGCGGCAGCTCGCAGGACAACGAGTGCTGCAGCCTGCCGTCCGGCCCGCATCCAGCGCGGCCGAACAACATGCTGGCCCCGTTCTGGACCGACCTGGACGGCACGGGTGCGCCGGGCATCTTCGCGGCGACCCTGACCGACGGCGTGGACACCTGGCTCGTGGTCGAGTACCGCGTCAACGTGTTCGGCACCACCAGCCCGCGGGTGTTCCAGGCCTGGATCGGCGTCAACGGCACGCAGGACATCACCTACGCCTACCCGGGCCCGCTGGCCGACCCCAACGGCCAGCCGTTCCTGGTCGGCGCGGAGAACGAGGCCGGCCAGGGTGACATGGTGGCCGCCCTGCCGACCGCGGACCTGCGGGTCACCAGCACCGCCCCGACCCCCGGCGCCTCGGTGACCTACACGGTCAACGTCCGCGGGGTGGACACCGGCCTCGGCAAGGTGACCACGGAGATGGACGGCAGCGGCCTGCCCGGCGTCACGATCGTCACCTCCACGGTGACGGTCACCCGCACCGCCCAAGCCGCCGCCTAACGCCTTCCGCTGCACCGCCTTCCGGGCGGATGGACCAGGTGCCCAATAGAACCGGGCAAACGGTCCATCCGCCCGGAAGCGGGCGGCGGGCGTCGGCGGGCGCGGCGGGGCGGCTGAGCGGGGCGGCGGGCGCGGCGGGCGCGGCGGGCGCGGCTGAGCGGGGCGGCTGGCGCTACTGCTTGCGGCGGCCGATGCCGAACGCGAAGAACAGGGTCGCGAGCACGGCGCCCGGCGGCACCGTCACCCAGATCCACCACGGGTGCACCCAGTGGCCGATGGTGAGCACGACCAGGCCCCAGATCATCAGGTTGAGCACCGCGGCGGACAGCCAGATGGTGAACAGCACCCGCATGGCCACGCCCCCGGCGTCCGGCGCGAAGCTCCCCGTCACCGGCTTGGCCGTGCTCGGCGCCGGCAGGTCGGCGCTCACCCTGGCCAGCTCGCCCCGGGTCTTGGCCTCCCAGGCGGCGCGGACCCGCGAGTCGAACTCCTCCAGGCTGATCAGCCCCTCGGCGTGCGCCCAGTGCAGCTTCTCCTGGGTGGCCTTGCGGTCCACGTCCGAGGCCCGCATGTCCTCCGGACGCAGCGGTTCCATCACTCGCGCCTCCACTGCTCGTCTTGATGGCAGCTCGATTCGTGGCGACCGTACTGGCACAGTGGGTCGATGGCCCGAACAATCGCGACGGCCCGGCTTGTGCCATTGCCCGAGCTGGTCGAGTTCATCCGGCCGCGGCACCGCGCCCTGTTGATGACCACGAGGGCCGACGGCCGGCCGCAGGTCTCCCCGGTGACCTGCGGCGTGGACGCCGAGGGACGCATCGTAGTGGCCACCTACCCGCAGCGGGCCAAGGTCCGCAACCTGCGGCACGACCCGCGGGTCTGCCTGTGCGTGCTGTCCGACGACTGGGACGGTCCGTACGCGCAGGTCGAGGGCGTCGCCGAGGTGCTCGACCTGCCGGCGGCGCTGGAGCCGCTGGTGGAGTACTACCGCGGTGTCGCCGGCGAGCACCCGGACTGGGCGCAGTACCGCGAGGCGATGCGCCGGCAGGGCAAGTGCCTGATCCGGATCGCCGTGCAGCGCTGGGGGCCGATCGCCACTGGCGGTTACCCGCCGGAAATCGACGGCGGCTGAGTCCCGAGGGATGCCGGGCGGCCGGAACGGGTACTACTCAGGGGCGGCCGGGTCCACGGCCGGTGCCTCACGAGAAGGGACCACGGGTATGGCACTGCTGCGCAAGCTGACCGTGCTGGCCGGAGCGGCCGAAGCGGCACGACGGTACGCCAAGAAGCACCCGGACAAGGTCAACAAGGTGGTCGACAAGGTCGGCGGCTTCGTCGACAAGCGCACCAGCGGCAAATACCACGGCAAGATCAAGAACGCCACCCGCAAGGCGCACGTCACCGGCCACTGACCACCGCGGCTCGGCCACGGGGGACAGTGTGCGGCATGCGACCCGCCGTCGCCCTGCTGCGCGCCAGCCACCCCGAGCCGAGTGCGGCCGTCACGGTGGCCGCGGCCGCACTGGCCGTGGCCACCGGCCGGGACCTGCTGGGGCTGGTCGCGGTGGCCGCGGCCGTGCTCGCCGGCCAGCTTTCGATCGGCTGGCTCAACGACTACCTCGATGCCGAACGCGACCGCGCGGTCGGCCGGCGGGACAAGCCGGTCGCGGCAGGTGCCCTGCCGGCCGGGGCCGTCGGCACCGCCGCGGTGGCGGCGGTGGTGCTGTGCGTCCCGCTGTCGCTGCTGTCCGGGCTGGCCGCCGGCGCGGCGCACCTGCTCGCGGTCGCCTCGGGCTGGGCCTACGACCTCGGCGTCAAGGCCGGCGCCGCCTCGGTGCTGCCGTACGCGGTGTCCTTCGGCCTGCTGCCCGCGTTCGTCACGCTCGGCCTGCCGGGACACCCGCTGCCGGCGTGGTGGCTGGTGGCGGCGGGCTCGCTGCTGGGCGGCGCGGCGCACTTCGCCAATGCCCTGCCGGACCTCGCCGGCGACGCCGCAACCGGCATCCACGGCCTGCCGCACCGGGCCGGCGCGCGCCGCTCCAGGATCGCCGCCGCGGTGCTGCTGCTGGCCGCGTCCGCGGTGCTGGCACTCGGCCCGCCCGGCCCGCCGAGCGCCTTCGGGGTGGCGGTGCTGGCCACCGCCCTCGGCACGCTCGCCGCCGGTCACCTGCTCGGGCGGCGTCCCGGGTCGCGGGCCCCGTTCCGCGCCATGCTCGTGGTCGCCGTGCTCGACGTCCTGGCGCTGGTGGCTTCCGGCACGCTGGTGAGCTGACGTTGATGTCACCGTTCTCGCCCGCTCGGCTCCGCTCTGCGCCCGACCAAGATCACGGGTATGGTCGCGCCGTGTTGACCTTCCCGGTCCGGCCCGTGGCCGGCCGGTGGCGGTCGGGCGCCTGGCTGCCGCTGGCGATGCTGGCCGGGTGCGCGCTGGCCGGGTGCGGATCGGCCAGGGAGGACGCCGCTGCCGAGGCCGCCGGGCGTTTCGTCGCGGCCGTCGGATCGTCCGACGCCGAGCAGGCCTGCCAGCTGCTGTCCCCGGACACCGTCCGGCTCGTGGAGTCGCTGCGGCCGGAGGGCTGCCAGCAGGTGCTGCCGACCATCGGCCTGCCGGCCGGCCCGGTGACCGGGGTTCGGGTGTGGGGCGACGCGGCGCAGGCCCGCACCGCCGGCGACGTGATCTTCCTGCGCGAGCTGGCGGGCGGCTGGCGGGTGGTCGCGGCCGGTTGCCGGCCGCAGGGCGCCGACCTGCCCTACGAATGTGAGGTGGGTGCGCCGTGATCCGCCGCGCGATGTTCACTCTTTACGTGGTACTGGTCGTCGGGGGAACGGCCTACTTCATCCTGGTCGGGCTGCTTCACCGGTAGGGGGTGAGCTGGGATATGGGACGGAGGTTTTTCCGGGACAACGGGCTCAGCATCGTGTTCGGCGCGCTGTTCCTGCTTGCCCTGCTCGGCCAGGCGGTTGCGGGCAACGCCGATTTCAACAACCGGCAGCTCGCCAGCGGCGGCGCCACGGTGGGCCTGCTGGATTACCTGTTCTCCGCGGACTACGCGGTCGACGTCGCCGAGAACTGGCAGTCGGAGTACCTGCAGTTCTTCCTGTTCGTGCTGGCCACCACGTGGTTGGTGCAGCGCGGCTCGCCGGAGTCCAAGAGCCCCGACCAGATCGGACGGGAATCCGACCAGCAGCAGCAGGTCGGCGGGTTCGCCACCGAGGAGTCCCCGGCGTGGGCCCGGGCCGGCGGCTGGCGCACCGTCGTGTTCTCCAGCTCGCTCGGGCTGCTCATGGCCGGGCTGTTCCTGCTGTCCTGGCTGGCCCAGGCGGTCGCCGGCTGGAGCGCGTTCAACGCCGAGCGGCTCGTCGACCTGCAGGATCCGCTGTCCTGGGGCGCCTACGTGATGTCTGCCGACTTCTGGAACCGGTCGCTGCAGAACTGGCAGTCCGAGCTCCTGGCGATCGGCTCGATGGCAATCTTCAGCGTGTACCTGCGGCAGCGCGGCTCCCCGGAGTCCAAGCCGGTCGGCGCGCCGCACGGGGCCACCGAGGTGTCCGGCTAAATGGTGTGCCTTCAAGGCCACCGCACCCCCCAATGGTGGTACTTGAAGGCACACCGTTGTGCCGACGCCGATGATCAGCTGGCGCCGCGTCTCGGAGCCGGTTCGCGCCGGAATATCAGCAGGTAGTCGCCGGTGACGCCCGGCCGCGGCCGGTCCCAGTGCAGGTAGGTCTCGCCGCGGAAGGTCAGCCGGCGCTGCTGGCCGGCGCCGCCGGGGTGGTTGGCGATCACGGCCGCGAGATCCCAGGCCAGCGGCGTGACGGTGCCGCCGGTGCTGAGGTTCGCCGCGTTGACCACCAGGTGCCCACCCGGCAGCAGCAACCGGCCGACCGCGGCGAACACCTCGCCGAGCTCGGCAAGGTAGGTGGGGTAGTGCCCGTCGAGCGTGGCGTACCCGGTGAGCGGGTTCTCCGGGTGGTCGACGGCCGCCATGTACGGCGGTGAGGTCAGGCACAGGGCCACCGGTCCGAGGTCGTACCCGGCCAGCCGCCGCGCGTCGCCGGTCACCACCCGCGTGCGGCTCGGCACGCGCCGCCGGATGGCGCGCGCCCGCTCGGCGAGCACCTCGACGCCCGCCGCCCGGCGGCCCATCCGCTCGGCGACCACCAGCGTCGTCCCGAAGCCGGCGAACGGGTCCAGCACGGTGTCACCGGGCGCGCTGAACTCCGCGACGACGGCCTCGACGAGGGCCTCGGCGAAGTGGACGTCGTCGGTCGCGCCGTCGGGGATGCCGGCGCCGGTCGGGCGTTGCGCGGCGAGATCGGCGGTGGACAGCGTCAGGAAGCGCAGCACGCACCCAGCATCCCGGGTTCAGGCTGGAAGCGCGGGGCAGCCCAGGCCGGCCGCGCCGGGCACTGGCGGGACCATCGTCCTTTTTTGCGGGCCTAAGGACCCGCCGGTTCGGTCATTTCTTCCCTACGCGGATGGGGGACCGGCCCGTCATTCTTTGTAACGTACCCGCTGAAATGCGGAACCGACGAACGAGTTCCATATCCAAGGAGCCTGCCATGAAGCGCAGAACGCTGGACATCATGTTCAGCATTGGCGGTCTGGTGCTTGCCGGCCTGTTGCTGGTGATTGGCGTCGTGTTGACGAGCAATGCGAACTTCGCCAAGAACTATGTGACCGACCAGCTGACCCAGCAGAACATCACGTTCAAGTCCGCCGACACCCTCACCGATGAGGAGCGGCAGTCCGCCTGCGTCGTGCAGTACGCCGGGCAGCGGCTGACCACCGGCAAGCAGGCCGAGTGCTACGCCAACAACTTCATCGGCCTGCACCTGAAGTCCACCGCAGACGGCAAGACCTATGCCGACCTCGGCGAGCCACAGTCGGCGCTGCGCGCCGAGGTGCAGCAGGCGCAGAAGAACAACGACCCGAACCTGGCCAGCCTGCAGCAGCAGCTCACCCAGATCACCACCCAGCGCGACACCCTGTTCAAGGGTGAGACGCTGCGTGGCCTGCTGCTCACCTCCTACGGCTTCAGCGAGTTCGGCACCAAGGCCGCCCAGGGCGCCACCGTCGCCTACCTCGCCTCCGGCCTGCTCGCGCTGCTCTCCCTGCTCGGCTTCGTGCACGCTTTCCGCACCTCGACGGCCACCGCGTTCGCCCCGGTCGAGCGGCAGGTCGAGCGCCGGACCACCCCAGCGACCGCCTAACGGCAACCGCCGGCAGGTCGCCTTACCGCCCCGATCCGAAAAGGCCTCGCAACCGCGAGGCCTTTTCGGCCGTCCACGACCACGTCGAGCCCGCTGAACGTGGAGGTCGTCGGGCTGCCACCGCCGACCTCATGCCGATTTTCGGTGCCGCCTGGTGATATGGCGGTACCGAAGCTGCCCTCGACGGGGAGGCGGTGAGCATGGCACGGCGTGCCTTCGCCCTGCGCAGCGTCCTCGCGGCCACCGTGACCAGCGCGGCCGCGCTGGCCGGCTGCACCACGGACGAGCCACCGGCCACCACGCCCGCCCCGGCGACGGCGTCGAGCACACCGTCGGCGACCACGACCGGCGGCGCCCCGACGTCCACTGTGGACACCCAACCCCAGCTGGAGCTCTTCGACCTGCCGGCCGGCGCGGGGCCGCACGATGTCGCCCCGGCGGCCGGCGGCGGCGTGTGGTTCACCGCGCAGCGCGGCGGCTACCTCGGCCACCTCGACCCGGCCAGCCGCGAGGTCACCAGGGTGCCGCTCGGCGGCGGGTCGCGACCGCACGGCGTGATCGTCGGCGGCGACGGTGCGGCCTGGGTCACCGACGGCGGCCTGAACGCGATCGTCCGGGTCGACGGCGCCACCCGCGAGGTGCGGCGCTTCCCGCTGCCGGCCGGCCGCCCCAGCGTCAACCTCAACACCGCCACCTTCGACGGGCGCGGCGTGCTGTGGTTCACCGGCCAGGGCGGCGTGTACGGCCGGCTCGACCCCGGCACCGGCGAGCTGGCGGTGTTCGACGCGCCGCGCGGGCCCGGCCCCTACGGCATCGCGGCCACCCCGTCCGGCGAGGTGTACTACGCCTCCCTCGCCGGCAGCCACATCGCCCGCATCGACCCCGGCGGCGCCGCGAACGTCATCCAGCCGCCAACCCCCGGTCAGGGGTCGCGGCGGGTGTGGTCCGACAGCAAGGGCATCCTCTGGGTCAGCGAGTACAACGCCGGGCAGCTCGGCCGCTACGACCCGCAGACCGGGCAATGGCGCGAATGGCGGCTGCCCGGCGATCGCCCGCAGCCATACGCCGTCTACGTCGACGACCGCGACGTGGTGTGGGCCAGCGATTTCGGCGCCGGAACCATCGTTCGCTTCGACCCGGCCACCGAACGGTTCACCACGGTGCCGCTGCCGCCCGGCGCCGGCAGTGCCCGGCAGCTCCTCGGCCGTCCGTCGCAGCTGTGGGGCGCAACCTCGGGCGGAGACCGCCTCTTCGTCATCCGCACCTAGCCCGCCGACCCCGCCCGCCCGCTCCCGCCGCCCGCCCGCCCCCGCCGCGCCGTTCCGGGCGGATGAACCATCCGCCCAATAGGGCCGTGCACATGGTCCATCCGCGTGCCAGCGCCGTCCGCACCAGCGGGATGTCGGACCACTGCGGGCGGGTTTCAGCGGACGCCGGGCGGGGCAACATAAGGAGCGGAACGTCGCGAGTTCGACATCCGGCCGTACGCAGCGCGGGGAGGGCCGCCATGCCGTCGCAGTCCGCTGGCGACGCGCCCAGCAACGCGCCTCGCCACGCGGCCAGGACCACGGCCAAGGCCACCAAGGTGGCTCCCCG
>Ga0209382_10011422_pt1 | contig 11026 bp, 7 predicted proteins | sample SoiMetdeltSBSDD5_FD_187599 | JGI IMG/M metagenome (GOLD analysis project Ga0209382, IMG submission 187599) | Bulk soil microbial communities from a Populus tree surrounding site in Tennessee, USA - Soil MetaG P. deltoides SBSDD5 (SPAdes) (version 2) | ecosystem: Environmental > Terrestrial >...
CGTCCGCGTCCCGGGGCCGCGGCCGGAAGGGCGGGATGCGCTTGTTCTGCTCGAAGTTCCACGAGACGTCGGTCACCAGGTCCTTGACCACCGGGAAGGTCTTCAGCGGCTGGACCGTGACGGCCTCCGCTTCGGCGAACAGGTTCATCCGGGTCATGCAGGCCAGCCGGGGACGGCCGTTGATCTCCATGCTGCAGGAGCCGCACTTCCCCGCCTTGCAGTTCCAGCGGATCGCCAGATCGTTCGCCTGCTGCGCCTGGATGCGGTGCAGGACGTCGAGCACCACCATCCCTTCGTCCACTTCGATGCGGTGCTCGACGAACGAGCCGCCCGCGGCGGTGCCTCGCCAGACCCGGAAGATGCGCTCAGACACGGCCGGCCTCCAGGTCCTCGATGGAGGCGTTGGCGATCGCCGCGAGCTCCGCGGGCGGCTCGGGCCGCGTCACGACCCGGGTTTCCATGGCGCCGCCCGCCCCCTTGCGCACGACGACGTTCACCTTCTGCCAGTCCTCGCGCTCGCCGAAATAATCGACGCGGGTGTGGGCCCCCCGGCTCTCCTGCCGCACCAGCGCGGCGCGCGTGACCGCCTCGGCGGTGATCAGGAGCGAGCGCAGATCGAGCGCCTCGTGCCACGCGGCGTTGTACTGCGACGCGCCGGCGGCTTTCACCGTCGCCGCGTCCGTCTTGAGCCGATCGATTTCCTTCAGGGCCGTCTGGAGGTCCGCCTCGGTGCGCACGATGCCGACGTACCGGCCCATGACCGCTTGAAGATCTTCGTGCACCAGGTAGGGGTTGGCGCCCGCTTCACGGTTGAGCGGAACGGTCGCGCGGTGGACGGCCGCCCGCACCTGATCGTCGTCGACGCGCGGCGCGGCGCCGGGTCCCTTCACGTACTCTTCGGCTCCGACCCCCGCGAGACGACCGAACACCAGGAGATCGGAGAGCGAGTTCCCGCCCAGGCGGTTCGCGCCGTGCATCCCCGCGGAGCACTCCCCCGCGGCGAACAGGCCGGGCACCGAGGTCATCTGCGTGTCGGGGTCGACCCGCACGCCCCCCATGAAGTAGTGGAGCGTCGGACCGACCTCCATCGCCTGCCGCGTGATGTCCACCTCCGCCAGCTCCTTGAACTGGTGATACATGGAGGGGAGCTTCCTCCGGATCAATTCGGCCGGCTGGCGCGACGCGATGTCGAGGAAGACGCCGCCGTGCGGCGACCCTCGCCCCTCGTTGACCTCCTGGGTGATGGCCCGGGCGACGACGTCGCGGGTCAGGAGCTCGGGCGGCCGCCGGGCCTGCTTGTCGCCGGCGAGCCAGCGGTTCGCCTCCTCCTCGGTGGACGCGGTCTCCGACGCGAATTTCTCCGGGATGTAGCGGAACATGAACCGTTCCTTCTTGCTGTCCAGAAGGACGCCGCCGTCCCCTCTCACCCCCTCGGTCACCAGGATGCCGCGGACCGAAGGGGGCCACACCATGCCGGTGGGGTGGAACTGGGTGAACTCCATGTCCATCAACTCCGCCCCCGCGTCGTACGCCATGGCGGTGCCGTCCCCCGTGTACTCCCAGGAGTTCGACGTGACGCGCCACGCCCTCCCGCCTCCACCGGTCGCGAGGATGACCGCGCGCGTCCGGAAGAGGACGAAACGGCCCGACTCGCGCCAGTACCCGAGCACCCCCGCGATGCGCCCGCCGTCGAGGATCAGGTCGAGCGCGGTGCACTCCATGTAGATGCCGAACCCCTTGTGCACCGCGTGATCCTGGAGCGTGCGGATGATCTCCAGTCCGGTCCGATCGCCGACATGGGCGAGGCGCGGGTACCGGTGCCCTCCGAAGTTGCGCTGGCTTATGAGGCCGTCCCGGGTGCGGTCGAACACCGCTCCCCACTCCTCCAGCTCGCGCACCCGGTCGGGCGATTCCTTGGCGTGCAGCTCCGCCATGCGCCATTGATTGAGGAACTTGCCGCCGCGCATCGTGTCCCGGAAGTGGACCTTCCAGCTGTCGCGGCGATCCACGTTCCCCAGCGCCGCCGCCACCCCCCCCTCGGCCATGACGGTGTGGGCCTTCCCCAGGAGCGACTTGCACATGAGGCCCGTGCTCAGCCCGCGCGCCGAGCACTCGATGGCGGCGCGAAGCCCCGCGCCCCCCGCCCCGATGACCAGGACGTCGTGCTCGAAGGTCTGGATCTCCGCGACGTTCAGCATCCCTATCCCCAGGTGCTCAGATCGCGGATGAGTCCCATGGAGACCAGGCGCACGTAGAGGTCGGAGAAGGCCACCCAGAAAAGGCTCGTCCAGGCCCATTGCATGTGGTTGGCGTTGAGGGCCGACGAGCCGCGCCACAGGCGGTGCCTCAGGGCGCCCTGCCGATCGCAGGAGAAGCAGTCGAGCCTCCCCCCGACCAGGTGGCGCCAGGAGTGGCAGCCGAACGTGTAGGCGGCCAGGAGCGTCGGGTTGATCAGCAGAACGATGCTGCCGACGCCCACGCCGGGTCGGCCGTCGAGGAAGAAGGCACGGTAGGCGTCGTAGTAGAGAATGCCGATGAACGCCACGGCGAAGTAAAGGGCGTAGCGGTGCAGGTTCTGTACGATCAGGAGACCGGTCTCGCCGCGGTAACCTCCCAGGGGAAGAGGGCCCACGGCGCATCCCGGCGGCGTCCCGAAGAACGACCGGTAATAGGCCTTGCGGTAGTAATAGCAGGTGGCCCGGAACGCCCCCGGGAAAATCAGGATGAAAAGCGCCGGGGACGCGGGCAGGAAGGAGGGCCACCAGTCCGGCCAGGCCCCCAGCCAGGCGTGCTCCAGCGGGGCGGATCCGGGGGCCGCCGGGTCCACGAACAAAAGCGGGGAGTAGAACGGCGACAGGTACGAGCCGTGGAAGTAGTAGGCCCCCTGGAAGGCCGCCCAGGTGGCGTAGACGGCGAAGCCCCCCAGCCCGAGGACCGTCAGGAGCGGCCCGACCCACCAGCGATCTCTGCGACTCGTCGCCGCGAACCCGACGACGTGGCCGCCGGCGCGCGCCAGTTCACCCATCGATGCCTCCATCCCTGTTGCGGGGCGGGATTCTAGCAGAAAGGCCCCCTGAACGCCCCAGGAGCCGGTCCGGGTATTCGGAGGGCCTTGCGCGCCGGGGCAAAAGACCCCATCTTCCTGAGCGCGGGCCGGGGTGTTATACTGGCCCTACTGTGACGGTGCTCCCGGGCCGACGTCCCGTCGTCCCGGTTGAGCCGGTCGCAGGGCGCTCCTCGAGGGTACTTGCCGGCCAAGGGGCTGGCCCCATGGGAGAGAGCGCGAGGAGATTGCATGGCCAAATCGATGCTCGTGAACGTGACTGCGGAGGAAGAGAACCGCGTCGCGATAGTTGACAATGCCATCCTCGACGTCTTCGAGATTGAAACCCTCTCCAAAGAACATCTCAAGGGCAATATCTTCAAGGTGATCGTCGAGGGGCTCAACCCCGCCCTCGAGGCCGCCTTCGTGAATTACGGGGGGGAGCGGGCGGGCTTCCTGCCCCTGGACGAGATCAACTTCAAGCTGTATCCCAGCAGGGACGGTGGCTCGGGCGGCAAGGGGCGGGGCGCGCGCATCACGCGCCACCTCGACAAGGGGCAGGAAGTCCTGGTCCAGGTGATCCGGGACTCCTTCGGCAACAAGCCCCCCACCATGAGCACCTACTACTCCCTCCCCGGGCGCTACCTTGTCCTGATGCCCGGGGCGGACGCCGCCGGCATCTCCCGGAAAATCGAGAGCGCCGAGCACCGCGACAGGCTTCGCAAGATCCTCGACGAGCTGACGGTGCCTCCGGGATACGGCGTGATCGTCCGCACCGCCGGCATGGAGACGAGCACCAAGGAGCTGCAGGCCGACCTGGAGTCGCTGCTCGAGCTCTGGAGGACCATCGAGACCGCGGCCCAGCAGGTCAAGGCCCCGGCGCTGGTGTTCCAGGAGCGCGATCTCGTCATCCGGACCATCCGCGACTATTTCACGTCCGACATCGAAGAGGTCCTGATCGACGACGAAGCGGCCTTCCATCGCGCCCGCAAGTTCTTCGAGGCGCACATGCCGGACAAGGCCCACCTGGTCCGGCTGTACACGGGCGACAAGCCGATCTTCTCCAAGTACAACCTCGAGGAACAGATCGAGCGCATCTACAAGCGCACGGTCCAGCTCAAGTCGGGCGGGTCCATCTCGATCGACCAGACCGAGGCGCTGACGGCCATCGACGTCAACTCGGCCCGCTCGACGCGATCGGCGAGCAGCGAGGACACCGCGGCGCGCACGAACCTCGAAGCGGCGGAGGAGATCGCCCGGCAGCTGCGGCTGCGGGACATCGGCGGCCTGATCGTCATCGATTTCATCGACATGGAGTCGAGCAAACACATCCGCCAGGTCGAGCGGGCCTTCGCCGATGCCATGTCGCGCGACAAGGCGCGCTACGACGTGACGCGGATCAGCAAGCTGGGCCTGATGGAGGTCTCGCGACAGAGGCTCAAGGCCACCAAGGCCTCCTCCTCCTTCATGGAGTGTCCGACATGCCAGGGGGATGGCACGGTGCGGACGCCGGAAGCCGCGGCCCGGTCCGCCTTCCGCAAGATCCAGGCGCGGGTCGTGCGGGGCGACATCTCGGGCGTGAAGGTCTTCCTGCCCCCCGACGTCGCGCTCTACCTCCTGAACCAGAAGCGGGACGACCTGGCGCGCCTCGAGCAGCGCTACAAGGTCACCATCGAGGTCGTGCCCGAAGCCCGGATGAAGACGAGCCAGTTCGAGATCGAGGAGTTCCGCCGCGAGGAGACCGAGGTCGTGCCGATCGTGACCGCCGACACGGTCGACGAGGCGCTGGCCGCGGGTACGCTCAACATCCCTCCACCGGCTGCACGGCCGGAACAGGAGTCGCCGATCGCGAGAGCGGCCGCCGCGTCTCCGGAGCCCGCGGGCGCCTCGTCCAGAGGTCCCAGGCGCCGTCGTCGTCGCCGGGGCGGGAAGGGGGCCCAGGGAGGAGTGTCGCGCGACCTCAGTCCCCGTCCGGAGGCTCCCCTTGCGGCCTCATCCTCCCAGGGAGACGGGCCGTCCCCCGCGGGAGGGAACGGCATGGAGGACCAGGACGAGATGCCGGTCTTCTCCGAGGGTCCGGACGGTGAAACCGCCGTTCCCCGGATGTCGCCCGAACGTTCGGATTCCCGCCCGGCGCTTCCCCTGCTGGCCCAGGTCCCGACGCCGGACGGGGGATTGCCTTCCCAGCAGCACCGGCGCCGCCGGCGCCGCCGCCGCGGCCGGGGCCGCGGTGCGGGTCCGGGAGGGGCACCGAGTTCCTCCGACGCTGCGGCCGGCAACCGGTGGAGCGGGAACACCCACCGGGACGGCACGCCGCCGGCATCCGGGCGCGAGCCGATGTCCAGGCCGGAGCCGCGGCCCGCCCCCACCACGACTTATTCGTCCCCGCCTCCGGAGCAGCCACGGCCGGCCCCCGTCGCCCAGCAGGCCGACGGCGGCGGCAAGGGCCAGGAGGATCCGAAGCCGAAACGGACCTGGTGGCGCCGGACCTTCGGCAGCTGATCCTGGAGGGCCGCATGGCGCTCCGTCTGTACCACTTCGAGGCGTGCCCCTTCTGCGAAAAGGTCCGCCTCTCGCTCCGCCACATGGGGCTTGAGTGCGAGAGCATGGCGATCGACCCCGACGATCGCAAGCGGGTCGAGGAGGTCTCGGGTCAGCGCCTCGTCCCGGTCCTGTGCGACGACGACCGGGTCATCCCCGATTCGACCCGCATCCTCAGGTACCTGATCGCCCGTTACGGCGACTCCAACATGCTGCCTCAATCCCCGGCCGATCAGGCCCTCGCGTGGATCGTCGAGGACTACGCGGACGAGGTCCTGGGCCCTCTCATGCGATCCGTCCTGGAGGACAAGTCACCGTCCGGCGCCGCGCTCCAGCCGGCCGAGAGGCGCGAGCTCGAACGGCACATCGAGACCCACTTCCGCAATCTCGAGCAGCTCTTCTCGCAAAGGAGCTTCGTGTTCGGCGACGCGCCCGGGCTCGCCGACATTTCCCTGTTCGCGTTCCTGGGCTGCCTGGTCCGGCTGGGCCGGCGCGAGATCTCCGCCGGATTCCCACACCTCAAGACCTGGTACGGCCGGATGGAATCGCTGTGAGAACGGCAGGCTGATCAGGAGCCTGTCCGGGATTCGACCGGCTCCACACCGGCTCAGGCAGCCAGGAGCACCTGGAAGAACCCCTCGATCTCGTCGATGAACTGGGCGACGGACGTCAGGCTGTTGATCTTCTGGCGCAGGACGCGGCCGTTGGGAAGGCCGTGGGTGTACCAGCCGGTGAACGTGCGGATCTTGTGCAACGCGTCGCGCTCCTCCTCGCGCTCGCGGAGCAACGAGAAGTGGTACAGGATCAGGTCGCGCCGCTCCTCGGTCGTCGGCTCGTGGGGAACGGCGCCGGCCCGCACCGCGGCGATCTGCCGGAAGATCCAGGGGTTCTTGACCGCCGCCCGGCCGATCATCACTCCGTCACAGCCGGTCGCCTCCCATAGAGCCATGGCGTCCCCGGGGGTCTGGACGTCGCCGTTGCCGCTCACCGGGATCGCCAGGTTTTCCTTCAGGGCACGGATCCGATCCCAGTCCGCGTTCCCGCTGAACATCTGGCGCGCCGTCCTGGCGTGCAGGGCGACGGCGTCCGCCCCCTCCTCCTGGCAGATCCGACCCAGATCCAGGTAGTTCACCCGCTTCTCGTCCAGGCCGACCCGAAACTTCACGGTCACCGGCAGCGGCACACTCCGACGCACGGCGCGGACGATGTCCCGTGCCAGATCGAGATCCCCCATCAGGGCGGCCCCGGCGCATCCCTTGAGCACCTTGTTCGCGGGGCAGCCCATGTTGATGTCGACAATGTCGGCCCCGAGGGCGTGGACGAACCTGGCGGCCTCCGCCATGCGGCCGGGATGGCTCCCGTAGATCTGGATGGCCAGCGGCCGCTCCTCCTCGGAGAACTGCATCATGTGACGTGTTTTCTCATTCCCCCGCGTGATGGCCTCGGAGGAGATGAACTCCATGGTGACCAGCCCGACCCCTCCGATGCGCTTCAGGAGGAGCCGGAAGTACTGGTCTGTGATCCCGGCCATGGGGGCCAGGATGAGCGGCTCTGGCAGGGGGACGGATCCGATCCGCATCATGATTCGATATTCTCGCATGGAGACGGGCCGCCCGTGACCGGGCAAAAAAAGAAGCGCCCCGACCCGTTCCCGGGTGGGGCGCTTTCGATCTTCGCTTCCGGCCCGCCCTGATTAGGGGGTCGGGTCGGTCGGGCTCTCCTGCCCCGGAGGCAGGACGGCCTTGCAGAACTTCGCGCACGTCGTGCTGAACTCGTCGCCGCCCAGGGCCGCCTTGCAGCAATCCACGCATCCCCCGCGGTTCTTGTTGTTCAGGCACGCCGTCGGCAGGTCGGCCGCCGGCAGAGTGCTGATGGTGCTTCCAGCCAGACCGACGACCGCAACCAGCTGGTCGGCCTTGCCGGACGTCACCGCGCTGTCCGGCGTCTTCGTGGAAACCTGCACGCCGAGATCCGCGAGCATCCTTGCGGCGACGCCTTCGGTCAGGCTGGCACTCGCGTCGCCTACGGTCACTCCCAGAGCCTTCAGCGAGTCAACCGCAGCGCGCTCATCGGCTGCGGGATTGCCGAGTGCCTTCGATACCTTGACGGCAAACTGACCTACGGTGACCTTGGACTTCTGAACGCTGCCGGACGCCGCGAAGGCGGTCACGGTCAGAGCGGTGCATGCCGCGAGGACCAGATACGACTTCCTCATCATTGGGCTCTCCTCCCCCTACATTGGCTGCCGCGTCGGAAATGGCCTTGAATCAATCCTGTGGCGCTGCGTCTTGCAAACTGCGATTTTGAAAAAGCACGCGAAATCTACGGCTAAAGAATACCAGCGTCAAGCAGGTTTTTCGAGATCGAATGCGACTTTCCATCCCGGAGGCGGCTCAATCCCCGAGCGGCCCATACCCCGAAGGTTATTTTTTTTCGTCCGAATCAGGTGCTCCGCCCGCAGATCCGGGGCAGGGAACGCTCAGGGAAGCGGTTCGGATGAGCTTCCCTTGTTGATCTCGAAGCAGGTCTTGGCGCACGTGGATGCTCCGCCACCCAGTGCCTTGCAGCATTCGACGCAGGCCCCGTGATTCTTGTCGGCCAGGCAGTCATCGATCGACACCGGGATGGGCCGAAGTCCGACGGCGACACCCTGGGCTTCGGACTGCGGCGAGAAGGAGCCCCTGACTTTGGCAACCAGCGCGTCCGCCTGCTGCCGGGAAAGGTACCGGTCGGGATGCGTGGTCGTCGCGTCGACTCCCAGGCTCCGGAGAAGGTCCACGGCGCCCGCCTCCGTGATCGGCGCCTCCGTGCGCGCGCCGCGACCCAGCTTTTCGAGCGCCGCCGAGACCTGCCGCGAGTCCTTCGCTGCGACCGCGAGGTCCCTGATCAACTGGGCGCCGGTGATCCTTGCGACAGGCCTGTCGGGCGCCGCGACGGCAATCGAGATTGTCATCACAGCAACGACCCATGCGGATATCGAGGTCCGGCCTTTCTTTGCGATCATCTGTTGAGCCTCCGCGTCGAATTCAGGAAGGAACGTCTGGAAGTCGCCTGTGCGGCCGCCATTCATGTACGGCCAACCGGCAGGATTGTCAACGCATTTTGCGGTTCGACGAACATGACGCTGCGCTCATACCGCGCAGGCCCTTGGCAGAAAAGCCCTTCCGACAGGATGACGATTTCGTCCACCCGCCGATTCGACTTGACAATTATCCATGGCAGCGTACTAAAAGCAAACGAGAGCGGAAGATAAAGGATCGTGTCAGGACCGCCGGAGAACCGCGTCACGGGTTCCCGGAAATCAGGGTGACGCCGCTGGTGAGTGCTCATGCGCAGGCCCGCATAATCCGACTGTCCGCCGCGCTGGCTTCCCTCGCTGCGCTGGCGCTCGTCGGGCATCTCGTGGTGGCGGCGGGTCCCATCACCCTGTACGTCGACGACAACAGCACCTGCACGACCGGCTGCGGCACCCAGGCCGCCCCTTTCAGGACCATCACCGCCGCCATCACGGACGCCGACGCCCGCATCGTCGCGGGGTCCGCCTCTGGCGCCACCGTCCAGGTCGCCGCCGGCAACTATCCCGAGCGCCTGTACATCCTTCCCAACATCCACGTCCTGTGCGACAGCCCGGCCACCACCACCATCAATGGCAGCGGCACCGGCCACGCCTCCGTGGTGCTCGCCGGCGGCACGAGCGGCCGCTTCCGCGCCGACTTCTCGATCCGCAACTGCCGCATCACCGGCGGCTCCGGTGAGGTGCGTACGGGTGCCGGTCGGGTTTCCGGTGGAGGCGTGTTCGTCCTGGGCAACGCCGTGGTCAGCAACAACGTCATCACCGGAAACGTCCTGGCAGGCCCCGAGCCCAACTGGGTCGGCGGCGGCGTCTACGTCGGCTACGGGGACCCCGTCATCATCGGCAACGTCATCACGGGCAATGTCGTCAACCCGCCCCCCCTCGGCGGCTCGAGCGATTCCCTGGGAGTCGGCGGCGGCATCCACGTCGAGGGGAATGGCGCCGGCGTGGTCGTCACCCATGCCCGCATCGAGGCCAACACCGTCTCCGGCAACGTCGCCCAGGGCGAGATCGGCAAGGGGGGCGGCATCCGCGTGGACGGCGCAGACGGCACCCTCGTCACGCGCAACATCATCTACGGCAATCGTTCCAACTACGGTGGCGGCGGCATCATGGTCTACGGGCACGTCACCGTCGCCGACAACCTGGTCTTCGGCAACTCGTCCACGCTGTTCGGCGGCGGGCTCAACCTCTACCACTCGGCCGCGAGGGTCATCAACAACACCATCTTCGGCAACAGTCTCACCTTCACCAGCGCCCCCTCCGGGTACGCTTACGCCAATTACGGCGGAGCCGTGATGGTGGATGCCCTCTTCACGCAGTCGGGAGAGGCCCTGTTCTCCAACAACCTCATCGCCGGCAACACGGTGACACCCGCCGGCACCGTCGGCGGCCTGCACAGCCATATCACCAGTCCCGCCATCACCTACAACGACTTCTGGAACAACCTGAAGCTGCCCGCGACCGTCGATCACATCGGAGGCGATTTCGTCGAGGCCCAGGTCATCGGCGTCAACAACAACACCGCCGTCGACCCGCGCTTCACCCATCCCCCCCTGTTCGCCGACGTCAGCGTCGCGGCCGGCACGACCACCACCGTCGCCGTCCTCATGGCCTCGCGCTACCTGGTCAACCAGGTCCTCGAGTTCAACAACGACGGTGTGGCGCGCACCATCACCAACGTCAACACATCCACCAACGTCCTGACGTTCACCCCGGCACTGCCGGCCGCCTCGCAGGCCTTCAAGCTCCTGGCGAACTGGGGCACCTCGACCGACGCCACAGAGGACTTCCGCCTGCAGCCGACCTCCCCCGTGGTCGACGCCGGCACGAACCTGCCGGCCCCGGGCGTCCCAGTCTCCGCCCTCGACCTCGACGGCCAGCCCAGGATCCAGGACGGCAACAGCGACAGCATCCCCACCGTCGACCTGGGCGCCTACGAGTTTCTGGTACCGGACTCCGACGGCGACGGCGTACCCAACGGGCAGGACTGTGCGCCGACCGTCAACTCCGTCCAGACCCCCCCGGGCACAATCGGCACGACGCTCCGACTGCTGCCGGGGGCGCCGTCCACGGTGACCTGGACGAAGGTCCCCCAGGCAAACGTGTTCAACGTATACAAGGGAACGGTGGGAGACGCGTTCGCCTTCAACCACGTCTGTCTCGAGAGCGCCTCGCCGGACAGGATCTCGCCGGATTCGGCCAACCCGCCGCTCGGCACTGCGTTCTACTATCTCGTCAGCGGCGTCAACGCCTGCGGGGAGGGCTGCCTGGGCCTCGTGGAGCCGCCGGGATCCTGCGAGATCCCGAATGCCTCCCCGTGCGCCGTCTCCTCGACCGACAGCGACGGCGATTCCATCCAGAATCTC
>Ga0209382_10011423_pt1 | contig 11026 bp, 5 predicted proteins | sample SoiMetdeltSBSDD5_FD_187599 | JGI IMG/M metagenome (GOLD analysis project Ga0209382, IMG submission 187599) | Bulk soil microbial communities from a Populus tree surrounding site in Tennessee, USA - Soil MetaG P. deltoides SBSDD5 (SPAdes) (version 2) | ecosystem: Environmental > Terrestrial >...
GTGAAACAACTGCGCTGGAGTTGATGGAACAACAACTTGAATGTTGTCGTCAGCCGCCATGTTCAGGAATCGCTCGATGCGGCCGCTCGAATGTTCGGGCCCGGAACCTTCGAAGCCATGAGGCAGCAGCAAAGTCACACCGCTAAGACGTCTCCACTTGTCCTCTGCCGCCACGATGAACTGATCGATGATCGGTTGCGCAACGTTCACGAAGTCGCCAAATTGCGCTTCCCACATCACCAGGCCGTCGGGGCAATCCAGGCTGTAGCCATACTCGAAGCCAAGAACACCGATTTCCGACAAGGGACTGTTGTAGATGTCGACGGAGGCCTGACCGGGCGCCAGGTTCTGAAGTGGGTTATACGTCCGGCCGTCAATGAAATCGTGCAGCACCGCATGACGGTGGCTGAAGGTACCGCGCTCGCTGTCCTGACCCGACAACCGAACTCGACGGCCCTCGACGGCCAATGTCGCAAAAGCCAACGCTTCCGCCGCAGACCAATCGACCGGCCGATCGCCACGAACCATTTCACGACGGTGTGCTGCGGCTGCTTCAATCTTCGGGTGAGGATGAAAGTCTTCCGGAAAGTGCGTCTGAATCTCCAGCAATTGCTGAAGCCGGTCGCGCGCAAAGCTCGTATCGACTTCCTCGACATCCTTTTCGGAACCGCCGATGTAGCCGCCCCACAGTCCACGCGGCAAGTCCGAAGGAACTTTGTAGCCCGCGCTGGTGGCCTGCTTCAGCTCCTTTTCGAGCATTTCCTGTCGTCGGACCGCGATTTCATCGGCCTCTTCACGCGTGACTTCACCGAGCTTCAAAAGATGCTCGAGATAACCCTCGCGCACCGGCTTGCGTTGCTTGATGCGCTGATACAAAACCGGCTGTGTGAAGAACGGCTCGTCGCCTTCGTTGTGGCCCAAGCGGCGATAGCCATACATGTCGATCACGACATCGCGCTTGAAGGTTCGACGGAAATCCATCGCCAGCCGCACAACCTGCGCGACCGCCTCGGGATCCTCGCCGTTGACGTGAAAGATGGGAATCTGCAACATCTTCGCGACGTCCGACGCGTAGACGGTCGACTTCATTTCATTCGGTGACGTCGTGAATCCGATCTGATTATTGATGATGATGTGCAGCGTACCGCCGACGGTATAGCCTTCGAGTTGGCTGAGATTGAGCGTCTCCTGAATCACACCCTCGCCGACAAAGCTCGCATCGCCGTGGATCAGAATCACCATTCCCCGCTCATGTTCCTGGTCGCCGGCCAGATCCTGCTTCGCGCGCATACGTCCCAGCGCAACAGGATTCACGAATTCGAGGTGACTGGGATTGAAGCAAAGCGAAAGATGGACGGTTTCGCCTGCCGCTGTCTTCCAATCGCTGCTGTAGCCAAGGTGATACTTCACATCGCCACGGCCAACGTACAGATCCGGGTCGAGATCGGCAAATTCGCGGAATATCTGCCGCGGACTCTTGCCCATGATATTGGCGAGCACATTGAGCCGTCCGCGATGCGCCATTCCGATGACAATTTCCGCAATGTCCTGCGAACCGGCCAATTCGATCGAAAGACCGAGCAGCGGGATTAGACTTTCCGCGCCTTCGAGAGAAAAACTCTTTGCCCCTATGAACTTCTTTCGGATGAATTCTTCAAAAATGACCGCGTCGGTCAGACGCGTCAAAATGCGGATCTGCTCGTTACGGCTGAGATTGGTGCGATTAGAGCTGCCTTCCATTCGTTCTTGCAGCCAATGCCGCACGAACAAATCGTCGATGTGCATGAACTGCACACCGATCGACCGACAGTACGTGTTTCGCAGCCGCTCGATGATCTCGCGCAACGCCAGCGTTCCGTCGCTTCGCATGCTTTCGCACGAGAAGCGCCGATCCATGTCGGCCTCGGTGAATCCCCAAAACTCCGGTTCGAGTTCCGGCGGCTTGGCACGCGGCACATCCAAAGGGTCCACTCGGGCAACGATGTGGCCTCGAACCCGATAATTTCGAATCAGCTGATCGACCCGCTCCTGAAGAATCGCGTCTGTCGCATCCGATGATGAGCCGTTACCGTTTCCCTGCGGATTGAAAACGCTTCCCGGCTTAAACGAAGGAACTAAAGCCGTTCGCCGCGATGCACCATTCCCGTCACCTAGGCTTTGAAAGTAACTGCGCCATTCCGCTGGAACCGCAGAAGGATCGCGAAGAAATTCCTGATACAGACTTTCAACGAATGGAAGACTCTGGCTGCTGGGCAGTTTTTTGCTCTCACCCATAAGAGGATAAGAATACAGCAGGCGGGGGTTAGATTTTCAAATCGCGATCATAGGAGATTGCACGAATCCTCATTGCAGGTAGAAAATTGCAGATTCCAAGATCTTCATTTGGGAAAAGTCGACTCACGCTGCGTTCTCCACATGAAAATCTTGGAATTTCGAATCTCCTACCTGCAATGCGGATTCGTGCAATCTCCTATGATCGCAATCTGAAAATAAACCCCTAACGTAGTAAACTTAAACCCTTTACACCTGCGAATAAAAGGAGTCTCTCCAATGAATAACCGATGGCTGTTCGCCGCGATTCTCGCATCCGCGGTCATCATTCCGACCGGGGCACAGGATCGCCTGCGCGGTATGCCCGGCTTTGATCAATTCCAGAAGATGCAGACCGCGCTTGAAGGCGGACAGGCATTTGTTAGCGGCGCAATCAATCCCGCATGGGCCACTGATGGCAAAAGCTTTACGTACACGCTTGCGGCAAAAACCTACCGCTTCGATGTTGCTTCGATGAAGGCGACGGAGACCGGAAACGCCGCACCGGCGCAGGGACGTGGCGGCAGAGGAGGGCGCGGAACGCCTCCCGCAGGTGAGAACGCGCAAGGACGTGGTGCACAGACAGCGGCTCAGACGGAAATGCCGGTCCAACCAGTGCAGGGTTGTCCAAACGCGACGGCCGCTCGCGGCCGCCAACTCGACTGCGCGACCTCTCCGGACGGAAAACTCAAGGCGTTCTATCGCAACCGGAATCTATGGATTGCGAACGCCGACGGCTCCAACGAAAAGCAGGTCACAACGGACGGGCGTTTGGCCGATCGCACCAAGTACGGTACGGGAAGCTGGGTCTACGGCGAGGAACTCGGGCAGACGACAGCAATCTGGTGGTCACCCGACAGCACGAAGGTTGGCTTCTATCGGTTCGACGAAAGCAAAGTAAAAGACTACTACCTGCAGATGGAGCAAACGGGGATTCAGGACTCCATCGACGTCGAAGCCTACCCGAAGGCGGGTTCCGACAATCCGATCCCCGATGTCTTCGTCCACGACGTCACCGCCGGAAAAACCACGAAGCTCGACGTCCGTGACGGCAAGCCGTTCAGCCAAAACGATGTGGTTGGTCATTACGTATACGCGATGCAGTGGTCGCCCGATGGTTCGGAGCTGATGATGAACCGAACCAACCGGAAGCAGCAGATCATGGAGCTCGTCGCCTGCAATCCGAGCACGACCAAATGCCGCGTGATCGTCCATGAAGAGTGGCCGACGGGCTGGGTAGATAACCGCCCACTCATGCGATATCTCGCCGATCGCAATCGCTTCATCTGGGAATCCGATCGCAATGGGTTTTCGAACTACTATTTGTATGACCTCTCCGGAAAGCTGATCAATCCGATCACGACCAACACGACGTTTGAATCAAGCACGATCGTGAAAGTCGATGAAGCGAACAACGTCATGTTCTACATGGCTCGTGACGGTGAAAACTTCATGAAGCTTCAGCTGCACCGTGTCGGTCTCGACGGAAAAGGTGACGTCCGGCTGACCGATCCGAAGTTTAATCACGCCGTCGGAGCATGCGGCGCACCTGCGGGCGGTGGAGCACGAGGCGGCGGTGCCGGCGCTCCGGCAAGCTGCGGAATCTCCGCGGATAACAAGTACTTCGTCGATGTTTATCAAACGCACGATCAACCGCCGGCTTCTCAATTGGTCGATGCCGCGACAGGCAAGGTTGTCACGCAGATCGCACGCAGCGACATGGCGAAGTTCGAGCAGCTCGGTTTGAGAAAGACGGAAATGTTCACCTACAAGGCGGCCGACGGCAAGACGACCTTGTACGGCACGATCAGTTTTCCGTCTAACTTCGATCCGTCGAAAAAATATCCGGCGCTCGCATCGGTGTACGGAGGCCCAGGTTCAGCGGTCACGAACGAGAACTTCGCGGCACCCAATCAGACGGCCGAATACGGATTCCTGATGTTGCAGCTCAGCTCGAGATCCGCGCCCGGACAGGGCCGTCGCGTACTCGATGCCGCCTACAAGAAACTCGGTATCACTGAAATGGACGACATGGCGCTCGGCGTCAAAGCGCTGTGGAATCGGCCGTATTTTGACAAGGCACGCGTCGGAATCTATGGGACGTCGTATGGCGGGTACAGCTCGGCTTTATCCATCCTTCGATACCCGGATGTCTGGGCCGCTGCATCGGCTTCGTCACCAGTGATTTCGTGGTACCACTACGACTCGATCTACACCGAACGCTATATGTGGATACCGCAAGAGAACGAGGACGGCTACGAAGCCGGCAACGCCGTAAAGTACGCTCAGAATCTAAAGGGCCGGCTGCTTCTGTACTACGGCACAGCCGATAACAACGTCCACCCGAATAACGTGATGCAACTGATCAAGGCGCTTCAGCAGGCGGGCAAAAGCTTTGAAGTTCAGGTCACGCCCGATGCGGGTCACAGCGGCGTCAACAATCAGCGCATGATGGAGTTCTTTATCGAAAACCTCATCATGCATCCGGAACGGCTGATCGCGCCGACCGCGGGGAAATAGGCCACGGATTACACGGATTACACGGATTTTCGTAGATGAGAATCCTTATCTTCACGATTCTGCTCCTGACGGCAGATAACGCTGTCGCGCAGGTGGATCAACAAAGAGCGGCGGAGTATTTCAGGGAAGCCGCCGCCTTGTGTGAACTCGAAGGCGGAAAGCTATGGGGCACCTCTCTGTGCGGACCGATGGTCTTCGCGGATCCCGCGACGGGAACGATAGCCACCAGCCAGCCGGCTCCGGCAGCGCCGCGGCCGCCCTATTTGGGATTTGCGAACGCGGCGCTTGAGTGGGGCGGAACCCGTTGGAGCACGATCGTGTGGCCGATGATCGCGCCAATGGACAAGCAGACCCGCGCGACGCTCATGATCCACGAACTCTTCCATCGCATCCAACCTGACCTTGGATTGATGACAGTCGGCGCCTCGAACGATCATCTGGACACGCTCGACGGACGCTACTGGATCCAGCTGGAATGGCGTGCCCTGTCGAAAGCGCTGCGCTCCTCCGGCGAAGATCGGGCATCCGCACTAAATGACGCGCTGGCGTTCCGCGCCACTCGAAGGAAGTTGTTTCCCGGATCGGCAGAGAAAGAACGCGCCGACGAACTTCGCGAGGGGCTGGCGCAATTCACTGCCATCAGCGTGTCGTCAAGCGATACGTCTGCCGCTGCCATCAACGAAATGGCGAAAGCCGCCGGCAATCCTACGTATATGGCAACGTTCGGATATGCCTCGGGCGCAGCGTACTCCGTGCTGCTGAATGCTTTTTCGCCCGGTTGGACACGCCGCCTCAAATCAACTGATGATCTGGGTGATCTCGTGACAGCGGCAGCAGGAATCACCGCCTCCGCAAACGTTGACGCCGCGGCAAAGAGTTATGGCGGAGATGAACTGAAAGCGGCGGAAGAAAAGCGCGACGCCGAACAGAAAGCTCGCATCGCCGAGCTAAGAAAGCGATTCATCGATGGGCCCGTCCTGATTTTGCCAGGTGTCCGAAGCAGTTCATCGACCACCATCGGAAGGACCGCCATTCCCGGCGCGGGCATCGTCTACCCGATGTTCAGAACCTCCGCAGAATGGGGCACCCTCGAAGCCTCCAGCGTTCTGATCCCTGAAGACCGCAGCAAGGTGATCGTTCCCGCACCTCCGTCAATCGAAGGCCCCACCATTAAAGGCGACGGCTGGACACTCACGCCGGCGCCAGGCTGGATCATCCGTCCCGGCGCCCGCAGCGGAGATTTTCAATTGGTCCGTGAACAACGACGCTGACGGCGCGATTCCCCCATCCTTGGCTAACGCACTGCTATCCAAACTGCAAAACGGTTAGGGTACGCGAATTCCCCTCCTTCGCGAAGGAGGGGTGGACGCGACCTAAAGAAAAAGCTGCGAAGCATCCTTTTAAACAGGAGCGGACGGGGTGGTTGTTTCAAGCTACCGTTTATCATGCCGAACGGTTTTGATAATCGGTGGCTTGAAACAACTACCCCGTCTGCGCCAACGAAGGAACGGGGCCGTTTCTTTATGGCGCAGCCACCCCTCCTTCGCTAAGGAGGGGACTAGCCTCGCCCGAATCGTGTCCCCAATGAGGTGTTCCTATCGTGCCGTCGACTTGTTCTCGATATCGAAGTCCAGATTCTTGGTAATACGTGTTCCGTCCTTCCGGAACGCATCGTCCAGGAGCTTGATCCGGCGCCGAGCTTCCGTGAGGTCGTTGTTATTCAGATTGATGTTCAACAGGTCGATGTACCACGGAAGCTTCTGCTCATCGAGAACGTAAGTCTTCACGATTTCCAACGCGATAGGTAACGTCGTATTTTTGGAATTATCGTGAACGTCGCGATTGCTGGCTTTGCGAAGTTTTTGGTACTCCTCTTCAATCAGTCGCAGGCAAAGCTCGCTGCTAAACGTGTCGCCTGCTTTGACGCCCACTTCCGCGTCATCCGCGGTCAACTTGGCATTCTTGTGAAGCCATTCCCAGAGAATGCTGAGGCGGATTTCGCCGGTTGCCATGTCTTCCATCAGATAGAGAATGTCTTCGTTGCCGAAGTAATCCGCGGGTTTGAGGGCCGCGGCCTGCATCCCCTGACCGAAAGCATTGCCATACTGCATGGCGACACTGATCAGATCACGGGCGCCGCGAATTGTCCTGGGCGCCGGTTCGAGAAGGAACAAACCATCTGCATCGGCCTGCGTGTAGGTGAGCGGAGGAAATTTCCGGGCCGTCTGGTTGGGCTCGCCGATCGATTCCCACACCGGCTTCACGATGTGCACCATTTTCCAGTGGGCGACCCATTTCCCGTTCGCGCCCTCGCGTTGCTCGCGTTCGGCGCCGGCAACGGCGCGTTTCATGCCATTGGTCACGCCGGTTTCGGAGCCGACCGGGATGTTGGGCTCCATGCCACCCTCCCAGAGCGCGACCTGGCCTAAACGGTCCGGAGTACTGCAGGCGCGGCGCACGCGATCCTCGTAGATTCTCATGTAGCCGTAAGTCATCGTGATGGCGTCAATGTTCGGATTGACGAAATCTCGTTCCCAAGCAACTGCGTCGGACACGCTATTGATGTAATCCCAACGGCCGGTATTGAAGCCGATAAAGTGCCGTCCAAGCGCGGCTCGAATCTCCATCAACTGGAAGCACGCTTCGACTTGCTCGACCAGCACGTACACTTTGATTGAACCGATCGGAATGGAAAGGTGTTCTTCGAGACCGGCCAGAATGTCGTTCCAGAGAGCCGCTTCCTCCGCCGTCTGCATCTTCGGAAGATACAAGACCAGCGAGGATCCCGCCGCTCGCAGCTGCCGGTGATTGTTCACGATGAACAGCACGGTATCCACGATCGACGCGGAAAAACCGGAACCATCGGTAACGCGAACGTGACGATCGTCCAGATGCAGGCCCCGCGCGCGAAAGATCTTGGTCGTGAAATCGAGCTGTTTTCGCCAATCGTTGATGATGGGACGACCGAAGAATCCTTGCCCCCAGGCATTCATTTCGACAGCGACATTCTCGGCGGTCTTCATGAAGATGTCGTCTCGATCGATCGCCAGCTTAAGGTTTCGTTGGTTGTCCAGCGACATCGATGAAATCTGGCCCAGAGCGTCCTCTCCATCGAACATCCAGCCATTGGCGCCCGAAAGTAGCGCATACGCGACGTTGCGAATGCTCTTGTCGATCGACGAGTGCGGTTTCGCGGCGGGACCCGTGCCCTGGATCCACTGGCATTTGAGATCGTTCGGGATTTCGCTTCCGACAAATGCGCCGTCGCGCGCGTCCTGCACTCGAATGTAAGTCCTCGCGATCGTCGACTTCGGATCGAGAAAATTTATGCGTTCCTGATTCCGGGCGCGCGCCGCTCTCCGCTCGATGCGCGATTGCATGACCGCTTTGCGGTCGGCATCAAAGTGCGCAAGGGCTTCCAGCGCCGCCAGCGCCTCGCCCGTGAAAACATCCGGATATTCGTTTTGGAGATTCCCTCTAATTTGCAATGTTCGTGTACCCATAGGCCCCTAATCGAACTACAGTTCGGCGAAGGAAACAAGCCTTTGTTGGAACTGAATCTGCATTAGCTACAAATGGCACTTTAGTACCGCGTGTCCGCAAGGGAGTCGAGGAATATAATCCATCGTTCCGAAGAGGGATTCAGCACATGATGAGTGAAATTGACCGATTTCAAAACGCGATACACGACTCCTTCGAGCTTCGTCTTGCGCTGCAGTCCCTAAGCGGCGTCGAGGATTTCGTCATTTTTGCCAACGCGCGCGGATACAGCTTCACGGTTCCAGAACTCCACGAGTGGAATTTAAACCGGCGCAAGGGCGAGCTTTCGGACACCGAACTGGAGCACGCGGTGGGTGGCTCCGATAACAACGTCTGGCAGGCGATAAAATCCGTCATGTTCGGAACGGACCCCACCTACTAGATTTTCAAATCGCGATCATAGGAAATTGCACGAGTCCGCATTGCAGGTAGAAAATTGGAGATTCCAAGATTTTCATGTGGGGAACGCAGCGTGAGTCGGCGTTTTTTCCCAAATGAAGATCTTGGAATCTCCAATTTTCTACCTGCAATGCGGATTCGTGCAATTTCCTATGATCGCGATTTAAAAATAGCGCTCGTTACTGCAGATCGTATCGAACCGTCTGCCGTTGAATTGTACCGGCGTCAGTAATCGTGACCGATACCGACTGAATGACATCCAAAGCGGACGCAAGGCTACCGATATTCTCAGAGAAAAAGCCCGAATAGCCCGCTTGATCCGAAAGGTCGAGCATTCGCATGATCCGCAAATAAGGTCCAAGTTCGCCGCGGTGGTTGTAGCGGGCCACGTACGCTGCCCCCTGAGCGGAGGGCGCGGCGGCCTGGCTGAGCGCGGTACTCAATAAAGCGGGTGTTCTGGCGATCCACAAAATTTGCCCGTCGACGTAGACGGTTAAAGGTAACAATCCGTCCCACTGCGACAACGTGCGATTTCCCGCCGTCACATTCCGCCATCGAAGGCCCGTTCCTCCGACGCTTTGGTACGACTCGACTGCGGAAGTCAGCGCCGATTGAACGGACGCTGCGTTCCACGCTGACGAAGCCCGCAGCGCGATCGCGGCATCACTGCGAACGAACGATGTGTCGTCTGGCGGAACGCTGGATTCCAGATGGAGAATGGCCTCAACTCCCGCCGCGGCGACGATTGTTTTGAGCGGATCCAATATCAAACGGCCGCCGAGCGTTGGCTTTGGCGCTTCATCGATCCGTGTTTGCAGATCGGACTCCGAACCAACCGGCCCGTCAGGGCCCATCGCTGGTGCTGTTTCCCGCACGATCGAAGGTCCGGCGCCGGCAGCGAAGAATTTCTGCCGAATCAGCTCCATTGCAAAGTCCACAGAAGTTGTGTCCCAGAGGCGGAACAGACCGGCATCATTGGGAATGTAGCGTTGCAGCGCAGCCGTTGCCGCTTCGTGCGTCGGAATCGTCGCCTGCTCGGTGCGAATCAGAACCCTCTTTTCTTCCAACGCACCCGCAGTGCGGCGGACTTGCGAAAGAAGAGCGGAATAAGGCCGGAACTCCGTCGTATTTCTTTGGACCCAATATGAGCGGAAATACGAAGTACCGATGACTCGTGGCAGATCCATAACCAGCCGCAACGCTACGGGACCGGCGGCTTCGCTGCCCATCGCAGTCATCGAATCGGTGTACCAGGTGTCCTGACTGACCGATCGTTCAGTTGTGCTTCCGTGAATCAACTGCAGCGCGGCAACCAGCAAGTCCTCTCGAGTACTAACCACGACGTAGTCCGAGACGGTTGCGAAAGCGGCGGAGCGGTTTCCGGACTGACGGACATAGTACGTGTCACTCGCAAGCGTTCGAGCCTGATAATCCGGACGCACGCGAGTCAGTACGTTCTGAGCCAGACGCGCGGCGGGCAGTTTAGAGATGTAGACGAGATCCAACCGTCCGATATCGTATAGCCCGAGAGCCGAGTCGGTGCCGGCAACGGTTTCCAACTCCGTCATGTTAGGTTCGAATCCCGCGGCGCCTGAAAACTCCCCGTAGACTTCCTTGAGTTTCAACACAAGCCGAGTTGTCAGAAACTGCTCGTTGTTTTTGCTCGCGAGCCATTTGGTCTTTACACCGGACCGATTCCAGTCCTGCAGCTGCGTGGCAAAGTCCGACGATTCGAGATAGAGCAAGGCGCCGCCGGGCATCCACTTCGCCAACGGCTGCGGCGCGACGGACACCTGAGCGACAGCCCAAACACCCGCAGCAATGCACAGTGCGATCGTTACGAGAAGTATCACTCGTCTCATTGGATCCTCCGTCGGACGGGGTTTGGCTGATCGACGTCGGCGCGAATCACGGGACGCCGCCGCTCGTTTTCGAGCTCTCGCTCGTTGGCAGCTTGTGCTTCCTTTTCGCGTGTCAGGAAAGCGTTTTTGCGGGCCGGATCTTTCTCCAGTGAAGCGGCACGCTGATATGAGGCGGCCGCAGCCGCAAACTCACCGAGTTGCTGGTGAGCTTCCGCTTTTCCGGCGGCGGTTTCGACATCGGTCGCATCTCCACGGCGAGCGGCAGCCAGAACCAGATGGTATTGGCGTGTTGCCAATGCCGCCCGGAACAACGATCTTCGTGCGGTCTCGTTGTCGGGCCGCTCGGCGATCGCCGCGAGCAGAAGTCGAACCCGAACGTTTGCATCTGTCGATTG